>Ga0335085_10005680_pt1 | contig 19932 bp, 17 predicted proteins | sample Lox_Sample_45_FD_206712 | JGI IMG/M metagenome (GOLD analysis project Ga0335085, IMG submission 206712) | Soil microbial communities from Loxahatchee National Wildlife Refuge, Florida, United States - Lox_Sample_4.5 | ecosystem: Environmental > Terrestrial > Soil > Wetlands | place: USA...
GCACCTTGACCAGGACGCCCGCGGCCACCTCCAGGTCGAGGTAGGCGTCCTGGATCTCGCTCACGCGGCCGACGATGCCGCCGCTGGTGACGACCTCGTCGCCCTTCTGCAGCGCCTCGGTCATCTGCTTGTGCTCCTTGGCCCGCTTCATCTGCGGGCGGATCATCAGGAAGTACAGGAGCACGAACATCAGCACGATGGGCAGCAGGCCCATGAAGCCCGGTTCGCCGCCGAGGGCGGCCTGTGCGTACGCGTTGGAAATCATCGCTGCGAACTCGCTGGGAAAGGGCGCGAATTATAGCAGCAGCGCGCGCGCCTCCCGCAGCCGCGCCGCGGTGGCCGCGAGGCGGCCGGCCTCGATCGCCTCGCGCAGCTCGCGCATCAGGCCGAGGTAGTAGTGCAGGTTGTGGATCGTGTTGAGGCGCGCGCCGAGGATCTCGTTCGCGCGCTGCAGGTGGTGCAGGTAGGCGCGCGAGAAGTGCCGGCAGGCGTAGCAGGCGCAGCCCTCGTCCAGCGGCCGCGGGTCGTCGCGCCAGCGCGCGTTGCGAATCTTCACGTCGCCGTGGCGGGTGAAGAGCCATCCGTTGCGCGCATTTCGCGTCGGCAGCACGCAGTCGAAGAGGTCGATGCCGGCGGCGACGCCCTCGATCAGGTCCTCCGGCGTGCCCATGCCCATCAGGTAGCGCGGACGGTCCGCCGGCAGCCGCGGCGCGGTGTGGGCAAGGATCCGCCGCCGGTCCTCGATCGGCTCGCCGACGGCGAGGCCGCCGATCGCATAGCCATCGAACCCGATGCGCCGCAGGCCGTCGAGCGAGGACTCGCGCAGTGCCTCGTAGACGCTGCCCTGCACGATACCGAACAGCGCGCTGCGCGAGCCTTCGAACGCCGCCCTGGAGCGCTCCGCCCAGCGCAGGCTGAGCCGCATCGACGCTTCCGCCGTCTTCTCGGTCGCCGGGTACGCGGTGCAGTCGTCGAAGACCATCGCCACATCGGAATCGAGCGCGCGCTGCACGCGCATCGACTCTTCGGGCGTGAGCAGCAGCCGGTCGCCGTTGACGGGGGAGGCGAAGCGCACGCCCTCCTCGGTGATCTTGCGCAGCGCGCCCAGGCTGAACACCTGGAAACCGCCCGAATCGGTGAGGATCGGCCCGTCCCAGCCCATGAAGCGGTGCAGGCCCGCGTGGCGCCCGATCACCTCGATGCCCGGGCGCAGCCACAGGTGGAACGTATTGGAAAGCACGATCTGCGCGCCGACCTCGCGCAGTTCGGCCGGGGACATCGCCTTGACCGTGCCGTAGGTCCCCACCGGCATGAACGCAGGCGTGTCGACCTCGCCGTGGGCGAGGGTCAGGCGTCCGCGTCGCGCGGCGCCATCGGTGCGGGTGACCTCGAACTTCACGCGGCGCGCTCGATCAGCATGGCGTCGCCGTACGAGAAGAAGCGGTAGCGCTCGGCCACGGCGTGCGCATAGGCGCGGCGGATGTTGTCCAGTCCCGCGAACGCGGCGACCAGCATCAGCAGGCTGGAGCGCGGCAGGTGGAAGTTCGTCAGCAGGCGGCCCACCACCTGGAAGCGGAAACCCGGGTGCACGAAGAGATCGGTCTCGCCCGCGGCGCGGCCCGTGATCGACCAGCTCTCGAGCGCGCGCAGCGTCGTCGTCCCGACCGCGAGCACGCGCTGGCCGCGGATCGCGGCCAGCGTCTCCTGCGGGATCTCGTAATGCTCCGAGTGCATGCGGTGCGCCTCCACCTGCTCGACCCGGACCGGAAGAAAGGTGCCCGCCCCGACGTGCAGCGTGAGGTGGGCGACGCGCGCGCCGCGCGCCGCGACCCGCTCGAGCGTCGCCCGGTCGAAATGCAGGCCCGCGGTGGGCGCCGCGACGGCGCCGGGACGCGCCGCATACACAGTCTGGTAGCGCTCGGCGTCGCCGGCATCGGGCGGATGCGAGATGTAGGGCGGCAGCGGCACGGTCCCGTGGCGCTCGAGCAGATCGAGAACGTTCTCGTGGAATCGAACGCGGTAGCGCTCGCCGTCCCGCCCGAGCACGCTTACGCGCGCGCCGTCGCCGACCAGGAGCTCGGCGCCCGCGCGCGGCGCGCGGCTCGAGCGGATCAGCGCGAGCGCCTCGCGCGCGCCGGTGACGCGCTCGACGAAGAGCTCGATGCGCCCGCCGCTCGCCTTGCGGCCGGCCAGGCGTGCCCGGATGACGCGCGTGTCGTTCAGCACCAGCGTGTCGCGCGCGTCGACCAGGCCGGGCAGATCGGCGAAGGCGAGGTCCTCCACCCGCCCGCTGGCGGCGTCCAGATGAAGCAGTCGGCTCGCCGCGCGCTCGGGGGCGGGATGCTGCGCGATGAGTTCGGGGGGCAGCGCATAGTCGAACTCGGAGACGCGCATGGCCGGGGATTATAGGGTTCTATAATCGAGGCCCTCGGGCGCCGGAATGGCGGAACCGGTAGACGCAGCGGACTCAAAATCCGCCGGTGGCGACACCATGAGAGTTCGAGTCTCTCTTCCGGCACCAGCGTGCGTGGCCGCGGCGCCTGCGCGCATCACCTTTTCTTGCTTTTGGGTCAGTTGCTTAGCTGGACAGCGCCGTGGCCCGGCGGTAGTCTTGCGGGCACCCAAATTCCGAGGGCGGGCATGGGCAAGGCGCAGGTGCTGGTGATGCCGGCGGCGCGCAATACGGCGATGGTGGTCGACGACCAGTCGACGGGCCGCGCGATCCTCGAGCAGGTCGTGCGCTCGCTCGACGAGCGCGTGTCGGTAGAAGGCTTCGGCCGGCCCGTCGACGCCGTCGTCTGGGCCACGCGCCACGTCGCCGACCTCGTGCTGATCGACTACATGATGCCGGAGATGAATGGCATCGAGCTTGCCAAGCGGCTGCGCGCGCTGCCCGGCTACGAGCACGTCCCGATCATGATGGTGACTGCGCACGACGACCGCATGGTGCGCTACGACGCGCTGGACGCAGGTGTCACTGACTTCCTGATCAAGCCGGTCGACGCGCGCGAGTGCATGGCGCGGTGCCGGAACCTGCTCACGCTGCGGCGCCAGCAGCTCGCGCTGGAGGACAGGCGGCGCCTGCTCGAGGGCATGGTGGACGAGGCGACGCGCGAGGTTCGCGAGCGCGAGAAGGAGACGCTGATGCGGCTGGCGCGCGCGGGCGAGTTCCGCGACGAGGAGACGGGCTATCACCTGGTGCGCATGTCGCGCTACTCGCGGCTGATCGCCGACACGATCGGGCTCGAGCACGACGAGGCCGAATCGGTCGAGCTCGCGGCGCCGCTGCACGACATCGGCAAGATCGGCATCCCCGACCAGATCCTGCTCAAGGCCGGCAAGCTCGACGGCACCGAGTCGCGCAGCATGCGCCGGCACCCCCTGATCGGGCACGAGATTCTGAAGGGCAGCGCCTCGAAGTACGTGCGCATGGGCTCGCTGATCGCCCTCGGGCATCACGAGAAATACGATGGATCCGGCTATCCCAACGGCTTGGTCGGCGATCACATCGCGCTGTGCGCGCGCATCGTCGCCGTCGCCGACGTCTACGACGCGCTGACCTCCGTGCGGCCCTACAAGCCGGCATGGGAGGCCGAGCGCGCGTTCGCCTACCTCGGCGAGCAGCGGGGCCGCCATTTCGACCCGCAGCTGGTCGACGCCTTCGTCGGCGTGCGCGACGAGGTACTGCGCATCCAGGGCGAGCTGCGCGATCCCGAGGCGGTGCGGTCATGAGAATCCCGGGAATGGGTTGGCTGGGCTGGGCGCGGACGCGCCTGGGCGCGCGGCCGGACACCGAGCACGAGCAGGCGATCGTGCGCATCGCCGTCGGCGTGCTGCTGGGCGCCTACCTGCTGCCGGAATGGACCGGACACGCCGGTTCGGTGTCGCACACGCTCGGCGTCATCGCCTTTACGTGCTACCTGCTGCTGTCCACGCTGGTCCTCGCCTCGATCCTGCGTTCGAACCTGCCGTCGCCCGTGCGACGCGGGTTCGCGATCGCGCTCGACGTCGCCATGCTGTCGTGGACCATGTGGTATTTCGGGTCGCGCGGCATGCCGCTCATCCTGGTCTACGTCTGGGTGACGCTGGCGAACGGCTTTCGCTTCGGGCCGCGCTACCTCGATTTCTCGCTTGCGCTGTCGGCGCTCGGATTCGGCGCCGTGCTGGCGACCGACGCGTTCTGGCAGTCGCACATGGTCGAGGGGCTCGGCCTCATGTCGGGGCTGGTCGCGCTCAGCTTCTACGTCAAGTCGCTCGTCACCCGCATGTTCGACGCGCTGGCCCGGGCGGAGGCCGCGAACCAGGCCAAGCGCCGCTTCATCTCGGTGGTAAGCCATGAGATGCGCACGCCGCTCAACGCGATCATCGGCATGGCCGACCTGATGCGCGACACCACGCTTACGCGCGAGCAGGCCGACATGCTGCAGACCCTTCGCGGCTCGAGTCAGGTCATGCTGGGCCTGGTCGAGGACGTGCTCGACTTCTCCAAGATCGAGGCCGGCAAGCTGGTGCTGGAGCGGACGGACTTCGACCTGCACGCGCTCGTCAACAGCACCAGCCGGATCCTGCAGGCGCAGGCGCGGGCCAAGAGCGTGGATTTCGTGGTGTCGATCATGCCGGAAGTGCCGCCCGCGCTGCGCGGCGACGCGCACCACCTGCGGCAAGTCCTCATCAACCTGGCGGGCAACGCGGTGAAGTTCACCGAGCGCGGCAGCGTGACGCTTCATGTCTCGGTGCAGGACGAGGGCGAGAGCAGCGTGCGCCTGAAGTTCTCCGTCCGCGACACCGGCGTGGGCATCCCGCCGGAGGCGCAGCACCGCATCTTCGACAGCTTCACGCAGGCCGACCAGTCGACGACGCGCCGCTTCGGCGGCACCGGGCTGGGCACCACGATCGCGAAGCAGCTGGTGGAGCTGATGGGCGGGCGCATCGGGCTCGAGAGCGCGGTCGGCCTGGGCAGCACGTTCTGGTTCGAGATCAGCCTCGACAAGCAGCCCGAGCGGGCCGCGCACCCGGGGGAGCTGGCGGGCGCACGCGTGCTGCTGGTGGGCTTCGGCGACGCCGAGGCCGAGCCGCTCGAGCAGGCCTTGCAGAGCTGGGGCGCCGTGTCCGTGCGCGCCGCGGGCGTGGAGGAGGGCTCGGACCGGCTGGTCGCCGATATCGCGCTCGCGCAGCCCTATCACAGCGTGCTGTTGTACTCGGAGCGCGGCGACACGCAGCTCGTGCGCCGGTTCCGCCGCGTCGCGCCCGATCCCGTACCCGCGGCGATCCTCGCCGTCCCGCGCTCGGCCGACGTCCAGCGCTTCGCCGCGCTGTCGGCCGGCTTCGGCGCCGTGCTCGAGCTGCCCGCCGAGAAGCGGCAGCTGTTCAACGTGCTGCACGCGATTTCCTCGCGCGAGGAGGTGGGCGAAGGCGTGGTGCGGCTGCAGGACTACGCGCGCCGCGACCAGAATGCGCGGCGCCTGCGCCTCCTGGTAGCCGACGACAACGCCACCAACCGCGAGGTGCTCGGCCGCATCCTGGAGCGCGGAGGGCACGACGTCACGCTGGTCTCGGACGGCGACCTCGCGCTCGATGCGCTGGAGTCGGGCAGCTTCGACGTCGTGCTGCTGGACCGCAACATGCCGGGCCTGAGCGGCCTGGAAACGCTGCAGGCCATCCGGCTGATGACGCGCGGCCGCGAGCGGCTGCCCGTCGTCATGCTCTCGGCGGACGTGACCATCGAGGCCAAGCGCGAATGCATGGAGGCGGGGGCCGACAGCTTCCTGCCCAAGCCGATCGAGGCGGTGCGGCTGCTCGACGAGCTGCGCACGCTGACGGCGGACAAGCCCGCAGCGACGCCGCAACGGGTGCTCGGTGCCGCGGCCGCCACGTCGGCCTCCGCGTCCGCCACCGCTGCCGTCGTCAATGCGGACACGCTGTCGCACCTCGAGGAGCTTGGCTCGACGCCGGACTTCCTCGACCGCCTGATCAGCGTCTTCATCGCCGACAGCCAGGCGCTGCTGGCCAAGATGGAGGCGTCCGTGGGCGCGCGTAACTTCACGGAATTCCGCGCCCACTTGCACGCCATGAAGGGCTCCGCCGCGAGCATCGGCACGGAGCGCCTGACGCAGCTGTGCTCGAGCCTGGGCAAGCTGAGCGACAACGAGCTGCGGCTGAAGGCGACCGCCCTGGTGCGCTCGCTGACCGAGGAGTTCGAGCAGGGTCGCGCCGAGCTCGAGCGCCACCTGCGCGAGCGCCGGGCGACGACGGCGGGCTAGAGCTAACGCTCGCGCGGGCCGGCAAGCGCCGGCGAGCCGCGCGCGGGCGACAAGCGGGAATCTTCCGCTATCCCGGCGGCCCGGCGGATCGCCCGCGTGGTCAGGCCGCTGCCGTCCGCCTTCCATCCGGGAGGGCCGAACAGCAGGCCGAGAACCTCGCGCGGGCCGCGCGCCGCGCGCAGGTCCCGGATCAGCGCCGCCCATTCCGCGAACGCGATGCCGACCGGGTTCAGCGTATTGATCTGGCGCACCAGCCCGTAGGTACGCGGCGCGCCTTCGCGCTCGGGCGCGAACGTGCCGAACAGCCGGTCCCACAGGATCAGCACGCCGCCGTAGTTGCGATCGAGGTACTCGGGCTCCACGGCGTGGTGCACTCGATGGTGGGAAGGGGTGTTCAGCACCCACTCGAGCGGCCCGAGCTTGGGCACTGTCTCGGTATGCAGCCAGAACTGGTACATCAGGTTGGCGGCGTACATGAGCACCACGGCGCGCGGATCGAACCCGAGCCAGCAGACCGGCACCAGGAACAGCCACGGGCCCGCGAGGAACTGGGTCCATCCCAGGCGGTAGGCGACCGACAGCGTGATCTGCCGGGCCGAGTGGTGCACGCTATGCTGCACCCACATCCAGCGCACCTCGTGGCTGAAGCGGTGCAGCCAGTAGTAGGCGAGCTCGACGGCGAAGAACAGCGCGACCCAGCTTTCCCAGCGGTCCATCGGAATGTCGAATGGCCGGATCTGGTAGGCGGCCACGTAGACGGCCGCCACGAGGCTCTTCGTGAACGCGTCCGTTCCCAGGCGCCCGAGCGCCACCGCGAGGTTGGACGCGGTCACCTTCCACCCGTAGGGCCGGTGCAGGGCGCGCCGGTAATAGAGGGCCTCGACGCCGATGGCGACGAAGAACACCGGGAGCATCATCGCGTAGAGCTTGATCGGATCCATGGCGCTCGTTTCACTCTTGCGTGGCGGGGAGAAGATAGAATTGCGGGATGTCGTTCTTCATCGCTCTCATCGAGAACTCAGATAGCAGCCGCCGCGCGCTGGAGGCCGAGCCGCGCGTGCACGGGATGATCCACCACGGGCTGGCGCTCGAGGAATACCGCGCGTTCCTGCGCGATCTGTATCACATCGTGTGGCACTTCTGTCCCGTGATGGCGGAGGCGGCCTCGCGCTGCGGCGACGAGTTCCGCGACGTGCGCTACGCGCTCTACGAGCGAATCGAGGAGGAGAAGGGGCACGAGGCCTGGGTCCTCGAAGACATCGGGGCAATGGGGGGCGATGTCTCCAAGGGCATTCCGGCGCCGAGCGCGCCGGTGCAGGCCATGATCGCGTTCAACTACTTCGCGGCCGAGCGGGTGCATCCGTGCTCCGTGCTGGGCATGCTCTACGTGCTCGAAGTCGTCTCGTCGGTATACGGCGGTCGCGTGGCTGACGCCATCGCGCGCAAGATCGGGCGCGAAGTGTCCGCCGGCGGCTTCCGGTTCCTGTCCTCGCACGCCTCGATGGACCTCGACCACATGGCGAGCCTCAATCGCCTGCTGAAGACGATCGAGGATCCGGCGGCCCAGGCGTCGATCCTGCGCTCGACGCAGGTCAACTTCCATCAGTTCGGCCAGATCTTCAGGCCCGGCGGCTCGCTCGCGCCCGCCTAGACCGCCTCCGCCAGCGCCGCCGCCGCGACGTCGCCGACGCTGCCGTCTTCCATGCGCTGCATCTGGGCGCGGACCACGCGGCCCATCATGCGCAGGTCCTTGTCTTGCAGCCGCAGGGCGCAATCCACCCAGGCCTCCGCGACGCCGTCCAACTCCTGGCGCGTCACCGGAAACACGTGCTGGCGCGAACGCAGCACGCCCTGCAGCCCGTTGATGCGCCGCTCGTTGGCGGCGATATAGCTGCGCACCGCCTGCTCGCCTTCCCCGTCCTTCGCGAGCACGTCGACCAGGCCCATTTCGTGCAGCTTGGCCGCCGGCAGGATCCGTCCCGACAGGATCAGCTTTTCGGCCTCTCGCATGCCGATGCGGCGCGCGAGCAGGCTGTAGGCGCCCATGCCCGGGAACAGGTTGAACACGATCTCCGGCAGTCCCATCTGCGCCGACTCCTCGGCGACGATCACGTCCGACGCCAGCACGGTCTCGAAGCCGCCGCCGAGCGCGTCGCCCTGCACCAGCGATATCGTGGTCAGCTGCGGGCAGCCGTAGTTCACGATCCGCGCATGGACGTTGTCGATGCACAGCCGCGCGTAGTGCGCCAGCGCGTCGCGGTCCTTGGCCTTGATCAGCAGCAGGAACAGCGCGAGATCCCCGCCCAGGTTGAACACGCGCGGCGAGCGCGAGGCCGCGATGTACCAGTTCACGCGGCGCAGCTCGCCCGCGAACTCGACGCGGCCGCCGTTCGCGGCGAGCGCGGTGTCGTGCTCGCGGATGTCCTTCAGCAGCCCGAGGTTGAAGCACGGATTGCCGCGCGGCTTCATCAGTCCCCACAGCGTTCCGCTCGCGGGCTCGAACTCGTACTCGAGCTGTTCGTAGTTCTTCAGCCACGGCGCGCGCAGACCGATCACGTCGTTCATGTTGCTCATGACAATGACTCCTTCCCTGACGAAAAGCCCCCATTGGCGAGGGGCGTTGCCCAGGCCCGGACGCGGCGATAAGCGCGCGCGAGCCTCCCGGAGACCATTTAACGCTGTTTGACAATCCATAGGCAAATCAACCTAATTCCGAGAAAAGGCCCAGGGGATTGGATGCGACTTTTTCCACGCTGGACGGTCGCCCGAGACCGATAGACGGCGCGGATTGTTGTAATTTCGACATGCGCCATGGCGAAGTTCGGCTCGTGGATCGCGAACGCAGGCGCGGCGCATGTCGCAGGCGAATCGGCGCATGGCGCGCGCTCACCGGCCGCGAATGCCTTCGCGCGGCGACGCATGTCATTCATGTGCGCAATGCGCATCGTGCACGGCGCGCGCGCTGCGCGTCGCAAGCTTGGCGCGCGGCGGACGAATCGGTTATAAAGACCGCGTCTCAGCGGCAAGCGATCAGAAGCGGAGGGGCGGAATGTTTGCAATCGTGTACAAGTCCGACGGCTTCCCGATCTGCCGGCAGGTTTCGGGCATCACGCCCGATCCGGTGGTGACCTGGAACACCGAGGCCGCCGCGAAGGCGTTCATCTCCGGCAAGGGCGCGGACGGCGAATTCCAGCCGGTCGCGCTCACCGACGAGGCGATGGACAGATTGGCCGCGACGATGGGCTGCCCGGTCGAGTCGATCACGTTCGACCCGTACCCTGGCTAGGGCGCGCCTCAGCCCAGGTTGAAATACTCGCGCCGGCTCTTCATGGCGCGCATGCGCTCGAGCAGCAGGTCGAAATCGGCGTCGCGATCCACGAAGTTCAGGTTCTCCGAGTTGACGATCAGCACGGGCGCCGCGCTGTACTGGTAGAAGAATCGCGCATACCCCTCGGCCAGCAGTGCGAGGTATTCCTCCGCGATGCCGCGCTCGTAACCCGCGCCGCGCCGCCGCACGCGCTCGACCAGCACCTGCGGCTGCGCCTGCAGGTAGATCACGAGGTCGGGCGCCGGCGCCCGCGGCCGCAGCGTGTCGTAGATCTGCTGGTACAGCGCGAGCTCCTCGCCGCCGAGCGTGATGCGGGCGAACAGCGGGTCCTTGTCGATCAGGAAGTCGGCGACCGTGGGCCGCCCGAACATGTCGGGTTGCGCGAGCGGCTCAAGCTGGCGCGCGCGCTGGAACAGGAAGAACAGCTGCGTCGGCAGCGCATAGCGCGCCATGTCCTGGTAGAAGCGGGCGAGGAACGGGTTCTCGGCCGGCTGCTCGAGGAGCAGGTCGGCGCCGAGCCGGACGGCCAGGCGCCGCGCGAGGCTCGTCTTGCCCGCACCGATCGGACCCTCGATTGCGATGTAGCGGTGGCGCTCCACGTCAGTCCAGGCGCGCGATCCGCTGTCCCGCACAGGTGCGAAGCAGCGTCCGCGCGTCGCCGCGCCCCGGCACCGACGCGCCCGGATCGAGGTCGAGCAGCGGCTGCAGCACGAAGGCGCGCAGGTGCATGCGCGGGTGTGGCAGCGTCAGCGTCGGTGTATCGAGCACGATGTCGTCGTACAGCAGCAGGTCGAGGTCGAGCGTTCGGGGCGCGTTGGGGAACGGCCGCTCGCGCCCGCGGCGCGCTTCGACCGCCTGCAACGACGCGAGCAGCGCCTGCGGCGCGAGGTCGGTCCGCACCGCGCCGACCGCGTTGACATAGCGCGGCTGTCCGGCGGCATCGACCGGATCGCTCGAGTACATCGGCGAGCGCCCGGTCAGCCGCGTCCGCGGCAGATCGGCGAGCTCCTCGAACGCGGCAACGACCTGCGCGCGCGGCGTGCCCTGGTTGGAGCCGATGCCGATGTAGGCGAGGCTCACGCCGCGTCCGGCGCGGCCTCCGCCGGCCCGCCGCGGCGGCGGCGCCGGCGACGCTTCTTGCGCGGCCCGGTGTCGGGCAGCAACATCGCCTTGCGCGTGTCCGCGTCGGCCTGCTGGAACGCGCGCCACCAGGCCTCGAGCTCCGCGGTCACCTCGCCGCTCGCCGCACGCAGCGCGAGGAAGTCGTAGCCCATGCGAAAGCGCGGGGACTCCAGCAGGCGGTACGGCCGCTGCCCCCCGCGCTGCTCAAAGCGCGGCTGCATGGCCCAGATCTCGCGCATCGTGGCCGTGAGCTTGCGCGTCAGCGCGAGCTTCTCGAACTGCGCGTCGAGCACCTTGTCCATCGCGGCCTCCAGCGCGGGCACGGGCCGCTCGCCGCGCGCCAGCCGCGCCTTCGAGGCCGCGAGCACCTCGTGCCAGAGCAGGGCGGCGAACAGGAATGCGGGCGACACGGGCCGCTCGGTGCGCACGCGCTCGTCGGTCTGCGAGAGCGCCAGCGTGACGAAGCGCTCGCCGAGCGGCTGCTCGAGGATCACGTCGAGCAGCGGCAGCACGCCCTTGGAAAGCCCCTCCTCGCGCAACTGCCGGACGCAGGCGCTCGCGTGGCCCGACAGCAGCAGCTTCAGCATCTCGTCGAACACGCGCGCGGGCGGCACGTGCTCGATCAGCGGCGCGAGGCGCCGGATCGGCGCGCGCGTGCCCGACTCGATGGTCAATCCCAGCTTTGCGGCGAGCCTGACCGCGCGCAACATGCGGACCGGGTCCTCGCGAAAGCGCGTTTCCGGATCGCCGATCATGCGCAGCAGGTGGCGGCGCAGGTCCGCGAGCCCGCCGTGGTAGTCGACGATCTCCTCGGTGGCCGGATCGAAGTACAGCGCATTGACGGTGAAGTCGCGCCGGCGGGCATCCTCTTCCTGCGTGCCAAAGACGTTGTCGCGCAGCACACGGCCGTGCTCGTCCTTGTCGGTGGTGCCCGCGTCGGCCGAGCGGAAGGTCGACACCTCCACCGTCTCGCCGCCGATCATCACGTGGACCAGGCGGAAGCGCCGGCCGATGATCAGCGCGCGGCGAAACAGGGGCTTGATCTGCTCGGGCCGGGCGTCGGTCGCGACGTCGAAGTCCTTGGGCTCGATGTCGAACAGCAGGTCGCGCACGGCCCCGCCGACCACGCTCGCCGAGAAGCCGGCCTCCTGCAGCACGTCGCACACCTTCAGCGCGGCCGCGCTGACGGCCTCCCGCCGCAGCGGATGCCGGTCGCGGCCGACGCGCTGCGGCGAGCGCGCGCCGAGGCCGAGTACGCGGCGGATGAAGCGCTGGATCATCGAGGCGGCGATTCTAGCGCAGCGAGATCACGGGCCAGCCGCGCCGGGCGGCCTCGGCCGCGAGCGCGGCGTCGGGATCGACCGCGACCGGGCGGCGCACGCGCTCGAGCAGCGGGAGGTCGTTGTGCGAGTCGCTGTAGAAGCAGCTGTCGGCGAACGCCGCCAGCGGTCGGCCGCGGCCCTCGAGCCAGGCCTCGACGCGCCGGATCTTGCCTTCGCGGAAGCACGGCGTGCCCGCGACCCGGCCGGTGAAGCGGCCGTCAACGGATTCCGGCTCGGTGGCCACGAGATGGGGCACGCCGAACTCGCGCGCGATGGGCGCGGTGACGAAGCTGTTGGTCGCGGTCACCACGGCGCAGAGGTCGCCCGCGCCGAGGTGGCGCGCGACCAGCGCGCGCGCGGCAGGCGAGATCATGGGCAGGATCCGCTCGCGCATGAATTCGCCGTGCCACGCCGCGAGCTCCTGCGGCGAGTGCGCGGCGAGCGGGCCGAGCGCGAATCCGAGGTACTCGTGGATGTCGAGCGTGCCCGCCTTGTACTGCTCGAAGAAGCGGGCATTCTGCGCCTCGTAGAGCTCGCGCGCGAGTACGCCGCGGTCGATGAGGAACTGCCCCCACTCGTAGTCGCTGTCGCCCGAGAGCAGCGTATGGTCGAGGTCGAACAGCGCGAGGTTCACGGCGCGCGCGCCCGGAGCGCCTCGCGCACCAGCGCCAGTGATACGGGCCGGCGCTCCTCGAGCGACACGCGGTCCAGGTGCTCGAGCAGCGCGCCGAGCGAGGACAGGTCGCGCCGCGCGTGCGTGAGCAGGTAGGCGACGACGTCCTCGCCGAGGCGCAGGCCGCGGCGCGCGGCTTCGCCATGCAGGTACAGTGCCCGCTCCTCGTCGGTCGGCGGCTTCACCTCATACACCAGGCCCCAGGCGAGCCGGCTGCGAAGGTCCTCGCGCAGCGCGAGGTGCGCCGGCGGCGCGTCGCCCGCCGCGAGCACCGTGCCACGGCCCTCGCGTGCGCCATTGATCGCGACGAACAGCGCCTGCTGGCCCGCCTCGTCGAGGCGATGCACGTCGTCGGCGAGCGTGACGCCGGCCCGCGCGCAGGCGCGCAGCAGGTGCGTGCGCCCGCTGCCGGGCGCGCCCCAGAGATAGAGGACGGCCTCGTCGAGGGCGCCGCCCGCGAGCGCCCGCAGGCGCGCGAGCAGCTCGGCGTTCGAGCCTGGCACGAAGTTGTCCAGCGTCGGGGCGGGGGGCGACTGCAGCGGCAGCGCGAGCTGGCGCGTCACTTCGGGCTGCCGTGCAGGCGCTGCGCGCGGGCGGAGAGCGTCGGCATCTCAAGTAGAATCGCGCGGAAAACGTGAGACTCTAGCATGGCTGCCTCCCTTTCCTACCGCGACGCCGGCGTCGACATCGACGCGGGCGACGCTCTGGTCGAGGCGATCAAGCCCTTCGCGCGCCGCACGATGCGGCCCGAGGTGCTGGCCGGCATCGGCGGCTTCGGCGCGCTGTGCCGGATCCCGCGGCGGTATCGGCGGCCGGTGCTCGTGTCTGGCACCGACGGCGTGGGCACCAAGCTAAAGCTCGCCTTCGCGCTCGGCCGGCACGACACCGTCGGCATCGACCTCGTCGCGATGAGCGTGAACGACGTGCTCGTCCAGGGCGCCGAGCCGCTGTTTTTCCTCGACTACTACGCCTGCGGCCGGCTGGACGCCGCGATCGCGGCACGCGTCGTGAAGGGCATCGCGCGGGGCTGCGAGCTCGCGGGCTGCGCGCTGATCGGCGGCGAGACCGCGGAGATGCCGGGCATGTATGCGGAGGGCGAGTACGATCTCGCGGGCTTCTGCGTCGGCGTGGTCGAACGCGACCGGATCGTCAGCGGCAAGGGCATCCGGCCGGGGGACGTGCTGCTCGGGCTCGCCTCCAGCGGGCCGCACTCGAACGGTTACTCGCTGGTGCGCAAGATCGTCGAGCGCGCGCGCCCCGACGCGGCGCGCCTCGACGAGCTCATGACGCCCACGCGCATCTACGCCAAGTCCGTGCTCGCGCTGCTGCGCATGCGGCTGATCAAGGGCATGGCGCACATCACGGGCGGCGGCCTCGTCGGCAACGTGCCGCGCATGCTGCCGCGCGGCACGCGGGCGGTCATCCGGGGCGACGCGTGGCCGCGGCCAGCGGTGTTCGAGTGGCTCCGGCGCGAGGGCGGCGTCCAGGAGGCCGAGATGCATCGCGTCTTCAATTGCGGCATCGGGCTCGTGCTCGCCGTCGCGCCGCGCGACGCGCGGCGCGCGACGGCGAAGCTGCGCGCGCTCGGCGAGACGGTCTACGCCATCGGCGTCGTCGAGAAGGGCCGCGGCGAGCCCGACGCCCGCGTGGCCTAGAGCGACGCGCGGCGCGCGAGGTAGATCCCGGCCAGCACGACGGCGCCGCCGGCAAGCTGCAGCGCGCCGACGGGCTCGCCGAGCAGGACCCACGCGAGCAGGGCCGCCATCACGGGCTGCAGCAGCAGGGCGACCGCGGAGAAGGCGGCCGGCAGGTGCGCGAGCGCGAACGCGATCAGGCCCTGGCCCATCGCGTGCGAGATCCACGCCAGGCCGACGAGCTTGAGCCAGCCGGCTGCCGAGGCGGGCATCAGCGGCTCTCCGGAGGCGAGCGCCACGGGAAGCAGCACGCACGCGGTCAGCGTGGTCGACCAGGCCATGAGCGCGACGACGCCAAGGCCGCCGTCGCGCAGCCGCTTCACCGTCATCAGGTACCACGCGTAGAACAGGGCCGTGACCACGCCGAGGCCGTCGCCGAGCAGCGCGCGCGGCGACACCGCGACGCTCGCGCGTACCAGGAGCGCGACGCCGCCCAGCGCCAAGGCGAGCCCGACCAGGAACAGCGTCCGCGGCTTCTCGCGCCAGAGGGCCCAGGCGCCGAGGGTGACGAAGATCGACGCGAGGTTGGCGAGCAGCGTCGAGTTCGCCACCGAGGTCAGCTGGATCGACCCGTGCCAGAACGCAAGGTCGCCCGCGAAGGCGAGTCCCGCGGCCGCCAGCAGCGCGGGCCGCGCGCCGGCCGCGCGCATCGGCGCGCGCACGGCCGCGGCGATCGACCACAACAGCGGCACCGCGAGCGCGACGCGCCAGAATGCGCTCGCGATCGGGCCGACGTCCGCGACCCGTACCCAGATCGGCGACAGCGCGATGCAGACGGCGCCGCAGAACAGGGCGAGCAGGGCGGAAGCGCGCACGCGCAAATGGTAGACTTTTGACGCCTCCCATGCCTGCGCCGCGCTTCATCCACCTCAGGCTGCACAGCGAATTTTCGGTGAGCGACGGCATCGTGCGCCTCGACGAGGTCGTGCGCCGCGCGGCGCAGGACCGCATGCCGGCGCTCGCGCTCACCGACAGCGCCAACCTATTCGGCATGGTGAAGTTCTACCGCGCTGCGCGCGCGGCCGGCATCAAGCCGGTCATCGGCGCGGACTGCTGGGTGCAGGGCGACCGCGGCGCGGACCGGCCAGCGCGCGTGCTGCTGCTGTGCGCGTCGCGCTCCGGCTACCGGCGCTTGTGCGAGCTGCTGTCGCGCGCGTGGCTCAAGAATCAGCGCCGGGCGCGCGCGGAGATCCTGCGCGCGTGGTTCGGCGAGCTGGGCACCGAGGGCCTGATCGCGCTCTCGGGCGCCGCCTCGGGGGACGTCGGCCAGGCGATGCTGGCGGGCAATGCGCCGGCCGCCGAGGCGCTCGCGCGCGAATGGTCGACGCTGTTCCCGGGCCGCTACTACGTCGAGCTGCAGCGCGCCGGCTTCGCCCAGGGAGAGACGCTGGTCGCGCGCAGCGTCGAGCTCGCCTCCCGGCTGTCGCTGCCGGTGGTAGCGACGCACCCGGTCCAGTTCCTCGCGCCCGAGGATTTTCGCGCGCACGAGGCGCGCGTGTGCATCGCCGAAGGCTACGTGCTGGGCGATCAGCGCCGGCCGCGGCGCTTCACGCCCGAGCAGTACTTCAAGTCGCAGGCCGAGATGGCGCAGCTGTTCGCCGACCTGCCGCAGGCGCTGGAGAACGCCGTCGAGATCGCGCGGCGATGCAGCCTCGAGATCGAGCTCGGCCGCAGCCGGCTGCCCGCGTTTCCGACGCCCCCTGGGGTCACGCTCGACGAGTTCCTGCGGCAGCAGGCGGAAGCCGGCCTCGACCGGAGGCTGGCGGCGCGATTCCCGGACGCTGCGGCCCGCGCGGCGGCCGACGGCCGCTACCGCGAGCGCCTGGACTTCGAGATTCGCACCATCATACAGATGGGGTTCGCCGGCTACTTCCTCATCGTCGCCGACTTCATCAACTGGGCGAAGGCGAATGGCGTGCCCGTCGGTCCGGGGCGCGGCTCGGGCGCAGGCTCGCTTGTCGCCTATTCGCTCGGCATCACCGACCTCGACCCGCTCGAGTACGATCTGCTGTTCGAGCGCTTCCTCAACCCCGAGCGCGTCTCGATGCCGGACTTCGACATCGACTTTTGCCAGGACGGCCGCGACAGGGTGATCGACTACGTGCGCCGGAAGTACGGCGAGGACTGCGTGTCGCAGATCGTCACCTTCGGCACGATGGCCGCGCGCGCCGTGGTGCGCGACACGGGACGCGTGCTCGACCTCGGCTACAACTTCTGCGACCAGGTGGCGAAGCTGATCCCGGTGCAGCCCGGCCGCACGATCACGCTGCAGGAGGCGCGCGAGACGGAGCCGCTGCTCGCGCAGCGCGAGAAGAAGGAGGACGAGGTGCGCGAGCTGCTCGCGCTGGGCGAGAAGCTCGAAGGACTGACTCGAAACGTCGGCATGCACGCGGGCGGCGTGCTGATCGCGCCGGGCCGGCTCACCGACTTCTGCCCGCTGTACGCCGCGGAAGGTACGACGCACGTCATCTCGCAGCTGGACAAGGACGACGTCGAGGCGGTGGGGCTGGTGAAGTTCGACTTCCTCGGCCTCACCACGCTCACGATCCTCGACTGGGCGCAGCGCAACGTGCGCGCGCTCGGCGCGCGGGACTTCGCGCTCGAGCGCATTCCGCTGGACGACGCGGACACCTACCGGCTGCTGTCGGCGGGCAACACGACGGCGGTGTTCCAGCTGGAATCGCGCGGCATGCGCGACCTGATCAAGCGCGCGCGGCCGGACCGCTTCGAGGACGTGATCGCGCTGGTGGCGCTGTACCGGCCGGGGCCGATGGACCTGATTCCGGACTTCATCGCGCGCAAGCACGGCCGCGAGCGCGTCGAATACCTGGACAGGCGCCTCGAGCCGATCCTGAGCCCGACCTACGGCATCATGGTGTACCAGGAGCAGGTAATGCAGATCGCGCAGGTGATCGGCGGATACACGCTGGGCGGCGCGGACCTGCTACGGCGCGCGATGGGCAAGAAGAAGCCCGAGGAGATGGCGCAGCAGCGCGGCATCTTCGTCGCCGGCGCCGAGAAGAACGGCCTCGCGCGCGGCAAGGCGACGCAGCTGTTCGACCTGATGGAGAAATTCGCCGGCTACGGCTTCAACCGCTCGCACGCGGCGGCCTACGCGCTGCTCGCGTACCAGACCGCATACATGAAGGCGCACCATCCGGCGGCGTTCATGGCGGCCAACCTGTCGCTCGTGATGGACGACACCGACAAGGTGCGGCAGTTCTACGAGGACGCCGTCGCCAACGGCATCGCAGTGCTGCCGCCCGATGTCAACGCGTCGGAGTACCGGTTCGTGCCGGTCGACGCGAAGACCGTGCGCTACGGCCTGGGCGCGGTGCGCGGCACGGGCGAGTCGGCGATCGGCGCGATCGTCGCGGCGCGCGCGGCGGGGCCCTATGCGGACCTCGCGGACCTGTGCCGGCGCGTGGACAAGCGCATCGTCAACCGGCGCGTGGTGGAGGCGCTGGTTCGGGCCGGTGCGTTCGATGCCGTCGACGCGCAGCGCGCGAGCCTGCTGGCGAGCGTCGGGCGCGCGATGGAGGCCGCCGAACAGCGCGAGCGGCAGGCCGCGCAGGACAGCCTGTTCGGCGAGACCGAGGCGCCCGCGGGCCCCGGCGCGGTGCGCGTCGAGGCCAAGCCGTGGGACCTCAGGCAGCGGCTGCTCGAGGAGAAAGCGGCCCTCGGCTTCGCGCTGTCGGGGCACCTGTTCACGGTCTGCGAGCGCGAGATCGCGGGATTTCCGCGAATCGCGCTCGCTCGCCTGCAACCGGCCGAGCATCGGGTGTGGCTCGCGGGCGTGATCGCGTCGGCGCGCACGCAGATGACGCGCCGCGGCCGCATGATGGTCGTCGTGCTGGACGACGGCAGCGCGCAGCTCGAGCTCTCGGTGTTCAACGAGCTGCTCGAGAAGCACCGCGACAAGCTCAAGGAGGATGCCTTGCTGGTCGTGCACGGCAAGGTGCAGCGCGACGAGTTTGCGGGTGGGCTGCGCGTCGCCGCGGACGAGTTGTACGACCTCGCGTCGCTGCGCGAGCGGTTCGCCGCGCGCCTGCAGCTGCAGATGAACGGCCGCGCCGACGCGCGCCAGCTGAAGGAGCTGCTCGCGCCGTATCGCGCCGAGGGCGCGTGCCCGGTGATCGTGCACTACGAGACCGCGGGCGCAGCTTGCGACGTCGCGCTCGGCGACGCGTGGCGCGTGCGTCCGGACGGGCAGCTGCTGGAGCGGCTCGGCCAGTGGCTCGAGCCGGAGAGCGTCCAGGTCATCTACGCGGGAGGCGCCTAGGTCGCGCTCCAGCGTACGCGGCAGCCCGCGTCCGACCACACGCGCCTCGCCTCGCGCAGCCAGGGGCTGCGCACTCGGTCAGCCGGGTCGAGGCGGCGCTGCTCGGCGAGGAACGTTGAGAACCGCGGATAGCAGCCGCGCGCCTGCGCCGGGGTCATCAGCGGCAGCGCGTCCGGCGGGCAGGAGCCGCCCGCGGCAATCGCGAGCTCGACGAGCGCGTGCCGCAGCTGGACGCAGGCGGCGGCGGAGCCCAGCGTTTGCCGCGGCGCACGAAAGCCGATCCGGAGCGCGACGAATTCCGTGTGCGCCCAGCGCAGCAGCGTCTCGGACTCCGCCTTGACGCGCCGCGCCTCCAGGCGCACCGGCACGCAGCGGCGGTCCTCGAGCGCCCGGCGAGCACCTTGAACGACGTCGTCGAGACCGGGCGGCGGCACCAGCAGCTCGACCGTGTGCGTGCCCGCGTCGGAGGCGCCGTCGTCCTCGCCGAGACACACGGGCTCGGCCGCCGCGGCGCTCGACCGCGCCAGGCTCTCGAGATCGAGCGTGACGCTATAGAACGGGCCGACGGCCCCGAAGCCGCCGACGGCGATCCGGAACAGCTCGGGCGCCAGCGCCCGGCTCGCGCGCCGCAGCTCGCCGTCCGCCGTGACCAGCGTCAGCGCGCGCACATGGAGGACGATCGGCGCACCGTCGGGGCCCGCGGCGTTGCGGGCTACGCTCTGGCCGACCGTCCCCGGCAGGAACGCGGTGCCGGTGAGCTCGGCGAGCCCCGACCAAGTCACGCCTCCCTGGACCTCGACCTCGCCGGCTGGCCCCTCCCGGCGCAGGATCCGGTCCAGCCCAGAGGTATCGACCGGTGCGGCTGTCGCGCCGGCGCCCTTCATCGCGCGGCACAGGTCGTCGGCGGAATACACGCGCGGACGGGGACGGGTGGGGAAGGGCAAGTCGCAGGTGGCATCCATGGCGCGCTCCTGGGATGGGTCTGGTCCGATTCTTCGCGCGCGCCGCGGCGCGCCGCAATCGCCAAGACGCGGAGTCTCGATTTACGATACCGCCGGAACCGTATTCCGATCCCGACCCGCGGAGCCGCGCCCGCATGACGCTTTCCCGCCGAATCGTCGAAGCGCTGAAGAGGGCCCTGCGGTCGAGGGGCCTGACCTACGCCGCGCTCGGTCGCGAGCTGCACCTGTCCGAGGCGAGCGTCAAGCGGCTCTTTTCCCACGGCACGTTCACGCTGGCGCGGGTCGAGGA
>Ga0335085_10005681_pt1 | contig 19930 bp, 15 predicted proteins | sample Lox_Sample_45_FD_206712 | JGI IMG/M metagenome (GOLD analysis project Ga0335085, IMG submission 206712) | Soil microbial communities from Loxahatchee National Wildlife Refuge, Florida, United States - Lox_Sample_4.5 | ecosystem: Environmental > Terrestrial > Soil > Wetlands | place: USA...
TATCCAGAGGGATGGCGCACCAGCCTCCCGTCGCCGAGCGCCTTGCGGAGCCGTGAGACGTAGTCGTCGAGCGTGTGTGACGCGCTCGCCGGGGCGTTCTCGCCCCACAGGGCGTCGATCAGCCGATCCCGCGAGACGACTTCGTTCGCGTGCAGCAGGAGAATCGCGAGCAGCGCGCGCAGCTTCGGGCCGCCCAGCGAGACGGGCGATCCGTCCCGCCGTGCCTCGACCAGGCCGAGCACCCGGAACTCCACGCGCCGAAGCGTAAACCGGTCCCGACACGTTTACGAGCGTTCTTCGAGGCGGTCAGGCGCACACTCGACGTGACCGGCGCGAAGCTTGCCGGCCCTGCCGCCCGCGGTAGGTCGACCCGATCGGAAGGAGACACCATGAGGAAGCTTGGATGGACATTCACCATGGCGATCGCTGCGGCCGGCCTCGCGGTCTCAGCCGCGGCGAGCGGAAGCGGTCCGAAGGACATCGCGAACGCCGGTGAGCCCGCGGCCGTCGCGGCACGCCAGGACAACATCGGCTGGCTCGACGCGACGGCCGTGACGACGGGCGTTACCTATCAGGCATCGACGTTCCCGGTTCGGATCACGTTCCGGCCACCAGACGCGCTCTGGGCCGCCGTACAAGCCCGTGGCGGCGGCTACCGGTTCGTCCAGCTGTACCACCGGTTTGCGCACGACGCGAACGGCAAAGTCACAAACTGGGGCCGCGGCCTGATCACGTTCGAGGCTGGTGCAGGAAAAACTGGGTCGGTGGCCGCGGTGGTCAAGACGCTTCACGCGACGGCTCTGATGACGCCGGGCAAGATCACGAGGGCGCAACTTGCCGGCTTTCACGGAGAAACATTCGACACAACGATCGTCGGCACCCGTCCCGGCGACGCGGGCGGCATCCCGCTGATCCCCTTCTCGGGCGACCCGCGCCCGGGCGGAGATCACTTTTGGGTCACAAGGGGACAGCTGCTCCGCGTCATCGTGCTTGATGTCCGCGGCAAGACCGTCGTCGTCTACATCGAGTCCACCGACGATTCCGGTAGCACGATCGCGGCTGCCCAGCCCGCGCAGTCGTTCCCCGTCTTCCTCGGCTTCGTCAGGCGAATACTCGGGACCGTCAGATTCCCCGCCTGAGACTGGCAACTAGACCTTCCGTGCTTGTGGGGCGCGTGTTGCGAGCAGCGATGTTGACTCTGTTGACAATGCAACGACAACGAGAGCCGTGCATCACCGGTGCATCACGGGCACGGCGCTTGGCGGCACTCCGCGGAATCGCCGAGCATTACAAAGCCGCATGGTTAAGCCAAAAACGGCGCCTTGAGGCGCGCTGGGGCGTAGAATCCGGCTTACAGGCCTGCTACGGAAAAGCCCCGCTCAGGCGGGGCTTTTCCATGCCTACTGAGGGGCCGGCCCGACGGCAGCCGAGGTGTGGGCCGCCGTGGACGTTTGTGCGCGCGCGAGTGCCGCGAGCCCGAGCAGCCCCACGACGGCGAGGAAACCGGCTCCGGCGAGGACGACGTGTCCGGGCGGGAGGAAGCGGTTGACGAGCGGTGCCACTGCGATCGAGACGACCATGGTCGTGCGGACGAAGACGGCGGCGAATCCGAAGACAGAGCCGAGCACGTGCGGGTCGGCCTCGCATTGCACGATCGTCTCGAACACGACGTCGGTGGTGCCGTCGACGAAGCCGATCGCGGCGAGCATGAGGAAGATGGTCGGGACGTTCCGGTCGAGCGCGAGGACTGCGAGGAGGCCGGCCATGAGGATGAGACCGCATCCGATCCAACGCCGGGCCTCGCCTCCGAGCCTGAGCGTCCCGACGGCGGCACCGCCGAGGGCGAGGCCGATGGTGATCGTCGCGAGGCTGTAGCCGTAGGCGCCGGCACCGAGGCTGGTCTGATCGGCCAGCAGACGTGGAAGGGTCGCGTTCACGAGCCCGGTCGCGAGTGTCGCCGCGCCGAAGGAGAGGACGAGGACGAAGAGGTGCCGCCGGGCGTGGACGTAGCGGAACCCGAACAGCCTGCTGGTGGCGCGGGCGGCTCGCTCGACCGCTCCGGCTGGAACGTGGACGCCGAGCAGGAGGATGGCGGCGAACGCGAACGTGGCGACGTCGATCGCGAGCGCCGCGCCGATGCCGAGGAGGGTCAGCGCTACGCCGCCGCCGACCGCGCCGATCGCCGCCGCGGTGTTGTCGGCGATGCCGAGAGCGGCGTTGCCGGCGCTGTAGATCTCCACGGGCAGGAGCCTCGGCACGAGCGCCGGCACGGCTGCGGTCGACAGGGCGGCGAGGATCCCGGAGATCGCCAGGGCGGCGAACATGGCGGCCTTGCTGCCGCTCTCGATCGCCAGGAACGCGGCGACGATCGCCCCGCAGCGACCGAGCTCGACGCCGACGAGCAGCGGCCGCTTCGGGAGCCGGTCGACGACGAGCGCCGCAGTCGCGCCGCCGAGGATGGGCGGTGTCAGTCGTACGAGGAGAACGGCGGCGACATCGGTCGTCGAGTGCGTCGTCTGGAACATCCAGCCGACCACCGCGGCCAGCGTCAGCCAGTCGCCGACCTGGGTGACGAAACGGGCGCAGACGAACCTGGTGAAGTAGGCGTGATGGAACGGCGCCGCGAGGCGGCCGATGCCGACGAGCGGTTCCGAATCCCGGCGCACCGACACCGCCACGATGAAGCCGACCATTCCGAAGCCGATCAAGAGGTCGCCGACGGAGAAGACGTTGGTCAGGGGTAGGTGCACGGGCAGTGCGAACACGTCGCCGAGGAAGCGCGCGTGCCTGGCCCCGAGCGCCACGTTCGACCCGTCGCCGATCGTCAGCCCCGCTGCTTGCGCCGCCGCTTTCGAGACGGGCATCACGCCGCCGTTCAATGCGATTGCGATCGCGTTGAGGATCATCCCCAGCAGCGCGGGTAGCAGCGCGACCAGGCGTCTGTTTGCGATCGCGAACGCCACCAGCAGGCTGTAGGTGGCCAGGTGGAGCGTTGCCATCGCCGCCGCAGGCAGCGTGACGTGGCCCGAGAAGATCACCAGCTGGACGGCGAGTGCGGTCGGGGCCGCCCAGGGAAGGCGGATGTCGACGTCGAGCAGCCTGGACGGACGGCCACCGAGCGCAAGGGCGAGGGCGAGCCCGACGGCGATGCTCGGAAACAGGAACATCAGCCTGCCGACGCCAACGCCGTGAGTCGACGGATGCGAGCGCCGGCCGGTGCGAGCGCCGCGAGCTCAGGTCTGCTGTCGCCGATCGCGAGCTGCACGTGGCGAGGGGGCACGCCCGCGAAGAGGAAGACGAGGTAGGCGTCCGTCCTGCCGGTGTGACCGACCACCGGCGCCGCGAGGCACGTGCCTGCGCAGCCGACCTCCGAACCGGGCCCCACGAGCAGGTTGCCGGCAGCGGCCTCGTCGCGTGCGAGCCAGCTCGTCAGCCCGGTGACGGTGGGGCCGGCCTCGGCGAGCGGCAGCTCGGTCTCGACCGTGCCGGTCAGGAGCTCCTCCTCCCAGCGGACGAGCGCGGCCCAGCGCACCGACGCTGTCCCCGCAACCCGGTCGACGTACGCGCGGAGGCGCTCCTGCGGCGAGCGGGCCTCACGGAGCGCACTTTCGAGCGCCGCTCTGAGGCGCGACCGCAGGACCGTGCGGCGGCGGCCGTACGCGAGCACCACGACGGTGGAGCCGGCGAGGGCGACCGCTGCGGTTGCGTGCCCGAGGCCGGCGGCTGCGACCGCCGCCGCGATCCCGGGAATCGCGAGCGTCTCGGGGCGGGCAGCGCGCAGCCGGCGTGCCCACGGCAGCTGCGACCGCGATCGCAGCGAGAGGTCCCGCAGCTCGGTCTGCTCCGCCGGATCGAGCACGGCGCGTGGGTCGAGGCCCCGCTGCATCGCCACGAAGGCCTTGGCCACCGTGGGGTGAAACTGCGCCCCGGACCCGGCCTCGATCTTCCGGAGCGCGTCGGCCTTGCTCAGGCCTCGCCGGTACGGCCGGTCGCTGACCATGGCGTCGTAGCTGTCCGCGACGATGAGGAGGTGCGCCGCGAGCGGGATCTCCTTCCGCTCGATCCCGTAGTACCCGGCACTGTCGTAACGTTCGTGGTGGTATTCGACCGCCTGCGTCGCGAGCGCGGCGAAGCGGAACCTCCGCAGCAACCTCGCCGACAGCCTCGGATGGCGCCGCATCGCGTCCCATTCCCGCTCGTCGAGCCCGCCGGGCTTTCGAAGCAGGGCCGCGTCGACCGCGATCTTGCCGAGATCGTGAAGGCGCCCCGCCCAGCGCAGGCGGGCCACGTCCGGCGCGGGAAGCGCGAGCGCCTCGGCGAGGCGCTCGACGTGCTCCGCCACGCGCTCCGAGTGGCGATACGTGGTCGGGTCGCGCTCGTCGACCACGCTTGCGAACGTCTCCAGCGCCCGCGTCGTCTCCTCCTTCAGCAGCGCCAGGCGCTTGTGAGCCTGGTAGACCGCGAGGGCGAGCGGCGCGATGACGACGACCTGCCACGGGTTGGACAGGACGAAGAACGCGAGCACGACACCGAGACTCGCCTCGCCGGTCGCCGAGAGCAGGTCGGAGCGGAGCGCATCGGCGAGCAGATGCCGCATGCTCCTGCGTGACGTCAACGAGACGACCGCTGCGACGAGCGTCCGGTTCACCGCCGTGTAGCCAAAGGCCATCACGGCGATGGGAAGCAGATCGGAGGGCAGCGAGAGCTGCCCCGGTGTCGCGCCGCACGCCTCGTACAAAGCGCCGGCGCAGAGCGTCGCGAGAGCGAACGTGGCCGTGTTGAACGCCACCCGGGGCAGGGCCGCTCCGCGCAGGCAATCGACGACGAGGACGCCGACTGCCGCGACGAGCGCCGCTTGCCAGGGGCCGACGATCATCACCGCGGCGAGATGCACGCTCGACGAGAAGCTGAACGAGTGCGACTCCCGTCCGTCGAACGCGTTCTCCCCGCCTTCGATCTCGAACAGCTCGGTCAGGATCGCGGCGGCGGCGAGCAACGCCAGGCCGCCCGGGCGGCGGACGTGCTCGTTCACCACGGCTGCGACGAGCGTCGCCGCGCCGAGCACGACGACGAGCGCGACAAAGCTGCGCGACTTCGGACTCATCGATCTGAGGGGAGAAGGGTCGTACAGAGGCGAGGCTCGATCAGCCTCGCGACCGCCCTAGCCCCACTTCCAGCCTGCGCCGGATGCGAGCACCAGGGAGGAGAGGACGAGCAACCGCAGGAGCCAAGAACGGGACTGGAGCACGGTGTACCTCCAGGTAGAGGGAGTTTGACGCATGGTGTGGTGGTTGCGCCGCTCCCGCAATCCCCATTTCGAGTGTCGGTCCCGAAAGGGGCCGCCGGTGCGTGCAGGGAGGCGGAGCCGGGCGCGCCTTGTCGAAGCCGGGCCGACCTCGACATGATTAACGGGGATGTGCCGCTGGCTCGCCTACTCGGGATCGCCGATCAAGCTCGAGGAGCTGCTCGTCAAGCGCGCACACTCGCTGATCGACCAGAGCCTGCACGCCCGGCAGGGCGCGACGACGACGAACGGCGACGGCTTCGGGGTCGGGTGGTACGACGACGCCGAGACGCCGAGCGTCTACCGCAGCACGCACCCGGCCTGGAACGACCGTAACCTCCGCGAGCTCGCGGCGGCCGTCTCCTCACCGCTCTTCTTCGCGCACATCCGCGCGTCGACGGGCACAGCGATCCAGGAGACGAACACGCACCCGTTTCGCTACGGCCGCTGGCTCTGGATGCACAACGGGCTCATCCGCGAGTTCCCGCGCGTGAAGCGCGACCTCGTGCTCGCCGTCGACGAGTCGCTGTTTCCGTCGATCGAGGGCACCACCGACTCGGAGACGATGTTCTACCTCGCGCTCACGATGGGGCTCGAGGACGATCCGGTCGCCGCCGTCGAGCGGATGGTCGGCTTCGTCGAGCAGACCGGGCACGAGCACGGCGTCGACCTGCCGATCCAGATGACGATCGCGACGACCGACGGGCAGAAGGTGTGGGCGTTCCGGTACTCGAGCGAGGGCAAGTCGCGCTCGCTCTTCTTCAGCACCCGGATGGACACGCTGAAGGCGCTCTATCCGGACATCGAGGAGCTCGAGGGGCTCTCCGACGAGACCAGGGTGATCGTCTCCGAGCCCCTCGGCGACCTTCCGAGCGCCTGGAACGAGGTCCCCGAGGCGCACGTCGGCATCGTCGAGCCCGGCGCCGACGAGCTCCTCCCGTTCGTGCCGCGCGCCTAGCGCCTACGCCGACTGCAGCGCCGCGAGGTTCGCCCCGACGACCGCCATCGTCTGCGCGAACCCGATCGTGTACTCGCCCAGCTGGTCGTAGTGCCCCTCCATCACGCCCATGTCGACCGACTGGGCGGCGGTGGCCCGGCTCGCCCGGCGGCTGCGCGGCGAAGGCGTGCTGCGCGCCGGGCTGGGCGAGCGGCAGGCGCTCGGGATCCTCCTCGTGCTGACGAGCCTGGACACCTTCCTCCAGCTTCGCCGCCACGCGGGGCTTGCCCAGCGGGACGCCGCCGCCCGGCTCGTCGACTCCGCGCACGCGCTCCTGCTCGCCTGACCGCGCGCTCGCGCGAGGTTTGTAAAGCTCTGGACCTTCAGTGGGGGGATCGCTCGAATCTGCGTTGACCGCGAGGCTGCGCGAGGTGCTCGCCGGCGGCAGCCCGACCGAGGCCGACCTGCGGGAGCTGACCGCCGAGGGGCAGAACCGGGCGCGTAACCTCGCCGCCCGGATCCGCGCGTCCGAGCGCCGGCTCCGGGCGCTCGACGCGGATCCGGCGAGCCCGATCTCCGCGATCGCCGAGGAGCTGAGGCGCCTGGAGGCCCTCCGGCCCCAGCTGCGCGAGGTCCGGCAGCTCCTCGCCGACCTCGACGCGCGCGGCCGCGAGCTCCGCACTGCCTGGCTCCTCGACCAGGCCGACGCCGCCCGCGCCCGCGGGATCCGCTCCTAGCTCGGCCGCAGGACGACCTCGAGCGCCGTCCCGCCGTCCGGCTGCGACGTCAGCCGGAAGCGCCCGCCGATCGCCGATGCGCGCGTGCGCATGTTCGAGAGGCCCTGGCCGCGCCTCTCCGCGCTCTCGTCGAGGCCGCGCCCGTCGTCCACGATCCGGATCACGCGGCGGCCGCCCCGCATGCCGATCAGCACGCTCGCCGTCCGGGCACCGGCGTGCTTGCGCACGTTCGCGAGCCCCTCCTGGACGATCCGGAAGACCTCGATCTGCTCGTCGGGGCGGAGCTCGACACCGGGCTCGATCTCGAGGTCGACGTTCAGCTCCCCGTCGGCGGTCAGAAACTCGACGTAGCGGTTCAGGGCGGCGTCCAGCGACGCCGTGCCGCCGGCCGACGAGAGCGCGAGCACCGCGAACCTCGCCTCCTGCTGGGCGGCCGTCGCGGCCTCCTCCAGGCGTGGCAGCACCTTCCCGACGTCCGCGCCGCTCTTGAGCATCGCCGTCGCCGTCGAGATCGCGAACAGGTACTGCGCGAGCCCGTCGTGGATCTCGCGCGCGACGCGGGCCCGCTCCTCGGCGACGGCCCGCCCGAACTCGGCCGACCGGATCGCGTTCCAGACGCCGGCGAGCAGGATCCCGTACGAGACGAGGCGGAGGAAGTCCGCCTGCGAGACGTAGTCGCTCGAACGGGGCGGCGTGAAGACGGCGTGGAGCTCGGCGAAGAGCGAGATCGTCGCGGCGAACGCGAGCCAGCGGTCGAGGTCCTCGCCGTGGGCGCGGTAGCGCCAGCCGAACCCGACCATCGTCGCGAGGCTGACGAGCGCCTGGAGGGCGAGCGCCGCGGTGAGCAGGTCCGGCTGCGTGCCGCTGGGGCCGATCTCCGGCAGCGAGTCGCCGAGGCCGCGGCAGGCGGCCCAGACGACGGTGAGGGCGAGGCCCAGGGCGATCATCAACGCGAGCGCGTTCCAACTCGACTTGACCCGCCCGTCGACCCAGGGCGTGGCGGCGAGGATGATCGCGCCGACGAGCCGGCCGAAGATCCCGGCCCAGATCTCCGCGCGGCCGAGCGTCGAGTTGTCGAGGACGGGCGCGACGATGAAGGCGAGGGTCGTCGCAGCCGTGACGAAGAAGCCGGCGAAGAGGTACAGGTCGTAGCGGCGGTGCTCGACCGAGAACCGGACGAAGGCGAGCACCGCGACGATCAACGAGACGAGCAGGACGGCCGTGTCGAGGAACAGCCGCAGGTTCGGCAGCGCGTACGGATGGCGCAGCCACGGGCCCGCCAGGAAGAGGATCAGGCCGGCCGCGAGCAGCCCGACCATCACGAGCTCGTCCCGTACCCAGGCAAAGTAGGTGGCGCGCGACGTACGCATACATTCCTCTTGTCGGCACGCGGCCTCCTGCCGATAAGGCTCACATGGGCCGCCGGACGCTCGTCGTCGACGACCACCCGCTGACGCGCTCGGCGCTCGTCGGCCTGCTCGAGCAGCACGGCTTCCCCGTCGTCGGCGAGGCGGGCGACGGCGACGAGGCGATCGACGCCGCGCGCAGCCTCCAGCCGGACCTCGTCCTGCTCGACCTCTCGATGCCCAATGTCGGCGGGCTGGAGGCGCTGCCGAGGCTCCGGGCCGCGGCGCCGGGGTGCGAGGTGATCGTCCTCACGGCTTCCGGGACCGACGAGAACCTGCTCGCGGCGATTCGCGGCGGCGCCGCCGGCTACCTGCTGAAGACCGAGCCGCCGGAGCGGATCGCCGAGTTCCTCGACGGCGTCGCGCACGGCCAGGCCGCCCTCTCGGGCGAGGTCGCGCGGCGGCTGCTCGACCGGGTCCGCGAGGGTGGAGGGCTCGACTCCGGTGTCCCGGAGTCCATCGCGCACGAGCTCAGCGCCCGCGAGGTCGAGGTGCTGATCCTGCTCGACGAGCACCTCGGCACCGACGAGATCGCCAAGCGCCTCTTCATCTCCGAGCACACCGTCCGCTCGCACGTGAAGAGCCTCCTGCACAAGCTCGGCGTCTCCTCACGCCGGGAGGCGCTCGAGAAGCTCGCCGCCGCGCGACTCTGAATCACCCATTCTGGGGGATACCGTGGGTGATGTAATTGCGCCCGGTCGGGCCGATTCTGTGTGTGCAGCATTCGCCTCGTCCGGGAAGTGGTGGCACACATCCAAAGGCGCTCCGCCGGCCCCCCACAAGGGGGCCGACGTCGTTCTAGGGCCCACTACGGCTAGGAGAACGCTTCGAGGGTCGCGTGGACGAGCACCGGGAGCGTCTCCAGGTTGTAGCCGCCCTCGAGCACGGCGGCGACGCGCGGAGCAAGGGCGCGGGAGCGGCGCGCGAGCTCGCGGAAGCCGTGTCCCGTCACCTCCATCGACGCGAGCGGGTCGTCGGCGTGGGCGTCGAAGCCGGCCGAGACGATCAGCAGGTCGGGCTCGAAGCCGCGGACGGCCGGCTCGACCACCTCCTCGAACGCGAGCAGGTACTCCTCGTTTCCCGAGCCCGCCGGCAGCGGGACGTTGACGGTGGTGTCGTTGCCCTCGCCGGGCCGTCCGGTCCCGGGGTAGAACGGCCACTGGTGGATCGAGACGTAGAGGACGGTCGGGTCGTCCCAGAAGATGTCCTGCGTCCCGTTCCCGTGGTGGACGTCCCAGTCGAGGATCGCCACGCGCTCGAGCCCGAGCTCCGCCTGTGCCGCGCGGGCGGCGATCGCGGCGTTGTTGAAGAGGCAGAAGCCCATCGCGCGGTCGGCGGGCGCGTGGTGGCCCGGCGGCCGCACCAGGGCGAAGCCGCCGCCCCGGGCCGCCTCGATCGCTCCGCCGGCGGCGAGCAGGGCCGCCTCGTAGCTCGTTTCCGACGCGGGGGTGTCGCCGTCGAGCCAGGTCGGCCCGCTCAGGCTCCGGATCCGCTCGACGTGCTCCGCCGTGTGGCAGCGCTCGACTTGCTCGACGGTCGCCGGCGTCGCCTCCGTCCACGAGCCGACCTCCTCGAGGAGCACGGCCAGCCGGCGGGGCGACTCCGGGTGGTGCTCGGTCGGGTGGAGCTCGGCGAGGGCGGAGTGGCTGACGACCTCCATCACGAACCCTGACCGGTGGTGTCTGACACCGGGTGTGATGGTTGAGCCGAAAATCGGGGAGCGGTGCCAGACATCACACTTCTGACACGAATCCGGCCAGCCGGCCGGCGAGGTTGCCGAGGCCCCAGGCCTCGCAGAGGGTGGACGCCCCCGCCCAGTCGGGCGTTTGATCGGCTAGGGAGGGGAGAGGGGCAGAGGCGTCCATCGTCGCTATTCGGCGGTAGAGGAGCAACTCCTCCCGCTGGGCGGCGAAGCGCCCCGCGTCGAGCGCCGCCTCCAGCGTGCCGTGCTCGGCCAGGATCGCCGCCGCGGTCTTCGGGCCGATCCCGCGCGCGCCCGGCAGCTTGTCGGACGGGTCGCCGCGCAGCGCGATGAAGTCCGGAACCTGCTTCGGGTCGACGCCGTAGCGCTCCCGCACCTCGGCCGGCCCGATCCGGGCGAGCTCCGAGACGCCTTTCACCGGCTGGAGCACGGTCGTCCGCTCGCTGACGAGCTGGAAGGCATCCCGGTCGGACGTCGCGACGAGCGTCTCCCCGCCGCGCGCCTCCTCGGAGGCGGCCGCGGCGGCCAGGAAGTCGTCGGCTTCGTACCCGGCGGCCTTCGCGGCCGCGAAGCCCATCGCCTCGACGAGCTGCGGCAGGAGGCCGAGCTGCTCGACGATCGCGTCGTCGAACACACGCCCGCTCTGGTAGGCGGGGAACGCCTCGCTCCGGTAGGTCGGCACGCCGAGCGTGTCCCAGCCGACGAGGACCGCGCGCGGCTGCTCGCCCTCCCAGAGCCGCAGCAGGAAGTTGGCGAACCCGACGACCGCGTTGAGCTTGATCGACTTCGGCAGCGCGTGGTAGGCACGGTGCGCGAGCGAGTCGCCGTCGATCGCGAGGAGCGGTCGCGGCTTCACAGCTCATCGTGGAGCGCGTAGATCCGCTCCATCAGCCGGTCGGTCGCCGTCTGGTACGCCTGGCGCGGCGCGAGGCCGGCGAGGTCGTCGACCGGAACGGGATCGCCGTACGCGACCTTCAGCCGCGGCAGCCGGCTGATCCGGTCGGTGCCGTCGAGCGCGGCCGGCACGAGCGGCACACCGGCCGACAGCGCGATCCGGGCGGCACCCGTTCGCGGCTTGTGGGCGAACTTCTTGCGCAGCCCCTTCGACCGGCGCGTCCCCTCCGGGAACATCGCGACGATCCCGCCCTCGCGGCAGATGGCGATCGCGTGCTCGATCGACTCGACGTCGGCCTCTCCGCGCCGGACCGGGAACGCGCCGCCCGCCCTGAGCGGCGGGCCGAGGATCGGATTGAACAGCTCGGCCTTCGCCATGAAGTAGAGCTGCCGCTTCGGCCACAGCGGATAGGCGAGCGGCCACGGGTCGAGGTTCGAGTTGTGGTTCGCCGCGAGCACGAACCCACCCTCGGACGGCAGCCGTTCGACGCCCGTCGACTGGAGCCGGAAGAGCAGCGTGAGCACGGGCGCAGAGAGGACTCCGCACAGGTTGTAGAACGGTGACGGCATGGGCTCGATGCAGTATCGGGCATACGCGGCTCCGCGCCGTTTCCGCTGCGACGTTCTCCACCCCCGCTAACGTGTCGCGACGAACATGCCCAAGAAACTCGTCATCGTCGAGTCGCCCGCAAAGGCGAAGACCATTGCCGGCTACCTCGGACCCGAGTTCGTGGTCGAGTCCAGCATCGGCCACATCCGCGACCTCCCGGAGCGCGCCTCCGACGTTCCGAAGGACAAGCGCGAGCGCTTCGGGGCGATGGGCGTCGCGGTCGACGAGGGCTTCGAGCCCTACTACGTCGTCGACCCCGACAAGAAGCGCGTCGTCGCCGAGCTGAAGAAGAAGCTGAAGGACGCCGACGAGCTCCTGCTCGCGACGGACGAGGACCGCGAGGGCGAGGCGATCGCCTGGCACCTGCTCGCAGTCCTCAAGCCAGATTCGCTGAAGCCGAAGGTGCCGTATCGGCGGATGGTCTTCCACGAGATCACGAAGCAGGCGATCCAGGAGGCGCTCGAGAACCCGCGCGACGTGGACGAGCAGCTCGTCGACTCGCAGGAGACGCGGCGGATCCTCGACCGGCTGTACGGCTACGAGGTCTCGCCCGTCCTCTGGAAGAAGGTGATGCCGCGCCTCTCGGCCGGGCGCGTCCAGTCGGTCGCGACCAGGCTCGTCGTCGAGCGCGAGCGCGAGCGGATGGCGTTCGTCTCCGCCGCCTACTGGGACATCGAGGGCGTCTTCGAGCCCGCGAGCGGGGACGGCACGTTCGCGGCGAAGCTCGTCGCGCTCGACGGGCAGCGGGTCGCGCAGGGCCGCGACTTCGGGCCGGACGGCAAGCTCAAGGCGGATGCCCGCCAGGTCTCGGAAGCGGAGGCGCGCGGGCTCGCCGAGCGCCTCGCGAGCGTCGAGTTCGGCGTGCGGTCGGTGGACGAGAAGCCGTACACGCGCCGGCCCGCGCCGCCCTTCATGACCTCGACCCTCCAGCAGGAGGCGAGCCGCAAGCTCCGCTTCACCGCGCAGACGACGATGCGGATCGCGCAGCGGCTCTACGAGCGCGGCTACATCACCTACATGCGCACCGACTCGACGACGCTCTCCGAGACGGCCCTGACCGCCGCGCGGACGCAGGCGCGCGAGCTCTACGGCTCCGACCACGTCCCCGACACCCCACGCCGCTACGACCGGAAGGTGAAGAACGCCCAGGAGGCGCACGAGGCGATCCGGCCTGCCGGCGAGCGCTTCCGCCTCCCCGACGAGGTTCGCGGCGAGCTCGACCGCGACGAGCAGTCGCTCTACGAGCTCGTGTGGATGCGGACCGTCGCCTCGCAGATGGCCGACGCCCGAGGCCAGACGGTGACGGTGCGGCTCGGGGCGACGTCTTCGGCCGGCGAGGACGCCGAGTTCGGCGTCAGCGGGACCGTGATCACGTTCCGCGGCTTCCTCGCCGCGTACGAGGAGGGCCGCGACGAGGAGGCGGACGACGAGGAGCGCCGCCTGCCGCCGCTCGCGCAGGGCGACCGGGTGGAGGCGACGTCGCTCGAGCCGCAGGGCCACGAGACGGTCCCGCCGGCGCGCTACACGGAGGCGACGCTCGTCAAGGCGCTCGAGGACCGCGGCATCGGCCGGCCGTCCACCTACGCGTCGATCCTCTCCACGATCGTCGACCGCGGCTACGTGGTGAAGAAGGGGACGGCTCTGGTGCCGACCTTTCTCGCGTTCGCGGTCACGCAGCTCCTCGAGGAGCACTACGAGCAGCTCGTCGACTACGGCTTCACCGCGAGCATGGAGGACGACCTCGACCGGATCGCGGCCGGGCAGGAGGAGCGGGTCGCCTGGCTGACGCGCTTCTACCGCGGCGCGAACGGGGAGCCGGGCCTGCGCGCGCTCGTCACCGACCAGCTCGACGACATCGACGCCCGCGCGGTCAACTCGATCGAGATCCCGGGCAGCGACATCGTCGTGCGCGTCGGGCGCTACGGCCCCTACCTCGAGCGCGGGGAGACGCGCGCGTCGCTGCCGCCGGACATCGTCCCGGACGAGCTGACGCCGGGGCGGGCCGAGGAGCTCCTCTCCGCGCCGAGCGAGGGCCGCGAGCTCGGCACTGACCCCGAGACGGGGAACCCGATCCTGATCCGCAGCGGCCGCTACGGGCCGTACGTGACGGAGGAGCTGGCCGAGGGATCCGAGGAGAAGCCGCGCACCGCGTCGCTGTTCGCGTCGATGACGCCCGACACGGTGTCGCTCGAGGACGCCGTGCGGCTCCTCTCCCTGCCGCGCGTCGTCGGCGAGGCGCCGGACGGCGAGGAGGTGCGCGCGCGCAACGGGCGCTACGGGCCGTACATCGAGAAGGGCAAGGAGACCCGGTCGCTCGAGCGCGAGGAGCAGATCTTCGAGATCTCGCTCGACGAGGCGCTGGCCCTGCTCGCCGCGCCGAAGCAGCGCCGGGGACGCGGCGCGCCGCGCGCACCGCTCCGCGAGCTCGGCAACGACCCCTCATCCGGGCGTGCAGTTGTGATCAAGGACGGCCGATTCGGTCCCTACGCCACCGACGGCGAGACGAACGCAAGCCTTCGGGGCGGCGATGCGGTCGAGTCGGTCACCCTCGAGCGGGCGATCGAGCTCCTGGCCGAGCGCCGCGCCAAGGGCCCGTCGTCCACCAGGCGGCGCCCACGGGGTCGAAAGTAGTCACCCCAACCGTCCCATCGACCTGCAAACCTTTCATGGCCAGGAACGTCTTGAAATCCAAGGGGGCGAACGTCCCGGAATAGGTTGGTAGCAATACGCGTTTGTTTCTTCACACTCCTTTAATGAGGAGGCTTTACCCTGGACGGCAAGGAGATTCCCGTTAGGGTGAGAACGTTTGGGGACCCATGCCCAGTGACCCCAGAAAGGACGACGACAGACCGTTGACCCAGAATCAGTTGCACGAATTGATGGAAAGCGATCAGGCCCGCCAGCTGATCGAGGGCGCCGAGGAGCGGGGCTTCGTCGAGCCCGCCGAGCTCGAGGCGTTCGCGCTGGAGCACGACCTCGCTGACGAGGAGGTCGAGCAGCTCGCGCGTGAGCTCGAGACGATCGGGATCGAGGTCAGCAAGCCCGCCGACGAGGCCTCCGAGACGGCCTCGGCGGCAGCGTCCTCGACCGTCTACGAGGCCGAGCCCGCCAGCGGCGCCGCCGACAGCCTGCAGCTCTTCCTCGCCGACGTCGGCCGCCACAAGCTGCTGACCGCCGCCGAGGAGGTCTACCTCGCCAAGGCGATCGAGCGGGGCGATCCGACCGCCAAGCGGCGGATGATCGAGTCCAACCTCCGCCTGGTCGTCTCGATCGCGAAGGGCTACCGCGGGCTGGGCGTGCCGTTCCTGGACCTGATCCAGGAGGGGACGCTCGGGCTCAACCGCGCGGTCGAGAAGTTCGACTGGCGCCGCGGGTACAAGTTCTCGACGTACGCGACCTGGTGGATCCGCCAGTCGGTGCAGCGCGCCGTCGCCAACCACGCGCGCACGATCCGCGTGCCGGTGCACGTGGTCGAGCGGCAGCAGAAGCTCGGCCGTGCCGCCCGCCGGCTCGAGGTCGAGCTCGGCCGCGAGGCGACGAAGGACGAGCTCGCGGAGGCGACCGGCCTGCCGATCCAGCACGTCGACGAGGCGCTCAGCGCCGCGCACGCGTCGGTCTCGCTCAACCAGACCGTCGGCGCCGACGACGAGGGCGAGCTCGGCGACCTGTTCGCCGACCGCGAGGCCGCCGACCCGTTCGACGAGGCGGAGGAGTCGCTTCGCCGCCAGGGCGTCCGCAAGGCGCTGGACGCGCTGCCGGAGCGCGAGCGGCGGATCCTCGAGCTGCGGTTCGGCTTCGAGGGCGAGCCGTGGACGCTCGAGGCGATCGGCCACGAGCTCGACCTGACACGCGAGCGCGTGCGGCAGCTCGAGGGCCAGGCGCTCGCCCGGCTGGCGGCGCTGCGCGACCTCCAGTCGGTCGCGGCGTAAGCCGAAGCGGGACACGCGTTTCGAAGGGCGGCGCAGGCCGCCCTTCGTCGTCGTAGCCGGTGCCGCCCTCAAGATTGCCGGTGGCGATGTCGATGGGCGCCGCGTGAAGCGACTCCTGCTGCTCGTCCCGCTTGCCTTCGTCCTCGCGGGCTGCTTCGGGATCGGCGGCGGAGGAGGCAGGAGCTCGACCCTCGTCTTCGGCGTCGCCGCCGAGCCGGTCTCGCTCGACGGGGCGCTCGCGCCGGACGTCGAGTCGCGCCGCGTGATCGCGCAGATCTTCGACGGGCTGCTCTCGCTCGAGCCGGGGACGACGACGCTCGCTCCGGGGCTCGCCGAGACCTGGAGCGCCGACAAGACGGGGAAGGTGTGGACGTTCCAGCTCCGTCCCGACGTCACGTTCACCGACGGGACGCCGCTCGGCGCCCCCGCGGTCTGCGCGAACTTCGACCGCTGGTTCCACTTCACGGGCGACGAGCGCGACCTCGCGAAGAGCTACTACTGGCAGCGCGTGTTCGGGGGCTTCGCCGGCCAGCCGAGCCTCTACGAGAAGTGCGTCTCGCGCGGCCGCAGCGTCGAGCTGCACCTCACCCGGCCGAACAGCTCCTTCCTGAGCGCGCTGCCGCTGCCGGCGTTCTCGATCGCCAGCCCGGCCTCGCTGCAGGCGGGCACGCCGGTCGGGACCGGGCCGTTCCGGCTCGACAGCTGGACGCGCGGAGCGGAGCTCGTGCTGAAGCGGAACGACGGCTACTGGGGCCGGAAGCCGGCGCTGAAGGAGCTCGTCTTCAAGGTGATCCCCGACGACTCCGCCCGCCTGCACGCGCTCGAGGCCGGCGACATCGACGGCTTCGACTTCGTCTCCGCGCAGGACGCGGCCGAGATCGAGCAGGACCCCGAGCTCGAGCTCGTCGCACGGCCGCCCTTCGATGTCGGCTACCTGACGATCAACCAGGCGAAGCCGCCGATGGACGAGCTGCTCGTCCGCGAGGCCGTCGCCTACGGGCTCGACCGGCAGCGGCTCGCCGCCTCGTTCCAGCCGCGCGGGAGCGCGGTCGTCGCCTCGCTCTTCCAGCCGCCGCTCGTGTTCGGCTCCGGGCCCACCGTCACGTACTCCTTTCGGCCGGCGGAGGCCCGTCGCCTGCTGAAGCTGGCGGGGCTGAAGCTGCCGGTGCCGATCGACTTCTGGTATCCGACCGACGTCTCGCGCCCGTACCTCCCCGATCCGTCCGGGGCGTTCTCGATCCTCGCCGACGGCCTCGAGAAGTCGGGGTTCAGGGTGATCGCCCACACGGCCCCCTGGAGCGGCGACTACCTCGTCCGGGTGGACGAGGGCCGGGCGGGCCAGGTCAACCTCGTCGGCTGGACCGGCGACTTCGGCGACCCGAACGACTTCCTCGGGACGTTCTTCTCCCGGCCGACGCGGCAGTTCGGCTTCTCCGACCCGGAGCTCCAGACGCTGCTCGCCCGGGCCGCCGCCGAGCCCGACCGGAAGGTCCGCGCGGCCCTGTACCGGAAGGCGAACGCCCAGGTGATGGCGCTTGTTCCGGGGGTTCCGCTCGTGCACACGGAGGAGCTCGTCGCGCTCCGCGGCGACGTCCACGGATACGTCACGAGCCCCTTCGGCCCCGAGCCATTTGCAGGGGTTTCGCGTTCCGGCTAACCAACTCGCCCGGCCGCGGTCCTACCTTCACCAAACTGTCATACTCGCCGTCTGCTCAAGAGGATGCAGAGGACGAAAGGAGGGGAAACTTGACCCGCAGGATCAAACTGAGCCTTGTGCTCGCAGCGGTGGTCGCCCTGGCGGTCGCCGCGGGTGCATCGGCCATGGTCCACGGGGGGAAGGCCGGTGGGACGCTCGTGTTCGCGGGCGCATCCGACCCGGTCGTCCTCGACGGACCGCTCGTCTCCGACGGCGAATCCCTGCGCGTGATCGACCAGATCTTCGAGGGCCTCGTCGGCCTCAAGCCTGGGACGACACAGGTGGTTCCGCTGCTCGCGACCTCGTGGAAGGCCAGTCCCAACGGCCTCGCGTGGACGTTCCAGCTCAGGCAGGGAGTGAAGTTCCAGGACGGGACGCCGTTCAACGCGGCCGCCGTCTGCTTCAACTTCTCGCGCTGGTTCGACTTCCCGGGACCGCTCCAGTCGGACGCGGTCACCTACTACTGGAACACGGTGTTCGGCGGGTTCCGCAACCCGGCCGCCGGGAGCCCCGGGCCCGACAAGGCCCTGTACAAGGGCTGCAAGGCCCACGGGCAGTACTCCGTGACCATCTTCCTGACCCGCCGCTCCTCGTCGTTCATCGGCGCGCTCGCGCTGACGAACTTCGGGATGGCGAGCCCGACCGCCCTCGTGAAGTACAAGGCGGACGCGGGCACGGTCGACTCGAACGGCGTCTTCCATCCGACGGGGACCTTCGGGACGCAGCACCCGGTCGGCACGGGGCCGTGGATGCTCCAGTCGTGGCGCGTGGGCCAGGCGCTGACCCTGGTCCGCAACGCGAACTACTGGGGCGCGAAGGCGAAGCTCGACCGCCTGATCATCCGTCCGATCTCGGACAACGCGGCGCGGCTCCAGGCGCTGGAGAGCGGTGAGATCCAGGGCTACGACCTGGTCGACCCGGCCGACATCGGGACGGTGAAGAGCAACAGCAAGCTGAAGATCCTCGACCGGCCGGCATTCAACGTCGCCTACGTCGGCATGAACCAGAAGTTCCCGCTGATGCGGAACCCGCTGGTGCGGCAGGCGATCGCGTACGGTCTCGACCGCCAGTCGGTCGTGAACTCGTTCTACGCCGGCCGCGGCACGGTTGCCGACCAGTTCCTGCCCGACCAGGTCGTCGGCTTCGCGAAGACGGGTGTGCCGCAGTACCCGTACAACCCGACGAAGGCGAAGCAGCTCCTGCAGCAGGCCGGGCTGACGCTCCCGGTGCCGATCGACTTCTGGTACCCGACGAACGTCTCCAGGCCGTACATGCCGGACCCGAAGCGGAACGCCGAGGCGTTCGGCGCCAGCCTGGAGAAGGCCGGCTTCAAGGTCACCTTCCACTCCGCCCCCTGGCGGCCGGACTACCTCGGCGCGTGCCAGAGCGGCAAGTGCGAGGTGTTCCTGCTCGGGTGGACGGGCGACTTCGGCGACCCGGCCGACTTCCTGAACGTGCACTTCGGGGCGGAGAGCGACCTGTTCGGCTTCGACAACCCGGCGCTCTTCAGCCTGCTGACGCGGGCCGATTCCGAGACGAACCTCGCGAAGCGGCAGGCGCTGTACCAGCAGGCCTCGATCATGGTGATGAAGTACCTGCCGATGGTGCCGTACGTGCACAGCAGGCCGGCGCTGGCCTTCCAGAAGAACGTCCTGGGCTACACGCCCAGCCCGGTCTCGCTGGAGCCGTTCGCGCCGGTCTACTTCGGCTCGTAGTGGACGCGAGGAGGAGCTCGGCGGACGACTAGATGCTGAAGTTCGTCGTCCGCCGGCTCCTCCTCTTGATCCCGATCCTCCTCGGCGTCTCGCTCCTCGTCTTCTGCTGGATCAGGGCGCTCCCGGGCTCGCCGGCGCAGGCGCTCCTCGGCGAGCGGGCAACGCCGCAGACGATCGCCCAGATCAGGCACCAGTACCACCTCGACCGCCCGATCTACGAGCAGTACTGGGGGTACCTCGACCAGACGTTCCTCCACGCCGACCTCGGCGTCAGCATCAGCTCGCGGCGCACGGTCACGTACGAGCTGAGGCAGCGGTTCCCCGCGACCGTCGAGCTCGCGCTCTCCGCGATGCTGTTCGCGATCGTCGTCGGGATCCCGCTGGGCTTCTTCGCCGCGAAGCGGTACGGCGGCTTCTTCGACCACTTCAGCCTCGTCGCGTCGCTGATCGGGATCTCGATCCCGATCTTCTTCCTCGCGCTGATCCTCAAGTACATCTTCGCCGTCAGGCTGGGCTGGCTCCCGAGCATCGGCCGCTACGACGTCGTCCTCGACGCGGAGCACCCGGCCAAGCATCCAACGAACCTCTACGTCCTCGACGGGCTCATCACCGGGAACTTCCGGGCGAGCTGGGACGCAGTCCGGCACCTGATCCTGCCCGCGATCGCGCTCGGCTCGATCCCGCTCGCGATCATCGCGCGGATCACGCGCGCGTCCGCGCTCGACGTCCAGAACGAGGACTACGTCCGGACGGCCCGCGCCAAGGGCATGCCCCCGAGCATCGTCGACCGCCGGCACGTGCTGCGGAACGCGCTTCTGCCCGTGACGACGATCATCGGGCTCCAGACCGGTCTCCTGCTCTCCGGCGCCATCCTCACCGAGACCGTGTTCCAGTGGCCGGGGGTCGGCAGCTGGCTCAAGGACGCGATCTTCAACCGCGACTATCCCGTGCTCCAGGGCGGGATCATGTTCCTCGCGGTCGTGTTCGTGATCGTCAACCTGCTCGTGGACATCTCGTACG
>Ga0335085_10005682_pt1 | contig 19929 bp, 16 predicted proteins | sample Lox_Sample_45_FD_206712 | JGI IMG/M metagenome (GOLD analysis project Ga0335085, IMG submission 206712) | Soil microbial communities from Loxahatchee National Wildlife Refuge, Florida, United States - Lox_Sample_4.5 | ecosystem: Environmental > Terrestrial > Soil > Wetlands | place: USA...
CCGGGGTTCCTGGCGGCATGCGAGCGGTTGTTGACCGCGAGCCGGCCGAAGACGTCCTTGGAGACGCCGTAGTCGTGCATATACCTCGCCGTCCAGGCCGCGTACGGCTCGCCGTTGTGGTACCAGCGCTGGGCCAGGTCGGTGTTGCGCCAGAGGCCCGGCCCGGCCAGCGCGGCGGCCCGCTGGCGGAACGGGTCGGCCGCCGCCGACTGCGACATCTCGGCGCCCCGCCGGTGCGCCTGCACCAGCAGCAGCGTGTCGCACAGCCCCGTCGCGATGGCCTGGGCGGCGTAGACGAAACAGGACCCGAGCCAGCTGTTGAGCACCCAGGTGGTGTTTTCGATGCCGAGCGCGCCTTGCACCGCCAGGTAGGTCGCGTCGCCGACCGAGAAGACATCCCGGCCGCTGCCGCAGATGCCGTCGATCTCGGACTTATCGACGCCGGCGTCCTTGATCGCCGCGATGGCGGCTTCAAGTCCCAGTCCGAGGTAGCTCTTGCCGGAGTCTCTCCGGTAGGGGGTGGACCCGACGCCCACCACCGCGACCTGACCGCGCAGCGGATTCCTAGCCAACCTGGGCCTCCTCGTTCAACTGGGCCGGAAGAAACGCCGGGACCTGCAAGCCGTCGCGCTCGATCCAGGTCAGCTGGACCGGCATGTCGTGGCGGAGATCCTCGAACGCGACCCCATCCACGGTGGAGAGATAGCGCAGGCCCCGCTGCTCGGCGAGTTCTACCGCGACAAGGACGACCTCGCCCTGACGCTGCCCCGCTCGGTCGTTGGCGCGCGTCTGCCGGATCCGGGTGAGCAGGTAGACCCGGCCGTGCCCGCTGACCTCTGTCGGCGTTACCGACCAGGACCAGCATTGCGGGCACAATGGCCGGTGCGGGTAGATCCAGTAGCCGCAGTCGTCACAGCGGTTGATCAGGAGCCTGCGCTGGAGCAGGCCCCGGTAGTGCTCGACATTGTCGTGGGTAATCAGGACATCGGGGAATCGCTCGAAGACATCGTCATCGCTGACAGTCATAGCACCTCCGTAGGGTCGGACCTCGTGAGGCCGGGCTTAGACCCCGGCCGGGGCGTCGTGCAAGGCAAGCTGCTGGATCTTGACCCGGTCGAACTTGTTGTTGCCGAGCCGCGGCAGCGAGTCAGTGAAGATCACATCACGGGGGATCTTGAACCTGGCCAGGCGGGCGCTGAGCCAGTCGAGCAGGGTGGCCTCGTCAAGCTCGGCCCCCTCGTGCAGGATGACGTAGGCCCGCCCGGTCTCGGTCTTGCGCTGGTCGGGCACGCCCACCACGACGCAGTGGAAGACCGCCTCGTGCTGGGCGACCGTGCGCTCCACCTCTTCGACTGAGACGTTCTCGCCGCCGACCTTCAGCATCAGCTTCAGCCGGCTGGCGTAGGTCACGTACCCGTCGGAGTCGATCGAGACCAGGTCCTCGCTGTGCACCCAGCCGTCATCGTCGATCATCGCCGCGGTCGCCTCAGGGTTCTTCCAGTAGCCGCGCATAGTGTTGCCGCGCACCCAGGCCTCGCCGACGACGCCCGGGGCCACCTCTGCGCCGGTTTCCGGGTCGACTGCCTTGATCTCCTGCCCGCGCAGCGGGCGGCCGTGGGTGGTCCGCTGCTTGCCTGGCGGGTCGTCCGGCCCGCACAAGGTCACCGCCCCGTAGCACTCAGTCAGCCCGAAGGGGTTGATGACCAGCGAGGCGTTGGGCATGAGGATGTCCGCGCCATGGCCGCCGGGGCGGCTCATCCGGACCGACGAGAAGTCGCGGCCGGCCTGCAAGGCCGAGGTCACAAGCTCATTGGCGAGGATGCCGAACAGGACGGTGCACTTCTCCGACTCGATCAGCTCGCCCGCCAGCGGCGGGTCGAACGCCTCGGTGAAGACCAGGCGGCCGCCGGTCTCCAGCATCGTCTGGATCCCCCACAGGCTGCCGCCGCCGTGGAAGAAGGGCATGGCGCTGAAGAAGGCGTCGTCGGCGGTGAGGCCGAGGCGCTCGGTGTGCACCTGGCCGTAGCGGACGATGCCGCCCTGCTCAAGCATGACCCCCTTGGGCCGACCGGTGCTGCCGGAGGTGTACTTGATCATCGCCAGGTCAGCGCCGGCCACGGCGGCGCTGGCCGGCCCGGCAGCCGCGGCGGCGGCCGGGTCGCCGCCGACCAGCTCGTTCCACTGGTTGTGCTTGCCGTGGCCTAGGTCGCCCGAGCGCTGGTAAACGATCACGTTACGCAGGTCGGGCAGCTCCGGGCTGTAGAACGCGCCCCGGGGCGCGGTAGCGAACTCCGGGGCGATCCGGGTGAGCGCCTCGACGAAGTCGATCTTCCTGAACCGGTCCTGGACAACCAGATGCCTAGCCTCTGACTGGCGCAGCAGGTAGCCGATCTCGGGCGGGGTCAGCCAGGTGTTGAGCGGTACTAGAACCGCGCCAAGGCGCATCACCGCGAAGTAGGTGATGATCCACTCCAGCCGGTTGGTCATCCAGATCGCCACCCGGTCGCCGTGCCTGACCCCGATGCCGAACAGTCCCTCCGACAGCCGCTCCGCCCGCTCGGCAACCTCGGCGTAGCTCAGCACGCGCCGCCGCTGCTCGTCATCGACCTGCACGTACGCGACCTTGTCCGGGTGCCGCCTGGCATTGTCCGCCACGAGCTGCCAGACCGTACTCTGCAATTCGTCCGTTTCGCTCATGCTCACCTCATGCGTTGCGATAGATAGCTGGCCTCGATCTCGGTCAGCCGGGTGGCCAGCTCTGCGGCCGGGCCCGCGATCTGCACCCGGCCGCGCTGCATCACCAGCCCGTGGTCGGCGATGCCGAGGGCCATCCGGACGTGCTGCTCCACCAGCAGCACGGCGCAGCCGGCGTCGGCTGCCGCCCTGACCGCCCGCAACAGGCGCCGGACCACCAGCGGCGCCAGGCCGAGCGACATCTCGTCCGCCAGCAGCAGCCGCGGCCGCATGCTGAGGGCGCGGCCGAGTGACAGCATCTGCTGCTCGCCGCCGGACAGCAGCCCGCCACGGACCGCCAGCCGCGGTTTCAGGTCGGGGAACAGCCCCAGCGCACGTCCGGGGTCTCCCACGCCAAGGCGCAGGTTGTCCCGGCAGCTGAGGCCGCGGAAGACCGAGCGTTCCTCGGGCACGAACGCCATGCCCGCGCGGGTGCGCTCGTCAAGTCCGGCCTTGACGCTGCACTCGGCGAACGTGATAGTGCCGCCGAGCGGCGGCACCGCCCCGGCCAGGGTCATCAGCGTGGTGGTCTTGCCCGCCCCGTTGGCCCCGACCAGCAGCACGACCTGCCCAGCGCGCACATCGAGGTCGAGGTCGCGCACCACCGCCACGTCGCCGTAGCCGGCGGTCAGGCCCCGGCAGCTCAGAACCGTGTTTCCGTAAGGCGTCGCGTTTCCGTAAGGCACAGTGCCTTCTGAAGGCACGGGGTCACCGGTGGCAGGCATGGCGGTTATGCTCCCGCGCCCTCGAGGAAGATCGGCGCCATGTCGACGTAGCCGGTGGTCGCCGTGAACTTGCCGTTATCCACCTGGAGGATGACCACGTTGTGGTTGAACAGCCGCGCGTAGGCGCTCACTGAGAAGGGCTTGGCGAAGTCGAGCGGCGGGATCGTCTCGGGGTTGACGCTGGTGGTTGCGTCCATCTGCTTCTGCAGCGCCGACCCGGTGACCTGGCCGTGGATCGCGGTGGCGACGTCGGTGTAGATCTGCATGGCGGTCCACGTGTTGAGCACGTTGTCGTTGGCGAGGTCCACCGAGCCGGCTCCGCTGTACTCGGCGATCGCCGCCCGGGCCGCTGCCCAGCGGTCGGAGGTCGCGGCGGGCGGAGTCTCGGCGATCACCGTCGCTCCCTGGGTGACCGACGGCGCCGCGTTCATCACGTCATCGGTGAACGTCCCTGTGATGGAGAAGATGTGGGGGTGCGAGCCGTTGGCCTGCAGCGCCTTGACCATCGCCTCCGACAGCTGCGGCGGCAGCTGCATATACAGGCACTGCGCCGAGGAGACCTGCGCGGCCGGTCCGCTGAGGTCGCTCTGGGTGATCCCGACCGTCACCACAGTGGTGAACTTCTTGCCGGCGTCCGCCATCCCCGGGATGGCGAAGTTGTTCAGCAGCGCCGTGTCGGTGGCGCCTTCGGTTCTCACTGCGGCGACCGTGCTGCAGTCCTTGCCCGCGTAGTACGCGGCGGCGGTGTAGGTGAACGCCGACGCGCCCGTCGCGTAGGAGTCCGGGCTGGTGTAGCCGAGCGAGCCGAGCGGGTTCAGCCCGATCCACGGGATGCCGGCCGCCGCGATGATCGGGAACACCGAGTCGTCATACAGGGTGAGCCCGCCGACCAGCGCCGTGACCTTGTCCGCGACGGCCTCGCGGGCGCAGCTAACCGCCTTGTTCGGATCGGCCTGGTCGTTGCAGGTGATGACCTGGATGGGGTGCCCGTTGACGCCGCCCGCGGCGTTCTGCATCTTCGCGAAGTCCTCGGCCATCGTCCAGATGGTCGGGAACTCGTAGACCGAGTTCTGATCGGCGCTCATCACCATCACCTTCAGCGGGCTATCCGTGCCGCTACTGGCGCTGGTACTGCCGCCGGTGCTGGTGCTGGTGCTGGTGCTGCCGCCGGTGCTGCTGGTGCCGTTGCCGCTGCAGGCAGCAAGCAGCGCCACGCTGGCGAGGGCGGCGCCCACCGCCATCGATCTCAGGATCTTCATTGACTGCACTCCTATCGGATGTTTTCGTCGACGTCGCCTGTGATCAGGCCGGCAAGTCCTCGGCCTCAACCGCGCTGACCGCGAGCTGGCCGTCATCGTCGCCCAGATAGCTGTCCTCGTCCCCCAGGTAGGCGGCGAGCACGGCCGGGTCGGTCCGCACCTCCGCCGGGGTGCCCTGGCTGATGCAGCGGCCGAAATCGAGCACCACCACCCGGTCGCAGACCGTCATCACGAAGTTCACGTCGTGCTCGACCAGCAGCACGCCCAAGCCTCGCCGGCCGGCGAGATGCCGCACCAGGTTGGCGAATTCGGCCGTCTCGGCCTCCGACAGCCCCGCCGCGGGCTCGTCAAGCATCAGCACCGACGGCGAGGTGCTGATGGCACGGGCAACGCCCACTAGCCGGCGCGCGCCGTACGGCAGCTTGTCAACCCGCTCGTCGAGCAGGTTGAGCAGCTCGAAGTCGTGCACCGTCGCCGCGACCTGGCCGGGAACCGCGGCACGGCGGGGATGCAGCAGGTCGAGCAGGTAGGACCAGATGTCCTGCGGTTCGAAACCCACCCGCAGATTGTCGAGCACGGTCATGTCGTCGAACAGCTCGAGGGCCTGGAACGACCGGCTCAGCCCGGCCCGGGCCCGGCGGCTGACGCCCCACCTGGTGATGTCCTGGCCGCCCAGGCGGACGGTGCCCCTGCTGCCGGGGGTAAAGCCGGATACGGCATCGATGAAGGTCGTCTTGCCCGCTCCGTTCGGCCCGATCAACCCCACGATCTCGCCCGGGGCGACCTCGAGCGAGACGTCATCGACAGCGGTCACCGCTCCGTACCGTACGCTCAGGTGCTCGACGGTCAGGAGCTTCGGCTCCGCCCGATGATCGGCGGGCGGGGCGGTCAGGCCCAGCCGCTGTGCGGTGGGGATGTCCCCGCGCAACAACAGCGGACGCAGTGCGGGCACCGCCCGCACGATCCCCCGCTTGGCCCGCGGCAGCTGCCGCGCGAGCGCTCGGGAAGGGTGCAGCAGGTCGCCGACGAAGCCGCCGCGGCCGCGGCCCTCCGGGGCGAGCTCGAATGCGAGCCCCTCCGGGTTGGTGGAGATCATCAAGATCAGCAGCACGCCCGCAATCAGCGAGACATACTGCTGTGACGACGGCCAGACCTCCGCGAGCAGCTGTGCGCCGACCGCGCCGGAGGCGAGCGTCGCCCCGAGCAGCGAGCCGCCCAGCCAGCCGATGCTGCCGATAACCGCGAACCCCACCAGCGCGATCGAGTAGGTGCTGTCGAAGTCGGGATAGGTGATGACCGGCGAGCGGAACGCGGTAAGGATCCCGCCGACGCCGGCCAGCGCCGCGGCCAAGCCGAATGCGTAAAGCTTGACTCCGGCGACGCGCACGCCGAGCGCGGCCGCTGCGCGCTCGTTCACCCGGATCGCAAGCAGGCGGCGGCCGACGCGGCCGCGCCGCAGGTTGGCGACGGCCAGCACGGACAGGAGGAACGGCGCGAAGCAGACGATTGAGTAGCGGTTGGAGTAGACGGTGGCGTTGATGTTCAGCCCGAACAGGGTCGGGTTGCCGACCGTAGTCCCGCTGAAGCCACCCGTCCACCCCTCGTTGTTGAACACCATCGCGTCGATCGCCGCACCGAGCCCCAGGGTCACGATCGCCAGGTTCACGCCGCGGGTGCGCACCGCGGGCACCGCGAAGACGACCCCCACCAGGGCTGCGCCCGCGATCCCGGCCAGGAACGCGACCTCGAACGGCCAGTGCTGGATCGCCACCAGCCGCCCGGCTACATACGCCCCCATCCCCGCCAGCGCCCACTGACCCAGCGAGAGCTGCCCCGCGTACCCGGTGAGCACGACGATCGACAACAGGACGATCGCGGTGGCGAAGGTGATCGAGAACGAGTCGGTCCAGGTCGGGCTGAGCGTAAGCGCGAGCACCAGGAAGACGGCCGTGCCGAGCAGCAGCGCCCCCCAGCGGATTCTCCCCGTGCCGACCGCGGGGAGCCGGTCGAGGAGAAACCCGCGCAGCGGCAGCGAACGGCCGCGAACGACAAGCACCGCCACGATCACGAGGAACGGGGCCGTCGACGGCAGCCCGGTCTGCGAGGTGTAGATCGGCAGCACGGTTTGCAGGACGCCGATAAACAGCGCGCCAAGCAGGGTCAGCGGGAACGAGCGGAACCCGCCGACCAGGGCAGCGGCGAGCGAGGCAAGCACCATCGTCGTCATCAGCAGCACCGACAGCCCCAAGATCGGCGCGATCAAGATCCCGGTGACCGCGGCCATGGCGGAGCCGAATGCCCAGTTGAGGGTGGCGACCCGGTCCGGGCGCAGGCCCGTCGCCGCCGCCGCTACCTGGTTCTCCGCGACCGCGCTTGTCGCGATGCCGAAGCGGGTGAAGCGGAAGACCGCCCACATGGCAGCGGTGGCGAGCGCCACCGCCGCCAGCAGGAGCAGCCGGTCAAGCGAGACGGTAACGCCGCCGCCGAAGCGGACGATGGTCTGCGGCAGTTCGGTGGGCGGGTACAGCAGGTTGCCGCCGTACTTGATAGTGGCGATCCCCTGCAGGCAGATCAGCAGGGCGAGGGTGGCGACCATCCGCATGATCGCAGAGGAGTTACGCAGGCCACGCAGTACCAGCAGGTGGAACAGCGCGGCGATCAGCGCCGTCGCCGCGATCGCGATCAGCACCGCCAGCGCGTAGGGCAGCCCGTCCGCCTGCGCCTGGTAGTAGACCAGGCCGCCTGCTACCGCCATCGCGCCCTGGGCGAAGTTGAGCACTCCGGAGCCCCGGTAGATCACGACCAGGCCAAGTCCCGACAGCGCGTAGAGCGCGCCCACGCCCAGGCCGAGCAGACTAAAATGGAGGAATTCGCTCACGGTTCACCCGTCTCAAGAGTGGACGTCAACTGCGCGCGGCAGCACTCAGCCAGCGCAAATGCCAGATGCGAAGCGTCCGGTGAAATAGCCGCCTCAGCGGGCGGCGGGCGCCCGGGGGAAGTTGTAGACGCGCCGGGCGTTAAGCTCCGCGATCTTGCGGGCCTCGTCGTCCGGGACGTCGGCAAGCACTTCTGCGAGCATCTTGCGGCTGTACGGCCAGTTGCTGTCCGAGTGGGGGTAATCGCTTTCGAACATGATGTTGTCGACGCCGATGAGATGCCGGCTGGCGATGCCGTGGCGGTCAGAGATAAAGCAGCCGAAGATGTGGTCCTTATACAGCACCGACGGCGGTATATCGCGGTTGATGTTGTTGTACCAGCGGTGCCGCTCCCACACGTAGTCGATCCGCTCGAGCAGGTACGGCAGCCAGCCGATGCCTCCCTCGGACAGCGCGAACCGGAGCCGCGGGAACTTGTGGAAGGTGGGCGACGTCAGCAGCTGGGCCATCGCGAAGGCGGAATTCAGGCCCATCACGGTGATCTCGTTGACGGTGTTGCCTGCCAGCCCGCCTTCAGGCGGGATCATGTCGGACTTGCCCGAGCTGCCGAAGTGGACCGAGATCGCCAGGTCGGTCTCCTGGGTTGCCGCAAGCAGCGGGTCCCAGTGGTCGGTGTGATAGGACGGGAAGCCGCGCAGGTGGGGGAGCTCTAGGAACGCGTACGTTCGCGCTCCCTTTTCCGCGACCCGGTACACCTCCTTCACGGCGGCATCCATGTCCCAGTACGGCAGCAGAGCCACCGGGATCTGCCGGTCGGGCGCGTAGGCGCACCACTCGTCGAGGATCCAGTCGTTGTAGGCCGTAACGCAGGCCTTGGCGAGTTCCTTGTCCCTGGCCGCCTCGAAGACCCGGCCAGCGAATCCGGCCATGTTGGGGAAGCAAGTCTGCGCCCACACACCGTCGAGGTCCATGTCCTTGATGCGCTCGGCGATGTCATGGCATCCGGAGCGCATGTCGTCGTAGGTTCTCGGTTCGACCCCGTACTGCTCCTTCGGCTTTCCCGCGACCGCGTTCAGAGCGAAGTTGCCAGCCTTCTGGCCTTCGAAAATCCACCAGTCGTTGCCGTCGGGCAGCCGCTCGATGTGCGGGATCGCGTCGCCGAACCTGGACGGCACCCGGTCGAGCCACACGCGGGGGTGCTCGATGACATGGTCATCGACTGAGATTAGCTGCGCATCGTCCGGCAGCGGCATTTACATCCCTCACTTCTCATCGTTGAGTGAATGCGTTTGGATCGCGCCCAGTCACCCGGCCCCCGCCCAGCGCAGTCCGTCAACGGTTATGTTGATGCGTGTACGGCGATCTGTCAACACATGTGTTGCAGCCTTGCCGCCGACTCTCAACAGATGTGTTGACAAGCTTGCCGCGAGCATGCAGGGTGACAACCATGCTGATGAGGCAGATCCTGAGCAACGCGGCCTGGGCCACCCCGGAGGCGGTGGCCATCCGCGACGGTGCCGCGGTCCTGACCTACGCCGAACTTGACGACCGGGTGCACCGGCTCGCCTCCGCCCTCTACCGGCGCGGGTGCGCGTCCGGGCAGCGCGTCGCGCTGATGGCCGAGAACTCGTTCCGCTACTTCGAGTGGTACTTCGGCTGCTGCGAGTCCGGTGCGGTAGCGGTCACCGTGAACACGCGCTGGACGGCGCCGGAGATCGCCGCGTACCTCGAATTGATCGAACCGCGCGCGGTCGTGGCCGACATCCGGCTCCGGGACCTGGTCATGGACGTGTTCGGCAAGACCCCATCGATCACCGACATCTTCTGGTTCGACAGCGAGTCCGCACCGGGCAGCCGGGTTCCCGCGCTGCTGTCGGCCGAGTTCGCAGGCAGCCACGACTACGAGGACACCATCGCCCGCGCCGAGCGGCTTGACCTGCCCCCAACAGATCCGGACGCGCCCGCCGTGATCGCGGCCACCAGCGGGACAAGCGGCTCGTACCGCGGCGCGGTGATCAGCCAGCGGGCGACGTGGGCAGCCGGGCTCGGCTGGAGCGCACGGCTGCAGTTCACGAGCGCCGAACGCGCGCTGATCCCGCTGCCGCTGCATTTCGCGGGCGGGTCGCCCAACTGGACGCTGGCCTTCTTCACGGGCGGCCAGACCATCGTGTTGCGCAAGTACAGCATCGACAGCTTCCTGGCGACTGTGGCGGCCCATGAGGCCACCTTCGCAATGCTAGTCCCCACCATGATCTACGACATCGCGGACCAGGACCCAGCCGTCGTCATCCCGGCGCTGTCGACGCTGCGGCTGATCGGCACCGGGGGCGCCCCGATCTCGGCCGACCGGCTGGCCCAGGCGATCGACGTGCTCGGTCCGCGCTTCACGGTGGCCTACGGGTTCACCGAGGCATGCGCGTCCGGTTCGGTACTGATGCCCGAGGATTACCGTGGCCCGGGCGGGACGGACCTGGAGATACTGCGGACGGTTGGCCGTCCCTGGCCGGGCGTGACCCTGCGGGTCGTCGGCGACGACGGCCGCGACGTGCCGCATGACGGCGAGAGCCAGGGCGAGATCGTGTGCTACGGGCCGTCTACCGCGAGAGGGTACTTCGGCACGGCCGATGAGGCAGGCACCTTCCGCGGCAGCCGGGTGTTCAGCGGTGATCTCGCCGTGGTGCACCCGAACGGCTGCATCCGGGTAGTCGAGCGGCGCAAGGACCTGATCATCTCGGGCGGCATCAACGTGGTGCCCCGCGAGGTGGAGGAAGCGATCGCCAGCGACCCGCGGGTGCGCGCGGTGGCGGTGGTAGGGGTACCGCACCGCCGACTGGGCGAGTGCGTCTGTGCGTTCGTGGTGCCGCAGCCCGGGCAGGTTCTAACCGCCGACGACATAGCGGCCTGGTGCGCGGCCCGGCTCGCCTCCTACAAGCGCCCGAAAGTCGTCCAGTTCACGGACCAGCTACCGGTCAACTCGACCGGCAAGGTGGTCAAGCGCGAACTGGCTGCGCAGGCCGCCAAGACAGGGATCGTCGAATGACGCAGATCAGACTGGACGGCCGCGTTGCCGTCGTCACCGGTTCAGGACGCGGCATCGGCCGCAGCGTGGCGCTCGAACTAGCCGCCCGCGGCGCCCGGGTGGTGGTCAATGACCTCGGGGTGGCGCTCGACGGCTCCGGGGCAGATGCCTCCGTCGCAGGCCAGGTGGTCAAGGAGATCCGCGCCGCGGGCGGCGAGGCCGCGGCCTGCACCGCGTCGGTCACGACCGAAGCCGGCGCGCGGGAGATCATCGAGACGGCGACCGACGCCTTCGGCGCCGTTGACATCCTGGTCAACAACGCAGGCATTCTCCGCAACCGGATGTCCCACCGGCTGTCGGCCGACGAGTGGGACTCGGTGCTCCAGACGCACCTGTACGGCACGTTCTACTGCATGCGGGCGGCGCTGCCGCTGATGCGGGAGCGGAACTTCGGGCGGATCGTCAACATGACCTCGGCATCGGCCCTCATCGGCGCCATCGGGCAGGCCAACTACATGGCGGCCAAGATGGGCATCGTCGGCCTCACCCGCGGTGTGGCGCTCGACCAGCAGTCGAGCGGTATCAAGGCCAACTGCCTGTCACCGTCGGCCGTCACCCGGATGGTCGGCGCGCTTCCCGAGGACGCCCGGCCGGAGCTGGACGACAGCGGCGACCTCCAGCGGGTGGCCGAGGTGGTGACGTGGATGTCCTCGGCCGAGTTCACCGCGTCCGGGCAGGTCTTCGGGGTGCGGGGGCCGCAGGTAATGCTCTACGGCCAGCACCGGCCGGTGTTCACCTTCGACCATGGCGGCGATGCGTCCTTCGCCGCCATCGCCCCGCAGGTCGAGCACTTCGCCACGCCACTGATCCAGGTAACCGACTTCTTCGGAGCGGCTTCAGATGCCTGACATGAGCGTCCGGGTCAGCGACGACGATTTCGCCGAGATCCTTGCCCAGGTGCGGCGGTTCGTGCGGAACAAGGTGGTGCCGCGGGAAAACGAGATCATGGCCGCGGACCGGATGCCTGACGACCTGCGGGCCGCCGCCGCGGCCATGGGCCTGTTCGGGTACGCGATCCCGGCCGAGTGGGGCGGCCTCGGGCTTGACCTGCGGCAGGACGTCGAGCTTGCGATGGAGTTCGGGTACACCACCCTGGCGCTTCGCTCGATGTTCGGGACCAACAACGGGATCGCCGGCCAGGTGCTAGTCGGCTTCGGCACCGATCTTCAGAAGAAACAATGGCTCAAGCGCCTCGCCTGCGGCGAGGTGGTCGTCTCGTTCGCGCTCACCGAACCCGGCGCCGGCTCGAATCCGGCCGGGCTGCGCACCCGCGCACGCCGCCAGGGTGACGGCTGGGTCCTCGACGGGCAGAAGCGGTTCATCACCAACGCGCCGCTGGCAGACCTGTTCGTAGTGTTCGCGCGGACTCGCGAACCAGGCCCGGACGGCCCGGGCATCGCGGTGTTCCTGGTGCCGGCGGGCACGGCAGGCCTGAGCGTCGGCCCTAAGGACGCGAAGATGGGGCAGGAGGGGGCGTGGACCGCCGACGTCATCCTGGACGGGGTGCAGGTCCCCGGCTCCGCGCTGGTCGGCGGGGCGGAAGCGGTCGGGTACCAGGCGGCCATGGCATCGCTGGCCCGGGGGCGGATTCACATCGCCGCCCTGGCGGTCGGCTCGGCCCAGCGGGCGCTTGACGAGTCGGTAGCCTACGCCGCCGCCAGCACCCAGGGCGGCATCCCGATCGGTGAGCACCAGCTGGTGCAGGCGATGCTTGCCGACCAGTACACCGGGGTCGCGGCGGGGCGGGCACTGGTCCGGGACGCCGCGGCCGTGTACGACCGCGGCACCGACCGGCGGGTGGGGCCGTCGGCCGCGAAGCTCTTCTGCACCGAGATGGCAGGCCGGGTGGCCGACCTGGCGGTGCAGGTCCACGGCGGCACCGGGTACATGCGCGAGGTCCCAGTCGAGCGGATCTACCGCGACGTTCGCCTGCTCCGCCTCTACGAGGGGACCAGCGAGATCCAGCGGCTGATCGTCGGCCGCTCCCTGGTCCGTGCCGAACAGGCCACAACGAAGAGAGGAACGCATGGCACTGCTTGACGGGCGCACCGCGGTCATCACCGGCGGCGCGCGGGGAATTGGTTTCGCGATCGTGGAACGGTTCGTCGCCGAAGGCGCCCGGGTTGTCCTCGGCGACCTGGACCTGGACGCGACCGAGGACGCGGCCAAGCGACTCGGCGGGGCAGGAACAGCCGCCGCCGCGCACTGCGATGTGACCAGTTCGGCCGACATGAGCAGGCTCATCTCCCACGCGGTCGACGAGTTCGGCTCGCTCGACGTGCTGATCAACAACGCGGGGATCACCCGCGACGCGACCATGCGGACGATGACCGAGGACCAGTTCGACCAGGTGATCAACGTCCACCTGAAGGGCACCTGGCAGGGCACGCGGCTGGCGGCGGCGGTCATGCGGGAGCAGAAGTCGGGCGCCATCGTCAACATCTCGTCCATCTCCGGCAAGGCGGGCGCGGTCGGCCAGACCAACTACTCCGCGCCAAGGCCGGGATCGTCGGGCTGACGAAGGCCGCCGCCAAGGAGATGGCCCATCACGGAGTCCGCGTCAACACGGTGCAGCCAGGCCTCATCCGCTCGGTGATGACCGAGGCGCTGCCTGCCAGTGCGTGGGAGCAGAAGCTGAGCGAGATCCCGATGGGGCGCCCGGGCGAGGTGGCCGAGGTCGCGAACGTCGTCCTCTTCCTCGCCTGCGACATGTCGTCCTACATGACCGGCACCGTACTCGAGGTCACCGGAGGGCGGTACATGTGAGCGGGTGGCCGTGAGGTCGTGATCTGCGAGCCGGCCCGGACTCCAGCCAAGGCTAGTGCCGCATCAAGCTGCGTTTGCCTTGGCGATGATGCGGCGGAGCCGCTCGTCGTAGGCGTGGTTGTTGCGCCAGATGATGTACCGGCGGATCATGCTGGCTGGTCGGACGAGGCGGCGAAGGCAAAGAACTACTACCTGAACTCTTTCGGCCGCAACCAGGTCAGCATGCCCTGGCGGGTCGAGGAGTCGTTCTCCTATTTCAAGCGGTTCGAACCGGGCGACTACACGTTCAAGTAGACACGGGAAGGGGAGGCCAGATGGCGGACTCACTGCTCGGACTCGATGGCAGGACGGTGCTGGTGATCGGGGCCGGCCCTGGGATCGGGTCGGCCTGCGCCGGCGTCGCCAGCCGGGCGGGCGCGCGGGTCGTCGCGCTCGACTTCGCGCAGGAGCGAGCGACGGCGACCGCCCGGGCGATCACCGAACGCGGCGGCGAGGCGGTGCCGTACGTCGCCAACGTCCTCGACGACGACCAGCTGCGGACCGCGATTGGCGCCGTCGACGAGGACTTCGGCGGAATCGACGGTGTCATCTCGGTCGTCGGCGGCTCAACCTGGCTGCCATCACTCGACCTGGAGACTTCAGACTTCGACCACGACTACCGGCTCAACCTGCGCTACTTCTTCGTGCCGCCCAGGCGGTTGCCCGGACCGCGGTCGCCAGGGACCGGGGTACCGCGATCACCGCGATCACCTCGATCCACGGGGAGCGCAGCGCCCCGTACCACGTCGGCTACGGCGCCGCTAAGGCCGGCCTGATCAACCTGGTCAAGAGCCTTGCGGTGGAATGGGCCCGCTACCGGATCCGCGTCAACGCGGTGGCACCGGGGGTCACAGTTAACGGCTTGGTGAGCGATTAGCGCCGGGCCGTGCTGGCCTGGCGGGCTGTCTTGCTGGGGTTACCGCTCAGCGGTCGGAGACGAGTCCGGCGATGGCGGCGTAGGTCTCGTCGAAGTGCTCGCGGCGTCCGAGGTGGCGCTGGAGTGGCCGCCATTGCTTGTGCTCGGCGTTGGCGTGCTCGACGCAGATCCGTGTTCTGATGACTGCTGGTGGCGCTGTGCTTCGTATTCGGCGGTCTCTTCCGAGGACGCGTCCTTCTTCGGCTTGAGCGGCGGGGCCGCGCATCATCGCTGAAGCACCCCAGGATCAGGTCTCGGTCGGACGTGTCGAACGCGGTGCCATACCGCTCGACCAGGTCAGCGATCAGTACGGCGTCGGCGCCGCTCACTCCGGTGCGGATCACCGGGTGGCTTGGCCCGCCACCCGGAAGACGGACAGCGGCCAGCCGTCCGCGATCGGGTGGAAGTCGACGGTCAGTTCGGTGCCGATGCTGACGTCGGCGGGGTAGGCGTCGATGACGTTGGTGACGAGCCGGGCACCGGGGGGTCGGGCAGGTCGACCACCGCGGGGACCAGGGTGATGTCCGGCAGCCCATGGAACCCGTGGATCACCGTGAACGTGCACACGGTGGCCCGGCCGGACAGCTCGGTCCAGTCCACCAGCGTTATCTAGGGTTCTCAAGATCAACGATCGCGTTCCCGCAGGTAGGACCGTTCGCGCTCGCGTCCGCCACGAAAGGTCAAAACCGGCAGCGAAGAGAGGTAGCGACCAGATGAGCTCTGCGGTCGGCTGTCTGCGTCACGGACGGTGCCGCAGATAACCCGTCCGCCACGTAGCTAGGAACGGAACGGACAAAGCGGGCTGTCACCAGCCGTCACGGACGGTGCCTCGGCGGCCCCAGATAACCGCGGTCGACTGGCAGTGCGGGCAGAACGGGGTGGGCGGCAGCCGGAACCGGCCGCACTCCGCGCACCGGGGGCGACCAGGCGGCGATCCCCGGCGACCTGCCAGAACGGCTCGGTGCTCGGATCGGTGGTGATCTTGACGGCGCCGGCCGGGAGGGCCGTCGCCAGCTTCGCGGTAGTCATCGGTCACGTCCGCGAGCTCAGCCCCGGCGACCTGGTTGACGGCGGTGCCGCGCAGTTGCTCGACGCCCTCCATGATGTGCGTGGCGCCGATGACGTAGGCCTCGGACAGCTGGCCGCCGTGCGTGTTCACCGGGACCGCGCCTGGCCTGCGCTCCGGGGTGTATCTGATGGCGCCGCTCTGCACGAACGGGCCGCCCTCGCCCTTGGCGCAGAAGCCGTAGTCCTCCAGTTGCATCAGCCGCATCGGCGTGAAGTGGTCGTAGATCAGTGCGACGTCGATGTCCTGCGGACTCATCCCGGCCCGCTTGTAGAGCCGGTCGGCGATGGGCTTGCTTCCCGACGACACGAAGGTCTCGTCGTCGGGCATGCCGAATCAGGAGAACCCGCGCCCCCACTCGCGGGTACCGCCGTGGGCCGCCGCTACCACGGGTACCGGCGGCTGCCGCAGATCGCGGGCCCGCTCCAGCGAGGTGGTGACGACCGCCACGGCGCCCTCGCTCTCCAGGCAGAAGTCGTACAGCACAGCGGGTCGGCGATCATCCGGGCGCTGAAGTACTGCTCGCGGGTCAGCGGCTCGCGGTACCTCGCCTTCGGCCGGCTCAGCGCGTTCTGCCTCGTCGAGATGGCGATCTCGGCGAATGCGTCTCTGGTCGTGCCGTACACGTGCATGTGCCGCCGGGTCAGCATCGACATCAGGTGGCCGGGCCCGGCTAGTCCGGACGGCTGGACGAACGAGCCAGCCGGGGTGGCCGCCTTGGACGCCACGACGGCGCCGAGCCTGGTCCGCTGCTGCAGCGCCATCACGGTCACCACCACCGAGGCGTCGCCGGCCACGATCGCCGCCCGGGCCAGGCCGATCGCGCCCGCCGAGCCGCCGCCGCCGGTCATCGAGGCGGTGAAGGTCAGCTCGCGGATGCCGAGCGTCTCCACCAGCTCGCCGGCCTCCATCTGGTCGCCGTACCCGGCCCTGGCCAGGGAGTAGAAGGCCAGCCCATCGACCTCGGTGACCGACAGGCCGGCGTCGGCGCAGGCGGCGAGGATGGCCTCGCCCGCCAGCTGGGTGATGCTCTGGCCGGCGGTCTCGCCGCGCTTGTAGTAGGGGGTCGCGCCGATGCCGGCGATGGCGACGTCGCGGATGCCCGTGTCGTGCGCCATCGCTCAGGCCTCGTCCGCGGGAGCCTGCGGCACGTGCGGGAACAGCTCGGAGAACGCGCCCTGGGTGATCCGCAGCCTGGTCTCCTCGCTGACCCCGTCGAACAAGGTCTTCAGGGTGTCCTGGGTGTGCCCGTAGGTGCCTTCCATGTGCGGGTAGTCGGACCCGAACATGACGTTCTTGTAGCCCATCGCGTCGAACGCCGCCACCGCCGACTCGTCATGCTGGAAGGACGCGTAGACCTGCGTCATCAAGATGTCCTTGGGGTCGCGGGAGAGCTTAGGGCGCACCGCCACGTGGTGCTGCCGGTAGCCCTCCCGCATCCGGTCGCCGAGGAACGGGATCCAGCTCGCCCCGCCCTCGGAGATCAGCACCCGCAGGCCCGGATGCCGGTCAAGCGCGCCCGACGCCACCAGCTTCATCGCTGCGCGCTGGCCGGAGAACGTCGTCTCGGCGTAGTTCATCACCGCGCCGCCCGGCCCCCGGTAGGCGACTCCCGGGCCCGGCTGGGTCATGTCGACCGGGTCGGTCCCGATGTGGATCGCGAGCACTATGCCCGCCTGCTCCGCGGCTCGCCAGAACGGTTCCCAGTCGTCCATGTGCCAGTCCGGGGCGCTCTTATGCGGCCGGGTCGGCAGGAAGACCGCCCGGAAGCCCTGCCCTGCCGCCCATTCCAGCTGCGATACGGCGTCCTCGACGGCCAAGGTGGAGACCTGGGCCGTGACCACGTAGCGGTCCGACACGGGCGCGACTTCCTCAAGCGCCCACTCGTTGCTGGCCCGCATGCACGCCTTCAGCAGTTCAGGGGTGCGGAACGTGGAAGACCACATGCCAAGCGACGGAAAGATCACCTCACCCCACACGCCCTCCTGGTCGAGGTCGTCCAGCCGCAGCCGGGCGTTCCTGATGCCCTCTGCCTTCCGGCTGTCCTCAAGGAACTGCGCCGCCGCCGAGGTGGGCAGCTTGCGGCGGAACGCCTGCCCGTCCACCCGCACGGTCTCGTACTCGCCGTCGGGGTCCCTCTCGGCCTTCGGCGTGAGGTCAGCGAGCCGCTTGGGCAGCCGCGACTCCCACAGATCGGTCGGTTCAAGGAAGTGCGAGTCGCCGGAGTTGGTCCAGATCTTGGGCATAGGGTCTTCCTCCTTCATCAGAGCATTTGGGCCAGAGCCGGCACCGCCGCCAGTGCCCGCAGCATGTCGTTGAGGTGTGTGCAGCCGAGCGGTCCGCGCAGCCGCTGCGGCACGGTCCCGCGCAGCTCGCTCATCGGCAGCCCGGCCAGGGCGGCGACGTTGCGGACGGCCAGCGGGCACTCGCCGTAGGGCAGCACCCGCGGCACCGGGGTCACGGTGCGCACGAGGCCGGTACTGAGCTCGGCCTCCGCGGTCAGCGTGTACTCGTGGATCGCCTGCCGTCCGCCCTCGGGGAGGGTGGAGGAATCCTGGATGAACGCGTCGACGTAGATGACCGGCCCGGCGACCCACACGTCGATCCGGCGCGCGCGCCGCATGGTCACCCCGGCCGGCCGTGCGTGCCGGTGCCACGCGAGGCCGTCGCCGACCGCGCCGATGTCCACGGCCCGCTGTCGCGCCTTCTGCCAGCGGAGGGTGCCGTCCGGGTGCAGCGTGCTCGAGCCGTGCTGGTAGCCCGTGCAGACGTCGGTCATGACCCGTTGCCTGACGTCGCCCTTGAGCTTGAGGTAGTTCCATGTCATACCACCGCTGCCAGGCGGCGCCCGACACCAGCGTTGCCCCAGGGACGTCGTCAAGCAGCTGGTAAAGTCGCGTCGCGACCCCGGTCCCTGCCAAGGCGCCGCCGCCCGCGCCGCCGGCCGCCGTCACCCCGGCCAGCCGCTGCCGGAAGCCCGACCTGGCCGACTCGCCGATCAGGCCACGCAGCCCGGGCAGGCCGGGCGCAGACCTGATCTCCCTAATCACCCGCCGCGAGTCGCTCACCACGCCGAGGGAGCCCTCGCCGAGGATCTCGGCCGCCCCGTCGTCGCTGGTATGCAGGTCGCGGGCCCGCCCGTCGAGCACGGTGTCCCCCGTCAGGCCATCCGGCCAGGTGAAGTCCATCGTGACGGTCCGCCGGACCGAGCCCGGCCGGCGCGGCGGCGCCGAGCCACGCGGCTTCAGCTCTTCGGGAACCTCGATCATCGTGCGCTTCCCGTCACCGGACACAGCTTCACCGGACGATGTTCCGCTGGCGCAGCCCGACGATCCGGTCGCTGCCGTAGCCGAGCTCGCGCAGCAGCGCGTCCGTGTGCTGCCCGAGCACGCAGCCCGCCTCGGGCTTGGTCGCGGACCTGGAGAACCTGTTGAGCGGTGCCGGGCGCCGATGGGAGTCGAAGATGGGGCTAACCGCGTCGACGGCGTAGCCGGCCTGGTAGAACTCGTCGTCCTGCATCCGCCACTCGGCGTTCACCCGCGCGACGGCGACGCAGCCCACGTCGGCCGCGGTCAGCTCCGCTTCCCACTCGTCCTTGGCCCGCGTCGCGAAGATAGCTTCGAGCTTCTCGGCGAGGGCCCCGGCGTTGGCTACGCGGCTGCCGGGGGCGGCAAAGCGCTCATCGGAAAGGCTTCCGTAGCCGGCCAGCGCCCCCGTGAGGGCGGACCAGTCCCGTTCGGCCGGCGCGGCAAGGAACACCCACCCGTCCGCCGCACGGTACATCCGGTACAGCGGGCCGAGGCCGCGGAACTCTTCGTCGACCCGGCTCAGCGGCGGGCGGCCCTGATAGCCGGTGTTCCGGCAGATCAGCGCCTGGGTACAGCTGCCGAGCATGGTCGTGGTCAGGTCGGTCATGGCGATCCCCCGCTGCCTGGCGTACAGGCCGAGCAGCAGGCCGGAGGCCACGCCGAGTGCGGCGATGCCGTCGGACTGCACGGCGGGCACGGTGCCGCCCGCCCGCAGGTTGCGCGCGCCGCTCAGCAGCTGCTCATAGGTTTCCGGGCGCGCACCGCCGAACGGGGCGTCGGTCAGCGAGACCCCGGACGCCGCACCGATCGACGGCGCGTACGCGGGCTTGCCACCGTAGGGCCCGTCCGCGCCGTACCCGGGCGCGTGCAGGTACACCAGGCCGGGGTTGACGGCCTTGAGCGCGGCCTCGTCGATGCCGATGCGGGCCGCCACGCCGGCCCGGTAGCACTGCAGCACCACATCGCAGTGGCGGGCGAGCTCACGGACAATCGCCAGGCCTTCCGGGGTGCGGATGTCGAGCGCGATGCTCTCCTTGCCCTGCAGCACCTTGCCCCCGCCCGCCTCGGGGAAGGCCATCATGTCGCGGACGTTGTCGCCCTCAAGCGGCTCGACCTTGATCACCCGGGCGCCGAGGTCGGCAAGCACGGTCGCGCCGAACGG
>Ga0335085_10005683_pt1 | contig 19928 bp, 19 predicted proteins | sample Lox_Sample_45_FD_206712 | JGI IMG/M metagenome (GOLD analysis project Ga0335085, IMG submission 206712) | Soil microbial communities from Loxahatchee National Wildlife Refuge, Florida, United States - Lox_Sample_4.5 | ecosystem: Environmental > Terrestrial > Soil > Wetlands | place: USA...
AGCCGCGGCCGCCGGAATGGGCGCGGGAACCGGGACCGCTGGATCCGGGAGCGCCGGATCCGGGACCGCCGGAATGGGCCCGGGAACCGGGACCGCTGGATCGGGGACCGCTGGATCGGGGACCGCCGGATCGGGGACCGCCGGATCGGGGACCGCTGGATCGGGGACCGCTGGATCGGGGACCGCTGGATCGGGGACCGCCGGATCCGCGCCGCAGGTCGTGGTCAGCTACGTCGTCGACCGTGAGTGGGCAGGCGGCTTCCAGGGCCAGGTGCGCGTGGTCAACAACGGCACGCAGCCCATCGCCGGATGGCAGGCCGTCATCGCGCTGCCCCGGGACCGGGTGACCTGGTTCTGGAACGCGGGCGGCTTCGTCAGCCACCACATCATGCTGCTGCGACCGCTCAGTGCGGACGAGGTCGTGCCCGCCGGGGGCACCCTGAGCGTCTTCTTCACCGCCACGGGCCCCGAGACGACCCCGCAGGCCTGCGCCTTCGACGGCATCTACTGTGGCTGAAAGCAGAACGTCCCCGTACGGGCCAGGCCCGTCCGGGGACGTCCAATGAGGTCGCTGCCGTTACCACCGGCCGCCGGCGGTGGCCATCTGCCGGTCGTGGCGGCCGGTCTGGGCCGGGCTGGTCATCACCAGGACCAGGAAGACGATCGCCGCGACGAAGAAACCGACGATCCAGGAGATGTCCGCGCCGTCCAAGTACTTGACCAGCGGGCCGGTGTAATCCACCTGGGAGATGAACGGCCATTCCGCGGCGAGACCGACCGCGTAAGCGAGCAGCCCGCGCCATGCCACCCGGCCGTAAATGCCGTCCGGGATGAAGAATGCCGTCACGTCGTAATTGCCACGGCGTACGAGGAAGTAATCGGCCAGGTTCACCGCGGACCACGGAATGAACACGGCCAGCAGCACCTGGAGGAAATTGGACAGGTTGTTGACGAAGTTGTTGTAGCCAATGCAGGCGATTGCCGCCCCGACGGCCATAATGGCGACGAATGGCACGATGCGGAGCATGACGGAAACCGACTTGAAACGGCGCCACATATTGCCGAGCGCGAGCACCTGGAACGCTCCGGTGTAGCCGTTGAGCGTGTCGGAGTTGACCAGGCTCAGCACCATGACGATGAGCGCCCACTTGCCGGAGATCTTGGCGATGGCCGGGATCGGCCCCTCCGCGGTGAGGGACGGGAGCAGGGCGGCGAGGTAGGCGCCGACCGAGCAGGCGAGGATCGTCGCGATCACGTTGCCGCTGTAGATGGCCCAGAACAGCCGCTTCCCGTTCGTGTTGACCGGCAGGTACCGGGTGTAGTCGGAGACGAAAGGCGCCCAGCTCAGCATGTCGATGACCAGCAGCGCGGCGCCCGCGATGAACAGGCCGAGCGTCGGCGCGTGCATCGACGTCTCCTTGGCCGGGAGCGACCCGTACCGCAGCGCCTGGATGAACATCACGATGATCGACAGGGCGGTGATGGCGATCGTCACCTGCATGACCCGGTGGATCCAGCGGTAGCCGAAGATCCCGATCACCGTGGCGGGGATGACCAGGATCACGACCCACTCGGGGATGGTGAGGGAGCCGCCGACTCCCTGGGCGCTCTGCGCCTGGATCACCAGCTGCGCCGCGATGAAGCCGACGTTGAGCAGCAGGACGCAGGGGAACAGGAACGCCGAGCCGTAGAAGCCGAACTGGCCGCGGGACTGAATGGTCTGCGGCACGCCGAGGCGCGGGCCCTGGGTGGCGTGCAGCGCGATGAACAGGGCGCCGGCCAGGGTACCGGCCACGATGGCGATGACCGCCCACCAGAACGTGAGACCCAGGGCGCCGACGACCACCCCGCCGAGGAAGACGTTGAACACGTTCACGTTGGCGCCCGCCCAGAAGGCGGCCTGCTGCCAGGGTTTCCCGTGCCGGGCTCCGGCCGGGATCATGTCGATGTGGTGCGTCTCGACATACCGGCGCAGCTGTTCATTCTGCACCGCGGTCTCTGTCATGACCTCAATTACCCTTCCGAAAGGAGTTCGTTCACGTCGATGTGAACGCCGCTTGGAGCATCGGTCCCCCTGGGCCGCCGACCTGAACTGCCTTGTTACAGCCCAGGCCGCTGGAACGCGTAAGCATGCCGGAGGTATCGAGAGCGGATCTCCTCCGATCGGTATATATCGCCAGCCGTTCGGTCGGTACCAGTCAACCGGCCGAGGCTAAATCTATCGGTCTATCCCGGCGTAATTAGTCGCTTTACAAAGAGGTAATCAATCAAACACGCATGCGAACCGACGATGGCGACCCAGCGTGGCACGTATTTATCATTCTGTGATGCTTGTCAGCGTCTCCCGTACCGTCTGCGTCAGCGGGTCGCCGGGGGGCAGGAACCGTTCGGCCCGGACAATGATGCTGTTGAGCAGCGCCAATGCGTCGCCGAGCCGCCCGGTGGCGTAATAGCCGCGGGCCAGCTCCGTTTGGCAGGCGAGGGTGGCCGGGTGGTGGCCGCCGATGGTGCGCTCGTAGCCCTCGCAGGTCTCCTCGTAGAGCTGGAGCGCCGCGCCCATCCGGCCCGCGGCGTAGTTCGCGGCGGCGAGGCTGCCGCGGGCCTGGAGCGTGTCCTGATGGTCGGGCCCGAGCGTGCCCTCGCGGTCGGCCAGAACCCGCTTGTACAGGCTGATGGCGTCCTTGGTCTGGCCTCCGGCCAGGTAGGCGTCGGCCAGGCCGAGGCCGGCCGACATGGTGTCGGGATGCTGCGCGCCCAGCAGGCGCTCCCGGTCGGCCAGCGAGTGCCGGTACGAGCGGATCGCATCCGCGGACCGTCCGGCGGCCCGGGCGGCCGCCGCGTATTCCTCCCGCGCGGCCAGCGTCTCGATGTGATCGGCGCCGCGGACGAGCTCGCTGCCGCCCACGGCCTCTTCCAGGATGATGACGGCGTCGTCGGCCCGGCCGACGGCTACCAGGGCCCGGCCGAGGCTGACCTTGCCCGCGATGGCGTCCGGGTGGTCGGGGCCGAGCACGCTGGAGCGGCCGTCGAGGACCCGCTGGAGCCACGAGACGGCCTCGGTCGCCTGCCCGGCCGCCATCAGCGCCTCGCCCAGGTAGCCGGTGATCATGAGGGTCTCCAGGCTGCCTGCCCCGAGGATCCGCTCGCTGTCCGCGGTGAGCTCGCGCCAGTAGCCGACGGCCGGGCCGATCAGGCCCGCGCTGTCCAGGCTCTGCCCGGCCAGCACCAGCAGCGGATGGCAGCGCTCGTCCGCCCAGAGCACGTCGCCGGCGTTCTGCCTGAGGCTGACGGCACACGCCCGCAGGTCGGCGGCCAGCCGCGACCGGGGCTCATCGCGGGGCCACACCTCGAGCAGCGCGTCCGCGGCGGTCATGGCCGCCCGGTCGTAGACGGCATCGGGCACGGCCGTGCGGATCACGGCCTGGATTACCGGGCTGATCCTGACGGCGGGCGGCGTGCCCGGCGGGTCGATGGTCATCAGACCCGCCTGACGCAGGCTGAGGATCGCGTTCCAGGTCCGCTGCGGGTCCATCGGTTGAATATCGGAACGAACGGGGCTGCCGTCACCACCCAGGTACTGGCTGACGGCCAGCGTGGTGAACACGGCCCCGGGCGTCCCGTGACCGTCCAGCTGCGCGGCCAGCGCGAGCAGCGACCGGATGCTGATGCCCGGCGACAGGTGCTCGGCGTACTCGGCCGAGAACGTCCAGGTCACCGCGGCGGCCGACGGCTCGGCCCGGCCCGCCTCCACCAGCTGCTTCTGCCGCTGCGTGAAGTGCTGCCGGTAGTCGCGGCAGGACATGCCCGCGCTGGCGATCACCGCGCTGGCCTGGGCCAGCGCGATCGGCTCGCAGCCCAGATCGCCGACCAGGTCGATCGCCCCGCTGCGCTGATCCGGATCGGTGCTGAGCCGACCGGACAGGTAGCCCATGGCCTCGCGGGTGCTGAACGCCGGGACCGGCAGGGCCAGCACCTGGCGCTCGCCGGATACCACCGCCGGGTTCGCGGTCGTGATCAGCACCCGGCCCGCCGGTCCTGACGGCCACAGGCCTGCCAGGTCCGCCGGGTCGCGCAGGTCGTCGATGACGACGAGCCACGGCCGGCTGGTCTTGCCGAGCCAGTCGACAAACCGGGCCGCCACCGTCTCGGCGTTGCCCGTGTCGCCGGCACCCATCGCCGCGGACGCCTGCCCGAAGCCGGACAGCACCGACGCCCGGCTGGTCGCCACCACCCAGGTCAGCACGTCGACGCCGGGGGAGCGCCACAGCGACTCGGCGAAGTAACGGGCTAGCTGGGTCTTGCCGCTCGACGCGCGCCAGTCAAGCGCGGTCGCGGGCACCTGCTCGGGGACCAGCGCCACGGTGGCCCCGGGAACCAGTGCGGACTCCAGGTCCGGCACGGTATCCGGCCTGACCGCGAAGTCCTCGGCGAGCGGAGGCACCGAACCCGACCAGACCGGCCACGTCGCGGCGTGACCCTCCTGGCCTCCCGGCCCGGCCGCCTGGGCCGAGCCATCCGCCGACATTAAACCGTAACTGCCGGTATGCACCGGGATCCTCCTGGTGTGCCCGCTTGGTGCAGTGACTAACGATACGGCAGTGCGTGCACGTGCGCCGGAGATCACAGTTACGAAGAGGGCACAGGATCAGCCGCTGACATCGAAGTTGACGAGGACCTTGGTCGGCCGCAACCGGACCACGAGCTCGCCCGGCACCCCGTTGCGCCGGCCGAACTCCTCGGCCCGGCCGGCGCCCATGTACCGCGCCGCGATCGCGGTGGCGGTGCGGACCAGCTCGGCCGGGTCCTCGGACAGCTCGGCCTCGCCCTGGACCTGGACGAACGCGTACGGCGGCTCCTCGAGGTCCACGCACAGGCTGACCCGCGGATCCCGGGCCAGCGCGCGACCCTTGGCCGTGTCCTTGTTCGTGTTGAACACCAGGCTGCCGTCCTCGACGACGAACCACACCGGCGCCACCAGCGGCCGCCCGCTGGCGGCCAGGTAGCTCAGCTTTCCTGTCCGGGTCCCGTGGCTGAGGAAGTCCCTGACCGCGGGGTCGCCGAGCGAGGCCACCTCAGCCGCCGATCACACTCAGCAGGCCGAACTCCCGGCGTTCCCGCCGCAGCGCCGATGTCACCACGCGGTCCCGCCACGGCGTGCTGATGGCCGCCCGGTAGCCGGGCTCCCCGAGAACCTCGGGACCGGCCAGTTCGTGTAGGGACAGGAAGTCGGGCCCCGGCCCGTCGAGCCCGCGGACCAGCCGGTACCTCCGGATCCGCAGCCAGCCGGGCACCTGGAGCAGCATCGGGATGTGCTCCTCGGTGTACCAGGCGGACAGATCCGCCTCGCTCTCGGCGGGCACCGACAGCGAAACCGCCAGGATCATCGGCGCCGGGCGGCCGACCGGCGACCCGTCCTCGCTGATCTGCTCGAAGACCCGCCGTTCGAGGGTGCCGAGCGCGGCCATGACGCCCTTGTCGCGCTCGCTGGCCTGCCCGGCCAGCGCCTTGTAACCGGGGCTGTCGATGACCTCGGGGCCGTCGAGCTCGTACAGGGCGAGCCAGGTCGGCTTCTGCTCGTCGAGCGCCCGGTAGCGCAGGACCCCGCGGAACCCGGGCACGGTCAGCCGGGCGGGCCCGTGCTCGTTGTCGTACCAGTCATGGAACTCCGCCTCGTCGACGGTTCCCGGCTCGGTGTACACGTAGAAGAGGCCTGCAGACATGAAAAGATCGTATGCGAGGCCCTCTCGGGCCCCGCATACGATCCCTGACTACCTCAGTCGACCGGCGCTGCCATCGGGTTGATACCGGACAGGTCGGACTTCTTGACCCGGATCGCCACCAGCGTGATGATCAGGGCCAGCGCCGCGATCCCGGCCGAGACCAGGTACCCCTTGGAGAAGCCGGTCGCCAGCGCGTGGTCGGATATCGCCTTCTGCAGCGCGGCCTGCTTGGCCGCGGAGATGTGCACCGTGGCGTTCTTCGCCGCGGCGGCCGCGGCGGCCGCCTGCGAGTGGATGCTGTTCGCGACCGCGCTCCACGCCACCGTGCCCAGGATGGCCAGGCCGATCGACCCGCCGACCTGCTGGCCGGTGTTCAGCAGCGACGACGCCACGCCCGCGTCGCTGTCGCCCACCTTGCTCAGCGCGACCAGCGACAGCGGCACGAAGATCAGCCCCAGCCCCGCCGCGGTGACCAGCATCGGCCCGAGCAGCCCGGAGGCGTAGTGGCTGTTCTCGGTGATCCGGGACAGCCAGAACATCCCGCCGGTGGCGGTCGCGCTGCCGGCGATCATCAGCGGCCGGGCGCCGATCCGGTTCACCAGTTGCGACGCCACCCCCGACGCCACCATGATCATGCCGACCATCGGCAGGTAGGCCACGCCGGTCTTCAGCGCGCTGTACCCCCATACGTTCTGCACGAAGAGCGTGAGGAAGAAGAACATGCCGAACAGGGCGGTGCCCACGCACAGCATGATCAGGTAGGCCCCGGACCGGTCCCGGCTGCGCAGTACCCGCATCGGGACCAGCGCGTGCTTGCTGCGCACCTCGATGAACGCGAACGTCACCAGCAGCACCGCCGCGGCCACCAGCGACACGATCACCTTGGTGTCGCCCCAGTGCGACACGCCGTTCGGGCTGGTCCCGGCGCTGGACAGGCCGTAGACCAGCGCGGCCAGGCCCAGGCTGCCGGTGATCGCGCCGGGCAGGTCGAAGGCGCCACGGCGCCGCTCAGACTCCGGCAGCACGCGCGTCGCGAACAGCGCGATGACCAGGCCGATCGGCACGTTGACGAAGAACACCCAGCGCCAGTTGAGGTACTGGACCAGCAGCCCGCCCGCGATCAGGCCGACGGCGCCGCCGGCCACGCTCATCGCGGCGTACACGCCCATCGCCCGGTTGCGCGGCGGCCCCTCGGGGAAGGTGACCGCGATCAGCGACAGCGCGGTGGGCGCGGCGAACGCGCCGCCGACGCCCTGCAAGACGCGGGCCCCGAGCAGCCACTCCTGGCTGGTGGCGAAGCCGCCGAGCAGCGAGGCCAGCGAGAACAGCAAGATGCCGAAGATGAAGATCCGGCGGCGCCCCAGTAGGTCGCCGGACCGGCCGCCGAGCAGTAGCAGGCCGCCGAAGGCCAGCGCGTAGGCGTTGACGACCCACTCCAGGTTGCTACCGGAGAAGTGGAGCGCGTTCTGGATGTGCGGCAGTGCGACGTTGACGATGGTCGCGTCGAGCACGACCATGAGCTGTGCCGTCGCGATGACGGCGAGGGCCAGGCCCAGCCGGCCAGTGTCAGCCCGGGGGCGCGACCCCCCGGAACCCCCGACGGCCGGGCGGACTCCGTCCGCTGATCCGGCCCTGCGCCCGGTGTCTGGTGTTGTGGCGGACAAGACAATTCTCCCTAGATTGAGGGCGTGCTGAACCAGGGCCGCGACCAGGCTGGAACGCCCAGGGTCACGCGCCGTACTTCGGTTCTGCTAAAGATTCATTGGTCCGAACGGACCGAGGTTCCCGTTCCCCGTAACCGTGCTTCCTTCCCCGTGCGGGTCGCCCGTCCTCGGTTCAGACGACCCTTGCGGCCTGCGCCTCATCGTTTCTCACTCAAGAGACGGAACAGCCGCCGCAGTTGTGACAGCCTCACCTCCCGCAGCGCGATCGGAGCATCTTCCGCATCAGCCCGAGCAGGCACCGGCGCTCGCCGGTGTCGAGCGCCGTACACCACGGGGCCTGGGCCAGGATCTCGCGGTACAGCCGTTCCCTGACGGCCTCGCCCTCCGGGGTGAGCACGATGTTCTTGCTCCGCCGGTCCCGCAGCGAGGGCTCCCGCCGGGCCAGACCGTGCTTCTCCAGGGCGTCCGCGATCGAGGTGACGAAGGAGGGGTCGCAGGCCATCCGCTGGCCCAGTTCCTTCATCGTCATCGGGGCATCGAGCTTGAGCAGGGCGATGGCGTCGCTGCCGTTCATCCCGAACTCGGTCGCGATGCGCTGCCCGAGCTCGTGGAAGTGCTTGAACAGCTCGGGCATGGTGTCGCTGATCTGCTGGTTGAGCTCGTCGTCGGTCAGCGGCTCGACGTGAGCGACGGCCTCCGTATCGAGTACCACCCCAGGGTTCTCGGTCATGTCGCTCACCTCCCGTCGTTGCCTGACTTACTCAATCTATGATGCACTCAACGTTTGAGTAACTCAACTATATTTCCGCCCGCTGGTGCAAGCAAGTCATTTACGGGCAGAATCCTTCCGGATCCACCGCCGCACAACTGTCAACGGCCATGCGGCGTCTTAACTTCCGGATGTTCATGTGAAGGAGGGCACGCAATGGCCGAAAACCAGGGGCGTCGCGAGTTCTTGCGGCTAGCGGCGGTGGCCGGGGGAGCCGGGCTGCTCGCCTCGTGCAGCCGGGGCGCCGCGGACAGCACGGCCGGGACCGGCACCAGCGCGGCCATGGTGAACAGCGCGGCCGCGGCCCCCCGCGCCGCCGCTACGCCCCGCCCGGCCGACTGGACCGCGCTCGCCCACGACCTGGCCGGCACGCTGGTCCGCCCGGGAGACGCCGCCTACACGGTGTCCAAGCGGCTGTTCGACCCGCGGTTCGACGGAATCCACCCGGCCGGCATCGCCTACTGCCGCAACCCGCACGACGTGTCGACCTGCCTGGCCTTCGTGCGCAAGTTCGGCGTCCCGGTGGCCGCCCGGTGCGGCGGCCACAGCTACGCGGGCTGGTCCTCGACCAGCGGCCTGATCATCGACGTGACCCGGATGGCCGGCGTGAACGTCAGCGGCAGCACCGCCGTGGTCGGCGCGGGCACCAAGCTCATCGACTTCTACAACGAGCTCGCCGCACACGGCCGCGGGGTGCCGGGCGGCTCCTGCCCGACGGTCGGCATCGCCGGCCTTACCCTCGGCGGCGGCGTCGGGGTGGTCTCCCGGGCTTACGGGCTGACCAGCGACAACGTGCAGTCCCTCCAGATCGTCACGGCCGACGGCCAGATCAGGACGTGCAACTCGAGCCAGAACTCTGACCTGTTCTGGGCCTGCCGCGGCGGCGGCGGGGGCAACTTCGGCGTGGTCACCTCCTTTACCTTCGGCACCCATCCGGTCGGGAACATCGTCCTGTTCTTCCTGTCCTGGCCGTGGTCGCAGGCCGCCAGGGTGATCTCCGCCTGGCAGTCCTGGGCGCCGCATGCCCCGGACGCGCTGTGGTCTAACCTGCACCTGGCCGCGGCGTCCGGCGGCTCCGTGCCCTCCATCCAGGTGGGCGGCACCTACCTCGGCAGCATCAGCGCGGCCTCCGCCCAGCTGGAGAAGCTGTACGCGGCGGCCGGATCGCACCCGTCCTCGCCGTTCATGGAGACCACCACCTGGCTGCACGCGATGCTGGTCGAGGCGGGCTGCGCCAGCCTCACCGTGAACCAGTGCCACCTGCCCACCCAGAACCCGGCGGGCCAGCTCTCCCGGGCTTCGGAGTACGCCAAGTCCGACCTCTTCACCAAGGCGCTGAGCAGCACCGGGATCGGCACCCTGCTGGCCGGCGTGGAGAAGTTCCAGCGGGCGGGCGGTGCCTCGGGGGCGGGCGGGGGCATCGCCTTCGACGCCCTCGGCGGCGCGGTCAACCGGGTCGCCCCCGGCGCCACCGCGTTCGTGCACCGCAACGCGCTCTTCCAGGCCCAGTACACGACCACCTGGCCGTTGGGCTCGCCCGCCGCCGCGGTGGCCCGCCAGCACGCCTGGCAGCAGTCGTTCTGGCAGTCGATGCGCCCCTTCGCCAGCGGCCAGGCGTACCAGAACTACATCGACCCGGCCCTGGCCAACTGGCGGCAGGCCTACTACGGCGCCAACCTGACCCGGCTGACACAGGTCAAGGCGAAATACGACCGGAACCGGGTCTTCAGGTTCCCGCAGGCCGTCTAGGTGGGTGGTCCTGCGCACTGGCGCGGGGCGGGCATGATGGTATCTCCGTAATTGTTGATATCTGTTCCCGTACGCTAGCTAGCTCACCGGCGACACGAGCGCCCCACCCACGTAGGTTCCGGATGACAAGTAACGCTGAACTGCAGGCCGCGGCCCCGGCCGCCGCTGACGAGCAGGTCCAGGTCCTGCTCGTCGAGGATGACGACGGTGACGCCGTGCTGGTCGGCGAGCTGCTGCGCGAAGTGGGAGCGCCCGTCGTCGTCCACCGGGCCCGGTCGCTCACCCAGGCCAAGGGCCTGATATCCGGCTCCGCCTGCGTGCTGCTCGACCTGGGCCTGCCGGACTCGGAGGGCCTGAACGGCCTCAGGCAGCTGCTCCAGCTCGAGCCCGAGGCGGCCATCGTCATGCTGACCGGCCAGGCGAGCGAGCACCTGGGGGAGCAGGCGGTGCGGGCCGGCGCCCAGGACTACCTGGTCAAGGGCGACGTCGCCGGGCATCAGCTGAACCGGGTCATCCGGTACGCGGTCGAGCGGCGGCGCGCCGAGGAAGCGCAGCGCGCCCTGCACGTGGCCCAGATCCTCGCCCAGGAGAACGCCAGGCTGGAACGCGGCCTGCTGCCGTCGCCACTGCTGGCCGACCCGCGGCTGACCGTGGCGGCGCGCTGCCTGCCCGGCGGTCGGCAGCACCTGCTCGGCGGCGACTTCTACGACGTCGTCGAGGCATCCGACGGCTGGGTGCACGCCCTCATCGGCGACGTGTGCGGCCGCGGCCCGGCCGAGGCCGCGCTCGGCGTCTGCCTGCGGGTGGCGTGGCGGACCCTGGTGCTGGCCGGGCGGCCCGCCGAGGAGATCCTGTCCACCCTCAGCGAGCTGCTCGATCACGAGCGGCAGGACGACACGATGTTCGCCACGATGTGCATGGTCTCCGTGCACCCGGACCGGACCAGCGGCTGGCTACGGATGGCCGGCCACCTGCCGCCGCTGCTGCTCAGCCGGGCTGGCGTCACCGAGCTCCCTACCCGTCCGGCCGCGCCGCTCGGCCTGTCCGAGGTGCGGGACTGGCCGGGTATCCCGATCCGACTCGACGGGAGCTGGTCGGTACTCCTGTTCACCGACGGGCTTATCGAGGGCCGGATCGGGATGGGATCTGAGCGGCTGGGTAGCGAAGGACTGATGGACCTGATCAGGCAGGTTCCCAGCACTCCGGGTCGGCCCGGTGAGGAACTGCTCGACCAGGTGATCGACCGCGTCCGCGAGCTCAACGGAGGAGACCTGGACGACGACCTGGCCGTCCTGGCCCTCGGTTTCTCGTCCCCGTACGACCATGAGTGACGCACGTCAGCAGCGGCACTGGCCGCTCAGCCGGATCATCGGCGTGGCCTTGCTGCTCCTGCTGCTGTTCTCGGTGGCCGCCATGGTGGCGGGCGGGCTGTCGCTGCTCAGCCTGCACGACAACCGCGAGCGGGTGGTCAGCACGATCGACCCGGCCGCGCTCGAGGTGCAGCGGCTCGACACCGCTCTGGTCAACCAGGAAACCGGTGTCCGCGGGTACGCCCTGAGCGCCCAGCAGGACTTCCTGAAGCCGTATCACGACGGCGTAGCCCAGGAGACGGCCGCGCTCAAGGCCCTGCGGGCCGTAACCAAGGATCTGCCCGCCGCCGCCAGTGACCTGAACAGCGTGGCCACGCAGGCGCACTTCTGGCGTATGCACTACGCGCAGCCGACCATCACTCGGATCAGCCAGAGCGGGAAGCCGGTGACCGGCGCCGACACCCTGACCGGCAAGGCCGACTTCGACGCCGTGCGCGCCAGGATAGCCGCGCTCCAGAACGACATCTCGGGCGCGCGCGACCACGCCGTGTCGGAGCTTAGCGACTCATCCGCCGTGCTTGACGGCGTGTTCATCGCGGTCGCGGTGGGCCTGGCGGCCATCGTCGTCCTGCTCGCGGTCGGCCTGCGGGCGACCGCCATCCGGCCGCTGCACCGGCTCGCGGCCGAGGCCCGGCGGGTGGCTGACGGCGACTTCACGCACCCGGTCACCTTGACCGGCCCGCGAGAAGTGACTGCCCTGGCTGCAGACGTGAACAGCATGCGCGAGCGCATCCTGCAGGAGCTGGCGGCGACGCGGGAGGCGAATACCGTACTGCAGGCGCACAGCGAAGAGCTGGAACGGTCGAACGCCGAGCTGGAGCAGTTCGCTTACGTCGCGTCGCACGACCTGCAGGAGCCGCTACGCAAGGTGGCAAGCTTCACCCAGCTGCTGCAGCGCCGCTACGCGGGCCAGCTTGACGCCCGGGCCGACCAGTACATCGAGTTCGCCGCCGACGGGGCCAGGCGGATGCAGGCGCTGATCAACGACCTGCTCCAGTACAGCCGGGTGGGCCGCTCGGCGCGCGAGCCCGCCCTGGTGCACAGTGACGCCGCGCTCGCCCAGGCCAGGAGCAACCTGGCCGCGGCGATGGAGGAGACCGGCGCCACCATAGAGACCGGGCACCTGCCGCTGGTGCTGGCCGAGCTGACGCTGCTCACGGCGGTGTTCCAGAACCTGCTCAGCAACGCGCTGAAGTTCCGCGGCGACAAGCCGCCGCGGATCGTCATCACCTGTACCAGGGACGAGCCGTTCTGGCGGTTCTCCTTCGCCGACAACGGCATCGGGATCGAACCGGAGTACGCTGAGCGGATCTTCGTGATCTTCCAGCGCCTGCACGAGCGGAGCGCCTACCCGGGCACCGGCATCGGGCTGGCCATGACCAGGAAGATCATCGAGTACTTTGGCGGCCGGATCTGGCTCGACACGGCCTATACGGAAGGTTCGCGGTTCCTGTTCACGCTGCCGATGCCAGCCGAGACGATGGACGACCAGGCCCCCGAGGATGAGGACCTCGCACCATCGGGGACACTAACCGGGGAAGCAGCCGAGGCCCTGCTGCGCGAAGACGAGGAAGCCGATGACTGAGCTGGACGAGGTGAGAGTAATCGACGTGCTGCTGGTCGAGGATGACGAGGGCGACGTCCTGATGACCAGGGAGGCCTTCGAGTACTACAAGATCAAGAACCGGCTTCACGTGGTCAGCGACGGCGAGCAGGCCATGCAGTTCCTGCGCCGGGAGGGCCAGTACGCCGAAGCGCCGCGCCCGGGGCTCATCCTGCTCGATGTCAACCTCCCCCGCAAGAGCGGCCTGGAGGTGCTGGCCGAGCTGAAGCAGGACGACGACCTGCTGACCATCCCGGTGATCATGCTGACCACCTCGCAGGCCGAGGAGGACATCGTGCGCAGCTACTCGCTGCACGCCAACGCGTTCGTCAGCAAGCCCGTCGACTTCGAGCACTTCATCGAGGCCATCCGCCAGATCGACACGTTTTTTCTAACCCTCGTCAAGCTCCCGGCCTAACGGACCCTGACCGTCCGCGGTATGCAATCCTGACCGGCCGAAGCTCCCCGCCTAAACCGGGATCGACACCAAGGTCCGGCCGTTCACTACGTCGACGTCGAGGTGGGCCAGGTCGCTGCGGGGGATGGACGTGCCGCCCTGGATCACCAGGTGGGCCGGGTGACCGGGCACGCCGTCGCCCGGCGCGGGGACCAGCCAGCTCATCACAACCCGCCGTTCCCCGGTCTTGGACACGGCGACCAGCTGGCATTCCACCGGCCCGTGCACATTCGACAGGTCCAGGGTGACCTGGGTGCCCCAGGCCTTGGCCAGCAGGCCGACGGTCCCGGCCGCGCCCGTCCCGGGGTCGGTGGCGGAGTGCAGCTGGCCCGCGATGGCCGGGGGAGGCGCGGTGCCCCCCGGAGCCCTGGCGATCCCGATGCCTATGCCGCCGCCGATCAGCACGACGGCAGCCGCGGCCGCCAGCGTGATCTGCCAGCGCCTGAGCAGGCGCTGCTGCTCTGCGCGGCGGTGAAGGAGCTGGGTGACCGCTGCCTCGCCGCCCTGGGCCGCGGGTGCCTCCTGGCCGGCGACGCCGACGGGTTCGACCCCCCTGAGCAGGGCACCCATCGGCGAAAGCTCGGCGAGCTCGGCCGCGCAGGAGGGGCATCCGGCCAGATGGTGCTCGAATGCCCGCCGGTCAGGATCCTCGAGCAGCCCCATCGAGTAGGCGCCGACGTCGGTGTGCACGGTCATACCGGCACCCCCCGCTCGGCCAGGACCACCCGGAGCGCCTTGAGCGCGTAGTACACGCGCGACTTTACCGTCCCGACCGGGATCCCCAGGATCTCGGCCGCCTCGTTGACGGTGCGGTCCCGCAGGATGGTCTCGTTCAGGACCTCACGATGGGCTGCCGAGAGCGCTTGCAGCGCCTCGGCCACCACCACTTTCCGCAGCAGGTCCTCCGTATTGTCCGCGGCGGGGGCGTTTTCGAGCATCTCGTCCCCCGTCTCGGCCGGGCGGGCGCTCTTCCTGCGCTTGTCGTCGATGACAATACGCCGGGCCACGGTGGCGAGCCAGGGCATGAGTGACGGCTCAGTCAGGTCGAGCCTGGATGCCTGACGCCAGGCCCGGACCATGGTCTCCTGCACCACATCCTCGGCGTGCTGCCGGTCGCCCGCGGTCAGCCGCAGCACGTAGGACATCAGCGGTACCCGGTACTGGCGGTACATCTCGGTCACGAGCGCGTCGTCGTCGGCGGTGCGAGATCGCACTGCTGCCCACATCGCGTCGCTCCGTCCGGCTCGTCCGTCGGTAGGAGATACGCGGCGGGCGCCCCTGAGGGTTCAAAGAAAAATCTCCGAAAAAAGTCTGAACCCGGTGAGCCGGGCGCTGCGTACTCCTGCCCGACACCGGCCGCGCCGCCGTGGCGCCGCCGCTGACCACAGGGGAGCAAAACCTATGGACATCGTCAAGCACCTGCGCCGCCGCGCCGTGACCTGGGCCGCTGCGGGGGCAGCGGCCGTCGCGGCCGCGGGTGCGCTGAGCCTCACCGCCGCCTCCGCCGCGCCTGTTAACGGCGCCACCGCCGGGCGTCCGTTCACGTTCGCGCTGCAGCCCTCGTCGGCCGCCATCAAGACCTGCCTGCCGCACGCCCGCGGCGTGGTCACCATCATCCCCGGCTCGCAGAACGACCTGATGAACGTCACGATCACCGGCATGCCGAAGAACGCCGAGTTCGACCTGTTCGTGATCCAGCAGCCGGGCAAGCCGTTCGGCGTGTCCTGGTACCAGACCGACGTGAACGCCAACGGCGCCGGTGTCGGCTTCGCCTCGGTCCGGGGCATCTTCGACCGCGAGACGTTCTCGGTGTCGCAGGGCGGCACCACCACGTTCGACCCGACTCACCAGTTCCACCTCGGCCTGTGGTTCAACGACCCGCAGCTCCCGTACAACCTCGGCTGCGAGCCCAACGGGCCGGGTACGCAGCCCATCGTGACGCCGTTCAACGGCGAGCAGCACGCCGGCATCCAGGTCCTCAACACCGCCGAGTTCCCGGACAACGCGGGCCCGCTGTCCCACGTCCAGCGCTAACCACCCGGATATCAAAAGCCGGTCCTGCCACGGGGGCAGGACCGGCCTTCCGTGTGTCAGGGTGTGACGGTGAGCACTGACGTGAACCGGCGGCGTTCGGCCTACTGGGACAAGCAGGCCGGCCGCTACGACCGCGCCATGGACTTCTGGGACCGGCACCTGTTCGGCGACAGCCGGCCCTGGGCCTGCGGCCGGGCCGTCGGCGAGGTGCTCGAGGTCGCCGTCGGCACCGGCCGCAACCTGCCCTTCTACCCCGACGGCACGCGCCTGACCGGCGTGGACTGGTCCCCGGCGATGCTCGTCATCGCCCGCGGCCGCGCGGCCGACCTCGGCCGGAAGGCTGACCTGAGGCAAGGTGATGCGCAGGCGCTCGACTTCCCCGACGCCTCGTTCGACACCGTGCTGTGCGCGCTCGGCCTGTGCGCGATTCCCGACGACCGGCGCGCCGTGACCGAGATGGCGCGCGTCCTGCGCCCGGGCGGCCGCCTGCTGCTGGTCGACCACGTAGCCGCCTCGGCCGCCGCGCTGCGCGCCGTGCAGTGGTTGTACGAGCGGATCACCATCCCGCTGGCCGGCGAGCACTTCCGCCGGCGCCCGCTCACCTACGTGCGTGACCTCGGCTTCCACATCGAGGAAACCGAGCGCTTCCGGCTCGGGATCGTCGAGCGGGTCAGCGCCCGCAAGCCCGCCTGACCCGTTCGTTATAAAAGGTCTTTCAGTCGGCTCCGGCGTTCAGGTTCCTGACGAACCGCACCCGGTCCTGGCCCTCCCCGTCGTACCCGGGCGCCACCGCGATGCCGTCAGGGCCGGCCGCGCCCGGCTCGATGTCGAACCCCATCCGCCGGTGGAACGCGACCGAGCCGCGGTTCACCGGCGACGTCACCGCGCGGACCCGGTCGCAGCCGCGCGCCCGCACGGCCGCGAAGAAGCGCTCGTACAGCTGCCGGCCGAGACCGTGGCCGCGCTCGCCGGGGTGGATGCCGACGAAGTGGATGTAGGCCTCGCCCGGGCGTGACTGGGACCTGAACCCGACCAGGAACCCGGCCAGCTCACCGTCGCGCTCGGCCGCGAAGCTGGTGTCCGTGAAGTGCTCGAAGAACAGCCGGGGCAGCATGTCCGCCATGCGGCGGCCGCCCCACCAGTCGTCGATGACCGCGATCACGGCCAGGTAGTCCGACGAGCGGATCGGGCGTATCCGCACCCGGGGGTCCGGCTCTGCCATGCGCTACGCTCCCTTCACTGCTACGCACTGTAGGATCTCACCGCCATGACCGGATCCGAGGGGAGCCTGATGTACGACGCGACGCTGGCCGAGACCGTCACCATCCGCGGCGACGGCGGCGACGAGATCGAGGCCTACCTGGCCCGGCCGATGAGCGCCGGACCGCTCGGCGGCGTCGTGGTGATCCATCACATGCCCGGCTACGACGCGCCGACCAAGGAGATCGCCAGGCGGTTCGCCGCGGAGGGCTACAACGCCCTCATGCCGAATCTCTACCACCGCGACGCCCCCGGCGCCAGCCCGGACGACGCCGCCGCGGCGGCCCGCGCCAAGGGCGGCGTGCCCGACCCCCGGCTGGTCGGCGACGTGGCCGGGGCGGCGGCCCACCTGCGCGCCCTGACCTCGTCCAACGGCAAGGTCGGGGTCATCGGTTACTGCTCCGGCGGGCGGCAGTCGTTCCTGGCCGCCTGCAGCCTGCCGCTCGACGCCGCCGTCGACTGCTACGGCGCGTTTGTCACCGCCACCCCGCCCGAGGGCATGCCGCTGAAGGTCGGCCCGATCAAGCACCTGACCAAGGACCTGTCCTGCCCGCTGCTCGGCCTGTTCGGCGCCGACGACCAGTACCCCTCACCCGACCAGGTCAGTGAGCTGGAAGAGGAACTGAAGGCCCAGGGCAAGACCTACGAGTTCCACGTGTACGAGGGCGCCGGCCACGCGTTCTTCTCGGTCAACCGCCCCGCCTACCGCCCCGAAGCCGCCGTCGACGGCTGGGCCAGGATCCTCACCTGGTTCGCCCGCTACCTGGCCTCCTGATCCGGTCCGCGCTCGTCCGCGCCGCTGGTACCTGACGACCGGCGGCGGCGTGACCAGCGCCGGTACTGCTGGATCGGATGGACCAGCCAGCGCAGCGGCTCGACGTTGATGTCGTCGGACCAGCTAGCCGGAAGCCCAGCACGTGCCGCTCCTCGTAGTCACTGCGATCGCGGCGGGGACCTGTCGAGCCCACGCTGAAACCGAGAACCCGGTTCGGCTCCTCTGGGTTGCTGGCCACGGGATTCACCCCTCAGTGGGCGCTGGAGGCGGCCCAGATGTTGATGCCGGCCTCCACCGCGTGGCCGTCGATCGCGGTCAGCTCCTCGTCGGAGAACGACGTGTTCGAGACCGCGGCGAGGTTCTCCTCGAGCTGCTTCACGCTGCTCGCGCCGATCAGCACCGAGGTCACCCGCTGGTCGCGCAGCGCCCAGGCCAGCGCGAGCTGGGCCAGGGACTGGCCCCGCGCCTCGGCGATCCCGGCCAGCGCGCGGACGTGCGTCAGAGTCGCCTCGGAGATCTGGTCAGAAGACAGCGAGCCGTTCTGCGTAGCCCGCGACCCCGCCGGCGTCCCGGTCAGGTACTTGCCGGTCAGTACGCCCTGGGCCAGCGGCGAGAAGGCGATGCAGCCGACGCCCTCGCGGCCGAGCACCCCGAGCAGGCCGCCCTCGATCCACCGGTTCAGCATCGAGTACGACGGCTGGTGGATCAGTAGCGGCGTGCCCATCTGCCTGAGCAGGGAGATCGCGTCCATGGTCCGCTCGGCCGAATAGGAGGAGATGCCCGCGTACAGGGCCCGGCCGGAGCGGACCGCGGTGTCCAGCGCGCCCATCGTCTCCTCGAGCGGCGTGTCCGGGTCGAACCGGTGCGAGTAGAAGATGTCCACGTACTCCAGGCCCATCCGCTTCAGCGACTGGTCCAGGCTGGCCAGCAGGTACTTGCGTGAGCCGTGGTCACCGTAGGGACCCGGCCACATGTCGTAGCCGGCCTTGGTCGAGATGATGAGCTCGTCGCGGTACGGGCGCAGGTCCTCCCGCATGATCCGGCCGAAGTTGATCTCCGCGCTGCCATACGGCGGGCCGTAGTTGTTGGCCAGGTCGAAGTGCGTGACGCCGAGGTCGAAGGCGCGGCGCAGGATCGCCCGCTGGTCCCCGAGGGGCTTGCCGTCCCCGAAGTTCTGCCATAGCCCCAGGGACACCTCGGGCAGCATGATCCCGCTGCGCCCGCAGCGGCGGTAGGGGAGCCTGCTATAACGGTCACCGGCAGCGGCATAGGTCATGCCGGAAGTCTTTCACTCCCGGCCAGAGCCGCGTCGGCTGCCCCGTGCAATCATGTTGCCGGCTGTTGACGACGAGAGGGATAGGCGATGTACGACGCGATACTGGCCGAGACCGTAACGATCAACGGGCACAACGGGGACGCGATCGAGGCCTACTCGGCCCGCACCCTGCAGGCCGGACCGGTGGGCGGTGTGGTCGTCATTCACCACCTGCCCGGTTACGACCGCCAGACCAAGGAGTTCGCCCGGGCGCTCGCGGCCGGCGGCCTCAACGCGGTGATGCCGAACCTCTACTCCCGCGAGGCGCCAGGGGCGGACCCGGACGACGCGATGGCGGCGGCCCGCGCGGCCGGCGTGATCCCCATCCCGGACGAGCGGATCGTCGGCGAGGTCGCGGGCGCGGCGGCGTACCTGCGCGGGCTGAGCAACGCCAACGGCAAGGTCGGCGTGATCGGCCACTGCTCCGGCGGCCGCCAGTCCTTCCTGGCCGCGGTCAGCCTGCCGCTCGACGCGGCCGTGGACTGCTACGGCGGGTTCGTGGTCGGCAGCGCGCCCGAGGGTCACCCGCTGCACGGCTGGCCGCCGCTGGTCGACCGGGCCGGGGACCTGTCCTGCCCGCTGCTCGGCCTGTTCGGCGCGGACGACCAGTTCCCCTCGCCCGCGCACGTCGCCGAGCTCGAGGAGGCGCTCAAGGCGAACGGCAAGACCTACGAGTTCCACTCCTACGACGGTGCCGGGCACGCCTTCATGCAGGTGGACCGCCCCAATTACCGGCCTGACGCGGCGGTGGACGCCTGGCAGCAGATCTGGGCCTTCTTCGGCCGTTACCTGTAATCGAGAGGAGCCGGCATGTGCACGTACCTGACGGAGAAGGTCTCGATCAGCGGCAGCGGCAAGGGGCCGGCCGGGTGGTTCCGGCTGACCGACGCCAGCGTGTATTTCGACCACCCGGTGCACGCCCAGGCGGAGCACACTCTCAACATCGACTTCCTCGACCCGGGCGCGGGACCGTCGGCCCGGGTCGCGGTCGAGCTCACCGCCGAATCGGCCCGGGCCCTGGTCAAGGCCATCCAGGCCACCCTGGACTCGGCACCCCCCGGATTGCTCTAACCGCGTCCGCCGGCTCCGTTGCTCCGTTCGCCGGGCCAGGGAAATGTCAGTGCCTCGTGCGAGTATGCATGTGAGGACCCCGCGCAGGGTGGCATACGCGGTACGGAGGCGGCAGGAATGCGGATCATCATCGAGCGGGAC
>Ga0335085_10005684_pt1 | contig 19924 bp, 17 predicted proteins | sample Lox_Sample_45_FD_206712 | JGI IMG/M metagenome (GOLD analysis project Ga0335085, IMG submission 206712) | Soil microbial communities from Loxahatchee National Wildlife Refuge, Florida, United States - Lox_Sample_4.5 | ecosystem: Environmental > Terrestrial > Soil > Wetlands | place: USA...
GTGCGCTCGACGGCATCTTGCGCCGGCTGAAGGAACGTCACATCGCGGTGCTACTGTGCGGCATGCGCGCGGCGCCGAATCTTGGGCCTGATTATGGTCAGGCGTTCGAGCATATCTTTCCGGAGCTTGCCGCCAAATACAGCGTGCTGTTTTACCCGTTTTTTCTCGACGGCGTGGCCGCCGACCTCAGCCTCTTGCAGCACGACGGCCTGCATCCCAACCCGAAGGGCGTCGACGTCATCGTGGGACGCATATTGCCGCAGGTGGAAGCGTTGATCGCGCAGGCGCATGCGCAACGCCCCATCTAAGGGTTGCACGGTTCGCGCGATCGACGCATCCTACCGGTGCTGCGATTCGCGGAGTGCGGTGGTTCGGAGTTCCTTAAGGCAGCCGCAGGTTAGTCATGCCCCGCCTCTTCACCGGCCTCGAAATCCCCGCCAACGTCGCCCAATCGCTCGCCATGATGCGTGGCGGATTACCGGGCGCGCGCTGGATCGATCCAGAGAATTATCACCTTACGCTGCGCTTTATTGGCGACATCGATGATGCCTTGGCGCACGAGATCGCCGGCATGCTCGGCCGCGTCCGCCGCAGCGCGTTCGAGTTGCGGCTCGATGGCCTATCCTCATTCGGCGGCCGCAAGCCGCGTGCCGTGGTCGCGTCCGTCGCGCCAAATTCGCCGGTGATGGAATTGCAGGCCGAGCAGGAGCGGCTATTGCAGCGGCTCGGCCTCGAGCCCGAAGGGCGCAAATATACGCCCCACGTCACCCTGGCGCGGCTGCGCGATTCATCGAGCCGCCAAGTCGCCGATTACCTTAGCGCGCGCGGTCACTATCGCTCCGTGTCGTTTGAGGTCTCGCGTTTCGTGTTGTTCTCATCGCGCGCGTCAGTCGGCGGCGGGCCCTACGTGGTCGAGGTCGACTATCCGCTCGGGCATGCGCACGCCTCGGCAAGAGCTGGATGGCAAAGCGAGGCCGAGTCGGGATGGGGCTGAGCCGACCGATTTCATCGATGCCTTGAGCGATCATGCTCTCAGCATTCGGGTCTGCAGATCCAACATTGCCGTGGCAAAACCGTGGCCGTCTGCCATCAATTCACGCATCAGCGACAATGGCGTCGGCCGCGAAGATTCAACCTCGCCGACGACGTTGCCGAAGTCGAACGACAGTTCGGCGTCGAATTTGCGCGCAAGCTGCTGCATGCGCCGGTTTTCGGCAAGGCACGCCATGTGCAGGAGCCGAATGCCGCGATTGCGCGCGGTGAGCAGCGTGTGCCGCAGCAGGGCCGAGCCGACGCCGTGGCTCTGCCACGGCTTCTCCACGCTGATCGCAGCTTCGGCTTGGCGCGGAAATCGCAGGCCGAGCGGCCGCAGCTCGGCGGCACCGCGCATCAAGCCGCCGATGAAGAAGCCGTACACGACGGCATCAAGCGAGTTTGACAGATCGACGTAACTGCGAATGAAATCGTCCGATACCCCGCCGCCGAAGCGGCTGTGCCGGCTATCGGGATCAAGCCGCAGCATGTGGCTGCGGTATTTTTCCGTTTCGCCGATCCACAATTTGCGGATAACGCCGCCTTCGGGAAGAACATCCTGCATTCCAAGGGTCTCCTGACTTTGTCGTCGCTCAACGTTGCCGTTGCTCCGATCTCGTCGATACCCTCCGGCTCGCTTCTTCCCTTCAAGGTCGTTTGGCGTGACAAACGTCTTTCGCGCGCACGCCGAATCAAAACATCATGTTGTGTTGCGGCAAAGTTTGGCAAGTCGAAGCATTGAGCAACATGCCCATATTCCATATACGCATGGCTTAAAATATGTTCCCGTACGAATTGCGGCATCAAAAACTTGCGGTCATGTCGATAACATCGCAAATCATTGACGCGTTCCGTCACTATTCATTCACATCGGTTAATTGGCGCCCGACATAATTCCGACATGACGAGCACCGTCACATCGCAATACGCGGCCGCCGTTGCCGCCGGCCGCGTCGAGAGCGATGCCGCACAACTTTCTGTCATCAACAAGTTGATGCGCCTCGAGGCGCAGGTCGTGGAATACCGACTGGCGCGAAAATCATCATCGCTCGGCTGGTTATTCGGCGGTCGCGACAAAAAACAGCAGCCGAAGGGTCTCTATCTATACGGCGCCGTCGGCCGCGGCAAAACCATGCTGATGGATTTCTTTTTCGACGCGAGCCCAGTGGCGCGCAAGCGCCGCGCCCATTTCCACGAATTCATGCTCGACGTACACGAGCGCGTCTATGCATTTCGGCAAAAAATCAAGCTTGGCGAGTACGCCGGCGAAGACCCGATCAGGCTCGTCGCCGAGCAACTGTTCGAAGAAGCGTGGCTGCTCTGCTTCGACGAATTTCATGTCACGGATATCGCGGACGCCATGATTCTGGGGCGGCTGTTCGCCCAACTGTTTGACCGCGGCGTCGTGGTGGTTGCAACGTCGAACGTGGCGCCGGAGGAGCTTTATAAAGACGGCTTGAACCGTGCCCTGTTCGTGCCGTTCATCCACATGCTCGAACAGCACATGGAGGTAGCGAAACTAGACGCGCGCACCGATTTTCGGCTGGAAAAGCTTGCCGGCCTGCCGGTCTGGTACGTGCCGGCCGACGCCAAAGCGGACGCGGCGCTCGACGACGCCTGGCGCCGGCTCGCCGGCGGTCATGCGGGCACCGCGGACGAGCTTCCGCTAAAAGGGCGCAGCATCCACGTGCCGCGCGCCTTCATGGGCGTGGCGCGATTCACGTTCCATGATCTGTGCGAGCAGCCTCTCGGCGCCGCCGATTATCTGCGCATCGCGCGCGAATATCACACCATCATTCTCGATCACATTCCGATAATGACGTTCGACAATCGTAACGCCGCCAAGCGTTTCATTATCCTCATCGACACGCTCTACGACATGAACGTGAAGCTGATCGCCTCAGCGGCCGCCGAGCCGGATGCACTCTATCAGGCCGATGAAGGTTTTGAGGCCCAGGAGTTCAACCGCACGGCCTCGCGGCTCATCGAAATGAGGTCGCAAGCCTATCTGGCGCGGCCGCATGGAGCCGCGCACTCGCAAGCCTCCGGCTCATCAGTTGGCATCGTCGAAACCTGAAAATACGGCGCATCAGCCGCCGACGCTCGTGATCAGCATCGCGGCGACGACGACGGCCATCAATACCGTCGCGCCCCAGCCGAAGATCATCAGCGTGCGCGAAGCGGCATATTTGCCCATGATCCCGTAGCTGGCGATCACTATCATCATGACGATCATCAGCGGCACCGCGACGATGCCGTTGACGACGGCGCTCCAGAACAACATCTGGATCGGATCAAGCGGCGTCAGAGCCAGGACCAATCCGGCGATGGTCGCGGCGCCGACGATCAGATAAAAGCCCGGCGCGCGGCGCGCCGGCATTTCGAGGCTGCCCTGCCAGCCGAAACTTTCGGCCACGGCATAACCGGCCGAGCCGGCGAGCACGGGCACCGCGAGCATCCCGGTGCCGATGATCCCGGTGGAGAACAGAAAGAACGTCAGGGCGCCGGCGAGCGGCCGCAGCGCATCCGCCGCCTCCGCCGCCGTGCCGATGTGCGTCTTGCCGTGAACGTGCAGCGTTGCCGCGGTGGTGACGATGATAAAAAAGCCGACGATGTTGGACAGCATCATGCCGGCCGTGGTGTCGAGCCGGATACGAAACGCTTCCCGTTGTGACAAACGTTTGGCAGGAACCTTTCCGCCATCGCTCGATTTGCCGCGCAACTTGCGGTCTTCGGCTTCCAGCGAGGCCTGCCAGAAGAACATGTACGGACTGATGGTGGTGCCGAAGATCGCCACCAGCATCAGCATGTAGTCGCGATCCCACGAAATACGCGGCAGAAAAGTCGAGGCGATGACTTCGCCCCACGAGATTCGCACGCTGAATGCCGCGACCACATAGGCGAACAGCACGAGCGTCAGCAGTTTCAGGTAATGCGCATAGCGGTGGTAAGGAACCAGAATCTCTGCGGCGAGACAGACGATACCGAACGCCGCCACATAGACCAGGACGTGCCCCCCGGCCACCAGCCGCAAGGCCTCCGCCATGGCGGCGATGTCGGCGGCGATGTTGAGCGTATTGGCGATGAGCAGGAGGCCGACGATGCCGTATAGCAGCGGAGGTGGCAGTGCTCTGCCGAGATTGGCGGTGAGGCCGCGCCCGGTGACGGCGCCGATCCGGGCGCTGACCAATTGAATTGCGATCATGAACGGCGTCGTAAGAAACATCGTCCAGCACATCGCGAAGCCGAACTGGGCGCCGCCTTGGGAGTAGGTCGCGATGCCGCTTGGGTCGTCGTCGGCCGCCCCGGTAATCAAGCCCGGTCCCAACATCCGCAGCAGCTTCGGCGGCGACCAGGATGGCTTGGACATTGATCTCGGTTTCGTCGTCAGGGTCGGAGGCGCCCGTCCATCAATGGCGGCCTCCCTCGAATCGTTCCGTACGGGGCTGCTGCGGATGCTAGCGACTTGAACGCCCGCCGCGAAAGGGCTAATGACCGCGACTGCCGGCCTCTTTCTGCCAATCAAAGGACATTTCTGTTATGGCGCGCAACAAGATTGCTTTGATCGGCTCTGGTCAAATCGGCGGCACGCTGGCGCATCTCATCGGTCTCAAGGAGCTAGGCGATGTCGTAATGTTCGACATTGCCGAAGGGGTCCCCCAGGGCAAGGCGCTCGATCTCGTGCAATCGTCGCCGGTGGACGGCTTCGATGCCCGTTTTTCCGGCACCAATTCCTACGAGGCTATCGAGGGCGCGGCGGTCTGCATCGTTACTGCGGGCGTGCCCCGCAAGCCCGGCATGAGCCGTGACGATCTTCTCAGCATCAATCTGAAGGTGATGGAGCAGGTCGGCGCCGGCATCAAGAAATACGCGCCCCACGCTTTCATCATCTGCATCACCAATCCGCTCGATGCCATGGTTTGGGCGCTGCAAAAGTGCTGCGGCCTGCCAAAGCAGATGGTCGTCGGCATGGCGGGCGTGCTCGACTCTTCGCGCTTTCGTTATTTCCTCGCCGACGAGTTCAACGTGTCGGTTGAAGACGTCACCGCCTTCGTGCTCGGCGGTCACGGCGACACCATGGTGCCGCTGGTTCGCTACTCCGCCGTTGCCGGCATTCCGCTTCCCGATCTGGTCAAGATGGGCTGGACCACGCCGAAGCGCATCGATGAGATTGTCGAGCGCACGCGCAACGGCGGCGGCGAGATCGTCAGCCTGCTGCGCACCGGCTCGGCGTTCTATGCGCCTGCGGCCTCGGCGATCGCCATGGCCGAAAGCTATTTGCGCGACAAGAAGCGAGTGCTGCCGGCGGCCGCTTGGCTCAATGGCGAATACGGCGTGCAGGATCTTTACGTCGGCGTACCGGTCGTGATCGGCAGCAAGGGCGTCGAACGCATCGTCGAAATCGAGTTCAACAGCACCGAGCGCGGCATGTTCGAGAAATCCGCGCAGTCGGTGCAGACCCTGGTCGAGGCCTGCAAGAAGATCGCTCCCGACCTCGGCAAGTGAACTGATCTGTCGAGCCGCCTCGGCCGGCATCCTTCGAGGCTCGCTCTGCTCGCACCCCAGGATGACGGAATGCAGGCTGGGCAATCTCCATGAACATCCACGAATATCAAGCCAAAGCCGTGTTGCGCGAATTCGGCGTGCCGGTGCCGCGCGGCATTCCGGCCTTCAGCGTCGACGAGGCCGTGAAAGCCGCCAACGAGATGGGCGGGCCGGTCTGGGTGGTGAAAGCGCAGATTCACGCCGGCGGCCGCGGCAAGGCCGGTGGCGTCAAGGTGGTCAAGTCCGTCGACGACGTGAAGCGCGAAGCGCAACGGCTGCTCGGCTCCACGCTGGTGACGCATCAGACCGGGCCTCACGGCAAAGAGGTGCGCCGCCTCTACATCGAAGAAGGATCCGCCATCGATCGCGAATATTATCTCTCGGCGCTGATCGACCGCACCACGTCGCGCGTCGCCTTCGTCGCCTCGACCGAGGGCGGCATGGACATCGAAGAGGTGGCGCGCACGCACCCGGAAAAAATCATCAGCTTCTCGGTTGATCCGGCGACCGGCTTCATGCCGCATTACGCCCGCCGCGTGGCCCAGGCGCTCGGACTGGGCAAGGACGTCGCCAAGCAGGCCGAAACCGTGCTGCCGAAGCTTTATCAGGCGTTCCTTGCCAAGGACATGAGCCTGCTCGAGATCAATCCGCTGGTCGTCACCAAGTCGGGTCAACTCATCTGCCTCGACGCCAAGATCGGCTTCGATGACAACGCGCTTTATCGTCATCCCGACATCATGGCGCTGCGCGATATCACTGAGGAAGACGAGAAGGAAATCGAAGCCTCGAAATACGATCTCAACTATGTGGCGCTCGACGGCACCATCGGCTGCATGGTCAACGGCGCAGGGCTTGCCATGGCGACCATGGACATCATCAAGCTCTACGGCATGGCGCCGGCGAACTTCCTCGACGTCGGTGGCAGCGCCACCAAGGAAAAGGTTTCGGCGGCGTTCAAGATCATCACCTCCGATCACAACGTGAAGGGCATCCTGGTCAATATCTTCGGCGGCATCATGAAATGTGATGTCATCGCCGAAGGCGTAGTCGCCGCGGTAAAGGATGTCGGCCTGCGCGTTCCGCTGGTGGTGCGGCTCGAAGGCACCAATGTCGCGCTGGGCAAGGAGATCATCGCCAAGTCCAACCTCAATGTGACTTCGGCCGACGATCTCGACGATGCTGCGCAAAAGATCGTCAAAGCGGTGAAGGAGACGGCGTAATGTCCATCCTCATCGGCAAGAACACTAAGGTCATCTGCCAGGGCTTCACCGGCAAGAACGGCACATTCCATTCCGAGCAGGCGATCGCCTACGGAACGAAAATGGTCGGCGGCACATCGCCCGGCAAAGGCGGCTCGACGCATCTCGGTTTGCCAGTGTTCGACACGGTGGCCGAGGCGAAGGAGAAAACCGGCTGCGACGCCAGCGTGATCTATGTGCCGCCGCCCGGCGCCGCGGACGCGATCTGCGAGGCGATCGACGCGGAGATCGCGCTGATCGTCTGCATCACCGAAGGCATTCCAGTAGCCGACATGGTCAAGGTAAAGCGCGCGCTGTGCGGCTCGAAATCGCGACTGATTGGGCCGAATTGCCCAGGCGTGATGACGGCCGGCGAATGCAAAATCGGCATCATGCCCGGCAACATTTTCAAACACGGCAAGGTCGGCATCGTGTCGCGTTCGGGCACGCTCACCTATGAGGCCGTGTTTCAGACGACGCAGGAAGGCCTCGGCCAGACGACCGCCGTCGGCATCGGCGGCGATCCGGTCAAGGGCACCGACTTCATCGAAATGCTGGAAATGTTCCTGGCCGACAAGGCGACGGAGGCTATCGTTATGATCGGAGAGATCGGCGGCTCGTCCGAGGAGGATGCCGCCCAATTTCTCAAGGACGAGGCCAAGCGGGGACGCAAGAAGCCGATGGTCGGCTTTATCGCCGGCAGGACCGCGCCGCCGGGTCGGCGCATGGGCCATGCCGGCGCAATCATCGCCGGCGGCAAAGGGGGCGCGGAATCAAAGATCTCCGCCATGGAATCCGCCGGCATCAAGGTGTCGCCGTCGCCGGCGCGCCTGGGCCATACGCTTGCCGAAATATTGAAATAGAAATTCATTTCTATCGTCTTTTGGCTGCCGCATCGCGTGATTAAATAGGATAAGAAGATAGACCCCGAGCGCCGGGCCGGGCCGATTCGTATTCTTCCGCACAGGTTCGGTATCGACTGGTTGCGTGTCGTTTCTCGCTTATGGGTTCGGGTTTGGCCCAGAAATCGCATCACCATTCGCAGCAGGAATCGCCCAGGATCGCACCATGTCCCGTCAGGACGCGAACGCCGCTTTCGCTCTCACTTCGTTCCTCTACGGCGGCAACGCCGACTACATCGACGACCTTTACGCGCGCTATGAGGCCGACCCGAACGCGGTTGATGCCGAATGGCAATCGTTCTTCCAAAGCCTGAAGGACGACGCGAGCGACGTCGCCAAGAATGCGCACGGCCCGTCGTGGGGAAGGACGGATTGGCCGCTGCCGGAACGCGGTGATCTTACCGCTGCGCTTGACGGCGATTGGGCTGTCGCCGGCGCAGCCCTCGGCACCAAGATCAAGGCGCAGGCGCAAACGCGCGGCGTCGATATTTCGTCGCCCGATGTCGAGCGCGCCACGCGCGATTCGGTGCGCGCTCTGATGTTGATCCGCGCCTATCGGGCGCGCGGACATTTGCATGCCAATCTCGATCCGCTCGGTCTCGCGCAACCCGGCAACGAGCAGGAACTCGATCCGCGCAGCTACGGTTTCGGCGAGGCCGATCTCGATCGTCCGATCTTCCTCGACAAGGTGTTGGGGCTCGAGTTTGGCACGATCCATCAAATCGTCGCCATCCTGAAGCGCACCTACTGCCAGACGCTGGGTGTCGAATTCCTGCATATCTCCGACGGCGCGCAGAAGGGCTGGATCCAGGAGCGCATCGAAGGCCCCGACAAGGAAATCACCTTCACGCGCGAGGGCAAGCGCGCGATCCTCAACAAGCTGGTCGAGGCCGAAGGCTTCGAAAAATTCTGCGACCTGAAATTCACCGGCACGAAGCGTTTCGGCCTCGATGGCGGCGAGTCGATGATCCCAGCGCTGGAGCAGATCATCAAGCGCGGCGGCGCGCTGGGCGTGCGCGAAATCGTCATCGGCATGCCGCATCGCGGCCGGCTCAACGTGCTGGCGCAGGTGATGGCAAAGCCGCACCGGGCCATTTTCCACGAATTCAAAGGCGGCTCATCGACACCCAACGAGATCGAAGGCTCGGGCGACGTCAAATACCACCTCGGCGCCTCGTCCGATCGCGAGTTTGACAACAACAAGGTGCATCTGTCGCTGACCGCCAACCCGTCGCATCTCGAAATCGTCGACCCGGTGGTGCTCGGCAAGGTGCGCGCCAAGCAGGATCAGCTCGGCGCCGCGCCGGAAGACCGCACTATGGTGATGCCGTTATTGATGCACGGTGATGCCTCGTTTGCCGGCCAAGGCGTCGTTGCCGAGTGCTTCGGCCTGTCCGGGTTGCGCGGTCATCGCACCGGCGGCTCGGTGCATTTCATCGTCAACAATCAGATCGGCTTCACCACCAACCCGCGCTATTCGCGGTCGTCGCCCTACCCCTCCGACGTCGCCAAGATGATCGAAGCACCGATCTTCCACGTCAACGGCGACGATCCCGAAGCCGTCGTGTTCGCCGCCAAGGTGGCGACGGAATTCCGGCAGAAGTTCCAGAAGCCGGTCGTCATCGACATGTTCTGTTACCGGCGGCACGGCCACAACGAAGGCGACGAGCCGTCGTTCACGCAGCCCTTGATGTACAAGGCGATCGCCGCGCACCCGACGACGCTCGAAATCTACGGCAACAAGCTGGTCGGCGAAGGCGTCGTCACCGCGGGCGAAATCGAGAAGATGAAGGCGGATTGGCGAAGCCGCCTCGATGCCGAGCTTGAGGCGGCGCAGAGCTACCGCGCCAACAAGGCCGATTGGCTCGACGGCCGCTGGGCCGGCTTCAAGCGCGCCGACGACGCCGACGATCCGCGCCGCGGCCATACCGGCGTCGAGATCGCTAAGCTCAAGGACATCGGCGAGAAGATCACGACGCTGCCGGCCGGGTTTCATTTGCATCGCACGCTTACCCGCTTTCTCGAGAACCGCCGCAAATCCATCGAGACAGGACAAGGGATCGATTGGGCGACAGGCGGAGCGCTGGCGTTCTGCTCATTGCTGCTCGAAGGCCACCGGGTGCGGCTCTCCGGCCAGGATTCCGAGCGCGGCACGTTCTCGCAGCGCCATTCGGTGCTGACCGATCAGGAGACCGAAAACCGCTACACGCCGTTCAACCATCTCAGCGACAGTCAGGCGCGCTTCGAAGTCATCAACTCGATGCTTTCGGAAGAGGCCGTGCTCGGTTTCGAGTACGGCTATTCGCTCGCCGAGCCGAATGCGCTGACATTATGGGAAGCTCAGTTCGGCGATTTCGCCAACGGCGCCCAAGTGTTGTTCGACCAGTTCATCTCGTCGGGCGAGCGTAAATGGCTGCGCATGTCGGGCCTCGTCTGCCTGCTGCCGCACGGCTACGAAGGGCAGGGGCCGGAACATTCTTCCGCGCGGCTCGAGCGCTATTTGCAGATGTGCGCCGAGGACAACATGCAAGTGGCGAACTGCACCACGCCGGCGAACTATTTTCACATCCTGCGCCGCCAGCTCAACCGCGAGTTCCGCAAGCCGCTGATCCTGATGACGCCGAAGTCGCTGCTGCGCCATAAGCGTGCCGTGTCGCGACTCGATGAGATGGGGCCGGCCACGACGTTCCATCGCTTGCTCTGGGATGACGCGCAAATGCTGCCGGACGAGAAGATCAAGCTCGTCGCCGACGACAACATCCGCCGCGTCGTGATGTGCTCCGGCAAGGTCTATTACGATCTCCATGAGGAGCGCGAGAAGCGCGGCATCAACGACATCTATCTGCTGCGCATCGAGCAGCTCTACCCGTTCCCCACCAAGGCGCTGATGCAGGAACTGTCCCGTTTCAAGCAGGCCGAGATGGTGTGGTGCCAGGAAGAGCCGCGCAACATGGGCGCTTGGGTGTTCGTCGATATCTTCCTCGAATGGGTGCTCAACCAGATCGGCGCCAAGCATCGCCGTGCGCGCTATACCGGGCGGCCGGCATCGGCCTCGACAGCGGTTGGACAGATGTCGCTGCACCTCGCCCAGCTCAAGCAGTTTCTTGAGGACGCGTTGGGGTAACGGAGGGCGCCGTCGTCCACATTCAAGTGGCGCAAAAGCTGGGCAACAAAGGAGTCAGCGCCCATGACTGAGATTCGCGTGCCGACGCTGGGGGAATCGGTCACCGAGGCGACCATCGGCAAATGGTTCAAGAAGCCGGGCGACGCGGTGGCAGTCGATGAGCCGTTGGTCGAGCTTGAAACCGACAAGGTGACGATCGAGGTGCCGGCGCCGGCTTCCGGCGTGCTGGGCGACATCGCCGCCAAGGATGGCGAGACGGTCGCGGTGGGCGCGGTGCTTGGCCAGATCAAGGACGGCGCTGGCGCTGCCCCCGCCGCGGCGAAGGCCCAACCAGCGGCACAGCCAGCACCGCCAAAACCCGCTCCCGCACCTCCACCTGCAACCGCCGCGGCTCCTGCCGCCGCGACGCTGGCGCCGTCAGTCCGAAAAATCGCCGCCGAGACCGGCATGGATGCTTCGACGCTGCCAGGTACCGGCAAGGATGGCCGGGTGACCAAGGGCGACATGCTCGCCGCCATCGAGCGCGCGGCCGCTCAGCCGACGCCGGTTGCGCAACCGGCCGCCGCGGTTCAGGTGCGCGCGCCGTCGCCGGCCGACGATGCGGCGCGCGAAGAGCGTGTGCGCATGACGCGGCTGCGCCAAACCATCGCCAAGCGGCTCAAGGATGCGCAGAACACCGCCGCCATGCTGACGACCTTCAACGAGGTCGACATGGGCCACGTCATGGCGCTGCGCACTCAGTATCGCGATCTGTTCGAGAAAAAGCACGGCGTGAAGCTCGGCTTCATGGGCTTCTTCGTGAAGGCCTGCGTTGCGGCGCTCAAGGAGATCCCCGCGGTCAACGCCGAGATCGACGGCACCGACATCATCTATAAGAACTACTATCATATCGGTATCGCGGTCGGCACCGAGCGCGGCCTAGTGGTGCCCGTGGTGCGCGATTGCGACGCGAAATCGCTTGCCGAGATCGAGAAATCGATCGCCGATTTCGGCCGCCGTGCCCGCGACGGTCAACTCAAGATCGACGAACTGCAGGGCGGCACGTTCTCGATCACCAACGGCGGCATCTACGGCTCGCTGATGTCGACGCCGATTCTCAACGCGCCGCAATCCGGGATTCTCGGCATGCACAAAATCCAGGATCGCCCGATGGCGGCCGCCGGCAAGGTCGAAGTGCGGCCGATGATGTATCTCGCATTGTCCTACGATCACCGCATCGTCGATGGCCGCGAGGCGGTGACGTTCCTGGTCCGCGTGAAGGAATCGTTGGAGGAGCCGGCGCGGCTGGTGTTGGATTTGTGATCAATGCCTACGGTAGCCATTGTCGAAGGAGTCCGTATTCGATTCTATCCTCAAGAGCACCCGCCGCCTCATTTTCATGCCGTTTTTGCAGAGTATCGAGCGCAAATTGGCATCCACCCGCTACGTGTTTTGAACGGAAACTTGCCGCCAGCGAAGCTCACAATCGTGCTATCTTGGGCCGAAATGAGGACACAAATACTTCTCAACACATGGGCCACAGTTCTGGCCAAAAAGAAGCCTGAGAAAATTAGATGAACGATATACTTCGCATCACCGCGGCCGAGGCTGTTCTCCCGGGCGTCTTAAAGCTGGCGTGGAATGACGGCTACGAAGGGATCGTCGATCTGCGCGGGACAATTGCTCACGGCGACATTTTTGAGCCGATTCGAGATGCGGAAAGCTTCAAGAAGGTCCGCGTGGAAAAATACGGCCATCATATCTACTGGGGTGACGAAGATGATGGCATCGACTTCGGCTGCGATCGGTTGCGGGAAATCGCCGAGGAACAGGCCGAATTACTCTCTCGTGTGGGCTAGTCGCGGCGCAGCGGGATTGGCCGCAAAAAGAGAATTGCGTTTGAACTGAGCAAGATACATGCCCTACGACCTGATCGTCATCGGCACCGGCCCCGGCGGTTACGTCTGCGCCATTCGCGCGGCGCAACTCGGCATGAAGACCGCCGTCATTGAGAAGCGCGCCACGTTCGGCGGCACTTGCCTCAATATTGGCTGCATCCCGTCGAAGGCGATGCTCAATGCCTCGGAGCTCTACGAAGAAGCCAGCCATAAATTCGCGGAGATGGGCATCGAAGTCGGCACGCCTGCAGTCGATCTCGATGCCATGCTCAAATACAAGGAGAAGGGCGTCGACGGCAACGTCAAGGGCGTCGCGTATCTGTTCAAGAAGAACAAGATCGAGTCCTTCCAGGGCAGCGGCCGCATCGTCGCGCCCGGCAAGGTCGAAGTGAAGTCGGACGACGGCAAGACGCAGACGCTCGAAACCAGGAATATCGTCATCGCCACCGGCTCCGACGTGGCGCGGCTCAACGGCATCGACATCGACGAGAAGCGCGTGGTCTCGTCGACCGGCGCGCTCGATCTCGCCAAAGTACCGCAGAAGCTCCTCATCGTCGGCGCCGGCATCATCGGCCTCGAACTCGGCTCGGTCTGGCGGCGGCTCGGCGCCGAAGTGATGATCGTCGAATTCCTCGATCACATCCTGCCTGGCATCGACGGCGAAGTCGCAAAGCAATTCAATCGCATGCTGGAGAAGCAGGGGCTGGCATTCAGGCTTTCGTCAAAGGTCACGGCGATCGATTCCTCCGGCAAGACTCTGAAGGTGAAGGTCGAGCCTGCCGCCGGCGGCGGTGCGGCGGAGACGCTCGAGGCCGATATCGTGCTGGTCGCGATCGGCCGCGTGCCGTTCACCGAGGGCCTCGGGCTCGAAACTCTCGGGGTCAAGAAAGACAACCGCGGCCGCGTGATTGTCGACCCGCATTTCCAAACCAACGTGGCCGGCATCTACGCCATCGGCGACGTCATCGCCGGCCCCATGCTTGCCCATAAGGCCGAGGAGGAAGGCGTCGCGGTTGCGGAGATTCTCGCCGGTCAGGCCGGCCATGTGAACTACGAGGTCATCCCCAACGTCGTTTACACCTATCCGGAGATCGCCTCTGTGGGTAAGACCGAAGAGGAGCTCAAGGCTGCCGGCGTCGCCTATCAGGTCGGCAAATTCCCCTTCACGGCCAATGCGCGGGCCAAAGTGAACCTGACGCCCGATGGCTTCGTCAAAGTACTGGCGGATTCCAAGACCGACCGCGTGCTCGGGGTGCATATTCTCGGGCCCGATGCCGGTAACATGATCGGGGAGGCCGCCATCGCCATGGAATTCGGCGCTTCATCGGAGGATATTGCTCGCACTTGCCATGCCCATCCGACGTTGAGTGAAGCGATCAAGGAGGCCGCGTTGGCCGTTGCGAAACGAGCGATCAATTTCTGACCTGCTGGGGGTCTTGAAAAGAGATGCGCCGACTCATCCGATGGTTTTGGATTACCGTCGCTCTGGTCTTCCTGTTCGAGGCGTGGCTGTGGGATCGCCTGCAGCCGATCACCGCCGCGATCGTCGATCACCTGCCGCTCGAGCGAATCAGAATCAGGATCGCGGCGTGGGTCGAACGGCTGTCGCCGACCCTTTCGCTCATCGTGTTTGCGCTGCCGGTGGGTCTCCTAGTGCCGTTCAAGCTCGCCGGATTATGGATGCTGGCGCGCGGCTACTGGGTCGGCGCCGCCGGCACCCTGCTGTTCGCCAAGATGGTCGGCCTCGGCTCGACGGCCTTCGTTTTCGATGCCGCGCGCGACAAGCTCTTGCAGCTTCGTTGGTTCCGCGCGCTGCATGACCGTGTATTGGTCTGGCGGGCATGGTCGCATGCGCTGGTCGATCCCGTCGTCCAGGAGATCAGGGCGAAGCTCGCTTTATTTGCTCCGCAGCGCGCCGGCCGCGCCGTGCGCCTGATGATGCGCATTCGCCGGCGCGTGCGTGCGCCGGCGCCGGATGTCAAGACGGGTTGAGCTTGCGCGCGATCTAAAGAGTCGAGAGCAGCGGCACCGCGTGCGGTGCAAACAGACCGAGCGCCAGCAGCACAATCCCGACAATGCCGAGCGCGCCGGCAAACCACGCGAGCCCGATCATGCCCGTGATCACCGCCGCTGAGGCGAGCACGATGCCGATCTGAAATGCCGCCGACGACAATTCATAGTGATGATATTTCGCCATGGCGAGATCGCGGCTCTCCTCTGCTTCCTTGGCGCGTTCGCCCAGCTCCTTGCGGCCTTCGTTGGTTTCCGGCTCGGAATCGTAACGCGCCGCGGTCTTCTGCCAGGCGTCGATCTGCTTCTCCATCGCGGCTTTGACGGCCGAATCGGCGGTGCCGGCTTGTTCCAGCTTCAGCTCCTCGGCAGCGGTGCGCACCTGCGTCAGGCGAATGGTCTTGGCCTGGAAGAAGGCCCAGAGGTTCGACGATTCGACATTGGCGCTGATGGCTTCCGTTTGCGCGCTCTTGCCGAGCGTCTCCGAGAACGACAGAAACAGCGCCAGAATCGCGATCACCAGGGCGATTTTCCTGTTGAAGCCTTCGCCGTGCTCGCCCTCCTGGGCCTTTTCGATCGCCTCGTGGATTTCCGACATGATGTGCGCCCCTTGATCGGGTCATTCCGGATCGCCGCGCAGCGGCGAGTCCGGAATCCATAATCCCAGCGCGGGAAATATGGATTCCGGGCTCCGAGCTGCGCTCGGCCCCGGAATGACGGGTAGCATGAATTTTACGCGCGCGGATGGGCGCTGCGATAGGCTTCGATCAGCCGATCGGCGTCGACCTGTGTGTAAATCTGCGTCGTCGCCAGCGAGGCATGACCGAGCAGTTCCTGGATCGAGCGTATGTCGCCGCCGCGGGCGAGGAGATGCGTAGCGAACGAGTGCCGCAGCGCGTGCGGCGTTGCCGTCTCGGGCAGGCCGAGTGCGCCGCGCAGCCGCGCCATGGCGAGCTGCACGATGCGCGGCGACAGCGGGCCGCCCTTGGCGCCGACGAACAGCGGGCCCTGCTCCGGCAGATCGTAGGGGCAGAGCGCCACATACTTGGCTAAGAGCTGCTGCACCTGTGGCAGCACCGGCACCATGCGCTGCTTGCTGCCTTTGCCGGTGACCGTGATGGCGTCCCGCGCGGCAATATCGCCGCGCTTTAGACCTAACGCTTCGGAAATGCGCAAGCCGCCGCCATAGAGTAGCGCCAGCACCGCGGCATCACGCGCCAAGATCCATGGCTCGCGTTCCTCACCGGCGCGCAGCTCGGCATCCGTCATCTGCTTGGCCGCGGCGATCGGCAGCGGCCGCGGCAGCGTCTTCGGGATTTTGGGCGTGCGCACCGCGGCGAGCGCGCCGACCTTGCCCTTGCCGTGGCGCTCCAGATAGCGCGCGAAGGCGCGCACGCCGGCAAGCGAACGCATCAACGAGCGGCTGCCGATGCCGGCGCCGCGCCGCGCCGCCAGAAAGGCGCGCACGTCGGCGGGCGTGAGTGCCGCCAGCCCCTTGAGCGAGGGCACGGCGCCCAGATGCTCGGCGAGGAAGGCGAGGAATTGCAGCACGTCGCGCCGATAGGCTTCCAGCGTTTTCGGCGACATGCGCCGCTCGACGCCGAGGTGGCGCAGCCAGCCTTCGATCTCGGCGGCGACCTTGGGCGCCGCAACGTTCAGTTCAGGCTTCCGGATCATCTGCCGTTCGTCCCGTGGGCAGCGGGAGCCCAAGTCTTCCAAACAAGTCTTTCAACCAAGTCTTTCAAGACCTGCTCTCGGTACTAGATTCCCGCTTGCGCGGAAATGAGGAAGAACTGTAGCGCCGCTGCTCTTTACCCTTCCTAAACTGCCGGGAATCGGCAGAGAATCGAGCCATGGCCAAGCGCGTCGTCGATGTCCTGGTCCCGGTCGCCCTCGATCGGGCCTACTCGTACCGGGTGCCCGATCAGCTCGCGCTCGCTCCGGGCGACATCGTCTGCGTGCCGCTGGGCGCACGCGAAGCGACGGCGGTGGTCTGGGCGGAAAACCCCAAGCCCAATCCGCGGCTCGACAACCGGCTGAAGGACGTCGAAGAAAAGCTCGACCTGCCGCCGCTCAAGCCGGAATTGCGCCATTTCGTCGATTGGGTCGCCAACTACACCGTGAGCACGCGCGGCATGGTGCTGCGCATGTGCCTGCGCATGGGCGAGGACCTCGGTGATGAGCGCGAGCGCATCGGCGTTCGTCTCGCCGGCCCGCCGCCGCAGCGGTTCACCCGTGCGCGGCAGCGGGTGTTTGAACTTCTGGCCGACGGCATGCTGCGCAGCAAGGGCGAAGCCGCGCGTGAGGCGGGCGTCAGCGCCGGCGTCATCGACGGCCTGGTGGACGAAGGCACGCTCGAAGCCGTGGTGCTGCCGCCTGACCCCGTTGCCGAGCGGCCGGATCCCGAATTCACGTCATCCGACTTCACCGACGATCAGCGCGGCGCCGCCGCCGCGCTGCGATCGACCGTGGCAAAAGGCGAACACGGCGTCACGCTGCTCGACGGCGTCACCGGCTCGGGCAAGACCGAGGTTTATTTCGAGGCGGTCGCGGAGACGATCCGGCGCGGCAGGCAAAGCCTGATCCTGATGCCGGAAATCGCGCTCACCGCGCAATTCCTCGACCGCTTCGCGGCACGCTTCGGCGTGCGGCCGGCGGAGTGGCATTCGCAACTGACGCCGCGCCGCCGCGCCCGCACCTGGCGCGCGGTCGCCGAAGGCGCCGTCTCGGTTGTGGTCGGCGCACGCTCGGCGTTGTTCCTGCCCTATGCCGATGTCGGCTTGATCGTGGTCGATGAGGAGCACGATCCCGCCTACAAGCAGGAGGATGGCGTGCACTATCATGCCCGCGACATGGCGGTGGTTCGCGGCCACATCGCGCGCATTCCGGTTGTGCTCGCTTCGGCGACGCCGTCGCTTGAAACCGAGGTCAATGCGCGGCGCGGCCGCTATCGGCGGCTGGCTTTGCCCGAGCGCTTCGGCGGCCAGCGCCTGCCGTCGGTCGAGGCCATCGATCTGCGCCGCGAGCCGCCGCCGCGCGGCCGCTTCATTTCGCCGGTGCTCGCTGGCGCGATGCAGACCGCGATCGAACGCAAGGAACAATCGCTCCTTTTCCTCAATCGCCGCGGCTATGCGCCGCTGACATTGTGCCGCGCCTGCGGCTTTCGCTTCTCTTGCCCGAACTGCGACGCCTGGCTGGTCGATCATCGTTTCCGCAAGCAACTCGTCTGCCACCATTGCGGCTTCGCCATGCCGCATCCCGCCGCCTGCCCCAAATGCGAAGCGCAAAATTCCTTCGTCGCTTGCGGGCCGGGCGTCGAGCGCCTCGAAGAGGAGGTGCGGGAGCTGTTTCCGCAAGCGCGCGTACTGGTGCTCTCGAGCGATCTCGTTGCCTCGGTCGAGCGCATGCGCGAGGAATTCGCCGACATCGCCGCCGGCAGGTTCGACATCGTCATCGGCACGCAGCTCGTCGCCAAGGGTCATCATTTTCCGATGCTCAACCTGGTCGGCGTCGTCGATGCGGATCTGGGCTTGAGCAACGGCGACCCGCGCGCGGCTGAGCGCACGTTTCAGCTTCTGCATCAGGTCGTCGGCCGCGCCGGCCGCGAAGCCGGCGCCGGCATGGGCCTGCTGCAGACCCACCAGCCCGAGCATCCGGTGATGCGCGCGCTCATCGCGCAGGACCGCAAGGCGTTCTACGACGCCGAGATCGAGGCGCGCGAAAGCGCCCATTATCCGCCGTTCGGCCGCCTCGCGAGCCTCGTTATCTCCGGCTCCGACAAGCACGACACCCAGGCGCACGCGCGAGCGCTGGCGCGCGCGGCGCCGCCGCATGACGACGTGCGCGTCCTTGGCCCCGCCGAAGCGCCGCTCGCTTTGGTGCGCGGCCGCCACCGGCTGCGCCTGCTGGTCAAGACGCCGCGCAATTTCGATCTCTCGGCCTATCTGCGCCAATGGCTTGCCGCCGCGCCCAAGGCGAAGGGGTCGATCAAGCTCGATATTGACGTCGATCCGCAGAGTTTTTTGTAGCTGCTGGTCGGATGCTGGAGGCGATCGTGACTAAGCTCTATCTGGCCGGTCCGCTGTTCACTCTTGCGGAACAAAATTTCAACGCGGAGCTCGCACGATTTTTGAAAAGCGAAGGCTTCGAAGTCTGGCTCCCCCAGGAGCACGAGCCGCGCCGAAAAACCGCGAAGGCAATCTTCGAGATGGACGTGGCGGCTCTCGAATGGGCCGATGTGATCGTCGCCTGCATGGACGGTCCCGATCCGGACAGCGGCACCGCCTGGGAATGCGGCTACGCTTATGCTAAGGGCAAGCCGGTCGTCTGCTACCGCACGGATTTTCGCATCACCGGTGACACTGCGGGCGCACCGTACAACCTGATGCTCAGCGAGAGCGCCACCGTGCGTTTCGAGGTTCCGTTCAGGACGAAGACGGCCGAGTTTCACAAGCTGGTGTTCGACCACGTTCGCAAGGCAGTACGGACCAAGCCGCCAAAGCCAAAGCGCGTGTAGCCGTGCGCAAAGGGTGCGCCGTCACGACGACGCAGGGGGTGCCTCCATGATGGTGTGGGTGTATTCGACGGTGTCGTACACGGAGACCTGGACGATCGGGTAGCCCTTCTTGATTGCCATGGCTGCCGTTCGAGCGGCTTCGGAGGTTGGGTAGGAACCCTTCGTTTGCCGGTCGACCTGGAGCAGATAGCGGCCGGACTCCGGCCGGCGGCGCTGCGACGGCGCCTCATCGACTTCCTTTTCTGAATTGTCCTTCGCGGGCATCTTCATTTGGCGCGAGGCCATCGGCTACTCCATTTGTGGGGGATGTCATTATGTAGGCGCTTCAGGCTTCGGCCGCCAGCACAATCGCGCCACTGTCAGCGGGCTTGGTCGGCACCTATTTCGCGGCTTTCGTTTAAGTTTTCGTTTGCTCCGCGGACGCAGCGCCAGTTTCTTGTGTTGAGCGATGGCGAGAGCGCGGCCGGCGCGGCCTTTGCTCTTGGCGCGGGTATAGGTGAACGGCCGGCTGCCTTCGCGCTCGAAATCCGGGATGCTGGTGTCGTCCACTTTGAGGAAGATCGCGCCGTCGAACACCAGTGCGAACATCAGGCCGTCGGAAAAAATGCCGGCGCTGCCGAACAGCCGCTTCACCGTCACCGGGCCGAATTGCGCGAAGAGTTCGCGAATGAATTCCGGGT
>Ga0335085_10005685_pt1 | contig 19924 bp, 14 predicted proteins | sample Lox_Sample_45_FD_206712 | JGI IMG/M metagenome (GOLD analysis project Ga0335085, IMG submission 206712) | Soil microbial communities from Loxahatchee National Wildlife Refuge, Florida, United States - Lox_Sample_4.5 | ecosystem: Environmental > Terrestrial > Soil > Wetlands | place: USA...
CAGGCCGCGGCGTCGAAGCCGTGCGCCGTGAAGGCGCCGACGGGGCACGCCCGGAGGCACGGCCGGTCCGCGCAGCGGTCGCAGGGGCTCGGGCGGTGGTCGGGCGCGGGCAGAGCGAGCCGCTCGGCGAAGACGAGCGCGCCGCGATAGGCGTGCCACAGGCCGTAGTCCGGGTGGATCAGGATCCCGAGCGGCGAGGGATGCACCGGCTCGGCGCGCTGCGCCCAGCGTTGGAAGGGGTTTCGCGGCGCGCTCGCGAGCAGCACGGCCGCTCCGAAGGCGGCGGCCACCTCGCCGAGCACCGCGGCGGACCAGCGGTCGAGCGGGTCGGCGCCGGCCGGCCGCGCGCGCTCGAAGGCCTCCCACATCCCGGAGCCGGCGTTGCCGGCCAGCACCAGTGTCGCGGTCGGCCGGCCGTCGGGCAGCGGAGGGACGGCGTCGCGCGGCTCGGGATGGAAGGCGCCGCGCGGCACGAGGCCGCGCGCGCGCAGGGCGGACGCGACGTCTGTGAAGGCCGCCTGCATCCGCGAAGCATGGCCCGGCTTCCGCGGGCGCGCCCGCGCTGCCGTGATGCGGCGCACCCGGCCGCGGCCGCCTCCTGCCGAAGCAGGGTCAGTCGCGAGCTGCGGCACCGCCGCCGAGGGGAGGCGGGCCGGCTCGCTCGGCGTCGCCTTCCGGCGACGGGCGAAGCTCCATGCACCCTCTCGACGGACCGCTCCGGTCCCGGTCCGGGCGCCGCGCGCTCTGCTGCGCCGCCCTCCTGCTGGCCGCGGCGTCCTGCGGCGGCCGCTCCACGCCCGAAGAGCGGCTCTGCCTCGAGATCCTGGCGCGGCGGTCGCCTGCCGCACAGGTCCTCGCCATCGAGTCCGCGCCTGAGGAGCAGCGCGCCGCCATCACCTATCGCGTGAAGGGAAGCCCGGTCGCCAGCGAGCTCGACTGCGCGTTCCAGGCGAACGAGAACGGCGGGCTCCGCGTACGGTCGGTGGCGATCGACGGAGAGCCGCTGCTCGAGGCCGAGCTCGCGGTCATCGACGCCGACCTGCTCTTCGACGATCTCGGCCGGGGCGGCGCTCCGATGCGGCGCTGAGCCGGATCAGGCCAGCTCGAGCCCCGTCTCGCCCGCGCGCACGCGGCGCTCCAGCTCGATGTCGTGGTCGACGTCCGACGTGGTGTTGGACTCGAACTCGAGGATGCCGAGCTGCTCGAAGCGCTCGCGCTGGCGCCTCGACAGCAGGCCGAGGCTCTTCACGTTGGGCACGATCTTCGAGAAGAGCCGGTAGCGGAACTGCCGGGCCAGGTCCGACTCGTCGGCGTGCGCGATGCACACGTCGGCGTCGAGGCCCATGGCCTCCCAGACCTCGCGGTTGCTGATGCGGTCGCGCATCAGCACGCACGCCTCGAAGACGAACTCCTCGCGTTCGTTGCGTTCGGCCTCCGTCAGGTCCTCGCAGAACTCGCGCAGCGAGAGCACCCCGAAGGCGACGTGGCGGGACTCGTCCTCCATCACGGCAGCCGTGAGGTCGCGCAGCAGCGCGTTCTGCGCGGTGTCACGGATGGTGCCGAAGGCGGCCAGCGCCAGCCCCTCGACGACGATCTGCATGCCCAGGAACTTCATGTCCCAGCGCGAGTCCGTGAGGATCTGGTCGAGCAGCTTCTTGAGCTCCGGATTCACCGGATACTCGTGCTGGAGCTTCTCCTGCACGAAGCGGCGATAGACCTCCACGTGTCGGGCCTCGTCCATCACCTGCGTCGCGCCGTACTGCTTGGCCTCGTACCAGGGCACCGAGTCGACGATCTGCGCGGTGGCGAGCAGGGCGCCCTGCTCGCCGTGCAGGAACTGGCAGAGCTGCCAGGTGATCGCCTCGTGCCGCAGTCGGCGCCGCTCGCGCGGCGTGAGCTTGTCCCAGATCGGCGTCCCGTAGATGCCGATGCCCGCGTCGGGCACCAGCTCGCTCTCGGGGTCCACGTCGATCGTCCAGTCGAGGCGCGCGGTGCCGTTCCACTGGTCGCGCTTGGCGTTCTCGTAGAGGCGCATCAGGCGCTTGCGCGTCGCGTCGTACTCCCAGTTGTAGGCGAGGCTCTGGGGCACCTCGAGCTGCTCGATCGCGTGTGCGGGGGCGAGGCGTGTGGCGGCGGACATCCGGTCGTTCTCCTGTCGGTGGCGGGTCAGCGGGAGGCGGGGCGCCGCTCGGCGACCCCGAGATAGGCGAGGAAGGCGCGCGTCAGTTCGGCGGCGAGCTCGTCGTCGGACAGCGCGAGGTCGCTCGACCGGAGCTCTCCGAACAGCACGACGCTCTCGATCGCGCTCGCGACCATGGCGAGGCCGAACGGCGCCGCGAGCGGCGGGCTCGGGTGGCTGATCTCGGCAGCGCGCGCGAGCAGCAGGCGCGAGAGCTTCTCGCTCACGTAGTGGGACAGGCGCTCCTGGCGCGTCCGGAACTCGGCGTCGCTGTGGTTGCGCAGCACGAAGGCGCGAATCAGGCCCTCGCGATCGCGATACACCGAGACGAGGAAGCGGGTCACCGCGCCGAGGATCTCGGGGATCGTCGCGCCGTCCCAGCGAGCCGGGTCGAGCGCCTGGTCGGCCGTGGCCGTGGCCTGCTCGAGGTATCGCTCGTAGAGCGCGTAGAGCAGGCCGTCCTTGTCGTGGAATCGGGTGTAGAACGAGCCCACCGAGGAGTCCGCGCGCCGCACCACCTCGGCCACGGTCGAGTCCTCGAAGCCCTTCTCGGCGACGAGCGCCTCGGCGGCGTCGAGGATGCGCTCGAGGGTGTCCTGGCTCCGAGCCTGCCGCGGCGGCCGCACCCACTGGAGGTCGTAGTGCCCTCGCGATGCTCGATCCGCCATGGCCGCCTCCTACGCGCCGGCAACTAGAATCAATGTTCTGATTCTATCCAGGGGTCTGGTCCGCGTCAAGAGGTTCAGAACCAAAATTCTGATCGCTCCGCCCTTCGGCTCGAACCGGTGTCTTTCCGGGACCTTAGAAGGTCGGAAGTGATAGCATCCGCGGGCCGCGCCCGGCGCAAGGAGGGACAACGACCATGGACCTGGCGACCTGCGATCGACTGCTCACGACGACCCGCTCGGTGCGCAAGCGCCTCGACCTGAAGCGACCCGTCGAGCGAGCCGTGATCGAGCGCTGCATCGAGATCGCGCTGCAGGCTCCCACCGGCTCGAACGCGCAGGGCTGGCACTTCGTGGTGGTGACGGACGCGGCCCGGAAGAAGGCCCTGCGCGATCTCTACAAGAAGGGCTTCGACCTCTACATCAGCAACGACGCGCTCCGTCCCAGGTACGCCGCCGGCGACATGCGCCTCGCGCAGCAGCCGCGCGTCGAGTCCTCGGCCAGCTACCTCGCCGAGCACCTGCACGAGGTCCCCGCGCTGGTGATCCCGTGCGTCGAGGGGCGCGTCGAGCAGGGCGGCGTGCTCGCGCAGGCCTCGATCTACGGCTCGATCCTGCCGGCGGCCTGGTCGTTCATGCTGGCCCTGCGCGCGCGCGGGCTCGGCTCCGCGTGGACCACGCTGCACCTGCTCTACGAGAAGGACGCGGCGAAGATCCTCGACATCCCCGACAGCGTGACGCAGACGGCGCTGCTTCCCGTCGCCTACACCGTCGGTGGCGACTTCCGGCCGGCGCGGCGACTCCCGGCCGCGAGCGTCACCCACTGGGATCGCTGGTAGGGGCGGGTCAGCGATCCTCGAAGCTCGGCGCGCGCTTGGCGAGGAACGCCGCGATGCCCTCGCGGAAGTCGCGGGTGCCCGCGGCGAGCACCTGATTGCGGTCCTCCATCGCGACGGCCTGCTCGAGGCTCCCGGCGTCGATCGAGTGCTTGAGGCACTCCTTGGTGAGGCGCAGCGCGAGCGGTGAGTTGCGCAGCATCGCGCTCGCCATCTCGCGCGCCGCGTCGTCGAGGCGCTCGTCCGGAACGACGCACGAGACCAGGCCGCAGCGGAGCGCGCGGCCGGCGTCGATGAACTCGCCCGTCAGCAGCAGCTCCGACGCGATCGACGCGCCCACCAGGCGCGGCAGGAAGTAGCTGACGCCGACGTCGCAGGCCGAGAGACCGAGCCGGATGAAGGCGGCATTCATGCGCGCCGACTCGCTCGCCACGCGCACGTCGGCGGCGAGCGCGATCGCGAAGCCGCCGCCGCTCGCGGGGCCGCGCACCGAGGCGATGATCGGCTGCGGCGCCGCGCGCATCTTCAGCACGAGCTCGCTCACGCGGCGCTGCGCGCGCAGGCCACCCTGCGTCGAGCCACCCTCACCCTCTCCGGTGCCCGCCTCCTTCAGGTCGAGCCCTGCGCAGAAGGCGCGGCCGGCGCCACGCACCACCACGACGCGCGTGTCGCGGTCGTCCGGCAGGCCGCCGAAGAAGTCGCGCAGCTCGGTGATCATGGCGCCGTTCAGCGCGTTCAGGGCCGCGGGGCGGTTCAGCGTGAGCCACGTCGCGTGCCCGTCGCGCTCGACCGTCAACGTCGTGTACACGCCTGCGCTCTCCCGGGCCGCGCCGTACCCGACGCGCGCGCCCGCATGGAACCACAGGCTGCGGGCCAGTGCCCGCTCCTCAGCGCCAGTGCTCGCTCCTCAGGCCGGCGCGAGTCGATAGCGCCTGAGCTCGGGGATCTTCCACGCCACGAGCGCGACGACGGCGAGGCAGCCGAGCCCGCCGCTCACCACCGAGAAGGTCGCGCTCGTCGCCGCGGCGACGAATCCCGACTCGACGGCGCCGAGCTGGTTGGACGCCACGATGAAGATCATGTTGACGGCCGAGACCCGCCCGCGCAGCGGATCGGGCGTGGAGAGCTGGATCGTCGTCTGGCGCATCACGACGCTCACCTGGTCGGCCATGCCCGCCACCATGTAGGCGGCCACCGAGAGCGGAAAGCTGCGCGAGAGTCCGAACACCACGGTGGCGGTGCCGTACACCGCGACCGCGGTGAACAGCGTGCGACCGGTGTTCGAGACCGTCGGGCGCACCATCATCACGAAGGCCGAGATCAGCGCGCCGATCTCGAGCGACGACGAGAGGATCCCGTAGCCGCGCGCCCCGACCTGCAGGATCTGGGTGGCGTAGATCGGCAGCAGCGCGGTGGCCCCGCCGAAGATCACCGCGAACATGTCGAGCGCCATGCAGCCCAGCACCAGGGGGTGGCCGCGCACGAAGGAGAGCCCCTCGCGCACCGCCTGCAGGCTCGGCGCGCGGCGCTCGAGCGTGTCGCGCACCGGGCGCACGAAGCCGAGGCCCACGAGGTTCAGGGCGACGAGCCCGGCATAGAGCGCATAGGCGAGCCGCACGCCGCCCGCGGCGATGGCGACCCCGGCGACGGCAGGGCCCGTCGCGAAGGCCAGCGCCTGCGCAGTCGAGGAGTAGGTGACCGCGCGCGGGAACGCCTCGAGCGGGACCAGGCTCGGCACCAGCGCCTGGCGGGCCGGGCTGTCGAACGAGAACGACACCGCGACGGAGAAGACCGCCGCGTAGAGCACCCAGAGCGACACGGCCTCGCGGGTGGTCGCGATCCAGAGCAACGCGCCGCAGGCGATCAGCGGGAGCTGCGCGAGGCGCATCACAGTGGTCCGGTCGTACGCGTCGGCCACCGCGCCGCCGACCAGGGTGAGGCTCGCGGCCGGCACGAATTGGACGAGGCCGACGAGCCCGAGGTAGAAGGCCGATTGCGAGATGTGGAACACGTGCCAGGCGATCGCGGCCCGGAACATCGTCATCCCCGCGGCCGCGCAGAAGCGCGAGCCGAGGTAGATCCAGAAGGTCCGCGGGATGCGCGCGTCGATCACGGCGTCGAGCCCTGCGCCATCGGAGGGACCGAGCGGAACTGCGCCAGGAGCAGCAGGTCATAGGCGATCTTGATGATGCCGCCGAGCACGAGCGGCCAGCCGAACGAGGTCCGCGCCAGGAGGGCCCCCGCGAGCAGCGGGGTGAGCGCGGATGCGAGGCTGCGCGGGACGTTGGTGACGCTCGCCGCGGCGGCGCGCTCCTCGAGCGGCACCACCGCCATCACGTAGGACTGGCGCGCCGGCACGTCCATCTGCGAGAGCGCCATGCGCCCGAGCAGGCAGGCGACCGCCTGCGGCGCCGTCGGCACCAGCGCGGCCGCGATCAGGAGCACGTTGGCCGGCAGGTGCGTGTAGACCATGGTGCGGATCAGGCCGATGCGCGCTGCGAGCCGCGACGACGCGAGCTGCGAGAGCGCCGCGAGCACCCGCGCGGCGAAGAACACGCCTCCAATCACCGGGAGCGAGAGCGCGAACCGACGGGAGAGCCAGAGCGCCACGAGCGAGTCCACCACGAAGCCGCCGCCGAACGAATCCAGGCTGAAGAGTGCGGTGAGACGTAGCACGATGGCGCGCGAACGCCTGAGCGGGACCGCGCGCCCGGCCTCGGACGCGGGCTGGTGCCCCGAGCGCAGCGGGAGATAGAGGATCGCGATCGCGCCGGCCGCCCCCGCGTAGACGAGGAAGCCGCGACCGCCGTGCGCGAGCGCGGGCACCCCGGTCGCCAGCGCGCCGAGCGCGCCCAGGAAGATCGCGCCGAGGTTGAAGCGCGCGAAGAGCGCCGTGCGCTCGGCGTCCGCCACGTTCGCCGAGAGCAGCGACTGCTCGACCGGGAGGAAGAGGCTGACGTCGCCCGCCGAGGGGTTCAGCGTTCCCACCACCGCGAGCAGCAGGATCGGCCAGAAGCCGGTGAGCCAGGCGAAGCCGAGCCCCGTCGCGAGCATCAGTGCGCACGCCGCGAGCAGCACGCTGCGAGGGGCGAGGCGGTGGGCGGCGAGCCCGACCGCGAGCGTGAGCGCCGCCGAGCCGAGCAGCGTCCCGGTGACGACCGCGGACACCTCGAACGGCGAGAAGCCGAGCCCGGTGAGATGATCGGCGAGCAGCACGCTCACCAGCCCGTCCGCGAAGCCGCGCAGCGCGCGCCCGCCGAGCAGCCGCGCGGCGTCGGAGGTGGCGCTCGCCGGGAGCCAACGCGCGCGGACCGTCACGCGCACTGGCCCCCCATCGAATTCCTCCACCCGTCCGGGCGGGCCGATTCTAGACCACCGCGCGGGCGCCGGGCGGAGGCGCCGACGGCCGGCCGCTGCGCAGCCGCCGCACTAGCATCCCGTTGTGTCGCTCCGCTCGCGCTCGCTGCTGCTGCTCGGCGCGATCGCGCTCTTCGGGGTGCGCCTGGGCACCTCCGATCTCTGGCTCCCCGACGAGCCGCGCTACGCCCAGATCGCCGAGGAGCTGCGCTCGATGCAGCAGGGCGCGGCGGGGCTCGTGCTGCTCCACCTGAACGGCGAGGCGTACACCCAGAAGCCTCCGCTCTTCTTCTGGCTGGCGGCGGCCGCGGGCGCGCCCGAGGGTCGAGTCGACGAGTGGGCGGCGCGGCTCCCCTCCGCCGTCGCGGGCGTCCTCGCAATCGCCGCCACCGCAGCGCTCGGCACGCGCCTCTTCGGCGCGGCCACCGGCACGCTCGGCGGCGCGCTGCTCCTCACGCTGTTCACCTTCGCCTTTGCCGCCCGCACGGCGCAGCTCGACATGCTGCTCACGCTCTTCGAGACGCTCGCGCTCGCAGCGTTCGCGCGCGTCGACGCGGCGGAGCGGCCCGCGCGACGCGACCTCGTCGCACTCCACGGGGCGCTCGGTCTCGCCGTGCTCACGAAGGGACCCGTCGGCTGGCTCGTGCCGGTGCTGGTGATCGTCGTCTTCCTCCTCTGGGAGCGCCGGATCGGCGACCTGCGCCGCGCGTTCCCGGCCTGGGGCCTCGCGCTCGCCCTCGCACCGGCGCTCGCGTGGCTTGCGGTTGCGGGCCTGCTCGCACCGCCGGGCTGGCTCGGCGCAACCGTCGTCGACAACGTGCTCGGCCGCTTCGTCGCGGGCAACTCGCACGCGCGCCCGCTCTACTACGAGCTGGAGAAGCTGCCCGCGCAGCTCCTGCCCTGGGCGCCTCTCGTGCTGCTGGTCGGCTGGGCGGCGCCGGCCGCGCTCTCGGGCCCGGCCGATCGCCGCCGCGCCTGGCGGCTCGCTCTCGCCTGGGTCGTGACTACGCTCGTCTTCTTCTCGCTCTCGGCCGGCAAGCGGCCGCGCTACCTGATGACGTCGTTCCCGGCCTACACGCTCCTGATGGCCGACGCGCTGCGCACCGCGCTCGCCGCCGTGCGGCGCCCTCGTCGCGCCCTCGGCCTCGGCGGCGCCGCGTATGCCCTGGGCGCCGTCGCCTTCGCAATCTGGGTGGTGCATCGCAACGCGCTCGACGACCCGGAGCGCTCGCTTCGCTTCGCGTCTGCGGCGGTCGCGCTGATCGCCGCGAGCGGCGTGGCCTGGTGGGCGCTCGCGCGCCGCGGCGCGGATGCCGCGCGGCTGCTCGCCGTGCCGATCGGCACCGCGTACGTGGCGCTGCTGGTCGGCCACACCGTGATCGTCCCACAGCTCGGCGCCTCGCGGTCGCCGCGGACGATCGCCGCGCGGGCGGCGGCCCTCGCCCGGGAGGGCGAGCCGATCGGAGTCCTCGGGGACGAGGCGCTCGGCGCCGCCATCGCCTACTACGGGGACCGGCGCGTCGCCATGCTGTCGACACCCAAGAGCGTCGGCTGGTTCGCGGCATCGGGGGGACGCGTGCTGGTCCTCGCCGAGGACCGGCTCGCGGAGGTCGACGCCGCCGCACCGGTGCGGGTGCACGACCGCGTGCGGCTCGGCGACGACTGGCTGCTAGTCGCGATCGTCGGCGAGGCGCTCGCCGAGCGGCGCACCCAGCTGCCGTAGGCGCTCGGCCGCGACCGCCGCCATGGCGGCCTGCAGGTTGTACGAGGGGACGAAGCCCGCCATCGGGACGCGGAGGACGCGGTCGCAGCGCGCGAGAACGGCGGGCGGGATGCCTCGCTCCTCTCCGCCGATCACGAAGAGCGCCCGGCCGCGGAGATCGACCTCCCACGGCGCGTGCGTTCCGACGTCCTCCACCGCGACGGCGCACCGGCCCGCGGCGCGGGCCGCGTCGAGCACCGTCGCGCCCGGCATCCAGTGCACCGGGAAGAAGCGCTCGGCGTGCATCGCCGCGCGCAGCGCCTGCCTGCGCGCGGCGCCGTCGAAGGCGGCGTCGAGGAAGATCCCCGCCGCCCCCGACACCTCGGCGGTTCGGATCGCGTAGCCGGCGTTGCCGGGATACGCGACGCCGGCGAGGAGCCACACCGCGCCGTCGCCAGCCAGCACGGCGTCCGGCGCCGCGGAGGGATCCGGACCCACCAGGGCGAGCGCGTCGGCGGGCGGATCACAGCGACTCATGCGGCGGAGATCGTTGGCGGTGGCGGCGCGCACCACGGCGCCGAGCGCGCGCGCCCGCTCCGCGAGCGCGCGGACGGCTGCGCCGGCGTCGCGGCGGACGAGGAGCAGGCGCAGCGGCTCTCCGGCACCGAGCGCCCGCTCGATCTCCTCGACCCCCGCGCGCTGGCGGCGCATCACGCCTCGGCCTGCTCCAGTCGGTTCAGCGCCCCCACCACCGCCTCGAACGAGGCGGCGACGATGCTGCGATGGCGCCCGACGCCCCAGCGGCACGCCCCGTCCGGCCGACGCACCTCGACGTAGGCGACCGCGAGCGCGTCCTCGCCGGCGCTGAGCGCGTGCTCGGCGTAGTCGGCGACGTGCAGCTCGCCCTGCACGCTCCGCACGGCCGCCATGAAGGCGTCGATCGGCCCGGTGCCGGAGCCGCGCAGGGTCAGTCGCTCGTCGCCGCGCGACAGCACCGCCTCGACCTCGACGGCATCGCCGGTCCCGCCGGCGAGCACCCGGTGCAAGCACAGCGCCAGGCGGCGCAGGTACTCGCGCTCGAAGAGCTCGTAGAGAGCCTTCGAGGGAATCTCCTCCTCGCTCGCATCGGCCTGCGCCTGCACGACGGCGCTGAACTCGATGGCCAGCCGTCGCGGCAGCCGCAGGCCGTGGTCGACCTCCATCACGTACGCGGCGCCGCTCTTGCCCGACTGGCTGTTGATCCGGATCACCGTCTCGTAGCTGCGCCCGACGTCGGCCGGGTCGATCGGGAGATAGGGAACCTCCCACGACGGATCGCCGGACGCCTCGCGCGCGGCGAGCCCCTTCTTGATCGCATCCTGGTGCGAGCCGGAGAAGGCGGTGTAGACCAGCTCGCCCGCGTACGGATGCCGCTCGTGCACGGGCAGCCGATTGCAGTGCTCGGCGGTCCGCACGATCGCCGGCAGCTCGCTGAAGTCGAGGCCGGGGTCGACGCCCTGCGTGTGGAGGTTCAGCGCCAGCGCCACGAGATCGACGTTGCCCGTGCGCTCTCCGTTGCCGAACAGCGTCCCCTCGACCCGCTCGGCTCCGGCGAGCTGGGCCAGCTCGGCCGCGGCGATCCCGCACCCGCGGTCGTTGTGCGGGTGGACCGAGAGCACGATCCGCTCGCGCCCTCGGAGCCGGCGCCCGAACCACTCGATCTGGTCGGCGTAGACGTTGGGCGTCGCCATCTCCACCGTGGCGGGGAGGTTCACGATCGCCTTGCGCTCCGCCGTCGGCTGCCAGACGTCCATCACGGCCTCGCAGATCTCGACCGCGAAGTCGAGCTCGGTCCCGGTGAAGCTCTCGGGCGAGTACTCGAACACGACCTCGGTCCCCTGCAGCGCCGCGGTGCGCTCGAGGATCCGGCGGGCGCCGGCGACCGCGAGCCCGATCACGGCGGCGCGGTCCATGCCGAACACCACGCGGCGCTGCAGCGTCGAGGTCGAGTTGTACAGGTGCACGATCGCGCGGCGCGCGCCGCGGATCGCCTCGACCGTGCGGTCGATCAGCTCCTCGCGCGCGGGCGTGAGCACCTGGATCGTCACGTCGTCGGGGATGCGCTCCTCCTCGATGAGCGCGCGCACGAAGTCGAACTCCGTCTGCGACGCGCTCGGGAAGCCGACCTCGATCTCGCGGAAGCCGATCGCGAGCAGCCGCTCCCAGAGCCGCAGCTTGCGTTCGCGCCCCATCGGCTCGACGAGCGCCTGGTTGCCATCGCGCAAGTCGACGCTGCACCAGATCGGGGGGGCGACGAGCGCGCGGTCGGGCCACGTTCGATCCGGCAGGTCGATGGTCGGGAACGGTCGGTACTTGTCGGCAGCATTCCGCTTCACGTTCGGCTCCTCGGGGCCGAGCGGTTCGGAGAGCGGTCGCGGAGGCAGTCGGTGTCCAGAAGCGCGAAACCCTCTCCGGCCGGCTCGGCGGGAGAGGGTTTCGTGTGTCGGCGCTCGGTTCCTGGCGCGCGCTACCCCTCTCCCGCCCCGATAAGGAGCAGGCCGGCATGGAGCAGGCCGGAAGGCAGCGCGAGCGATCGGAACCGAATCACCATGTGCGCCAGGGTGTAGACCAGACGGCTCGATCGGTCAACCGCCCGGCCCGCTCAAGCCCTCCGGCGGGAGGCCGAAGCACCGGAGGCGGGGAGGTCGCGGTGACCCGGGCGTCGAGGCGCCAGAAGCGCAGGATGTTCTGCGAGATCGTGCACGAGGGCCGCGCACAGCGGGCGATCGTGCTCGACGTGTCGCGCAGCGGCCTCTTCGTCCAGACCTCGGCGCGTTTCGCGCCCGGCACCGAGATCGAGCTCCTCCTGCGCCTCGATGCGAACGCGGAGCCGATCCGCCTGCGAACCGCGGTGGCGCGCCAGAAGGCGGTCCCCGCGCAGCTCACGCAGGTCGCCCACGGCGGCGTGGGCCTGCGCATCCTCGAGGCGCCGCGCGAGTACTACCACGCGATCGGGGAGGCGCCGCCGTGGCCGTCGGCGCGCGGCCGGCCGGCACGGGAAGCGGCCGCAACGACGCCGACTGCCCAGCCCAAGCCTCGCTTCCGGGTGCGCGTCAAGCAGCGCGAGGGTCCGCGCTCGCGCATCCTCGACATCGCTGCTGAGACGCCGGAGCGCGCCTGCGCGCTCGCCCTCGTCGCGGTCGGACCGGGCTGGGAGGCTCTCGGCGCCGACCGCGCCTGAACGGCGCGCCTGATATGCTTGGCGCATGCCGGCGCCGCGCGGCCGCGACTTCGAGCAGACCCGCAAGCAGCTCGCCGAGTGGCTCGCGGGCGCGCTCCCGGAGGCTCGACACCTATCGGTGTCGACGCTCAGCGGACCCGCCGCCACCGGGTTCTCGAACGATACGCTGCTCTTCGATCTGTCATACGAGCGGGACGGCAAGCGCTTCGAGCGCGCGCTCGTGTGCCGCATCGAGCCGACCGGCTTCGGGATCTTCCCGGCGTACGACGTCGCCAGGCAGTACCGCGTGATGGCGGCGCTGCGCGCCACCGAGGTACCGGTGCCCGCGATGGAGTGGCTCGAGACCGATCCGCGCGTGCTCGGCGCGCCCTTCTTCGTGATGGAGCGGGTGGCGGGGCGCATCCCGAGCGACAACCCGCCCTATCACGCGGGAGGCTGGCTCACCGAGGTGGAGCCCGCCGAGCGCGCGGCTGTCTGGGAGAGCGCCGTCGATGCGCTGGCGGCGATCCACCGCCAGGACCCGTTCGCGCTGGGCCTCGACTTCCTCGAGGGGCCCGCGCCCGGTGAGGACGCGCACGCATGGCAGCTCGACTACTGGGCCCGCTACGCGGCCTGGGCCGGCAACGGGCGCCCGCAGCCGACCTGCGACGCGGCGCTCGCCTGGCTGCGCGAGGCGCGGCCGCGCGAGCCCGCGCCGCTGCGGCTGTGCTGGGGCGACTCGCGCATCGGCAACATGATCTTCCAGGACGGCCGCTGCGCCGCGGTGCTCGACTGGGAGATGGCGACGCTGGGGCCGCCGGAGATGGATCTCGGCTGGTTCCTCTACATGGACCGACACCACAGCGAGGGCATCGGCGCGCCGCGCCTCGCGGGCTTTCCCGACCGCGCGGCGACGCTGGCGCGCTGGGAGCGACGCGTCGGACGCTCGGCGCAGCACCTCGACTACTACGAGGTCTTCGCGGCCTACCGCTTCGCGGTGATCATGCATCGCGTCGGGCGCCAGATGATCGAGTACGGCCTGATCCCGTCCGACGCGACCTTCCCGAACGACAACACCGCCTCGCGCCTGCTGGCCCGTCTCCTGGATCTTCCCGCGCCCGGCGGGGCGTGATCGGGGGCCGAGCCCGCCGTTTTCCCTTCGAAACGGCCCCGCCCGCTGATAGAATGCGCGGACCTGACGCGGAGATCGCGATGCTGCCCTCCCGCCATCGACCCGCGAGCGCCCGCGGGTCGCGGCCGCTGCGACACCTGGCGCTGATCGCGGCCCTGGGCGTGCTCGGCGTCGGCCCCTGCAGCCTCCAGAGCGTGGTCTTCCACCTCCCCACCGCGGGCGGCCTCCAGCGCATCGAGGTGGTCGTGCCGAGCGGCACGGACCCGAGCCAGATCAGCCTGGCGCTCGACGGTGTCGACGTGACCGGCTCGTTCACGCCGATCGGGGGCGTCCTGGTCGGCATGCTGCCGGTACCGGGACCGGGCTCCCACCACCTCACGATGACCCGTCCCCTGGCGCTGATCCCCGGCTTCCCGATGCCGCTCACGACGGGCTTCCTCTTCGACTCGCCCACCGCGGCGCCCGACCTCGTCTCCGTCGAGCCGGCGAGCGGGGGCAACGCGCCGCGCACGGCTTGGATCCGCTTCCGCCTCGCCGGGGTGCCCGACACGTCGGCGTTGTCGGGCTGGGGCTTCGGGATCGAGTGCAACGGGCAAAGCGTCGCGCGCAGCGCCTTCGCTCTCGCCGACGGATCGCTCGTGCTGAACCCGAGCCCCGAGCTGCCTGCCGGCGCGAGCTGTCGGGCCGCGTGGCGCCGGAGCGATGGGCAGGTGGCGGAGGCCGCCTTCCAGGTCGCCGCCGACGCCGCGGGGGGTCCGGCAAGCGCGCTCTACGACCGCACCAACCCGCTCTTGCTCGCGCCCTTCCCCGACGACTACTACACCGTCGCGGATCCGACCCTGCCGAGCGGGCTCGGGATCGACCTTCCCGTCCCGCCGTTCGCGGATCCCACCCAGCAGCAGGCCTTCCAGGCGCTCGTCGGGTCGGAGCAGGGAGTCGACGGCTGGAGCCGGCAGCCGCCGATCGTGATCGCCTTCTCCCAGGCGCTCGATCCCTCGCTGGTGCCCGCCGACGAGTTCGCCGCGCAGGACCCCTTCACGCCGATCGCCCTGGTCGACATCGACCCCACGAGCCCCAGCTACCAGAAGCGCATCCCCTACCACATGACGATCCGCTCGGATCCCGCGCCGGCGGGCGGCGGCGGGGGCGTGGACAACGTCGCGATGCTCTTCCCGACCATCGACCTGCGCGAGCGCGGCGTCTACGCCGTCGTCGTCACGCGGCGCGCCTTCGCCGCCTCGGTGCCGGGGCTCCCGTTCGGGCCGTCGGCGTTCTTCGCCTCGGTGCTGGCCGCGCCCTCCGCCTCGGACGCGCCCGAGGTGGTGCGCGCGCGGAGCTCGATCGGGCCCGTGCTCGACGCCGTGGCCGCGCTCCCCGACGTGCCGATCCCGCGCGAGGACGTCGCCCTCGCAGTGCGGCTCTCGATCCGGACCCAGCCGAGCCCGGCCGACCTGATCGCGCTCAAGGAGATGGCGCTGGCCTCGCCGCCGCCGCCGCTGCTGCTGCCCGACGTAAACACCAACCCGTGTCCGAATCCCACGACGTCCTGCATCCAGCTGATGCTCCCGGATCGGGCGCTCAAGGTGATCGGGAAGGTGCGGCTCCCGAACTTCCGCAACTCATCCGGCGTTTTCGAGCGCGACCCCGGAACGGGGCTGCCGGTGCAGACCGGAACCAACGACGTCCCGTTCATGATGACGCTGCCGCTGCAATCGCTGTCCGGCCCGGTGATCCCGCTGATGTACCAGCACGGCAACCCGGGCTCGCCCACCGAGATCTTCGGCTCCAACAACGAGCAGCTCGACGACGCCGGCTTCGCGCTCATGGGGATCGAGGACACGCTGAACCGCGAGATCGGGCAGGACGTCGCGCGACAGGTCCAGGTGATCTTCTTCTTCCTGATCCAGGCGCAGCAGCTCCCGGACTACTGGAACCAGACCGGCGCCGACATGATGTTCTTCCTGCGCGCGATCCAGGGCATGGGATCGCTCGACCTGATCCACGCGGTCAACGGAAGCCCGGCGCTCGGCGGCGACGGCGTCCCCGAGATCGACCCGTCGACGATCCTCTACAAGGGCATCAGCGAGGGCGCCAACAACGCGGAGCGCTTCCTGCCCTTCGCGCCCGAGATCCTCGCCGCGGAGACCACCGTGGGAGGGGCGCGGCTCGGCGAGACGCTGATCCATCAGAGCGCCGACGCGATCCTGCAGCAGATCGGCGCCTTCCTGCCCAAGCTCCGGCCGGTCGAGCTGTGGGTGGGGCTCTCGCTGTACCAGGCCGCCTTCGATCCGCAGGACGGGCACAGCTACCTGCGCAACCTGTACCGCGAGCCGCTGCTTCCCTTCGCCGGCTCGAACGACGTGACGCCGCCGAGCACGATCTGGACGCAGGGCATCGGCGACTCGCTGGTGCCCAACAACGCGAGCTACGCCATGGCGAACGAGATGGGCATCCCGCACGTGCGCCCGATCGCGCACGCGGTCCCGACGCTCGTCCAGGTGGACGCGCCGCTGCGCGAGAACATCGCTCCCGGCATCACGGCGGGCTTCTTCCAGTTCGACCCGGCCACCACGCCGGGCTGCGCCGGCGGCGTTCAGCCCGAAGGCCACTACTGCCCGCAGAGCGCGCCGATCGCGCGCGCGCAGCGCCTCCACTTCCTGCTGACTGCTCTGCAGGGATCGCCCGAGATCATCGATCCCTTCTGAGCGGCACCCTGCGACACGAGCTCGGCATGCGCGAGGCGGACTTCCCGGCGGGACGCTGGCGGGCGCGCTGGATCTGGTGCGAGCCGCCGCGCATCGAATCGGGGACGGGGCCGTTCGCGCGACGAGCCTCCGCGGCGTGCGTGACGGCCTGCCTCCGCCGCACGTTCTCGCTCGACGCCGTTCCGTCCCGCGCGCCCGCCCGCCTCACCGCCGACTCCCGCTACGTGCTGTGGGTGAACGGCGTCGAGCTCGCGCGCGGGCCGGTGCGCTCGAACGGGAGGCGCCTCCACTACGACGCGGTCGATCTCGCGCCGGTGCTCCGGCGCGGCCGGAACGCCATCGCCGTGATGGCGCGCTTCTTCGGCGGCGCGAATCCGTGGTGGGCGCCGGTGCCGCCGGGCCTGCAGCTCGGCGCGGGCGCCTTCCTCTTCGAGGCGCGCCTCGGCGACGCGACACTCGTGAGCGACGCGAGCTGGCGCGCGCTCCGCGCCGACGCGTGGTCCCAGATCGCACCCCGAGGCGTCGGAGCGATGCCCGCGGAGGTTTTCGACGCTCGGGCGCTCGACGCCGGCTGGCGCGACCCCGGCTTCGACGACGCGGGCTGGGCTCGAGCCCTCGAGCTGGCGGCGAACTCGATCGGCTTCACGGGACGCCACGAGCCACCGAGCCATCCCTATGGGCCCCTGCTGCCGCGCCCGATCGCCCCGCTCGGGTGCGAGCCGCGCGCCGCAAGAGCCGCCGTGCTGGCGAGAGCGCCCGAGGGCGCGCTGCAGGACGATCCCGTCGAGCAGGTGCTGGCCGATCAGCGCGCGGCGGGTCCGCTCGAGCCAGGAGCGGCCGGCTCGCCGCTGCGGATCGACGCCGGTCCCGACGGCGCGCGCCTCGCCGTGCTCGACTTCGGCGAGGTGGTGTCGGGCACCGTCGAGATCGAGCTCGACGCGCCGGCCGGCGCGCGCATCGACGCCGCCGCCGCGGAGTTCGCGGACGAGGCCGGGCGACTCGCGCCGGACGGAGAGCACAGCGGCTTCCGCTACGTCGCGCGGGGCCGCGACGACCGCTTCGAGACGTTCCAGCCGCTCGGCTTCCGGCACCTCGGGCTCTCGGTCCGCGCCAGTGGACCGGTGCGCGTCCGCTCGGTCGTCGTCCGCGAGCGGCTGCATCCGCGCGCGACGCGGGACGGGCCCTTCTTCGAGTGCAGCGACCCGCTCCTGAACCGCATCTTCGCCGTGGGCCGCCGCAGCGTCGACCTCTGCTCGCACGACGCGTACGTCGACTGTCCGACCCGCGAGCAGCGCGCCTGGACGGGCGACTTCGTCGTGCACCAGATGGTGGACTTCGCCACCCATCCCGATTGGAGGCTCGCGCTGTGGAACGTCGAGCTGGCCGCCTCGCCGCGGCCGGACGGCATGCTCCCGATGGCCGCGGCCGGCGACGTGGAGCACTTCGACTCCGCCTTCATCCCGGACTGGGCGCTGCACTGGATCCGCGCGCTGCACAACGCGTGGCGCTACGCGGGCGATCGGGACTACGTGGCGCGCCTGCTGCCCGTCGCGGAGGGGGTCCTGCGCTGGTTCGAGCCGTTCGCCGCCGAGGACGGCCTTCTCTGCGACGTGACGGGCTGGGTGATCATCGACTGGAGCTCCGTCTCGGTCGACGGCCGCTCGTCGGTGCTGAACGCGCTCTGGGCGCGCGGTCTCGCCGACTTCGCGGAGATGGCGGAGTGGCTCGGCGACGGCGGCCGGGCGCGCTGGGCGCGCGCGCTCCACGCGCGCGTGCGCGGCGTCTTCGACCGATTCTGGGATCCGGAGCGGGCGCTGTACGTCGACCACGTGGTCGCGGGAGAGCGACGGCTCGAGACGAGCCAGCACGCCCAGGCGGCCCCGCTGGCGGCGGGGCTGGTGCCGGCCGCCCGCACTGCGCGTGTCGTCGAGGTGCTACTCGACCGCGGGCCGTTGGTTCACGCGACGTGGTCGCGCGCCGCCGGTGACGCGCGCCGTCCCGGACCCGGCGAGCGCGGCGTCGCCGGTCCCTATCTCCTCCTCGGGCCGCCGAGGCCGTGGTGGGACGTAGCGCGCCAGATCGTCGCCGCCCAGCCCTTCTTCCGCTACGTGGTCCACGACGCGCTCGCCGCGGCGGGCCGCGCCGACGCGATCGCCGATCGGTGTCGCGACTGGGAGGCGCTGCTCGCGCGCTGCGACACCTCGTGGTCGGAGACCTGGTACGGCGGCACCGTGTCGCACGGCTGGGGCTCGACGCCAACTCGCGATCTCCTGGTGCGCACGCTGGGCCTCGAGCCCGCCGAGCCCGGCTTCGCGATGGCGCGGGTGGCCCCGCGGCTCGGCGGCCTCGAATGGGCGCGCGGCGCCGTGCCCACGCCGTCGGGACTCCTCGCGGTGTCGGCCGACGCGTCCGGCGTCGAGGTGGAGAGCCCGGTCCCCTTCGTCTTCGATCCGGGCGACGCACCGTCGAGTCGGCACCCGGCCGGTCGCCGGCGCCTTCCGCCGGTTCGCGGCGGCTAAAGCCCTCCGCGCGCCCTCTACAACGTGCGAGTCGGGCGGACGGGAGGCTTCCGCAGGCGCGGATCGCCGGCCGTCACCTCTTCCAGAAGCGCTCGAGGGCGTCGGGCGCGAGGGCCGGGCTCACCAGGAAGCCCTGCATCTCGTCGCAGCCCCAGCCGTGCAGGAGTGCGCGCTGCGGCTCGGACTCGACGCCCTCCGCCACGACGCGCAGCCGCAGCGCCTTGCCCATCGACACGATCGCCGCGGCGAGCGCCGCGTCCTCGCTGCGCGTCGCGATGTCGCGCACGAACGAGCGGTCGACCTTGAGCGCGTCCACCGGCAGCCGCCGCAGGTAGGAGAGCGACGAGTAGCCCGTGCCGAAGTCGTCGAGGGAGATCTGGATCCCCAACGCGCGCAGCTCCTGGAGCTGCGCCACCACGCGCTGGGCGTCGTGCATCAGGGTGCTCTCGGTGATCTCGAGCTCGAGCCGCCGCGGGTCGACCGACGAGGCGCGCAGCGCCTCCCAGATCTGCGCTACCAGCTTGTCGCTCCGGAACTGGTGCGCCGACAGGTTCAGCGAGACCGGAACCGCGGGCAGCCCGCGCCGCGTCCAGTCGGCGATCTGGCGACACACCGCGCGCGCCACCCAGTCCCCGAGCGGCCCGATCAGCCCGGTTTCCTCGGCGATCGGAATGAAGTCCCCCGGCATCACCAGGCCGAGATCGGGATCCCGCCAGCGCAGCAGGCTCTCGAGGCCGGTGATGTTGCCGTCGGCGAGCGAGACCTTCGGCTGGTAGTGGACCTCGAACTCGCCCTGCTCGAGCGCGCGGCGCAGCTTGCCCTCGAGGATCAGCCGCCGCAGCGCCACCTGGTTCATCGACTGGGCGTAGAACTGGTAGTTGTTCCGACCCTGCTCCTTGGCGTGATACATCGCCGCGTCGGCGTTGCGCAGCAGCACCTCGACATCGTCGCCGTCCTCGGGCCAGGCCGTGATGCCGATGCTGCCGCTGATCACCACCTCGTGACCGCCGAGCAGGAACGGGCGCGACAGCGCGTCGAGGATGCGGCGCGCGACCTTGGCGAGATCCTGCGCCTCCTGCAGCCCCTCGAGCAGGATGGTGAACTCGTCGCCGCCGAGCCGCGAGATCGCGCTCGGCAGCTCGTGCCGCGCCACCAGGTCGGTGTCGCGCACGCTCGCCACCAAGCGGTCGGCGACTCCCTGCAGGAGCTGGTCGCCGACCGAGTGGCCGAGCGTGTCGTTGATGCGCTTGAAGTGGTCGAGGTCGAGGAACAGCACGCCGACGGCCCACTCGTTGCGGCGCGCGTGCGTGAGCGCCATCGCCAGCCGCTCCTTGAAGAGGCGGCGGTTGCCGAGGCCGGTCAGGCTGTCGTGATACGCGAGGTAGCGGATCTGCTCCTCGGCCCGCTTGCGGTCGGTGACGTCCTGCGCCGTGCCCTCGAGGGCGAGCGGCTCGCCGTTCTCGTCGACCAGGCGCTCGGCCTGCGAGTGCAGGATCCTCTCGGTGCCGTCGGCCAGCACGATGCGGTGGTCGATGTGGAGCGGCGTGCCGTCGCGCGCGCACGCCAGCGACGCCTCGGCGAGCGCGTCGCGGTCCTCCGGATGCACCATCTCGAAGAACACGTCGCGGCG
>Ga0335085_10005686_pt1 | contig 19924 bp, 21 predicted proteins | sample Lox_Sample_45_FD_206712 | JGI IMG/M metagenome (GOLD analysis project Ga0335085, IMG submission 206712) | Soil microbial communities from Loxahatchee National Wildlife Refuge, Florida, United States - Lox_Sample_4.5 | ecosystem: Environmental > Terrestrial > Soil > Wetlands | place: USA...
TCGATCGGGTTCTCGACGGAGCGGGTAATAGCCGCACAGTTTGGCGACGGTGACCGCCGGATCGATTTTAAGATATGCGTTTAGCGCGCGCTTCGCCTGTTCGGCCTTGCCCCGCATGGCGTTGGACGCAATCGTCATTCGCAGAGCAGGGAGCCAGTTTGGCTTGACCCGCAACGCCATCGCCGCCCAGCGTGCAGCTTCGTCGTCGCGTCCGGCAATGAAGTGGGCGAAGGCCATGGCGCTGTGAGTCAGGAAAACGCGGGTGTCGAGCGGATTGAGACGGATCGCTTTGTTGAGGCTTTCAATCGCTCCATCAGGATCGCCGGCATAGCCGCGGACCCAACCGCTGCGCTGCCAGGCAACAGCCAGATTCACATCCAGTTCTAGCGCCCGATCGATGAGCAGCAATGCGCGATCGAGGTCGTGGAAGAAGTATGCGTGGACGTGTCCCGCCCAACATAGCGCCACAGCGTCATCGTTGCCGATGTCGGCAGCGCGCTCGACCAGCCTGGCGATTTCCCCTTCGTCAAAGCTCAAAGCCCAGCCGTTTGCCTTGGCGAAATGATGACACGACGCGGCAAGTCCATACGGCGTCGCGAAATCCGGATCCTTCGCTATGGCCGCGTTGAAGAACTGCAAGGCTTTGGCGTTTTCGTCGGCCGCCCACCGATTCCAGCAGGCAAGTCCGTGAAGATAGAAATCGTATGCCGCAAGATCACCGGTCATATCCAGCTTGGCGCGGTCGATCTCCGCCTTCTCCAGTTGCGGCGCGATCGCTCCGACGACGCTAGTGACGAGCTGATCCTGAAGTTCGAAAATGTCGGCCATTTCCCCGTCGAACCGGTCCGCCCACAAATGGCGGCCCGACTCGGCTTCGATGAATTGCCCGGTCACCCGCACGCGATTGCCAGACTTGCGCGCGCTGCCTTCCAATACGTAACGGACGCCGAGTTCGCGGGCGACCCGCTTGGTGTCGACCGGTTTTCCCTTGTAGGTGAAGGACGAGTTGCGGGCGATCACGAAAAACGCGCGGTTGCGCGACAAGGCCGTGATGATGTCCTCGACAACGCCGTCGATGAAATAATCCTGCTCCGGATCGCCACTGAGGTTTACGAACGGCAGAACCGCGATTGACGGTTTGTCGGCGATTCCAAGCGCAGGCTTGTGCGGGGCACCTTCGGTGGGACCGCACTCCTCTTCTTGAACTGCGCCGACAAAACGCAGGCCCCTGCGCGGCAGCGTCTTGATCAGCGCTTGCCGTTCGCCGCTGTCGCCGATCGCAGTCCGGGCCGCGTTGATGCGGTTAAACAATGCCGATTCGGAAATCATGCGCCCACGCCAGACCGACGCCAGGAGCTCGTCCTTGCTGACCACACGGTCACGATTCCGGATCAGGTGAACAAGAAGATCGAAGACCTGGGGCTCGACAGCCACAAGGCTCATTCCACGTTGCAGCTCGCGGCGATCGGTATCGAGCGCACAGTCCTCGAACAGATAACGCAATTTCATCCTGCTCGTCGCGCAACGCCCCTGCAACGACCCTAGCACGAGCGCGGCTAAGGAAAAATGGAGGGAACGCTAAGCCAAAGTTGAGCCGCTCTGAAAGACTCCAGACTCGGTCTTTGACATTAGGTCGGCAGTTAAACAGCGCCAAGAGGAGACCATGAATCCGCTCCTGTCTGCGGCTCGGGTTGTGATCGCCGTCGTGTGGGCTTTGGGGATGTTGCTGCCGCCTTCGACTTGGGCGGATGGAATGCCATACGTCGTCAAGCCGATCGCCGAGATGAAGGTCAAGCAGCTGCCGAAAGGCCCGCTCTACTGGCGTGTCGAGAATTTTCCGACGCTCGATCAGGCCAAGGCCGCCGCCGGCGAGTACCGTTGGAACCCGGACACTGTGACATACGACGGATGGCCATCGCTCACGGCCGAGGCCGCCGGCAAAGTATTCCTATTCACTCTGGGGCCACAAGGCGCGACGACGCCCGGCGGAATCAAGGTGGCCGAGATTGGACCCGTACCGTCCATAACCGCGCCCGAATACCTTCTGCGCGTCAACTACGGCAGCGGACCGCCCGGATCCAAGACACCGGATCATTCGCATTTCGGCTCCGAAGCCTTCTACGTCCTCACTGGGAAATTGGGCCAGAAGACGCCGCACGGCATCAGCTACGTCGAAGCCGGCCATACCATGAACGGGCACATGGCCGGGATGCCGATGGAAGTCTTCAATGCCGGCACGAACGATTTGACCGCCCTCATCATGTTCGTGGTGGATGCCACCAAGCCATTTTCTGTTCCGGCCACCTTGCCCTGACCGGGAATGCCTCGATCGCCCCTGTCGTCAATGCGGGACCTGTTGCTCTTTCCACCGGCGAGAAATGCCATGAAGAATCTCATGACGGTTGTCATGACTGTCGCAGCAGCTTCGGGGATTGCCATCTCCACAGCTCATGCTCAAACGGCGAAAGACTTGATCGGGACCTGGACTCTCGAATCGGATACCAGCGTCACTCCCGACGGTCGGACAATTCTGCCGTTTGGTCCGAAACCAAGCGGCGTCGCAATATTCGACAGTGCCGGTCACTTCGCGATTGTCCTCTCGCGCCCCGATCTTCCGATATTCGCGTCAAACGATCGAATGCATGGAACGCCGGAAGAAAACGAAGCAATTGTGCACGGAAGCTTCGCTTTCTTTGGTGCCTACACGTTGGCAAACGGTGTCATTGTCCAGCACATCGAAGGCGGAATGTGGCCGGCCTGGACCGGCACCGATCAGAAGCGAACGATCACCTCGTTTACGGGCGACGAGCAGACGTGGACCACAGTCCCGTCATTCGGCGGGAAAAGTGAACTTCACTGGAAGCGGTTGAAATAATTCCCTGCACGCGCATTTTCTCCGCCAACCATTTGGGCGAGGTTTCAGTTCGGGGGGCGTTCGCCAACGCCGCTGTTCGCGAGACAATCAAATAATTTAGCGAACACTTTGATCTGCGCCTACGCCGGCGGCGGCAGGAACATCACTTCGTATTTGGCCGACAGCGCCACGACTTCGGGCGGCGACTGCTCTTTCATGCTGTGGATAGCCCAGAACAGGTCGTAGAGCTTGCGGGTCGGCGCCACCCAGAAGAAGCACTTCACCGTCTGGTCGGTCTTGTTGAAAATCCCGTGCGGAATATTCATCGGCAGCCGGATCAGATCGCCGGTGGTGGCGACGAAATCGTGGCCGTCGAGCACGAGGTCGAAGCGGCCTTCCAGCATGTAGATGAATTCGTCCTGGGTCGGATGAATGTGCGGCGGCACGAAAGTGCCGGGCGGCAGCGTGGCGTGCCAGGCGAACGAGGCCTCGGAAAGCTGCTTCGGCACATAGGTCTGGCCGAGAATATTCCAGACGATACCGTCAATACCGGTTCCGGCCTTGGTGATCCCCGCAGTCATGGCGTTCATCGGACTGTTGCTCCCTCTGCGCCCCTCGCGGGGAAACTCAATGATGATTGTAGGTCCCGCCGCGGCCGCTTCACAAGCCGGCCGGACTTTCTCAACTTGCGGAGCGTCAATCATGGTTTACACGCGCGTCAGGCGCCGCGGGCGATGCGAAGTCGTTAACGTCCGACAATTTTCTCGGCCTCCATTGTGTTTCGCCATCGTAGCGTAGGGACCGTGTCGATGCACAGTGCCCCTGAGCCGCGTTAACAAAGGCCGGAGAGCAGGTTCGCGTCGCCGAGGCCATTTGTCAGAGAGTGCTGGCACGCCATTCGCACCGACCGACGCCGGACGGCAAAGTACCGGTGAGATCACCCGCGCAACGCCACCATCTGGCCGCCGTCGGCGACGAGGGTGGCGCCGGTGACGAAGCGTCCGGCGTCGGAGACCAGCAGCAGCAGCGGGCCGTCGAGGTCGCGCGCCTCGCCGAAGCGGCCGATCGGAATGTCGCGCTTGATGGCGGCGCCTTTTTCGGTCGCGAGGTAATCGCGGTTGAGTTCGGTCTCGATCCAGCCCGGCGCGATGGCGTTGACGCGGATGCCCTTGAAGGCGAGCTCGAGCGCGAGCGCCTTGGTGAGCTGGATGACGCCGGCCTTGGCGGTGGCGTAGGCGACGACGCCTTTGTTGACGCCGAAGCCGAGCACCGAGGCGATGTTGACGATGGCGCCGCCCGAGGCGGCCGCGAGCATGCGGCGCGCCGCTTCCTGCGCCCAATAGAACACGGCGTCGAGATTGGTCGACAAGATGCGCCGCCATTCCTCCTCGGGCATTTCGACGGCGCGGCCGGCATGCGCCACGCCGGCATTGTTGACGAGGATGGTTACGGTGCCGACGGATTTTTCCGCGGCGTCGAAGGCGGCCCGCATGGCGTTGCGGTCGCGCACGTCGGCCTCGACCGCAAGCGCGCGGCCGCCCGATTTCTCGATGCGCGCTTTCACTTCGGCGAGGCGATCGGCGCGCCGCGCTACCAGCACGACCGCGGCGCCGTTCTCCGCGAGGCATTCCGCGAAGCGCACGCCGAGCCCGCTCGACGCGCCGGTCACCAGCGCAACCTTGCCATGAAGATCGAAGATGTCTGCGGCGGCCATTGGCTCCCTCCCCGCTCGCTCACGAGCCATAAAGCCTGTGCGGCAGCCAGGTCGCAAGGCCCGGCAGCAACCACAGCGCGGCCAGCATCGCGAGCTGGATCAGCACGTAGGGAATGATGCCGAGGTAAATGTGCCGCGTGGTCACCTCCGGCGGCGCAACGCCGCGCAGATAGAACAATGTCGGCCCGAGCGGCGGGTGCATGTAGGAGGTCTGCAAATTCACCGCCATCATGATGCCGAGCCAGACCGGATCGACGCCGGGCATCTGCAGCAGCACCGGCGCCACGATCGGCACCACCACGAAAATGATCTCGAAGGCGTCCATGACGAAGCCGAGCACGAACAGCGCGGCCATGACCGCAAGCGTTGCGCCGGCGACACCGCCCGGCAGATGGGTGAGCGTGCGCTCTACCATGAGGTCGCCGCCCAGGCCGCGAAAAACCAAGCTGAACAGCGTCGCGCCGATCAGGATCAGAAAGATCATGCTGGTGATCTGCGTGGTGCGGATCATGACCGGGACGAGCAATCCCGCGGCGCCAGCGCGCCGCGCCGCGAGCAGGATCGATCCGACGGCGCCGACGGACGCCGCCTCGGTCGGCGTCGCCACGCCGCCGAGAATGGAGCCGAGGACGGCGAGAATGAGCGCGATCGGCGCAATCAGCACAGCGACGAGCCGGCGCGCCAGTGCAAAGCCGCGCGGAGCGGCGGGATCGGGCGTTATGGCCGGCGACTTCTTTGGAAAAAAAATCGCAACGCCGATCAGATAAAGCGCGTAAAGCAGCACCAGCACGAGGCCGGGAATGATCGCGCCGGCGAACAAGTCGGCCACCGAGACCGTTTGCGGCGCGAAATTGCCCTGCGCCAATTGGGCCGCCTGATAGGAATTGCTGAGCTGGTCGCCGAGCAGAACCAGCACGGTCGCGGGCGGAAAAATCTGGGCCAGCGTCGCGGTCGCCGCGACCGTCCCGGCCGCCAGCGCCTTGTCGTAGCCGTGGCGCAACATGGTCGGCAGCACGATCAGACCCATGGTCACCGTGGTGGCTCCGACCACGCCCTTCGCCGCCGCCAGCAGCACGCCGACGACGATGACCGAAAGCCCGAGCCCGCCGGGCAGCGCGCCGAACAGGCGGCCCATGGTTTCCAGGAGGTCCTCGGCGATGCGCGAGCGCTCCAGCATCACGCCCATGAAAATGAAGAGCGGGATGGCCAGCAGCACGTCGTTGGTCATGACGCCGAAGATGCGCTGCGGCAGGGCGCCCAGCAGCGCCAGGTCCATGACGCCCGCGCTTGCGCCCGCAAAGGCGAAGCCAAGCGAGACGCCGGCCAGCGTCAGCGCCACCGGATAGCCGACGAGCAGCAGCGCGCAGACGGCCAGCACCATCGCAACAGCGAGAAATTCGGCCATGTTCAGCGCGGCGTTTCGCGCGGACCGCTCAAGACGAGCGCGGCACGGATCGCCTGCGCGACGCCCTGCAAACCGACGAGAAGCGCAAAGATCGGAATGAGCGTCTTGAGCAGATAGACGAACGGCAGGCCGCTCGTTTCGCGGGAGCGCTCCAGGATGTCCCACGAGCGCGCCACATAGGGAACCGACAACACCACGAGCGCGATCACGAAGGGGAACAGGAACACCAGCGCGCCAGCGAGATCGATGGCGGCGCGCTTGCGCGCCGACGCCTGCGCGTAGAAAATATCGACGCGGACATGGCCGCCGGCCTGAAGCGTCCAGGCGGCGGCCAGCATGAACAAGGCGGCATGCGCATAGAGGACGGATTCCAAAAGCTTGATCGATCCGACGCCGAAGGCGTAGCGCATCACGACGATGGCGAACTCGACGACCACGATATAGAGGCAGCACCATATCGCGGCGCGGCCGACCGCCGCGGTCACGCGATCGATGCCGTTCGCAAGCCTTTGGGCCGTGGTTCTCATGGCTCCCGAGCGTACTATAATGCGCCGCCCGAGGCGCAGGGAATGGAAACGTGTGCAATGACCCACAGTCACGACGATGATCACGACCACGACGCCCAGCACGAGCACGGTTCGGAGCTTTCCGAGATGCAGTTGCGCGTGCGCGCGCTCGAAACCGTGCTGGCCGAGAAGGGCTACATCGATCCGGCCGCGCTCGATCTCATCATCGAGGCCTACGAGACTAAGATCGGGCCGCACAACGGCGCCCGCGTCGTCGCCAAGGCCTGGAGCGATCCGGGCTTCAGGCGCGCGCTCCTGGATGACGGCAGCAAGGCGATCGCCTCGCTCGGACTCATCAATCGGGTCGGTGACCACCTCATCGCGGTCGAGAACACGCCGAAGCGCCACAACATGATCGTCTGCACGCTATGCTCCTGCTATCCGTGGGAGGTCCTGGGCCTGCCGCCGGTGTGGTACAAATCGGCGCCCTATCGCTCGCGCGCGGTCAGCGATCCGCGCGGCGTGCTTGCCGATTTCGGCGTTACGCTGCCGTCCGACACCGACATTCGCGTCTGGGACTCGACCGCGGAGACGCGTTTCATCGTGCTGCCGATGCGGCCTTCCGGCACCGAAGGCTGGGGCGAGGACAAGCTCGCCACGCTGGTGACGCGCGATTGCATGATCGGCACCGGCTTGCCGAAAAATCCGCGCGAGGCCGCATGACCGACGGCATCCACGACATGGGCGGCATGCACGGCTTCGGCAAAGTCGAGCCGGAAGAGAATGAGCCGGTATTTCACGCGCCGTGGGAGGCCCGCACGCTCGCACTCAACCGCGCGCTCGGCTACACCGGCATCTGGACCATCGATCAGACCCGCGCCGGCATCGAGCGGCTGCCGCCCGACGTTTATCTGACGAGTTCGTATTACAAGAAATGGGCGGTGCGGCTCGAAAACCTTCTGGTCGAGCTTGGCCTTGTCGGCGCTGATGAGCTTAAGGCCGCTCACGCTTTGCGGCCGGGCAAAGAGCTCAAGCGCAAGCTCACCGCCGCCGATGTGCCCAAGTCGCTGTCACGCGGCTCGTTCAGCCGGCCGGCGCAAGCGGCGGCGCGCTTCAAGCCCGGCGACCGCGTGCGCACCAGGATCATCCATCCTGCGACGCATACGCGCTTGCCGCGCTACGCGCGCGGCCGCACCGGCATCATCGAGGCGCTGCGCGGCTGCCACGTCTTCCCCGACACCGTCGCGATCGGCAAGGGTGAGAATCCGCAATGGCTCTATACCGTGCTGTTCGAGGGCCGCGAATTGTGGGGGGAAGACACCGACCCGACACTCAAGGTCTCGATCGAGGCGTTCGAGCCGTATCTGGAGCCGGCGTAGTGGCCATGGATTCCGGCTCTCACTCGCTTCGCTCGGTCGGCCGGAATGACGCGATAAGCGTTCCGCACAACGCCGAAGGTCCGGTGTTCCGCGAGCCCTGGGAGGCGGAGGCGTTCGCGCTCGCCGTGTCGCTCAGCGAGCGCGGCCTGTTCACCTGGAGCGAATGGGCCGCGACGCTCGGCGAGGAAATCAAGAAGGCGCAGGCCGCCGGCGATCCCGACACCGGCGAGACCTATTATCATCACTGGCTCGCCACGCTCGAACGCATCGTCGCGGCGAAAGGGCTTACCGATTCGCGAACCCTGTCACGGACCCGCAATGCCTGGGAACGCGCGTGCCAGCGAACGCCGCACGGCACTCCGATCGTGCTTCAACCGGGCGATTTCCGCGACTAGCCGCATAGCCGCTGCGGCCGCAATATTCTAAGGTCCGTGACACGGAGACGGGAGGAATTCATGTCTGGTCAAAGCGTCAAGGTCCGCTCGAGCGAAGGCGGCGAATTCGACTGCTATCTGGTCGAGCCGCAATCCAGCGCTCCGGTCCCGGCGATCGTGCTGGCGTCGGCCGTCCACGGCGTCGATGCCGACATCCGGGCCATTGCCGACGAATTCGCGGCGGCAGGTTTCATCGCCGCCGCTCCCGACCTGTTCTGGCGCACGCTGCCGGGACCACTCACCCACGACGATACGCGCGCCCAAGAACGCTCGCAGCCGCGCCTCGAAAAGCTCAAGACCGGCGAGCGCGACATGGCGGACATGCTGGCCTATCTGAAGACGCTCGCGCAGTTCAACGGCCGCGCCGCCGCGATCGGTTTCTGCTACGGTGGCCCTTACGCGATCATCGGGCCGAAGCGGCTTGGCTACGCCGCCGGCATCTCCTGTCACGGCACGCAACTCCTTGACTTCGTGCAGGAGATCGAAGGCGTCGCGCAGCCCGTCTGCATCATCTGGGGCGATCGCGACAGTCGCGCGCCGGCGGAGGTGCTGAACGCCTACCGAGGCCTTCCGGCGCGGATGAAGAACCTCGAGGTTCATATCTTCCCCGGCGTCAAGCACGGCTACATGATGACGGGCTCGGCCGAGGGATTCGACAAGAAGACGCGCGACTTCTCGATGGCGCGCGCGCTGGCGATCCTCGACGGACTTCGTGACGGCCGCGCCACGATGCGGCAGGCGTCGTAGACCTTCTTCGCGAAGGCGGCGCTTATTAATCCTCGCCGCAAACGACGTCTGCATCGTCGTCCGACGCCTTCGGCAGCGCGTATTCGGCTTCGAGCGCCCCGGCCTTCTCGACCAGTTCGACGCTGATGATCTCCAGCTCCTTGGTCACCAGTGGATCGGTGCAGTCCCGCGACATGCGGCTACACCGGGTGGCCAAGTGGCGAAGATACTGAGCGAGCGCAATGGGCATTGAATGGGTCCGCAATCTGTTTTGAGTGTTTTGCTGGGCACGCCGGACGGGAATGTTCCGGCCGAACGCGCGGCGATAGAGAAGCGGAACCCAAAGGGGAAGAAACTTGCCGTTAAGTGGCCGCAAGTTGCGCCGCCAGGCCGCAAGATCAGACGGTTGGAACGCTTCCCGGCGGCGCGGTCGAGGTCTTGGGCCTTGCTCAGGATCGCGCCGGAAGCCCGGCCGCAGCGAGATCGGCCGCCAGGCGGTCGACGATAGCCTGCGCCGGAAAGAACTTCGCCAAGCTGCCGCGCGTATCGTCGCGCCACGATGGATTGAGGGTCACCAGCTGGCTGAGCGCGCGGCCCGCGGCCTCCCGCTCGCCTTTTGCCGCGGCCGCAAGCGAGCGCGCGATGAGGCCAAGCTGGAAGCTGTCGCCGGTGATCTGGCCGGCATGGAATATGGCGTCGCTCATGTTGCCCTGGAGATAGGCGCCGAGGAAGAGGAAGAATTCCTCGTAGGGCGGACGCACGGTGCCGTCATTGCCGGCCTGCTGCAGCGCCGCCAGTCCTTTCTCGGTATCGCCCCTTGCGATCAGGCGCGAGCCATAAGCGCCCAGCACCCGAACGTCGTATCTGTTGAGAGCGATCGATCGCGCGGCCGCATCGAACGCCGCGGTCATCTCGCCGCGCGCAAACAGGATGACGAACAGCATCTCATAGGCGCGCGAGGATTCCGGGCTCAGTTCGACGCCGCGCCGGGCTACGTCAAGTCCGCGCTTGAGCGATGGTGCGTCCACGTCGCGGACGCCGGTCCCATATTCATATTCCCGTAAATCGAGGGCGGCGAGGTAAGTGAAACCCAGAGCAAAACTCGGATTGCTCGCCGTGAGCTGTTCCAGGCACTCGCGGCCGCGCGCCTGCTGAGTCGCATCGAACGAGCTGAACGAGTCGATCACTTCGACAAGGCAGCGATAGCGCGGGTCAACAAGCGTTCCGGCGAGAACCTTGGCGCGCTGATGGGCGTAGATGACGCCGTAAGGCTGCAGCAGGATTCCGGCAAGCCCGCGAACAACCTTCTCTTCGGCGGACGATTGATCGTCACTCGGCGGCACGCGATCGAAGACGCGCGACCAGACGATGCTGCCGTCGCCGACATCGATCAGCCGGAACAACAGGCGCGCGGCGCCATCGTCGGAATATTCGATGGATCCGGCAAACCTGTACTCCGCCCGGGGATCGGCCGATGCCGGCCGCTCCTTTGACTCCAGAAGAACGTTGATGAGGTCGAAATGGGTGAAAGCGCCGCTGAGCGTATCGTGAAGCGAACGGGCCGAGATGCTGTGCGGCCCCGGCGTCCCGCTGGTCTCGAACTGCGGCATGAAGAGAACCGGCAGGCCGTTGCCGGTGGGCCGAGGTGCGACCTCCGGCGCTGATCGCGATGCGTTCGGCGAGCCGTTGGCGGCGGTCTCCGGCGCCGGCTCGCGGTGATGCATGATCGCGGCAACGATCGCGATGACGAAGATCGATGCCAGCGCCGCCAACAAGGGGCGCAGCGACGGCAGCCGGTCGAGCATCGACGACTTCGCCGGACGCGGCGGCGCAATGCCGGATACGACGGCGCCACGCCTGAATGTCGGGGCGTAGCTGCCGCGCGGCAGTTCGATCCGGACCGGATCGTCACCGCCGGGACCCGCGTAGTAGCGGTCGATGGTGCGCCGCAGCCGCGTCGCCTCGACCCGCACGATCGGATCGATCTGCGGATCGAATTTGGCGTCCCGGCGCAGCACTTCGACGCCGATCGTATAGGCCTTGATGCGATCGGCCTTGCCGCCAAGGACGGCTTCGACGACAAAACGCAGAAAAGCGCCAAGCTGCGGCGAGCGGCTGAATTCGTCGCTCGCGATCATGCGCTCGACCTGCGCCCGGATTTGGTCCGGGCTTGGCGCTGTGCCGGCCGGTTTGCTCATTAACCTGGGTATTCCCAGATACACCCCGCGATCGGGGCCATTTTCTGAAAAACAATCGCCGCACTGATCCCCGCGGGACCGCGCCGGCCTGCTTTATATAGGTTAGCATGTCCCGCATTGCGCGGGCATGCGCTGAAAATAGCGATAAAATTCGCTGCGGGGGGCTGAAGTGCCTACAGCATCCCCAGCACGTGCGGCAGCCACAACGATATGGCCGGGATATAGGTCACCATCACCAGGAAGATCAGCATGGTGCATAGCCACGGCAGCACCGCGATCGTGAGCTCGGTGATGCCCATCCGGGTGATGCCGGCAGCGACGTAGAGGTTCAGTCCGACGGGCGGATGGCAGAGCCCGACTTCCATGTTGACCGCCATCAGCACGCCGAGATGCACAGGGTGCACGCCGAGCGCCGCCGCCATCGGGAACAGGATCGGCGCCATGATGAGCGTGATGGCGGCCGGGTCCATGAAATTGCCGGCGGCGAGCAGCACCACATTGGTGACGAGCAGGAACGCCACGGTGCCGAAGCCTTGCGCCGTCATCCATCCCGCCATGGACTGCGGGATCTGCTCCGACGTCAGCAACCAGGAAAACACCGCCGCATTGGTGATGATGTAGAGGATCATCGCGCTCATCGAGGCGGCCTTCAGCAGCACCGCCGGCACCTCGGAAAATTTGAGCCCCTTGTAGACGAACACCGCGATGATGAAGGCGTAAACCGCGGCGACCGCCGCAGCTTCGGTCGGCGTGAACAGCCCGGAATAGATACCGCCGAGGACCAATACGATCAGCAGCAGACCCCAGACGCTCTCGCGGAAAGTGCGCCAGCATCCGACCCAGCTCACCCGCTCCATCCGCGGATAATCATGGCGCCAGGCGCGATAGAACGTGGTGGCGCCGAGCATCAAGGCGAGAATCAATCCGGGGATCAGTGCGGCGATGAAGAGCTGGCCGATCGAGGCGGAATCGACCACCGCGCCGGTCGGCCCGCGCGGCTGCATGCCGCTGGTCGCAACCGCGTAGATGACGAGATTGATCGAGGGCGGAAACAGGATGCCGAGCGCGCCGGACGTGGCGATGACCCCGGCGCTGAATCGCGGCGGGTAGCCCTGTTCCATCAGGGCCGGCAGAATGATCGAGCCGATGCCGACCACGGTCGCGACCGAGGAGCCTGAGATCGCCGCGAACAAGGCGCAGGCGACGACGCCGGCAAGGCCAAGACCGCCGTACCAATGCCCGATCAGCGAGGTGGCGAAATCGATCATGCGGCGGGCGACGCCGCCGGCGGTGAGAAAATTACCGGCCAGGATGAAAAACGGAATCGCCATGATCTCGAAGCGGTCGATGCTGGTGAACAGCTTCAGCCCGACCATCTTCGGATCGACGTCCGAGAGGATGAAAAGATAAGTCAGCACCGACAGCCCGAGCGCAATCGAGATCGGCATGCCGGTCGCCATGAGACCGAGCAGCAACGCAAACAGCAGCTCGGCGCGCACCGTGTGCGACAGTTCGATGATATGGAGCTTGGCGGCGAAACAAATAAGCGCGAGCGCCAGCGGGATCACGATGATCAACGTCGCCGTGACGGCCGAATTAACGGGCCGCGGCGCGGCAGGTTTGGCATGCAGGAAGACGGTCATTGCGCCGCCTCACCGACCGGCCCCGCCGCCTCGCCATGCGGAGCCTCGTAGTCGATGCCGTGCCCCTGATGCGGCACCAGGCCGGTGCGTAGAAAGCGCCACATCACCTGAAGAAAGCGGAAGCACATCAGGTAGGAGCCGAGCGGGATGCACAGATAGATGATCCAGCTCGGCCATTCGAGTTCCGGCGACACCTGGTCCGGGTCAAGCTCATAGACGTAGGCAGCGCCGAGCGTGCCGATGACGCCGGTGAACAAAGCGCCGCACAGCAGCGCGAACACGATCACCGGCTTGCGCGCCGCGGGCGTGAGATTCTTGACGAAGACGTCGACGCCGACATGAATGCCGGTGCGAACGCCGAGCGCAGCGCCGAACTTCGCCATCCACACGAACATGTAGGTGGACAGTTCGTTGGCCCAGGACAAATTGATGGAAGCGAGCGAGGTATAGACCCAGTTCGCCGCGGCCTTGAGGAGCAGGAGATTATGCATGCCCGCCCAGCGGGCAAGGCTCGCGGAATTGCTGGCGCCGTAACGGTGGACGACGGCGACAAAGGTCAGCGCCGTCGCCGCGGCGATCAGCGTGAGGATGATCCACTCTTCGAGCCGATTGAGGATTCGGTCGAGCACCGGCGGTCCCCAGGGCTTTGAGTCCCTTCCCGGCTGCGGGAAGGGACAAGGCGCGAGCGGCTCAGGACTGCGGCGGGACGAAGCCCGAGGCCTTGTAAATTCGTTCGATGAAGTCCTTGCCGAAGCGGCTCTGCATCTCCTTGTGGACCGGCATCAGCTTGGCGATCCAGGCATGCTTCTCGGAATCGGTGAGGACGTGAATCTGCATCTTGCCGGTGGCCTTGATCTGATCCATGGCGGTGACGTTGTCCTTCGCCGCGGTGTCGTTGAAGAATTGAGTCGTCTCCTTCACGGCGCGATCAAGACCCGGCCGGACGTCCGCCGGCAGCCCATCCCAGAATTTCTTGTTGGTGATGAGCGAGTAGGTGAGGCGGCCATGGTGAGACACGGTAAGATATTTCTGCACGTCATAGAGCTTCTGCGTCGAGATGTTTGACGGCACATTGTCCTCGCCGTCGGCGACGCCGGTTTGCAGGGACTGATAGAGTTCGCCGAAGGCGATGATCTGCGGAATGGCGCCGAGCTCGCGCGCGACCGCGTCGAGCACCTTGCTGCCCTGGATGCGCATCTTCAGGCCGCGGAAATCGTCCGGCATGATGAGCGGCACGTTCGCGGTATAGACATGCGCGCCGTTGTCCCAATAGGCGAGCGGTTCGACACCCTTGGCCTCGAGCTTCTGGTTGAACTCCCCCATCATCGGGCTCGCCATCATCTGGCGCGCATGGGTGTCATCGCTCATCAGGAAAGGCAGATCGAAAACGTCGAATTCCTTGACGCCGAGCGGGCCGAATTTTGAGATCGACGGCGCCAAGAGCTGCACCGAACCGAGCTGCAAGGCTTCGAGCTCTTCCTTGTCCTTGTAGAGCGATGAGTTCGGGTAAACCTCAACCGTCACCTTGCCGTTGGTGTATTTCTCGGCGAGTTCCTTGAACAGCAGCGCCGCCTTGCCCTTGGGCGCGTCCGGAGTCACCACATGGCTGAACTTAATGACGATTGGATCCGCCAGCGCCGGCTTGCCGAGCGCGAACAGGAAGGCGGCGGCAAACAGGAAGCAAATACGTTTAATGACCAAGTGATTCACGGTTGTCCTCCCAGACGCGGCCTGGTCCGGCCGCCATTAGCTATTGGTCTTGCTCCATCCATAGCGCGGCCGGACCGGGCGGCCAATCCGGCCCTTAGTCGAATAGGCTCTCGGCCCGAAAAACCCCCGGAAACCGGGGCCTCAGGCCGCATCCCACCCATGCACGGCATTAGCCTTGCATGGCTGTTGGCCGCCCCGCAGTATGACGGCTGGTGCACTCCGGAGACCTCGCGCGCCGATGCCTGGCAAACGCCGTCGTAAGCCATTCGATTTTTCGACGGCTCTCGTATTTGCGATCAGCGCCATATCGGGCCTGACCGTCTACCTGCGCGAGGGTTCGGAACGCTTCTTCGCCATCTTCCGCAGCGATGTTTTGCTGTTCGGCAATATGATGCCGAAAATGCTCGCGGGCTGCTTGATCGGCGGCTTCGTCACGTTGCTGCTACCGCGCGAGATGGTGGCGCGCTTGGTCGGCGCCGAATCCGGACTGCTCGGCCTCCTGATCGCGACCGCCACCGCCGCGGTGCTGCCCGGCGGCCCTTTCACCATCTATCCGGTCGCTGGCGCATTCCTCGGCATCGGCGCCGATGCCGGCACGGCGATCGCCTTCATCACGAGTTGGATGCTGCTCGGCTATAACCGGGCGCTGGTCTGGGAACTGCCGTTCTTCGGGCCCGATTTCGTCCTTTGGCGCATCGTCGTCTGCCTGCCGCTGCCGTTTCTCGCCGGAATTCTGGGCCGCGCCGCGATCCGTGCTTTCGCTTTGCGCATGGAGAGCGCGCCTGAGAGCTCGCCGGGTAACTCGGCATGATGCTCGCCGTAAATCTTTTCCTCTGGGTGGTGGTCGGCGTGCTCGGCTTCATGGCCGCGATGCGGGGCACGCATTTGTTTCGCGCCAGTGCGCGCGAGTCGATCATCGAATTCCTGCGGCTCATTCCGCGCATCGCGCTCGGCGTGATCGGCTCGGGCTTCATCGCCGATGCCATGCCGCAGGACCTCATCGTGCCGTGGATCGGGCCGCAATCCGGAATGCTCGGCGTCGCCATCGCGACTATCGGCGGCGGCGCCACCTCAGGCGGCCCGGTGGTCGGCTTCTCGATTGCGGCGGCGGCGCTCAAGGGCGGCGCTGGCGCGCCGCAAGTGATCGCCTTTGTGACCGCGTGGTCGCTGTTTTCCATCCAGCGCATCATCGGCTGGGAAATACCGGCCATGCCGCCGCGCGTGGTGTGGCTGCGCGCCGCCGTGTCGGTGCCGCTGCCGTTCATCGCCGCAGCCGGAGCGATGCTTCTCGCCAAGCCATAGGAATTTCAGTGCATGCCGACAGCGGTGCGCGGCACCAGTGCGCCCGGATGGCGGATCACGTTGCCGGCCAGCCGATGCGCGGCGCCCGCAGCCTGCACCGGCACTTCACCACCAAGCCGCGCCGCGAGATAGCCGGCGTTGAAGCCGTCGCCGGCCGCCGTCGTATCGACCGGCACCACCACTTCGGGCACCGGCACGAATTCATTGACGCCCGCCGTCACAACGAGCGCGCTGTTCGGACCGTTCTTGACGACGATTTCGCCGATGCCGAACGCCTGCAACCGCGCGACCGTCGCTTCCGGGCTGGGGTCGCCCCACAGCACGGCTTCGTCGTCGAATGTCGGCAAGGCAATATCGACGCGCTTGAGCGCCTCGACGAAAACCGTGCGGGTGCGCGCCAAGTCGCCCTTCCAGCCGCGTGGTCGAAAATTGCCGTCGAAGGCGATCTTGGCGCCTTGCTGCCGCGCCACTTCCAGCACGGCGAGAAAGCGGCCAAGGCCGGTATTCGAATAAAGCGACAGCGTAATGCCGGTGAAGTAGACGAGCTTGGCCGCAGTGAGAGCCTCCGCGATCCGCATCCAGTCGGGAAGCTCGAACAAATCGTTCGCGGGCGCGCCGTCGCGCCAGGCGCGAATGTGGCGCTCGCTGCCCGGGCCGCTCTCGATCAGGCACAGTCCAGGGAGACGGCGCGGCACGCGCAACACCAGGCTCGATGAAACGCCTTCCGCCGCCGCCAACGCCATGACGCTGTCGGAATAGGGATCGTCGCCGATAGCGGTGGCGAAAGCGACGTCGATGCCGGCGCGGGCGAGATAAATGGCGGTGTTGAAGGTGTCGCCGCCGCAGGAGAGCGCGAACCTGCCGTCGGCGCCGCGCAGGAGCTCGATCAACGGCTCGCCTACACAAATAGCGCCGGGCTTGGCTTCGCTCATTTCGCTCGCTCGCATTCTGGCCGGCTCATTCACCGGCGACCATGGCGGCCCGCCGCCGGCCTTGGCAAGAGACGCCGCCGACCGGATACCAAAACCCCCGGGGACGGGCAGGAAACCACCGGCGGCCAACGACGTCGCCAAAATCATCACCCTGATCAGATCGCAGAATGGCCCGGCCCTCTTTCTGGAGGATATCGGCGACCCGCGGCTGATCGCGGAGATTGCCCGCGAAAGCGGCACGACGGTCGGTGTACGCGTTTATACCGATGCGCTATCGGAGCCCGACGGCCCGGCCGGCACCTATGTGGACCTGATGCGCCACAACATCGAAGAATTCAGTAAAGCACGCGTCGCCGTCACTTCAGATTGAGCTTCTCCACGAGCGGCGTCTTCTCGGCGATGTCCTTTTCGAGATTGCGCGCGAAGCCTGCAGCATCGGCGAAGTAGTCGGCCGGCTGAAAGGTCTCCTTGACGAGGGTCTGGAACGCCTGCGCCTCCACGACTGTGGCGCAGGCATTGCCGAGCTTCTCCTTCACGTCGTCGGGAAGACCCGCCGGCCCCAGAAGGCCGCCGAAGCTCAGCGGCGCGACGCTGTAACCCTGTTCCTTGAAGGTCGGCACCTCGGGCAAATGAGGATTGCGCGCCATCGCAAAAATTCCCGGCATGGCAAGCCCGCTGCCGACCGCGGCCGTCAGCGGCACCGCGGCGAAGTCGAGCTGGCCGTTGCGAACGTTCTGGATCTCTTCTGCCGGGCCTTTGAACGGCACGTTGTTGAATTCGACATTGGCGATCTGCGACAACTGGATCATGGCGAGATGCGGAATGGTGGAAATGCCGGGAATGCCGACATTCAGAGCGCCGGGCTTTTGCTTCGCAGCCTCGATGATGTCGCGCACCGTCTTGAACGGCGAATCCGGCGGAACCACGATCACCTGGTCGTTCTTGAAAGTCTGGCAGATCGGCGTGAATGATTTGTAGGTGTAACCGGCGTCCTTGTCGGTGATCGGCTGCACCGTGATCGAATAGGTCGCGCCGTGCATCAACGTGTAGCCGTCGGGCTTGGCGCGGGCCACATCGGCGCTGCCGAGGACGCCGTTGGCGCCGGGCTTGTTGACGATGATGAAAGGCTTGCCGAGCCGCACCGTCAGGCCGTCGCCGAGCATGCGGCCCAATATGTCGGCGCTCGATCCCGGCGTCGCCGGAACGATGATCTGCACGGTGCGCTCGGGATAGCCCTGCGCCGCGGCACCGCCTGCCGCGGCAAGCACGATCGCCAAACCTGCGGCGGCGACAATCCCGTTCCGCATCGTGCCCCTCCCATCTAGGTTCTGCTTATAGGGCAAACGATAACGCAAGCGCTGCCCGGATCAAAGCTGAGGCCCGCGTCCGAAGCTTACGCAGACAGCGCCTTTGCCGGGGATGCACGGAGCGGCGGATGCCTATATAGGAGAGGCCAACGGAGAGAAGAAATGACCGATACCGATAAAGTCCCCGTCACGGTCCTCACCGGCTATCTCGGTGCCGGCAAGACCACGCTGCTCAACCGCATCCTTTCGGAGCCGCACGGCAAGAAATACGCCGTCATCGTCAACGAATTCGGCGAGATCGGCATCGACAACGATCTCGTGGTCGGGGCCGACGAGGAAGTGTTCGAAATGAACAACGGCTGCATCTGCTGCACCGTGCGCGGCGATCTCGTTCGCATCCTCGACGGGCTGATGCGCCGCAAGGGCAAGTTCGACGCCATCATCGTCGAGACCACCGGGCTCGCCGATCCGGCGCCGGTGGCGCAGACGTTCTTTGTCGACGAGAACGTCGGCCGCAAGACCAAGCTCGACGCCGTGATCACGGTCGCCGACGCCAAATGGCTCAAGGATCGTCTCAAGGACGCGCCGGAGGCGAAGAACCAGATCGCCTTCGCCGACGTAATCCTGATCAACAAGACCGATCTCGTCACCCCCGAAGAGCTCGGCGACGTCGAGGCCCGCATCCGCGGCATCAACCCCTATGCCAAGGTGCACAAGACCCAGCGCGCGAAAATTGCGCTCGATCAAGTGCTCGGCCGCAACGCTTTCGATCTCGATCGCATCCTCGACATCGAGCCGGATTTCCTCGGTGGCGATGGGCACGACCACGATCACGATCATCACCACCACGATCATGATCACGCGCATGGCCACGGCCATCACCACGATCACGACCATAAGCACGCCCATTCGCATGGCGGCCTCAAGCACTATCACGACGAGGACATGCAATCGATCGCGCTGCGCACCGACAAGCCGCTCAATCCGGACAAGTTCTTTCCCTGGGTGCAGGACCTGGTGCAGAAGGAAGGCCCGAACATCCTGCGCTGCAAAGGCATCCTCGCCTTCAAGGACGACGATCAGCGCTTCGTGTTCCAGGGTGTCCACATGATCCTCGACGGCGACCATCAACGGCCGTGGAACAAGGACGAGAAGCGCGAGAGCCGCATCGTCTTCATCGGCCGCAATCTGCCGGGCAAGAAGATTTCCGAAGGCTTCGAGAGCTGCGTGGCCTAAAGCCGTAAATGACCGACACCCGCAGCGATACCGTTTCGGTCGTCGAGCGCACGCATGCGGTCGTTGCAGCCGGCGGCGTCAGCGCCGCGCATTTTCTCGGCCGCACCGCGGTCTTCGCGCTCGGCGAGGAGGCGCTGCTGTTCGTCGAGCCCAAGGGCGAGCCGCGCCGCTACGACGTCCACGGCGGCGCCATCCTGGCGACCGCTTCCGACGGTCAACGCATCGTCAGCGGCGGCGACGACGGTAAAGTCGTGGCCAGTGACGCGGGCTCAAGCCGCGTGCTTGCGACCGATCCGAAGCATCGCTGGATCGACCACGTCGCGCTCGGGCCCGACGGCGCCGTCGCCTGGTCCGCCGGCAAGACGGCGTTCGTCCAGGGCAAGGAGCTGCGCAGCTTCGATGCGGTATCGACCGTCGGCGGGCTGGCCTTTCTGCCGAAGGGCTTTCGCCTTGCCATCGCCCATTACAATGGCGCGACGCTCTGGTTTCCGAACGCGCCGCAGGCCGAGCCGGAAAAGCTCGAATGGAAGGGCTCGCACCTCGGCGCCACCGTGAGTCCCGACGGCCGCTTCCTCGTC
>Ga0335085_10005688_pt1 | contig 19921 bp, 18 predicted proteins | sample Lox_Sample_45_FD_206712 | JGI IMG/M metagenome (GOLD analysis project Ga0335085, IMG submission 206712) | Soil microbial communities from Loxahatchee National Wildlife Refuge, Florida, United States - Lox_Sample_4.5 | ecosystem: Environmental > Terrestrial > Soil > Wetlands | place: USA...
GGTGATTGCCCCCGGACGCACAACGTCCGGGCGCACGAGCCGGCGCTGCCCGTTAGGAGAAGGAGACACCGATGCCCGACTTCAAGCCAGGACTGGAAGGCGTCATCGCTTTTGAGTCCGAGATCGCCGAGCCTGACAAGGAAGGCGGCTCGCTCCGTTACCGCGGAGTGGATATCGAGGAGCTGACGGGTCACGTCTCGTTCGGCTACGTATGGGGCCTCCTCGTTGACAATTCTTTCACCCCGGGACTTCCGCCGGCCGAGGCGTTCCCTCTCCCGGTGCACTCCGGCGACGTCCGGGTCGATGTGCAGAGCGCCCTGGCCACGCTGACCCCGGCGTGGGGCATCAAGCAACTGCTCGACAGCAGTGATGACCAGGCTCGTGACGATCTTGCCCGCATCTCCGTGACCGCGCAGTCGTTTGTGGCCCAGTCGGCCCGCGGCCTCGGCCTGCCCATGGTGCCACAGCGCCTGGTGGACGCGGGGAAGACGATTCCGGAGCAGTTCATGATCCGCTGGCGGGGCGAGCCCGATCCGCGGCACGTCAAGGCGGTCGAATGCTACTGGGTCTCTGCGGCCGAGCATGGCATGAACGCCTCCACGTTCACCGCCCGCGTCATCGCCTCGACCGGCGCCGACCCGGCGGCGGCGATGTCCGGCGCGGTCGGCGCCATGTCCGGGCCGCTGCACGGCGGCGCGCCGGCACGCGTGCTGCACATGGTCGAGGAGGTTGAGCGGACGGGCGACGCGGACGCCTACGTGAAGGCGCTGCTCGACCGGGGCGACCGGCTGATGGGCTTCGGGCACCGCGTGTACCGGGCCGAGGACCCGCGTGCCCGCGTGCTGCGCCGGACCGCCAAGGAACTGGGCGCCCCCCGCTATGAGGTGGCGCTGGCCCTGGAGAACGCCGCGCTGGCGGAGCTGCGCGCGCGACAGCCCGACCGGGTGCTCGAGACCAACGTGGAGTTCTGGGCGGCCGTCATCCTCGACTTCGCCGGGGTCCCGGCCAACATGTTCACCTCGATGTTCACCTGCGCCCGCACCGCGGGGTGGGCCGCGCACATCCTGGAGCAGAAGATCACCGGCCGGCTGGTCCGGCCCAGCGCCCGGTATGTGGGCCCGGCTGCCCGGCAGGTCCGCGAGGTACCCGGCGCCGCCGACGTGCTCGACAAGGTATAGGCCGCGCACCCCGGAGAACGTCACCGCCGGGCGCCCCGGGTCCGGCCCGGCGCGCCCGGCGCCGTCCGGGCCGGCCGACCGGCCCGGACGGCGCGGGCGCGGGGCGGGACCGGGCCGGCCCCCGGGCCGGTGGCCCGCCGCGGATAGGCTGGCGCGGTGAGCAGCGTCGTCATTCCCCCCGAGATCAGGCCCGCGGACGGCAGGTTCGGCAGCGGGCCGTCCAAGGTGCGCGCGGACCAGCTGACGGCGCTGGCCCGTTCCGGCGCCGCCTACCTGGGTACCTCGCACCGGCAGGCGCCCGTCCGGTCCCTGGTCGGGCGGATCCGGACCGGGCTCGCGGGGCTCTTCTCGCTGCCGGAGGACTTCGCGGTCGTCCTCGGCAATGGCGGCACGACGGCCTTCTGGGACGCTGCGGCCTTCGGGCTGATCCGCTCCCGGTCACAGCACCTCGCGTTCGGTGAATTCTCCGCCAAGTTCGCGGCGGTGGTGACGGACGCGCCATGGCTGGACCCTCCGACGGTGATCGAATCGGCGCCGGGCCGCCATCCGCTGGCCACCGTGGAGCCCGGGGTCGATGCGTACGCCCTCACCCACAACGAGACCTCGACCGGGGTGGCGATGCCGGTCCGCCGGGTGACGGGGGCAGACTCCGGGGCGCTGATCCTCGTCGACGCCACCAGCGCCGCGGGCGGCCTCCCGGTCGATCCCGCCGACTTCGACGTGTACTTCTTCGCGCCGCAGAAGTGCTTCGGCGCCGACGGCGGCCTGTGGATCGCCCTCATGTCGCCCGCCGCCGCCGACCGCGTGGCCGAGATCGCCGCGACGGGCCGCTACGTGCCGGGCTTCCTGTCCCTGCCGTCCGCGATGGAGAACTCGGCGAAGGACCAGACGTACAACACCCCGGCCGTCGCGACGCTGCTACTGCTCGCGGACCAGATCGACTGGATGCTGGCCCGCGGCGGCCTGGCCTGGGCGACCGCACGGACCGCCGATTCGGCCGCGCGCCTGTACACCTGGGCGGAGAAGAGGCCCTATACGTCGCCGTTCGTCGCCGACCCGGCCCAGCGTTCGCAGGTGGTCGGCACGATCGACTTCACCGGCGGCGTCGCCGCGGCGGCCGTCGCCGCGGCGCTGCGCGCGAACGGCATCGTGGACACCGAACCGTACCGCAAGCTGGGCCGCAACCAGCTTCGCGTCGGCATGTTCCCCTCCGTCGACCCCGCCGATGTGGAGGCCCTGACCGCCTGCATCGACTACGTCGTCGAACGCCTCTGACCGCGGCCCCGGCCGGGACCGTCCGGCGGGGGGAGAGTTCGGCCCGGGAGCAGCTGTTGACCCTCCCCCGGCCGGAGTGGCGAGTGCGGAAAGTGCAAGCCTGACCGGGCCCGCTACTGACCGGGCCCGGTCACACGGGTTCTGAGCGCCGTGGTGCCCAGCGCACCACGGCGCTCTCGCGCGGCACGGGCGCCTCAGCGCACCAGGGAGCCGATGAGCACGGTCAGCACCAGCAGCGCGAGCACGGCGGGAAGAAGCCAGCGGGGCACGCGGGTCACGCCCCGAGCCTATCCCCGGGAGAGCGGCCAGCTGCCCAGCGTCGTGTAGCGGGGCTGGCCGCCGGGCCTGCTGAGGACCAGATGAATGCGGTCCGCGGCCCAGGCCGGCCCCCGGTACCCGCTCAGGGCGGCGACGAGGGCGCCGGCATCGGCCGGAACCCGGCAGCGTGCCAGCGTAAGATGCGGGCGGAACGCCCGGCCTTCGTCCGGCATGGTGACCCCGGCCCCGCGCGCGGCTGCGGCCACCGACGCGGCCAGGCTGGCCGCCTCGCGGTCGTCACCGCTGAGCCCGCACCACAGCACCCGGGCCCGGCCGGCCGAGGGGAAGGCACCCGCGCCGGCGAACGCGAGGCGGAACTGATGGTGCCCGGCGGCGGCGCGCTCGAGCCGCGGTGCCAGCCGGGCCGCCATCGTCTCGCTGGCCTCGCCCAGGAAGGCCAGCGTGATGTGCCAGGCATCCCGGCTGGTCCAGCGCAGGCCGGGCGGCCCCGCACGCAACGGCGTCACCGCCGAATCGAGTTCGTCGAGCACCGCCGGCGGCGGCGCGAGGGCGACGAACAGTCTCATGCGCTCATTGGTAGCAGCTTCCCTGGTTGCGGAGAGAGCTGAACATCCGCCGCCCACGCGGTGAATGCGCGCGGCTCTCCGGGAAAGCCGGACGAGCGACGGCCGGGCCGGCCGCTTCAGGACTGACTGAGCTTCTCCAGGATCGGTGCCGCGGCGCGCAGTGCCGCGCGCTCCTGCGGTGTCAGTTCCTTGAGCCGCTTCGCCAGCCACTCGTCCCGGCGCCGGCGCGCCCGCAGCACCACGGCACGGCCGTCCTCCGTCACGGTCAGCACAACCTGGCGCCGGTCGGTCGTGTGCGGTTCCCGCATCACCAGGCCGCGTTCCTCCAGGACCGCGATGACGCGTGTCATCGAGGGCGGCTGCACCTTCTCGTATTCGGCGAGCTCGCCGGGGGTCATGCCCGGGTGGCGCTCCAGCGCCGAAAGGGTGGCAAATTGCGTGTCGGACAGCTCCGACTCCGGCACGCCGTGCGCCGCGCGCTCTACCCGCAGCCGCCGCGCGAGCCGGCTGACCGAAATCCGCAACGCGGTGGGCAGGCCCACATCGGACCGTGCCTGCGCCGAGCCTGTCTGCGATAGTGTCATCTTCATTAGCCTAAGTCATTACCCAAACTAACAATATGCGGTGCTGCGGCATTCCGCAAACCGCCTATCGCGCACGAGCAGGCAGCGGGCGCCTGCGGCCGGATGATCAAAGTACATCACGGATGGCGGGCACGGCAGGGGACATCACGGGCGGGGTCCGTCACGCCGGGCCGGGCGGGCACGTAACCTGGCTCTCGTGGCTTCTCCGCCCCGCTCACCGCCGCCTCCGCTGGAGGGAAACGCCCGGCTGATCACTGCCGTCCTCACGGCGGGCTGGCTGATCGCGCTCATCGTCGTCCTGGTCATCCGCGGCAGCCTGCCGCCGGCCGAGCGCTGGTGGGTGTGGACCTGCGTGACCGGGCTGGTGATGGGGTTCTTCGGCCTGTGGTACGTGCCGCACCTGCAGCGCCGCCGGGTCATCGCCGCCGAGCGCCGCGCGGCCCGGCCGGACCGCCGGGAACCGGGTCAGGCCCCGCCGCTGAACGACTCGAAGACGGTCTCATCCAGCGAGACGCCGGGCAGATCCACCAGGTCGTAGCCGAACTCGTCGATCACCGGCGAGACCGTCTGCGCGGGCGCATCGAGCGCCGATTCCGAATGCGCCCCGCAGCCGTGGTCACCGGATACGATCCGGCCGTCGTCCGGGGCGTAAGCGTTCGCGCAGCCGCCGAACATCTGGCCGAGCACCCCGCTGAGCGGGACGAAAAAGCCGCAGCTGGCGCAGGTGGCAGGGGCCGCGCGGGCCAGCGGCGTACGCGGGCCGTGCTCGCTGTCGTACCACCGTTCGGCGGTCTCGTCACGCCCAGCCGGGGACAGCACCCGGGCCCGGCCCGGGAAGGTCGGCTCCGGCGCGTCCCGCGCCTCGGGCGGATCGGGGGCCTCCGCCGGCCCGTCGGCGTACCAGTCAACCACGGCGTCGTCCCCGGCCAGCATCACCATCGGGACGAGCCGTTCGTCGTCGTCGTGGGCCGGGAGCAGGTCGCCCACGCCCACGTCGCCCGGCTGGAGCCGGTCCCGCCAGGGCACCCAGGCGGGTGCCAGCAGCGCGTCAGGGCCGGGCAGCAGCGCGCTGTCATCGACGGTGACGTTCTTGGCGCGTGCGGCACGCGTCACGGTCACCGCCCAGCGCCATCCGGGGTAGGCGGGGTCGAGGCACGCGAACAGGTGGGTGACGACCCGGTCGCCGCCCGCCTCGACGCCGAGGTGCTCCCCGACCTGCTGCGCGCCGACGGTGTCCTCCACCGCGGCACGCGCCAGGCCGACGGCTTCCGCGCATGCCTGATCTGGCTCCTTGCTGCGGACACGGATCGGGCTCACGATTAGTTATTCTCGCTCATCGGGACGACTGCACGAGCCAGCTATCGGGGAATTCCCGCCCGTCTGGTCCTCGCAGTCTCCGCTGAGACGAATACTTGGGGCATGGGAGTGTCGGAGGCATGGCGGGTGACCGGGCAGGCGGCCCGGTCTGCCGCGCGATCGGGTGCTTCCGCGAACCGGCGGCTGGGACGGTTCGTGCACCGGCTCAGCGGCGCGTCCGGTGCGGGCCGCACCGGCCTGTCGAGCCTCATCGAGCTGACCGCGGCGGGCAGTGCCGGTGACGCCTTCGTAGCCGTGGCGCTGGCCAGCACCGTGTTCTTCAACACCTCGCTGCACGAGGCCCGCAGTCAGGTCGTGCTCTACCTCGTCCTCACCGTGGCGCCGTTCGCGCTGCTCGCGCCGTTCATCGGTCCCATGCTGGACCGTGTCCGGCAGGGGCGCCGCTACATCATGATGGGGACCCTGCTCGCCCGCGGCCTCTTGTGCTGGGCGATGTCCGGCGCGGTCACGGGTGATCCGGTCACCCTGTTCCCGGCGGCGTTCGGCGTGCTGGTCCTGCAGAAGGCATACGCGATCACCCGCAGCTCGGTGACCCCGCGGCTGCTGCCCGCCGAGATCACGCTGGTGACGGCGAACGCACGGAACGGCCTGGGGGCCGTCCTGGCCGCGACCGTGGCCGCGCCGGTGGCCTTCGGGATCCAGGACGTGGCCGGCGCGGCCTGGGCGCTGCGCGTCGGCACCCTCGTCTACCTGGGGGCCACGGTGCTCGGGGCCCGGGTCCCTGACCGCATCGATGACACCCCGCCCGAGCCGGCACCGCCCGCCGGGCAGGCAGCCGACGGTGCGGGATCCGCCGCCCCGGGGGCCTACCCCCCGCAGCCCGGCCCGGCCGCCCCGGGTGCGCAGGCCGGCCGCGGTCCGGGGCCCGCGCGCCCGGCGCGCCCGGGGCAGCCGCCAGGCGAGCCGGGGCGCCAGGAAGCCAGTCCGAAACGGCGGGGACGGCTACGGTCGGTTGGGCCGATCGTCGCCGAGGCGATATGGGCCAACGCGGCGGTGCGCGTGTTCGCCGGCTTTATGGTCTTCTTCCTCGCGTTCCTGCTGCGCAGCGCGCACTTCCCCGGGTTCTCGCAGAACCTGGCGCTGGGCTCGCTGGTGTTCGCCGCGGCGGCCGGCGGCCTGATCGGCACGGCGGCCGGCTCGCTGGTCCGTTCCCGCGTGCCGCACCGGATGGCGTTCGGCGTGCTGCTCCTGTGCACGGCAACATCCGCCGTGTGCGCAGTGTTCTTCGGCCTGGGCACGGCGCTGATCGTCGCGTTCGTGGCATCGGTGGGGACCGTGCTGGCCAAGCTCGCGCTGGACGCTACGGTGCAGCGGGAGATCCCGGAGCAGGTCCGGACGTCCACGTTCGCCGTGTCCGAGACGATCCACCAGGTGTCCTGGGTGACGGGAGGGCTCGCGGGCGTGCTGGTCTCAATGACGGGCAGCGGCCCGGTCGGGCTGTGGATCAGCGCCGCCGGCCTGGGCACCGCCGTGGTGTTCCTGGTGCTGTCACGGCGGCGGCGCCTGCGGGCCGGAGCGGCCGCCGCGTCCCGGCGGGGCTGAGGCGGGCGGCGCGGGCCAGCGGCCCCGAGGCCAGCGCCGACCAGCGCCGCGGGCATCGCAGGCCGGTAGAGGCGGTCAGCCGGCCTCGACGTCGTCGGCCACGGCCCGCAGCACGGCACCGATCTTCTTGGCGTCGCGGCTGTCCGGATGCTTGCCGCGGCGGTAGGTGTTCGATACCCCGTCCAGCAGCTTGATCAGATCCTCGACGAGCACGATCATCTCATCCGGCTTCTTGCGGGCCACCTTCACGGTGACGGTGGGCGGCGGCTCGATGAGCCGCACCTGAAGGGCCTGCGCACCCTTCCGGCCCTCGGCGACGCCGAACTCCACCCGCTGGCCGGGGCGCAGCGAGGTGGTGCCGGAGGGGAGGGCAGAAGAATGCACGAAGACTTCACCCCCGTCGTCGCGGGCGAGGAAACCGAACCCCTTCTCGGAGTCGTACCACTTGACCTTGCCGGTAGGCACGCAAGACCTCACGTGAATAGAAAAAACTGACGAACGGCACATAACGTGATCGAGCCGATGCTTCGGACACCTCTAGGCTAGCCGCCGCACGGAGCGGACGGCATACCCGTGAAGGGCGGCAGCAGTCTAACCGGGCCCGGACGGGCGGGCCTCTGGCGAAAGGCGAGGGCCCGGGGGAAAGTCCCCCGGGCCCTCGGCGGTAAAGGGATGGACTAGAAGTCCATGTCCCCGCCGCCCGGAGCGGCCGGGGCCTTCTCCTTCTCCGGCTTCTCGGCGATCACAGCCTCGGTGGTAAGGAACAGGCCGGCGATCGACGATGCGTTCTGCAGCGCCGAACGGGTGACCTTGGTGGGGTCATTGATCCCGGCCTTCAGCATGTCCACGTACTCACCGGTGGCGGCGTTCAGGCCCTGGCCCGCTGGGAGGCTCTTGACCTTCTCCACCACGACGCCGCCCTCGAGGCCGGCGTTCACCGCGATCTGCTTGAGCGGCTCCTCCAGGGCCCGGCGGACGATCGCCGCGCCGGTGGACTCGTCGCCCGCCAGTTCCAGCTTCTGGAACGCACTGTTGCCCGCCTGGATGAGCGCCACGCCGCCGCCGGGCACGATGCCCTCCTCGACGGCCGCCTTGGCATTACGCACGGCGTCCTCGATGCGGTGCTTGCGCTCCTTCAGCTCGACCTCGGTCGCCGCGCCGGCCTTGATGACGGCCACGCCGCCCGCCAGCTTGGCCAGCCGCTCCTGCAGCTTCTCGCGGTCGTAGTCGGAGTCGGTGTTCTCGATCTCCGTGCGGATCTGGTTGACACGGCCAGAAATCTGGTCCGCGTCACCGGCACCGTCCACGATGGTCGTCTCGTCCTTGGTGACGACCACCTTGCGGGCGCGGCCGAGCACGTCGACGTCGGCGTTCTCCAGCTTCAGGCCCAGCTCCTCGCTGATGACCTGGGCGCCGGTCAGAATGGCGATGTCGCCGAGCATGGCCTTGCGACGGTCACCGAACCCGGGGGCCTTCACCGCGACCGACTTGAACAGGCCGCGCATCTTGTTCACGATGAGCGTCGCCAGGGCTTCGCCCTCGACGTCCTCCGCGATGATGACGAGCGGCTTGCCCGACTGCACGACCTTGTCCAGCAGCGGCAGCAGGTCCTTGTTGGCCGAGACCTTCGAGTTGACCACGAGAATGTACGGGTCGTCCAGGACGGCCTCGAGACGCTCGGGATCGGTGACGAAGTACGGCGCGATGTAGCCCTTGTCGAAGCGCATACCCTCGGTGAGCTCGAGCTCGAGGCCGAAGGTGTTGCTCTCCTCGACGGTGATGACGCCTTCCTTGCCCACCTTGTCCATGGCTTCGGCGATCATCTCGCCGATGGCCGGGTCGCCCGCGGAAATGGAGGCGGTGGAAGCGATCTGCTCCTTGGTCTCCACGTCCTTGGCGAGCTTGGACAATTCCTCGCTCACCCGCTCGACGGCCGCGTCGATGCCGCGCTTGAGCGACATCGGGTTGGCGCCGGCGGCCACGTTGCGCAGGCCCTCGCGAACGAGCGCCTGGGCGAGAACGGTGGCGGTGGTGGTGCCGTCACCCGCAACGTCGTCGGTCTTCTTCGCAACTTCCTTAACGAGCTCCGCGCCGATCTTCTCCCACGGGTCCTCGAGCTCGATCTCCTTGGCGATGGACACGCCATCGTTGGTGATCGTGGGGGCGCCCCACTTCTTCTCGAGTACCACGTTCCGGCCCTTCGGGCCGAGGGTTACCTTCACGGCGTCGGCGAGCTGGTTCATGCCGCGCTCAAGGCCGCGCCGGGCGTCCTCGTCGAACGCGATCATCTTCGCTGCCATAGGCTCCAGTCCTCCGTGGCTTGCTAGCGGATCGAGGCGACGCCCGCGACGGCTGGCCTGAGCCGCGAGCAGTCATGTCCTGCCGCGCGCACCGGCCTCATCACCCGATCCCGCCTATCGCTGTCACTCTCGTAGGGAGAGTGCCAACGCCATGTTTAGCACTCTCACCGGGAGAGTGCAAACGCGGGGCGGTCTCGCGGCGGCACAGCAAAACGGCCCGGCCCTCGTCGGGGCCGGGCCGTTTTGACGTCAGAGCTTCAGACCACGCGGACAGCCTCAGCCTGCTGTCCCCGGTCGCTCTGCGTAATCTCGAACTCCACCCGCTGGCCCTCTTCAAGCGTGCGGTAACCGTCCGCCTGAATTGCCGAGAAGTGGACAAACACGTCCTTGCCGCTATCCACGGCGATGAAGCCGTAGCCCTTCTCCGCGTTGAACCACTTGACGGTGCCCTGAGCCATTTCCACACAACTCCCTAACTGCGCTCGGGCCTCGAGCTCCGCCCTTGCAACGCGGAACCCGTTCGATCGCATTGCCCGGGCCACGCCAAGGAGCGGGTCCGACCGATGGCGACCAGAAACGACACTACCGCGTACGCGAACCGGACGGGCCAGATCTCCGGTGATAAGCGTGCACAGGCGGCGATCAAACGGTTACCGTGGCCGCGACGGCACGGGAGCGCTAACCTCCGGCCACCGCCGGGATGACCGAGACCTGCGCACCCGAGGGGACAAGGGTGTCAAGGCCCTGGGCGAAACGGACATCCTCCTCGCCGACGTACACGTTGACGAACCTGCGGAGCTTGCCGCCGTCGTCGACGATCCGCCCGGCGATGCCGGGATAGGCAGCGTCCAGCCCGGCGATCACCTCACGGAGCGTGCCGTGGCCTGCGCTGACCTCCGCCGCGCCGCCGGTATAGGACCGCAGGATGGTGGGGATCCGTACTGACACGCTCATTCGACGCCCGCCTCTCGGAACGATTCCAGCGTCGGCCGGACCACGGGCGGCACGGGCAACGCCCCCGCGACCGCGTCTAGCGTCTTCAGGCCGTCGCCGGAGTTGATTATCACCGTCTCCGCCCCGGGGTCGATCTGCCCGGAGGCGAGGAGCTTGCGCAGGACGCCCAGCGTCACGCCGCCGGCCGTTTCCGCGAAGATCCCCTCGGTGGCGGCGAGCAGGCGGATCGAGTCGATGATCTCCTCATCGCTCACGTCCGCGACGGCACCGCCGGTCCGCCGTACCGCGTCCAGCACGTAGGGGCCGTCCGCCGGGTTGCCGATGGCCAGCGACTTGGCGACGGTGGCGGGGCGCACCGGCGCGACGACGTCCTGGCCCGCCGCGAAGGCGGCCGACACCGGCGAGCACCCGGTGGCCTGGGCGCCGAACACGTGCCAGCCGGTGTCGTCGACGAGCCCGAGCGAGGCCAGCTCACGGAAGCCCTTGTCCACCTTGGTGAGCTGGGCGCCCGAGGCGATGGGCACGACGACCTGCTCCGGCAGCCGCCAGCCGAGCTGCTCCGCGATCTCGAAGCCGAGCGTCTTGGACCCTTCCGCGTAGTAAGGCCGGACGTTGACGTTGACGAACGCCCAGTCCTCGTGCTCACCCGCCAGCTCGGAGGCCAGGCGGTTCACGTCGTCGTAGTTGCCGTCGACGAGGACGAACGTGCCGCCGTAGACCGCCGTGGTGATGATCTTCTGCTGCTCGAGGTCGGCCGGGACGAGCACCACGGAGCGGATGCCGGCCCGGGCCGCGGCCGCGGCGACCGCGTTCGCCAGGTTTCCCGTCGACGGGCAGGCGAGAACCTTGAACCCCATTTCCATCGCGGCGGCGAGCGCCACCGCGACGACGCGGTCCTTGAAGGAGTGGGTCGGGTTGTCCCGGTCGTCCTTGACCCAGAGCCGCCGCATGCCCAGCGCGTGCGCCAGGTTGTCCGCGCGGATCAGCCGGGTGTAACCCGGCTCGGTGGTGGGCCGCCGGGCGATGTCGGCGGGTACCGGGAGCAGCTTGGCGTAGCGCCACATGTTGCGCGGGCCGGCCTCGATGTCGGCCCTGGTCAGCGCCGGGAAATTGTAGGCGACCTCGAGTGGGCCGAAGCAGTCCTCACATGCGTAGTAAGGCCCGAGTTCACGGGTCAGGCCGCATTCACGGCAGGACAGGTGGGTGGCGTACCCGAACCGGGACACCGAAGGTGTCGTGCGGCCGGAAGGTACAGCGTCATTCTTCTCAGTGGCAGATGTGCTCACGTCGCGAGGCCCCTTTCATCCTCATCTTTCCCGGGTCACCCTGACCGCGGGCCGGAGTTGGCACCTCTCACGACATGGCCTCGCGCTGAACCGGTTGCCCATGACGGCGGGCCGGTTCCCTTACGGGCGCCTCGCGGAACTAATCCCCGCGAGCAGAGCATCATCGTGACGGTTGCCGGGGCTTCACAGGGCCGATCCCTCCACCCCTCTAGATGAGCTGTCTTCAGTTGTGCCGCGGCGAATACTGGGGTTCCCCGCGACCGGGCCGTTTCCGGATGGACACATGCCTTACGTGAACTTTAACCGATCATGGCCGATGCCGCAGCATGAGATATCGCTCATCGGACCGGTCTCGGCGGGTCAGGATCCTCCGCTAACCTGCCAGGATATGGGTCACGACTGCAGCCTGTGCCGGGAGGCCGCCTCGGACAGCGGCGCGGCAGAAGGCAACGCTGACGCCGGGGAGGCAGCCTCTGACCGGGAGGCCGGTCCCGGGGACGCCCCGGATCACGAAGCCGTCCCGGACGCGGACACCTCCCCGGACGGCGGCCGGGTGCTCGTCGCGTCGAACCGGGGCCCCCTGTCCTTCACCGTGGCCCCCGACGGGAGCCTGTCCGCCCGGCGCGGCGGCGGGGGGCTGGTGTCCGGGCTCATGCCCGGCTTGTCGTCGCTCGCGGACCGCGCCGAGGTGTTGTGGATCTGCGCCGCGCTCAGTCACGCCGACCGCGCCGCGGCCCGCCATGATCCGGACGGCAGGCAGTTCGGCATCGAAACCGGGGGACGGTCGGGCGGCCGGACCGCGGTCCGTGCGCTTGACATACCGGCCGACACCTTTCACAGCGCCTACAACGCGGTGGCGAACGCCACCTTGTGGTTCGTCCACCACATGCTGTTCGACATCCCGGTCCAGCCGCGCTTCGGGCCGACGTTCCGGCGCGACTGGCAGTCCTACGTCGCTTACAACGAGGCGTTCGCGGGGGCGCTCGCGCAGGCCGCAGCGCCGGCCCCGGTGGCCGCTCGCGTGCTCGTGCAGGATTACCATCTGGCGCTCGTCCCGCGGATGCTGCGGGATGCCGTGCCGGGCATCCGCATCGCGCACTTCTCGCACACGCCGTGGGCGCCGACGGACTACTACCGGATACTTCCCGATGACGTCGGCCGCGCCGTCCTCGACGGCATGCTGGGCGCCGACCACGCCGCCTTCCACTGCCAGCGATGGGCCGATGCGTTCCTCGACTGCTGTGAGGCGCTGCTGGGGGCGCAGGTCGACCGGGCCGCGCAGCGGGTCATCCACCGCGGCCATGTCACCGGCGTGGGCGTCCACCCGCTCGGCGTCGACGCACCGACCCTCCGCGAGCGCGGCCGGGCGGCCGACGTCGAGGCGCACGTCGCCGCGCTGACCCGGGCCGCGGCCGGCCGGAAGCTGATCGTGCGGATCGACCGGACCGAATTGTCCAAGAACATCCTGCGGGGACTGGCCGCCTACCGTGAGCTGCTCACCACCCGGCCCGAATGGCGCGGCCAGGTCGTGCACGTCGTGTTCGCCTACCCGTCCCGGATCAGCGTGCCCGGATATCGCGAGTACACCGACGAGATGGTGCGGATGGCGGCCGGGATCACCGAGGAGTTCGGCACCCCGGACTGGAATCCGCTCATCCTCGAGGTCAAGGACGACTACCCGCGATCCCTGGCCGCGGGCCGCGTCGCGGACGTCCTGGTGGTCAACCCGATCCGGGACGGCATGAACCTGGTCGCCGAGGAGGGCCCGGTGCTGTCCGACCGCGGTTGTGCGCTGGTCCTGTCCCGCGAAGCGGGCGCCGCCTCACTGCTCGGATCGGACGCGCTGCTCGTCAACCCCTACGATGTGAGCGCCACCGCGAACGCGATGCACCAGGCGCTGCTGATGCCCGAGGATGAGCGCCGCCGACGGTGCTCCGCGCTGGCCGCCGCCGCGGCGGCCAAGGCGCCCGGCCAGTGGCTCACCGCCCAGCTCGACGCGTTGCCTTGAGGCTGCCCTCGGCTCATTGGTCTAACGGACGCCGTCCGGGGGACGACCCCCCTGGACCCCCCGGTACCCGCTGCCGCACCCGCCGCACCACCGGCCGCTCACCCGGGCCTTCGGCCCGGGGTCGCTGGGCCGGTAAAGGATTGCCTCCGTAACCCGCGGTGGTGAACGTTAGGACTACCCTCGGCGGCGTCCGCTAGGGCGGTCAGGAGGGCGGCTATGCCGTCGGGGCCGTCCACTGCGAGGTCTCCTTCGTCCCTGGGCAGCTCGGACTCGGGGGCGGCGCTGACGACGTTCAGGCCGGGGATGCCGTCGGCACGCAGGGCGCGGACGGCGGCGAACGCGGGCAGGTCGCCGAGGTCGTCGCCGCAGAACATGACCGACCGCGCTCCCCGCTCGGCGGACAGCTCCCGCAGAGCCACGCCCTTGTCCATGCCCGGGGCCCGCAGCTCGACGACCCGGCGGCCCGGCTCCACCGCCAGCCCGGTCCGCCGCGCGAGTGCCTCCAGCGGGCCGCGCAGCAGGGCCAGCGCGGCATCCGGGTCGGCGGTACCGCGGGTGTGCACCGCGACGGCGTGCCCCTTGTCCTCAGTGCGGGTCCCGTCGAGGGCCCCCGCCGTCCGCAGCACGACGGGCAGCTCGCGCCGGGCCGCCGCCACGCCCGGGGGCTCGGGCGGTGCGGAGACCCGGCCGCCTTCCCAGCGTTCCCAGCCGTAGTGGCCGAGCACGATGAGGCCGGGCACGGTGTCCAGGCCGCCGAGCTCGACCGCCTGCACCACGGGGCGGCCGGTGATGACGGCCAGCGTGCCGACGCGTGCCGCCAGCCGCCGCAGCGCCGCAATCGCGGCGGGATGGGCGTACGCGGCGGCCGGGTCAGCCACGATCGGCGAGAGCGTCCCGTCGTAGTCGGAGGCGATCAGCGCGCCGCCGGGCGCGGACTGCAGCGCGTCCAGGCCGACCTGCCCCTCGGCGGTGACGGCCCGGGGCAGCCCGGCGGCGACACGCTCGGCGGTCATGGCCGCCCTCTCCGCGGTTCTCGCATCATGCCGTCCTATTCGGGAGTACGCGGCGACCGCATCCGCTGCCGCCGGGAGCGCTGCCTGCGCAGCCGCTTGATGAGCACCGGATCGAACCGCAGGGCCTCCGGCGTGTCGATGAGCTCGTTCAGTATCTGGTAATAGCGGGTTGGCGCGAGGTTCAGCACGTCGTGCATGGCCTGTTCCTTCGCCCCCGGGTGCCGCCAGGCTCGCCCTTCGAAGGCCAGGATCTGGGCGTCACGCTCGGATAGTTCCGCCATATCGCCTTCCTCCCGGACACGCTCATCGTAGGTGGGCGGCGAGCAGGCGGAAAATCCGGCCGTGCGCCCCTGCTGTACCGGCGGCTTCCTGCGACGTACGCTCACGGATCGTGGCTCCTTTTCGCTGTCTGACGTTTCTCACCGACTACGGGCTGGAGGACGGATTCACCGCCGCCTGCCACGGAGTTGCCGCCCAGATCGCGCCGCAGCTGCGTGTCGTGGACATCACCCACCTCATTCCGGGTGGTGACGTGCGCCGCGGCGCGGCCGTGCTCGCCCAGACGATTCCCTACTTCCCGCCCGCGGTGCACGTCGCCGTAGTCGACCCGGGAGTCGGCACGGACCGGCGGGGCATCGCCGTCGCGGCCGGGGACGCCATCCTGGTCGGACCGGACAACGGCGTGCTGTCGTGGGCGATGTCGGTGGCCGGCGGCCCGCGGACGGCGATCAGCCTCACCAATAAGGACATGTGGCTCAACCCCACGGCGGCACCGACGTTCCACGGCCGTGACATCTTCATGCCGGTCGCCGCACGGCTGGCCGCCGGAGCAGACCTCGCGTCGGCCGGCACCGAGATCGAGGTGTCGGACGTGGTGACGCTGCCGCCGCCGGCGAGCCGGGTGATCGACGGGACCGCTCAGGGTGAGGTCCTGACGGTCGACACATTCGGCAACGTACAGCTGTCCATCTCCGCGTTGGACGCCGGCAGCATCGGTGTCCGCTACGGCCGGAACGTGGTGGTGCGAGCCGGGCGCCGACAGCTGACCATGCCCTACCGGGAGACGTTCGGCGCGGTCGCGCCCGGTGAGCTGGTCGCCTTCGCCGATGGATCCGGCATGGTCTCACTGGCGGTCAATTCCGGCGACGCGGCCCAGCGGCTTGGGCTGCCGCCCGGCGCGCACGTCTGCCTGAACGCCGCGCCCTAATCGAGCGTCCCCGCAGGGGTATCTGGGGCTGAGGCGCCTTTGGTGCCCTGGCCGACCGGGGACCGCTTCCGGCGCTGCGTAGCCGGATGTCTACGGTCCGTCTGACCCGGCGTACATGCGCCGCAAGATCGGCGGGAACGATTCCCCGGGCGGGCACGCGCATGGCACGATGGGTCCTGCGACGACAAGACCGTAGGGACGGGCCGGGAGTACGGGCGCCAAGAGCCAGCCGGGCAGAGCCGCAATCCCGCGAACGGGCAGCACGCCGCGTGTCCCCCGTCCAGAGGAGACGTGACCGCCGTGTCACCTCGATTGCCCAGCGGCACGCTGCTGGCGCTGACCGTGGCGATGACGGCCGCCACCGCGGTCATGGCTGCCCTGCCCGCGTCGGCCGGTCCCGTCGCATTGGGCGGCCCGGCGGCAAGCCGCGGCGGGATGGCCCCCGGGGCGCGATCCGCCCAGATCCGCGCCCAGGAATGGTGGCTGGCCAGCCTGCATGTCCCGCAGGCCTGGCAGTCCTCGCGCGGGGCGGGCATCACCGTCGCCGTGCTGAGCAGCGGGGTGGAGGCAGCTCATCCCGACCTGACCGGCTCCGTCGTCACCGGACCCGATCTGACCGGTTCAGGTGAGGCGGCCGACGCCCCCTCCTGGGGAATCGAGGGCACGTCTGCCGCAAGCATCATCGCAGGTCACGGGGACAACGTGGATGACGCGTCGGGAATCATCGGTATCGCGCCCGCGGCCAGGGTTCTTTCCATCCGGGTGGTTCTGGATGCGACCGACCCGCTGAACGCGAACCCGGCTGACGTGAGACGCCTGCCGGCCGCGATCGCCGCGGGTATCCGGTACGCCGCCGGGCACGGCGCCCAAGTGATCGACCTGCCGCTGGACCCGGCGAGCCTGGCTTCCGACGGCGCCGCGACCGGCGGCCTCAGCGCCGCCGCCGGGGGCAGCGCTGCCGAGCGCGCGGCCGTGAGCTATGCCCTCGGGAAGGGGGCCGTTCTCGTCGCGCCGGCCGGGGACAACGGCGAGGACGGCAACGGACCCACCTTCCCCGCAGCCTACCCCGGGGTGATCGCGCTAGGTGCCGTGGACCGCCACTTCGTCCGGGCCGCGTTCTCGACCCGGCAGTCCTACGTGGCGCTCACCGCGCCCGGGGTGAACCTCACCACGGCGAGCCCGCCGTCCGGGTACCGGACCATGAGCACCACCGACGCGGCCGGCGCCGTTGTCGCGGGCGTCGCGGCTCTGATCCGGTCGCGGTATCCCGCCCTGACCGGCCGCCAGGTTCGGCAGGCGCTCGTGACCGGCAGCGTGGCCCGGCCGCCGTCCGCCACGACACCGGGCTACGGCTCCGGGACGGTGGACGCACTGAAGGCCATCGAGGCGGCGGCACTCATCGCGGCCCCGCGTGCGTCGGCCTCGGCGCCCTCCACCCCGTCGGCTACGGCTCAGGCGCCACCGGGTAAGCAGACCGGGCCCGCGGCCGGTCAGCCCAAGACGGGCATCCTGGGCCGGGCCAAGACCGTGCTGCGCGATGCGGCCGTGGCTGCAGGAATGCTGATCGTTCTGCTGCTGGCGAGCCTGGTCGGGATCCGGGTCCGGCGGCGGCGGGCGGGACGGGCTACTCTGCCCGCCCCGGAGCCCCGGACCCTGCTCAACGCCCCATCCGGGCCGCTGACGGCGGCTGGCGGCGCGAGGCACACGAGGGCGGCCGCCGAAGAGCGTGCCGCCGCAGCGCAGATGGCCGCGCCGGGAGCGGCCCCCTGGCGGACAGGACGTGCCCGCCAGGACTGGCGGGCACAAGCCGGCGGACGGGACTGGCGGGCACAAGCCCACGTGCCGGGTCAGGGCGCGCCCGCCTGGACGGCCACCCGGCCGGCTCTGCCCGGCGCGCCACCGGCCCTGGCCAGCAGGCCGCCGCCGCACATCCTGCCGGTGCCCGGCGCGCCGCCGTTCCCGGGCGCCTTTCCCGGCCCGTCGTCGCCGGGCCTTCCGGGCCGGCCCGGGACATCTGGGCCAGCCCCGGCCGACGGGGAACCCGGGAACACCCCGGCTCCGGGCGGGGCAACCCCGGGCGACGCTGCGCCGGGAAGCACTGCTCCGGGGGCCGCGGTTCCCGCCGAGAGACCCCGCCGAGGGGGGCGGAAACGGGGCCGGGGCGGAGGCCGGTCCCGGGCGGGCTCCCGGATCAGCGCGCACGGTCTGCGGCTGCGGGTGACGCCGCCGTCAAGGACGGTAACCCGGGCTCAGGTCACCGTGCCCGGCGGCCCACCGTGGGAACCGGCGCCGATGCCGGAGGGTGAACTGCCACAGGAGGCGGCGCGGCGGGCACCCGATCCGTTCGCCCTGTTCGTGCCGCCGGCCCCGAGGACGCCGGCGCCATGGGACGTGACTCAGCCGGGACATCCGCCCGAGCCACGGCCCATGCCCCCGCCCGGGCACTCGCCCCCCATCGGTCAGGCCGCCCCGCCAGATCAGCCCGCCCGCCCCGGCGGCCGAACTGGCCCGATGGGCCCGGCTCGCCCGGGACCGTTTGCAGGCCCGGGCGGACCAGTGGCTCCGGCTGCCCCGGCACCCTCCGCAGGCCCGGCTGGCCCTGTCCCCCCTCCTGACCCAATTGGCCCGATACCCCCTCTGGACCTAACTGACCCGCTCCCCTCCGCGGGTCCAACTGACCGGGTCCCTCCTGCGGGCCCAACCGACCCGGTCCCCCCTGCGGGCTCAACTGGCCCGATGCCCTCTGCGGGCTCAACTGGCCCTCCCTCCCCTGCGGGCTCAACTGGCCCGATGCCCTCTGCGGGCTCAACTGACCCTGCCTCCCCTGAGAGCCCAACTGACCCGGTACCCCCCGCAGGCTCAACTGCTACGGTCCTCTCTCCAGGCCCAACTGACCCGATAGCCTCTGCAGGCGGAGCCGGGATACCCTCGGCGGGCTCAGCCGACCCGATGCCTCCCAGCGCCCGGCTGCCTCCCGGGCGCCCGGTACCCCCGGTGGATCCGGAGGGACCCGGAGGAACGGTCCCGCCGCGGAGGCCGGCGGTGCCGGGTGGCACTCCGCCGCTGGAAGGCCGGCTGCCGCTCGCGCGGCCGTCGAGTTTCGCGGGCTCGTCAGGACCGCCCGATCCTCCCCCTCGGCCGGCTCCGTCGCATCCGGCCGACCCGGCGGTCCCGCCACCCGAACAGCGGGACACGACGGAGCCCGCCAGCGGGCCGCCGGAGGTGCCGGGCCATTCGCCGGGCACCGGCCCCCGAACCATGCCCCCACCCGGCCCGGCCGGGAGCGGCAGCCCCCGGTGGCGCCGGTCACCGTACTCCGGCAGGCACGCCTCGGACCCCGGCCCGCAGCCCGCCGCCCCCGGACCGGGAGAGGATCCGGGCAGTTCTCCCAGGCGCAGGACCGACGATGCACCCTCCGGCCCGCTCTACGTCTGGAATCCGGCCGCCGCGGCGGACCCGTTCCCGTCGGCCCCGCCGCCACATGGCGACGCCGGGCGCCCGGGTGAGGGTGCGGAGGATACCGAGGATCCGGAGCCCTAAGCACCCGCCGCGAGCTGCTCCTTGCGCGCCGACGCGTACATCGCGACGTACTCTTGCCCGGACAGCTGCTGAATCGCCCCGACCACGTCGTCGGCGACGGCCCGGCGTGCCTTTCCCGGCGCCTCGCGCCCGGCGCTCGCGGCGTCGCCGAAGGTCATCGGCTTCCCGATACGGATCTCGATCCGGCCCAGGCGGGGGATAGCGCGGCCGGGCGGCAGCACGCGGTCCGTGCCGATCATGGCGACGGGGATGACCGGAAGGCCGGAGTTCAGCGCCAGCCAGCCCACTCCTGGCCGGGCGCGGTACAACCGCCCGTCTGGGGACCGGGTGCCTTCGGGATAGATGCCGAAGAGCTCCCCGCTGCGCAGCAGGGCGAGAGCCCCTTCGAGCATTTCCTGGGCCGCGCGCGCACCGGCCCGGTCCACCGCTAGCTGGCCGGTGGCCTGCAGATAGAGGCCCATGAGCCGCAGGCCGGGCCGCTTACTGGTGAAGTATTCAGACTTGGCCGCGAACGTCACCGGGCGTTTGAGCATCAGCGGCAGGAAGACCGAGTCCAGTACGGATAGGTGATTGGACGCCAGGATGGCGCCGCCGGTGTCCGGAATATGCTCCGCGCCAATGACCTGCGGCCGCCACAACCCGCGCAGGAACGGCCCGGCGATGAGCCGTGATAGCTGGTACTGCACCCGTTCTCCTTTGTGCGTCCGGTCGTCCGGTGTGCGTCCGGTCGTCCGGGCTAGCTGATCGGGCTGGCGATGGAGGTCTCGGTGACCGCCGGCGGGTGGCTGGCGGGCGTGTCAGCGGTGAGCGGT
>Ga0335085_10005689_pt1 | contig 19918 bp, 18 predicted proteins | sample Lox_Sample_45_FD_206712 | JGI IMG/M metagenome (GOLD analysis project Ga0335085, IMG submission 206712) | Soil microbial communities from Loxahatchee National Wildlife Refuge, Florida, United States - Lox_Sample_4.5 | ecosystem: Environmental > Terrestrial > Soil > Wetlands | place: USA...
CAGACTCACGAGCGGGCTTGCGGCTCCAAGAAATCGCAGCCTTCACCCAGCACAGGCCGAGTCGATCATAAACCGATCTCGTGGACATTTTCATGCTTCGGGGTGTCGCGAAGCGACATGACGACTCGTGGACATTTTCATGCTTCGGGGTGTCGCGAAGCGACATGACGACTCACGAGGATTCGGAAAGGGCGGGACTTCAGTCCCGCCGATCTGCAGAACTGCGCTCTTTGTCAAGTATCCGACGGACGTTGTAACGGCGGGGCTGAAGCCGGCTGAAGCCCCGCCCTTTCCGAATCCTCGTGAGAAATGCAGGCTAGCACTCGCTAGTGCGTCTGGGATGGAGTATTGCCCGAGAGACTGTAGGAACCTCGGGACGGGACGGGTGTTCACTGGCGCAAGTCTTGAATGCAGCATTGCGGTCATCAAGGGTCGGGGAAGGCAAGAGGAGCAGTTATGAGATGGCAAATGAGGAACACAATCAGGACACTCGGCTGCGGGGTGGCGCTCGCCTTGGGCACGGCCGCTCTCGCCGCGGCGCAGAGTCCCAAGCTCGATCTCGGGAATCTGGCCAAGCTCGCCGACAGAGCGGATGAAGTGGTGGATGTGACGCTCGACGGCCAGACGCTCAAGTTTGCAGAGAAGTTTATGGAGGAGGATAAGGACGAAGATGATGCCGAGGCGCTGAAACTGATTAAGAATCTGACCGGAATATATGTCAAAAGCTTCGAGTTCGACAAACCCGATCAGTACTCAGAAGCTGACGTCGAGGCTATTCGCTCCCAACTTCACAGCGGTGCGTGGTCACGGATGGTGGGTTACGAGAGCAAGCGCGAGCATGAAAAAGACGAGATCTGGGTTATGTCCGACCCTAACGGGAAGTCTAACCTTGGCCTCGCAATTATCGCCGCGGAAGCCAAGGAGCTTACGGTGGTGAACATTGTAGGACCTATTGACGTGAATGATCTTCCCGCCCTGGAAGGAAAGATGGGCGTTCCCCACCTGGATGTCAGGCCGAACGAGCGCGGAGGCAGTCATGCGGATCACTAAACTTGTCCCTGCCACCTGCGCAATAATCGCGATCCTGGCAAGTGCGGCTATGCCCGCGCGCGCGGCCGATCGTGAGTTTCACGAGATCGTCAACCGGCTGGCAGCCACCTATCACCAGAAGCCGATGTCCTTCATGGGATTCGTATCGTTTGTGGCGCGCTTTGCGCAGCCGCAAGGAGTGAGCGGGATCAAGTTTGCGATCTTTGACGACATTGACCCTTCGCTCAGTCCAGACGAAAACGAATTCGATGCATTCATGCAAGGCATTGTAGGCTCAGAGTTCCAACCCTTTGTTCGAGTGCGCTCGCATCGCGACCACGAGCAGACTTACGTTTACCTGCACAACCTGAAGGATGCTTCGGAGATGCTTGTGGTCACCATCGAAACTTCTGACGCGGTCGTCGTCAAGATGCGCCTCAAGCCCGAAGCGATGAAGGACTGGATGGATGATCCCGTGGGCGAAAGCAAGCATTCAGCGCACAACGGGGGCCTTGGCAGCCGGGACTGACTTGACGCCCGCACTGCTCATGTCGCTGTCCGCTGTCACGCCTGCCGTCCGGGCAGATACATTGTGAGAAAACGCTGCGCGAGAATGAACCCGTCCTTCCGCTCTTGCGGAAAGTCGGCCTCGTTTTCGGTTCCTCTCTTGTCCCAGAACTCATCTTCGTGTTCCACGGCGATGCCACCCGCAAATCCAGCTTGTAAAAGCACGGTGATGAATGCCGGCCAATTAATGAGACCTTGGCCCGGGATGCGGTAGCGCCACCAACCGTCGCCGTGAATGCCCACCTGCTGCAGCACGGGCTGCGTGATCTCGGTATCCTTGGCGTGAACCGCATGAATCCGTGATTGAAAATGCCAGGCGGTGCTGATGGGATCGATGTACTGTCGCACAAAATGTGAGGGATCAAATTCCAGACCGAAGCGGGGATTTGGAACCAAGGCGAAAATCTTCTCCCAGATTGCGGGAATCGTGGCGAAGTTGAAAGGCGCAGGGTAGTTCTCCCAGCCGATCTTCATGTCCAGCTTTTCGCACACCGGCATATATTGCTCATTCACGGCATCAGCGAAGAGCTTCACCATGTCATCGACCTTAGCGCCGTGCATTCCGCCGCTCAGGGTACCCACAAACTTGCAGCCGAGATGATGGGCAAACTCGATGCAGCGCACAAACTTTGCTTGAGTCGCGGCGCGCTGCGCCGCGTCACCGGCAATGTGGTTGAATCCTCCCATGCACTCGATGCTGATGATGCGCACTCCGGCATCGCGGGCCGCGGCAAGAATCTGATCAATCTGGCTGTCGCTGAGATCGGGGTTGAAAGTGGGACCGTGCGTCACCACCACGCCCTCATAGCCGGCAGCGCCCGCAAAGCGCAGCTTCTCGGGCGTGTAAGGTGTGATGATGCAAAGCTTCGGGAACTTCGTCGCTCCGGGCACCTCGGGCGGCGCAAGGCCAGCGGACGTTTTGGCGCTTGCAGCCAGCATCGACGCTGATTGCAGCACCGCCGCTGACGCCCCTGCTGCCTTCAGGAAATTGCGTCTCTTGATCTTCGACATCCCTTGACCTCCGCTACGTTGACTATCGTCGTCGCCATGTTCAGGCACTGACTTCTGACGCTATGTATAGTACCATCGCAACTCAGCGAAGCGAACGCAGGAATCGGCGATGGCCACGACCACCATCAACGGAGTTGGAACGGCGCGACCCGGGCGCATGGTGGTGCGTTTACTCGGTTATGCGCTCTCGGCACTGATCGGCATTCTGGTCGTCATCACAGTGTGGGCCTGGTGGCGCGTCCGCGCTTGCCTGCCGCAGCTTGATGGCGCCGTTCAGGCCCGAGGATTAGCCGCGCCCGTCCAGGTGCTGCGCGATGCTCGCGGCGTGCCGCACGTTCGCGCCGAATCGCTGGAGGATGCCTACTTCACACAGGGCTATATCACGGCGCAGGACCGGCTCTGGCAGATGGACTTGAGCCGCCGACTTGCCAACGGCGAGCTTTCCGAGATCTTCGGCGCCCGCACGCTGGAGCACGACATCGAGAATCGCAGGCTCGGATTCCGCGTGGCAGCCGAACGAGGCGCGGCGGAGCTTCCGCCTGATTTCCAACGTCTGATTTCGGCTTACGCGCGGGGCGTCAACGCCTTCATGACGACTCATCTCGATCGGCTTCCTATCGAATTCACAATGCTGCGTTACAAGCCGCGGCCGTGGCGTGAGGCGGATTCTCTTTCGGTTGCTCTGAACATGGCCAAGATGTTGAGCACGTCGTGGCAGGGCGATTTGATGCGCGAGCGCGTCCGCGCCAGGCTCAGTCCCGAACTCTATGCCGATCTCTTCCCGGTGGACTCGCCGTTGGAGCGTCCAGTAGCCGAGCAAGTCACTGGCCCTGCTCACGCTGTCCCGCCTGACGCCGCCAGGAATAGCCAACCCACTGTCCCGGTGCGTCGGCCTGACGCTCACCGGGATTCCGACACTCGCCTCGATCCCGTGCTTAGCGCGCTCACCTCTGCCGGCGACGAAACCGCGTTCGCGCTCGGCAGCAACAACTGGGTGGTGAGCGGCGCTCACACAGAGTCTGGTAAGCCGTTGCTCTCGAACGATCCGCATATTGCGCACAGCGTTCCGAGCGTATGGTACATGATGCAACTGGAAGCTCCTGGTCTTGACGTGTCCGGCGTCACCTTGCCCGGCGCGCCTTCGGTGATCATTGGGCACAATGAGCGCATCGCTTGGGGTATGACGAATACCGGGCCGGATGTTCAGGACCTCTACGTGGAGAAATTCGATCCCTCGAACCCGGATCAGTATCTCCACGATGGACAGTGGGTGCAAGCGGAAGTGCGCCACGAAACCATTAAGGTACGGGATGCGGAAGACTACAAGTTGACGGTGCGGACCACGCGCCACGGTCCGATCATCTCTGACGAGAACGGGCGGTCGCTCGCCCTTTGCTGGACGGCGCTCCAACGCCAGGCACTGCAATTTCCTTTTCTCGCGATGAACCAGACGCGCAATTGGCAGGAGTTTCGAGACGCCATCCGACACTTTACCGGACCCGAGCAAAACATGGTCTATGCCGATGTGGACGGCAACATCGGTTACTACGCTCCTGCCTGGGTTCCGGTGCGGCGCCAAAGCGACGGCTCCGTGCCAGTGCCGGGCGATAGCGACGCCTACGATTGGACAGGCTATATTCCTTTCGAGGACTTACCGCACGCTTACAATCCGGCGAGCGGTCTGATTGCTACCGCCAACAGCCGCGTGATTCCCGCAGACTACCCTTACTTCTTCACACACACTTGGGCTCCACCTTTTCGAACGGCGCGAATCTTCCAACTGCTTGCGTCAGGGACGCCGGGACGCTCGTGCGGCACCGCGAATTCGTCCAATGCAGGCGATGCAGCCCAGTCCCACGATTCGCAGAAGGCTGCCTGCTTCAACGCCTCGGATATGCTGCGGATTGACATGGACATCCATCCGCTCGACGACACGTGGCTGGCGCAAGCGCTAGTTCGCGCCGCACAGGCGCATGCTCCTGATCGCGATGACGCCCGCCAGGCCATCGAGATCCTGCGACAATGGAATGGCGACGCGACCGCGGACTCCGCCGCGCCCTTGATCTGTGCCAACACATTCACGGCTTTGCGAGAACGCTTGTTGGAACCGAAACTTGGCGCGGAGCTGGCCAAGGAGAACTGGTCGCTCAGCGAGATCTTTACCGAAGACGTGATCGATCACCAACTCACGCGCTGGCTTCCACCCACGGATTCCGACTTCAATGCCACGCTGATGACCAGCCTCGACGACGGCCTGATGCGCATCGAAGCGCGCCTGCCGGGACGTGGTGTCGCTTCTTGGCGTTGGGGCGACACCATTCCCCTCACTTTCCATCATCCGCTCGATTCCCTGCCCTTCATCGGCCATCGGTTTGATGTCGGACCTTATCCACAATTCGGAACGGCCAACAGCGTCAAGGCCACCACACCCGGCGCGGGACCTTCGATGCGCATGGTCGTTGATCTCGCGAACCTCGATAATTCGGTCCAGAACCTGACGCTCGGCGAATCGGGCCAGATCACAAGCCCGTACTACTCTGACCAGTTCCAAGCCTGGTACCACGGCAGCAGCTTCCCCATGCTCTTCAGCGATAAAGCCGTGGATCAAGGAGCGGTTCACCGACTGACCCTCGAACCGAGCCGGCAACAGGCAATAGGCAATAGGCAGTAGGCTCCCATTAACCTCTGCCCTCACTTCGTCGGCTCCATTTGCAGCGCGTTGTTGAAGCGGTTGAAATAGTTGAACAGTCCCGCGACTGCGGCAATTTCCACGATTTCGCCTTCATCAAAATGGCGGCGTAACTCGGCAAACATCTGGTCGGAGATGGCGTGGGAGTCGCGCGTGAGCCGCTCGGAGAACTGCAGAGCCGCGCGCTCAGGCGCAGCGAATACTTCGAGATCGCCACTCTCGAGCGCGGCAATCTCCGCCCCTGTGGCGCCGAACCGCCTTGCCAAGGCGGTATGCGAATTCAGTCAGTATTCGCAGGTGTTGAGATAAGAGAGGCGCACCGAGATCATTTCCTTCAGCTTGCGGGAAACCGTGCCGGTGTTCATCACTTTGAAAAAGTGTTCATTCATGGTCTGCATGATCTCGGGCCGGTGCGGCACAGTGCGGAACATGTTGGGGACGTTGCCTCGTTCGCGCATGAACTGGTCGAACACTTGGCGCGAACCGGCATCAACTTGATCGGGAGAGAGTTTGGAGAGGCGGGGCATGAAATTGTGAATGATGAGTGAATTATGCAATGAATGATAAACGGTGAGAATTGAGTGAGAAAGCATAAACGACGAATGCTGAAGGATCAATCCAATCCGTTTCATGTGAATACTATCGTACTGCTTAACCACTCATGTATAAACACGCCGGCCGTGGCGCTGGTGTCATTTAAACGCCTGAGACGCAGTCATTCCCGCGAAGGCGGGAATCCACTTTTGACAGCTTCTTTTTCCCAAGGACTTCGGCAATGGATTCCCGCCTTCGCGGGAATGACTGCGTCTCGGAGGGTTACGCCGCGGGAGTGACTGCGCCTCGGAGGGTTCTGCCCGGCAAATGACACAGTACCGCGTGCTGGCGCGTGCTGCAAGGAACTTGGGTTGGACGCTGCTTGTCGCTTCACCGAAGCGCGATCAAAGCTCGATCTTCGAAAACGAATAGCTCCCAATGGCCAGCAGCACAATCGCGACTCCACTCAGCACGGCCAAATCGATCAACAAACCAAAATGTGAAAGTCCGATCAGGCTGCCTCGCAATCCGTCAATGCCGTAGGAGAGTGGATTGGCGTTGGTCGCAACCTTCAGCGCCGTGGGAAGGTGATCAAGAGGAAACAGAGCTCCCGAGAAAAAGAAAATGGGCATCACCAGGAAGTTCATGATGAGCTGAAAGCCCTGCATGTCCTGCAGACGCGAGCCGATGGCCGTGCCAAGGCCCGCAAAGCACAAGGCGATCAGCGCCATGTAGCAAAACGCGCGCGGCACCGACGTGATGCCGGCAGGGCGGAAACCGGCCACCAGGCACAGTACGATCATGAGGGTCCCCTGAATCAAGGCCACCGTGACTCCGCCCAAGGTCTTGCCCAGCACAATGGTCATGCGCGGCACCGGCGCCACCAGCGTCTCCTTGAGGAAGCCAAACTGCCGGTCCCAGAGCAACCCGATCCCGGAAAAAATGGAAGTGAACAGCACCATCATGCCGATCACGCCCGGAGCGACAAACTGCAGATAGCTTCCGTTCCCTGCCCTTTGGAACACGGCCCCCAAGCCGTAGCCAAGAGCAATGAGATAGAGCAGAGGCTGCCCGAGCGACGCCACCACCTGCGCGCGGGAACGCAGGTAACGCTTCACTTCGCGGAGCCATAGAATATAGACAGCGCCCATCGCTTATCTCCTCCACATTTTGACGAACTGCCGCATCTGATCGGTGGAACTGGCGGCCTCGTCGCGAATCGATGACCCCGTGAGCGCCAGGAACGCATGTTCCAGCGAGTCAGTGTTGGTTTGTTCCTTGAGCTCGGCCGGAGATCCTTGCGCCACGATCCGGCCGTGATCGATCACCGCGATGCGCTGCGCTACGCGGTCCGCCTCATCCATGTAGTGGGTGGTAAGAAACACCGTCGTGCCCTCAGTGGCATTCAGACGCTTGACGTGAGTCCAGAGTTGATTGCGGCTCTGAGGGTCAAGCCCCAGCGTAGGCTCATCGAGAAAGAGAATCTTGGGCGTGTGCAGGAAGCCGCGCGCAATCTCCAGGCGCCGCTTCATACCGCCCGAAAACTTCTTCACCGGCTCGTTGCGCTTCTCCCACAGCTCGAAGAGCTTGAGAAGCTCTTCGGTGCGCTCCACGCGAACCTTGCGAGGCACGTGGTAGAGCACGCCATGAATTTCCATGTTTTCATAGGCGGTCATCTCCCATTCCAGACTCGGGTCTTGAAACACGATTCCAAACCGCCGGCGCGCCTCGTGCTGCTTGCGCTGAGGATCGAGTCCGTCGATCTCCAGGGTACCGCTGGTGGGCTTCATCAGCGTGGTCAGCATTTTGATGGTGGTGGTTTTGCCGGCGCCGTTCGGCCCCAGGAACGCGAAAATCTCTCCCTGCTGTACCTCAAAGGAAATGTCGTTGACGGCAGCAAAGTCGCCGAACTTCTTCACCAAGTTTTGCACTCGAATCATGGATCCTCGGGGCCCTCCCAAATAATACGAGACAGACCAGCCCAGTCTATCAGAAGCAGCAGTGCCCGCCGAGTTGACCCAACATCGCTCCCGCAGTCAGCCGGGTTTCCTTCTCTGATAACGGATTGACACACGAACCGAAGGGCGCCATTTGAAACCCGCCGTACTATTTGCTATGGTGAGACTATCAACGAGATTCAGAAAGGTGGCCTATGCTCTCAGATCGACTCATTAACCTGATCGAGACGCACGCGGAAACCCTAACCCGCAGCACCCTGAACGATCTTCGGAAGAGTCCTCGTACACCGTCTTATCACCCCCTCGGGGACGATGCTATGCGGGACCGCATCTATGCGGTCTATCACGAGCTCGGCAACTGGCTGGCCGAGAAGACGGACGCCAAGATTGAAGCGTGGTACCGCGAGCTGGGCGGACGTCGCCACCGCGAGGGGTTTGCGCTCAGCGAGGTGATTTGCGCGCTGATGTTGACGAAGAAGAACCTCGAGGACTACGTGCGCAACTCGGGACTTACGGACTCGGCCGTGGACCTTCACCGGGAACGGGAACTCTTTCGAAGGGTCGATTACTTTTTTGACGGCGCAATTTATTATACGGCGCGCGGGTACGAGCAAGAATCATCAAAGCCGGTAGCTGCCCGCCAGGCGAAGGCCTCTTGAGGGAGTGAGCCTCTGCGCGGCGAGGAGCGACGCGGATGATTGTAGGTACCGGGGTCGATCTGGTTGAGACGGCCCGCATCGCCGAAAACATTGAGCGCTATGGCGACCGCTTCGTGCGGCGCCTGTATACGCCGGGTGAGATTGCATACTGCGAAAAGTTCAAGAATCGGGCGGAGCGGTTTGCGGCGCGCTTCGCCGTGAAGGAGGCCGCCTTTAAGGCGCTTGGCACCGGCTGGCGTGAGGGCGTACGCTGGCTGGACGTTGAGGTTGTGAATCAGGCGAGCGGCAAGCCTGAATTGCAGCTCCACGGGCGAGCCGGAGAGCTGGCGCGCTCGCTGGGCGTCACTAACAAGACGGTCTCGATCTCTCATGCGGACCACTACGCGGTGGCGCAGGTCCTCTTCGAATCCGATGGCTAGGCTTCGAATTCGGAGTTCGGCAGGGTGGGCCGTGGCGTTCTTCGGCCTCGCGATCTGCGCGATTGCGCAATCCAATCCGCCGGTGCAACAGCCCAGGGTGATCGATGCCCGTGAAGCTACTCGGCTGCTGATCAACCAGTCGAAGCCGGATTACCCCGCGGTGGCGCACGATAACTACATTCAGGGCCAAGTGCAGGTGGAACTAACAGTGGGCGCGGACGGGCACGTGCGCAAGGCTCACGTGCTGCATGGCCATCCGCTGCTGGCGGCATCAGCCCTCAAGAGCGTTCATAGCTGGGTGTACCGGCCATTTGTTACTCCCTCCGGACCCACGCCCTTCAGTACCCTGGTTAAAGTCGTGTTCGACCTTAACAAAAGAGAGCACACTGAATTCCCGGCCACTCCTGAGCGGGATCTCGAACAACAGATCAAGCTGCCTGAGGTGGCGGAGCAGCCAGCCGATCCGCAGGGAAGCTCTTCCGTTCGCTTGCGGGTCTTGGTGGCAGAGGACGGGCGAGTGATCGATTCGACCTTGCTTTCTGGACCGGTGGCGTTGCTGGCGGCGGCGCAGAATAACCTGGCGCAATGGAAATTCCAGCCTGCGCGCTGGGGCAATATGGCGATACCCTGGTACCTTGAGGTTACGGTGCCCGCCGAAAACGGCGTCCAATCCGAAGCTTTGGTGGAACCGAAGCGCCATTGACGCAAGCAAGAAAGAGAGTTCTGTGAAACTAAGCACTCCGACCCAAACTCAAGGCCAACGGCCTTGCGACGATCTGCGAAGCAGAAGAGTGGCCGCTGTCTTTGCCCTAAGCCTGCTACCGACGATGATTATTCCGTCCGTGCTCCACCGCAAAAAGAAGCAGGAGACTCACGCGCCTCAATTCACCTACGCAGGCGGCACTGAGGACGTGGCGGAGGGCTGCGTGGGCGTGCTGCAGTTGACGTCGAGCTCGATGGCGTACAAGTGCGACCAACGCACGCTGATTGTGCCTTACGACGGCATCGACGTGATGGAATACCGGCAGAACGTTAGCCCGCAAGTGTGGAAGATGAACCCCAACTGGAAGGTGAAACCGCCGGAGTATCACCTCAAGGGCAAGGGGAACCATTACTTCACGCTGGTCTACAGGGATTCCGGCGCCACCCACATCCTGGTGCTGGATGTGCCCGTCGATCAAATGAACCCTTATCTCGCTGAAATCGAGCTCAAAACCGACCGGCGCGTGGATGTTCAGCGCCACGAAGACTATCAGTAAGCTGTAAAGCAACCTCTGTATCCATCTTTTATCCAGCACCTTCATCTCGCCGCACGTCGCCGCAGAGGGAACCTCTGATTCACCTGATTCCGGAGTTGGCATGAAGCACGTGATCGTCGGCACGGCGGGCCACATTGACCACGGCAAGTCAGCGCTCGTGCTGGCGCTTACCGGCACCGATCCTGACCGCCTGGCGGAAGAGAAGCGGCGGGGAATCACCATCGATCTGGGGTTTGCTCACCTTGACCTCGGCAATCAGGTACGGGTTGGATTTGTGGATGTTCCCGGCCACGAGCGCTTCGTGCGCAACATGCTGGCCGGCGCCAGCGGCATCGACCTGCTCATGCTGGTGGTGGCGGCGGATGAGTCCATCAAGCCTCAGACGCGTGAACACTTCGAGATCTGCAAACTGCTCGGCGTGCGGCGGGGCCTGGTGGCCATCACCAAACGCGACTCGGTGGACCCGGACGTTCTCTCGACCGTGCAGTTGGAAGTGCAAGAATTTGTCGCCGGCTCTTTTCTCGACGGAGCCCCGCTGGTGCCGGTGAGCGCGCGCACGGGCGAGGGGCTCGACGCGCTGCGGACCGAGCTGCTGCAACTGAGCCTCAGCACCCAAGACCGCCCTGCGGACTCGCCCTTCCGCCTGCCGGTGGACCGGTCATTCGTCATGAAAGGGTTCGGAACGGTTGTTACGGGCACGCTCGCCGCTGGCCGGGTGAGGACTGAGGAGGAAGTCGAGCTTTTTCCGACGCGGCGACGGCTGCGCGTGCGCGGAATCCAGGTTCACAATGAAACAGTGGCAGAGGCCGCAGCCGGCCAGCGTACGGCACTCAACGTGGCGGGTATTGAGGCCAGCGAGGTCTCGCGCGGCATGGTGCTGGCGGCGCCGGGTCTGTTTGAAAACAGCAGACGGCTGGACTGCACGCTGACCTTGCTGAACTCGGTCCGGCCGCTGAAAAATCGCAGCCGCGTGCACTTTCATTCTGGGACTGCTGAGATGCTGGCCGAGGTCGTGCTTGTCGAAGGTCGCGAACTCGAATCCGGCGACCAAACCTACGCTCAACTTCGCCTTTCTGAGCCGGGGCTCTTCCTGCCCGGCGATCGCTTCATCATTCGGCAGTTTTCACCCGTCACTACGATCGGCGGCGGCACTGTCCTTGACAACCAACCGCTCAAGCATCGCGCCGGCGACCCTGCGGTGCGGGCGCTGCTTCAGCAACTCGAACGTGCGCCCGATTCACGGATCGAGTTGCTGGTTCGCGAATCGGGCGAGGCTAGCGTCGTGGCCCTGGCTGCGCGCACCGGGTGGTCGCCGGAAGAAATCGCCCGTCGCGCCCAATCGGCGGCCAGGGAACGCGGCTTTCTGACGCTTGGCCAGCAAGGTGCGCTGCTCGTCGACGCCGAACACTTCAAGCAATTAACCAGCCGCGTGTTGACAGCGCTTCAAGACTTCCATACCCGGAATCCGTTGGTTCAGGGGCTTGGCAAAGAGGATTTGCGAGGGCGCCTGACGTCGCGCTCGAATCATCATGCCGGTCTTAACCGGCTTCCCTCAGCAGCCTTGTTTAACGCGGTTCTCCAAGCCCTGAGCTCCGACAGGAAAGTACAGATCGAAGGTGAACTGGTTCGGCTCGCCGGGCGCGAGATTCAGCTCAGCGCCGAAGAAATCGCCGCCAAGGAGCGCATCAGCCGGGCGTTCGAGCAAGCCGGGCTTACGGTGCCACCAGCGGCCGACGTGCTCGCCCAGCTCTCGGTGGATCGAGCGCGCGCCCAGAAAATCCTGCAAATCCTGGTGCGCGAGAGGACGCTGGTGAAGGTCTCGGAAGGCTTGCTGTTTCACCGCTCGGCGCTCGACCGGCTGCGCAATCTGCTGGCGCGACGCAAGGCGAAGAGCGACCGGATGGACGTGGCCGCATTCAAGGAAATCACCGGCGTTACCCGTAAGTATGCGATTCCGTTGCTCGAATACCTCGACCGCGAGCGCGTCACGCGGCGCGTGGGAGACGTGAGAATCATTCTGTAGTGTCCGTTGATTTCAGCGCCAGATTCCTCGGTGCGCTCGGAATGACACGGCTCCCGACTGTTCTTCAACAAACTCCCTAAGCGAACAACACATAGGCGTCTGCGCCAATCCGAAACGGAACCACGTGTGTGCCGTTCGGCAGGCTGTTCCAAGTGGCCAGGCTGGTCCAGCCAAGGCAATCACCATTGAATCGATTGAGCGTTGCGGTCCCGTCGGGCATGTAGGCTACAAAGTGGGGATCGCCGTTCGCCAGCGTCAGCGGTTCGACCGCCGTAAGCTGAAGGGCATTTGAAAGCGGAAGCTTAGTTCCCACCTCAATGGTACCGGCCCTCAAGCCGTCGAGCACGTGATCGATATTGACATTGAGCTTGGCAACGTTGGTTTTGAAAAAGAAGTTTTCACCACCGAACTGGAAGAACGCAAAACGTGTCCAACCGCGTGCCCACTGATGCCACCAGACGCACGCCGGATGTGCCTGGCCGGCAGGAAACGAGTAAAGCGCCACGCTGCCGTTGGCCTGGTTGTAGCCGAGAAACGCCAAGCCCCTCCGCGTAAGGAAAGGTTTGGTCGTGGTGTATCCCTTGGTCATGCCGGGGTTGTGAGTCAGCGCGAACTGCACCGCGCTGGGCAAGGGTGTGGCGAGCTTGTAGAACGCGAAGATTCCGTCTGAGGCTCGGTAGCACATCAAGCTGGATACCTGATCGCTGACGTACGGCTCGATGATGTCCCATCCCGTGCCGATGGTGAAACTTGTGGTGGCGATCAGATCGGCGGTTGCGGCGTCGAGCACGTATCCTTGGGCCGCGCCAGCGCTTGAATCATAGACCAGCAGCATGGGCTCGTTTTCCGAGGGGACAACGGTCATCGCGGTGGGCGAGGCCGGCAGGGCATTGTGGAGGGTCCCGGCAACAACCTGCCGAACGGCCATGGTGTTGGACTGGTTTGCGGGGTTTATACTAAAGATCCGAAAATTCTGAGACATGTTGAGGCCCTTGCCGCCAGCGGGCGAATTGCGCCTGCCTCTACAACTAGCCTACAAAATCCACCACACAGGCCCACGACGCCAGCGCGCTCACCACGCTGGTCCAATATCCGTACTGCTCGTAAATATCCGAGGAAAGGTTCGCGTCCTTCGTCGGCATTTGAGGATCACTGGCATTGCGAATGGCCAGCCACTTCACCGGGCTGCCCATTTCCTGCACCGCCAGGCCGAGGACGGCGTCGTCCATTTCGATCATGGCGCCCTTGCCTTGAAGCTGGAATGAGTTTTGCTTGGTGTCGAACTCAAATTTATCGGTGGTCACAATCACGGGCGGCTCGCCCACCTGGGATTCGGGGTTTGCGGCCGTAAACACCTGGGGATTTCGCGTGAACGGTTTGACCGCGGCCGGATAGGCCGTGCGCGCCTGCTTGATGGGCGGCGCATTGGGCGCAATCAGCTTGGCAATGTTTGCGAGCTGGCCGGTGGTGGGAATAACATAGCCGCTCGAAAAGCTCTGGTTGTTGAACGGCATGTTCTTGAACGTGCCGTCCAATTTGAAGCGCGCGGTATTCGCGGCCATCACATCACCCAGAGCTAATTTCGGCCCGATCGCGCCGGCCGTCCCCGAGGTAATCACCAGCTTGGCCTGGGTCTGCTCAATGACCTGCTTAAACATATCCTTCACCGGCATTGAGGCGTTGTCCCGGGCAAGGTGAAAGTTCGACTTCATCAACAGAACTTTGCGGCCACCGATCAAAATCGGCATGAACTTGCCGATATAAGGGGCCTCTTGCGCCGGGGACTTCGGAGTGAATCGGCCGGCATACTTGGCCTCCCACTGGTTTGCATAAACGTACCAGCCCCCAGACACCCCGGAGGGCGGCATCGCCCATGAACCCGGCGTCATCACGGCGGACATGGCATTGGCTTCAGCCGAGGTCCAGGTGAAGATCACGAACTCTGCCGGGGACAGCACTGCGTCCTTGCCATTGTAAGTGAACGTGGAATCGGGTTCGGGCTGCAGGCCCGAAGGCCAGGGAATTTGCGCGATGGCATGCTTCGTGACCATGACCACGCCGCTCCCCAAGGAACTGGCGGCGTCTTCTTCAAGGGGGTTGTAGTCGATGATCTTCTCGGCATAGGGATCAACTTGAACTTCGGGATTCTTCAGCGTCCTGGTCGGCTTGATCACCATCATGTCGCGCGGGACCGGGCCCCAGAACGGGTCGTTGGCATAGCTGTCGTCCAGCGCGTCGTTAACCAGCTTTGTGAAGGCTGCGTACCTACCGGGCTGTTGCTGTAAAGCGAGTGTCATTCCTGCCAGAGTCTGCGCGTCATCGCCGGAGCTGACCACCGAGAAGTTGTTTTGCAACCGGCCTGCGATCTTAACCGCGGTATTCTCATCGCCGTCATCCCAGGTTTCAATGTCCTGGATTGAGTGTCCCCCCAGGGCCACAAGCGGAGTTGTCGCGATCATCGCGCCCACCTGGCGCGCCGCGTTTTGCATCGCGTCAAGAGGGTACTCCTGTTGGAAATTCATCGATTTTCCGTTGATTCCTGTGGCCAGGCCCGTCAACTCGACGGTGGTAGCCCCGTTCGCCAGCGCGTTGGCGAGCGCCGTGATTTGGCTGACGTACGAATCACGGGTACTTTGCGAGAGGGCCGGCATTGCCTGGATAACGCCCTGCACGAGTGCCAGGCGGAGCAGGTCTGTGGGATGAACATCCATGGCGTTGGTGTCGTCGGCGCCCGAGGCATTGCGCAGGCCGGGCTTCCGGGCGGGAGGCCTGGCGAATTGACCGATGAAGACCGCGAGCAACATGGCCAGGTTGAACCCGAATGTCGGCCCCATGTTCAGCACGCCATAGGTGTCGGCGGCCGCCTCTTCCATCCAGTAATCCCAAAGCAGAGCCTGCCAGGCGCTGCTCGAGTCCGGGAAGAGGGAATAAACCTCCTGGCGCAATTGCTGCATCAAGCCCCGGTCGGCGTGGATCACGTCGTGACCGCCCGTCTCATGGGCCAGGCTGCCGAAGAAGAGAGGATGGTCCGCGAATGTCGCGGGAAGGCTTACCACGCCAATGGTCCCGCCGGTCAGTTTGTCGATCATGTCGCACGGAAGCGTAAAGGGTCCGTTGTCTGGAACCGACTGGAAGACGGCCAGCGGCGGCAGCGTCTCCGTCAGGGCGATCTTAAGATTCTTTCGGTCGCTCCAATTCAAGAAGGACATGAAGAGGTCCGAGATTACCGCCAGAAAGCGATTCATCTGGGGCCGGATGGAGTTGTCTTTGTGCTGGTAGACGCAGCCGGTCAGCGTTTCAACGGTAAACGTGTCGGCCGGGCCGAGTCTCGCGAAGAGGCTGTCGGCGCGGTCCAGCAGCGGCGTTACGTACCCGCTGCGAAAAGGTGCCGGCAGCAGCGGATCGGCGCTCTTGATCAAGGCTTCCACCTTAGCTCTCGTGGGTTTGGCGCCGAAGACCGGCGTGGAGGGCGCCAGGAATTTCGTCTTCATGAGCTGGGTGTAAAGTATGTTGAAGTTCGCTTCGATTCCTGTCACCGACATGGTCAATCTCCTCTCACTGGTTAGCTTTTGTTCACTCGGGCGAACCAAGTGCTCCCGAGGCCCTATTTGCGCCCTTTGCTTTTGGGTTTGGATCGATTCGGAGCGTTAGCGGCGGCGACCGATTTTCGCGCGACCGACTCGCGGTCTTTCTGCCGAGCGGGATCACCTGAGAGTTCCCAGCCCTGCAACGCCCGGCGCGCGCGGGTTTCCGCGTCCAGCACGGCGGCCGACGGGGCGGCCCTCGCCGGCCGCGCTTCGACGAGGCTCGGCAACGGTCGTTTGGCCTTGGCCCGCACGCCCTTTTGTAAGAACGCCTCCAACAATGAAGCTTGCTCCTGTTTTTCAGCCATCAGTGCCGGGATCGACGATTCTGCCGTCAGGCTCGGCGCATCGCTGAGCGGCTGGAGCTCAGCCTCGTAGTCGCAGGGTCCGATTTGCATCATGGTGCAGAACACACACGCGCCCTTCGGGCGTGCCAAGTGTCCCGTGGCAGGGTTGTATTGCAGGTGGCCTGCCGTCGCTTCGGAGACGAGTTGCGCCAGAACCTTCGACCTGAATTGCTTGAATTGGACCGGATCTCCGGTGATGTGCGGCGAGAAGATCACCCGCGCTTCCAGCGGATTGCCCTGGCTGTCGGCGCCGTAGCGCAGGCGTACTTCGCGATTGATCAGCTCACTGATGGTGTCGCCCACCTTCGGGTTACCGGCGGAGAATCGGCCATTCATCTCCGCCAGGAACGCGTCCGTGGTCGATTGGCTGAAGATCATCAGCACCAGCGGAAGGCTCTGGAAAAGCTGCCGCAAGAAGTACTGGCGATGATAGAAGCACTCCGTCACAATCCCCTTCTGCTGATCCGGAGTCATGGGAGGCATCGACGGATCGGAAGGATCAGTCTTGGTGATCCACTTCGCCGACGCGCAGGCCACCATATTGCCGTAAGAGACGTCTTCACCCACCATGAGGTTGTGATTGGACCACCCCATCGCGCTCGCGAGGTCTTCGAGCAGCGACTGGTAATTGAGGTACATCTGCACCGGTTGCAGCTCCACCGGGATGGTGTGGAAGCCGTCGGCATCCACCGGCACATTCAACTCAACGCCTGAAAACGGCCCATCCGTGCGGCCACCAAGGTATTGCTCATACTGCTGCGTCGGGATGTCGAGCTTGGCGGTTTCGCGGTACCTGAAATAATGGGCGTACTGAGCGACGGTATCGAACAGCGGGCTGATGGAATTGATGGTCGCCGGCCACCAACCGGGAAGATTGGGATTAATGCCCAATGACATGATGGGAGCCTTGCGGCACCCGCTGAGCATTTCAGGCGCCATCGGCCCACGCCCAAGATACTGTGACACCTGCACAATTCCCGGCTTTACCGGCGGCTGATCCGACTCATATCCGTAACTGTGATAAGTGCCCCACTGGCGAAAATAGGCGCACGGATGCGGGGTAGGTCCCGGCTCCTCCGCAACGCGCATGGCCTGGCAGGGCATCACCTCGTAGGCCAATTCAACTTCGGTCGGGAGTTGGTTGTTGCTCATAGATCAGACCCAAGGGTGACGATTTGGCGCCATCAAGCTCCGGCCGGCGCGACGGATGTGTTGATGAATCTCGGACCGTAGAACACCGGCTGATCCAAATCCGTGTACCTCTTCAAAAACTCGAATTCCGCAGGGTAAAGACTCGGCAATTGGGAAATAGCTGCGGACGGAACCTGATGGCGCGTGATGTTCTCGCGGGCCAAGACCCGAAGATCGATCATACCGGGAGGATTTCCTCCGGTGCCGCGCACCGACAAGCCCACCGTCTTCCAGGAAGCATCGGCGGGACCGTTCCAGGCTGCGTCGAGGGCCGCCAGAATCGCCGAAAACGCCGAATCCAGCGCCGAAAGATCCTTGGTGACCGCAGCCGCATTCGGATCGAGGGCGATGATCTTGGCGTAGCCGTCGGACGGAACCGCAAGCGTGTTGATGACCGCCGGCCAGCCTGTCGGTTGGCCCCTGAAGAAGAGATGCTCTGTCTCCGGCGTCAGGTCGACGTGCGGCTTCGGCTCATGGTAGGTGGCTCCATAGTACAACTCAGCAAAACGAGCGTAATGCGACTCCTCCAGCTCGTAATCTTTGGGAGTGATCAGCGTCTTGGCGGAGGCGCCTTCGCCTTGCTCGAGGATTTCGTCGATGCCACTCAATATCGCTTGGAGGGGGTCGACGCCTTCCGTGTACTTGATCTGCGCGAAGCCGATGTCATCATAAACCTGGTTGGAGGCGCCGCCGGCTTTGACGGCCGCAGCCACCGCATCGGCATTATCCAGAATTGCCTGGCGAATGGCGTTGTAAAACACCGAGATGGTCGGATAGGTCTCGTGCCGCTTCATCCGGCGCAGAAGAAACTCCGGCGCCTCGATGCGCATGAAGTTGCGGAGTTGGTTCCTGGAGAGCTTCGCCAGCCCCACGTGGAGATCGGGTTCTGTGCCGCCGGGTAGGCCCTGAGCCGGGTAGTGGATATTGATGCCCTTGATCTGAGGCGTCCCGCCGATTGCGGCCAGCACGTTGGCAGCGATGGCCAGGTGCACCATCTCCTCCATGGCGACGCTGCGAATCTGGTTGTATGCCGTGTAGTTCTGGACCTCCAACGAGAACAGTGCCGAGAGATAAGGAGGCAACGTCGAGCATTCCAGCTCGATCGCCGTTTGCAAGGCCTGCTTGATCCACGCGAGGTCGCGCACGGTTCCCTGTGCAGGAGAGGGTTCGCTCATTTTGATTGCTCCGTCGCGCCGCCTCCATAGAGAAGAACGTAGGAGGTGTCTCCGATCTGGTAAGGAACCGCGAGAGAGGCGCTCGCGAAAGTCGTCTGTGAAAACAGGAGCGTCCAGCCGAGGCAGTCGGAGTGGATTTTGTAAACCGCAGTCGTTCCGGAAGCGGCAATGTAAGTTAGGAGGTAAGGCTCACCGTACCCCCAGGGAATGATGGCGGCAAGGCCGGATTGGCCGATGGTCATCGCGTCCGGCAACTGACTCTGCAAGTAGCTGCCGACTTCGATGCTCCCCATGGCCGGGTCATCCTGCATGTGATCGATGTTGACGTTCAGCTTGACGGTGTTGATCTTGAAGAAGAAGGTTGACCCCCCAAGCTGGAAGAATGAAAAGCGCGTCCAACCTTTCGCCCACAGGTGATACCAAACATTCACCGCCAGCAACGGGGGCACGCCGCCGCTCGACGACGGCACCACCGTCACACTGAAGTTTTCCACCCTTCCCGTGTCGAAGTCATATCCCAAGATGTACTGCGCGCCCAGCGACACGTAGGGCACGACGGTGGTGAACCCATTTGAAGGCGTGGTGTGTGACGGGGCAAAAACATAGGGCGGCGACGCGGTAAGATCGCTGGAGAGGGTATAAAAGCCCATCCCGCCGGTGTCTGCCCGATAAGTGAGCAGATAGGGGATGTTTCCAAAGACGAAACTGGTGAGGGTGTCCCACGGGCCTTTCGAAAGAGTCACTTTGCTGGGAGTTTGGTGCACCCAGGGAGCGCTTCCGGAAAGGGCGTAGGCGTCCACCTGCTGTGTGGCCTTGTTGAAGCCCAGGAGCACAAGCTTTCCACCGATTTGAACGGGCGTCATGCTTGTGTAGCCGGAAGCGAGACCCGCGCCGCTCTGGGCCCAGCACTGGGCGAGATTTCCCGGGGTTGAACCTGAAGGTGCAGTTACCGAGTAAATTGCGTTCATGCTGATCCCCTTTTTACTGGGTGTTAATTCTAGCAGGCTGCGGAAAAAACCTGCAGAACCCTGTCATTTCGAGCGTAGCGAGAAATCTCGCTCTGAAAATAAAGACAATGCGAGATTCCTCGTCGCCTTCGGCTCCTCGGAATGACAGACTGGACGGGTCTTTCCGCAGCCTTCCAGCCGGCATTTCTGTTCCGAAAATAGGCGCTAAGTGCTTTGTTCTGTTCGAAAATAGGCGCTAAGTGATTTGTTTTCAAACGAGCGCCTCTTCGCCTCGATAGCGCCATTTTCATGCTTCGGGGTTGTCGCGAAGCGACATGACGACTCACCAGGATTCGACCTCACCAGGATTCGACCTCAAACCGATGAGCCCACGCCCGGCCACCGGGCGAAGCTCGGGTTCGTTTCTTGGATTCTTTGGGTTCGTTTCCCGATTTTGCACGTTTTTTTCCCCGAAAATCAGGTTCGGTCGCGGTAGGGACGCTGGTTACCCAACGCCCCCCGCACG
>Ga0335085_10005690_pt1 | contig 19917 bp, 18 predicted proteins | sample Lox_Sample_45_FD_206712 | JGI IMG/M metagenome (GOLD analysis project Ga0335085, IMG submission 206712) | Soil microbial communities from Loxahatchee National Wildlife Refuge, Florida, United States - Lox_Sample_4.5 | ecosystem: Environmental > Terrestrial > Soil > Wetlands | place: USA...
TGCTCCGCAATCCCGCTTTCGCGGCGACGCTCCGGCTACTCGCCGAGCAGGGCGCGGACGCGCTCTACGCGGGCGCGCTCGCGGACGACATCGTCGCGGCCGTGACGCAGGCGCCGGTCGCACCCGGAGACATCGCCGCCGCCGATCTCGCGGCCTATCGCGCGAAGGAGCGGCCGCCGGTCTGCGGCCTCTATCGCCGCTACCGCGTCTGCGGCATGGGGCCGCCGAGCTCGGGCGGGATCGCGGTGCTGCAGATCCTGGGCCTGCTGCAACGCTTCGACCTCCGGCGCTTGAAGCCCGCCTCGGTCGAGAGCCTGCATCTCTTCGCGGAAGCGGGCCGCCTCGCCTATGCCGATCGCGACCGCTATCTCGCCGATCCCGATTTCGTGCCGGTGCCGGTGCGGGGCCTCGTCGATCCCGCCTATCTCGCTGCGCGCTCGCTCCTCATCGACCCCGAGCGCGACCGCGGCAAGGCCGAGCCCGGCGTGCCGCCGGAGAAACACGCGCTCCTGCGCGGCGACGGTGCGGCCCTCGATCTCCCCTCGACGAGCCATCTCTCGATCGTCGATGCCGAGGGGAATGCCGTCTCCATGACCACGACGATCGAGAACGAGTTCGGCTCGCGGCTGATGGTGGACGGGTTCCTCCTCAACAACGAGCTCACGGATTTCTCGTTCCGCCCCGAGGCGGACGGGAAGCCGGTCGCGAACCGGGTCGAGCCGGGAAAGCGCCCGCGCAGCACCATGGCGCCGACATTGGTCTTCGGCCCCGATGGCAAGCTCCTGCTCGCCGTGGGCTCGCCCGGAGGCGCGGAGATCGTGAACTACGTCGCCCTTACCCTCATCGCCGTGCTCGACTGGGGCATGGACATCCAGAGCGCGGTCGACCTGCCGCATCTGGGCAACCGCAACGGCAATACTGAGATCGAGGCGGGACCCGATGCGGAGGCGCTCGCGGCGGCGCTCCGCGCGCGCGGCCACACCGTGACGATCCGCACGCTCAACAGCGGCCTCCACGGCGTCATGCGCACGAAGCGCGGCCTCGAGGGCGGCGCCGATCCCCGCCGCGAGGGCGTGGCGCTCGGAGATTGATTGCCGCTACACTCCGCCGCCATGAGCGATACCCCTCGCCCGGCGGTGACGGTCCTGCCGGGCCATCAGAAACGCGCGCTGCACGGCCATCCCTGGATCTTCTCGAACGAGATTCAGATGGACGCCGCGGCCAAGGCATTGCCGCCGGGAAGCATCGTCGCGCTCAAGACGGCGGACGGACGGAGCCTCGGCACCGCGAGCTTCAATCCGCACACGCTCGTGGCGGCGCGCCTCTTCGACCGCGATCCCCAGCGGCGGATCGATGCGGATTTCCTTTCAAAGCGCCTGCGCCGCGCCCTCGCGATCCGCGCGAAGCTATTCTCCGAGCCCTATTACCGCCTGGTCCATGCCGAGGCCGACGGCATTCCCGGTCTCGTCGTCGACCGCTTCGGCGAGGTCGCGGTGGCGCAGCTCAACACCGCCGGCATGGCAGGGCTCGAGGCCGCACTCCTGGAAGCGCTCGCCTCGGTGCTGGCGCCCAAGGCGATCGTGCTCCGCAACGACAGCCCCGCCCGCGCGCAGGAGGGCCTCGCGAGCGAGGTGCGGGTTGCCGCCGGCACGCTCCCGGATCCGTTGGAAATCGTCGAGAACGGCTGCCGCTTCGCGGTCGATCTCCTGGGCGGACAGAAGACCGGCTGGTTCTACGACCAGCGCGACAACCGCGCCTTCATGGCGATGCTCGCGCGGGACGCGCGCGTCCTCGACGTCTACTGCTTCGGCGGCGGCTTCGCCGTCGAGGCCGCGGCCGTGGGCGCGCGGAGCGTCATCGGCATCGACCGCTCCGAGCCCGCCCTGGCGCTCGCGGCGCGCTCCGCCGAGCTCAACGGCGTCGCCGAGCGCTGCCACTTCCGGCGCGGCGAGGCTTTCGCCGAGCTCGAGACGCTCGCGGGCGCGGGCGAGCGCTTCGACGTCGTGATCTCCGACCCCCCGGCCTTCGTCAAATCGAAGAAGGATCTGGGCCCGGGCCTGCGCGGCTACCGCAAGCTCGCGCGCCTTGCGGCAGGCGCCGTCGCGCCGCAGGGCTATCTCTTCCTCTCCTCCTGCTCGCACAACGTGACGCCCGACGATTTCTGGGAAGCCGCGCGCCGCGGCCTCGAGGACGCCGGCCGCAGCGCCCGCCTCCTCCGCAGCGCCGGCGCCGCCCCGGATCACCCCGTGCATCCGCATCTGCCGGAGTCGGCGTATCTGAAGGGGCTGGTGCTGGCGCTCGATTAGGACGCCATCAGGGCTGGGCCTGTGTCCCACGGTTGTCCGCGCTGCATCGCCACTGGATCGAGCCGCCAAGGCACCACGTTCCTTCTAGCGGCGATGCCGTAATCACGTCCTCTCACTGTCTCATTGGCTCCTCGGAGATATTCAAACTCGAAGGGTATGAGACCCGGAGAGGATTGGGACGTGAACGCATTGACGCGAAGCCGCAGTCCTATGGAGGAGAGCTGAACGACAGCGGGTAAGCTCGCACTCGAATTCCGTGCATTCATTGCACATAAGACGCCGTCACCTTAGGACGGGCGCTATTGACCCGGAATTCCTCTCGGTCAGTCGCCGGAGTATCGTCGTCATTTGGAAAAGTCGCCGCCTATGCCAAACTCGCGTGGATGGGTGACGTGGCGGGCGAGCCAGCTTTGCGAGACCGACCACCGCGTTTTTCTCGTAGCCCTTTTCGGCAATCAAACGAGGGGCGATTCCCTTGACCTCACACCGAACGCCGGCTGCTCCAGAGGATGATGCTGATCGAGTGGCATTGGAGGAGGTACGATTCACGTTGCGCGCTCCACAGTTCGTGTTCTCCCAAATCGACGCCGCACGGAAAACTCGGCCCGGATTCGTCTCTCGGAACACGTGGATCTTGGAGGCCATTACAGAGCGGCTGCAGCGCGAGATTCTAGGCCGATCGCCGTAAATCCGACGGGTAGATCCCATAGCGGCTCGCAAGCGATCGAAAGCGCGAAGCGAGCTCGCCCGCGAAGGCCTCGGCTTCGGGCGGGGTAATAACCCGAGCCTGCATATCGAAGATGTCGTGCAATACCTCGGCCGCAATATCCGTCAGGGTGAGGCTGCCGTCCTCGGCGATCTCTTCTATTCCCTCTCCGCGCTGACCGGCGAGATTGACCTCGATCGCCTGCTGTAACGGGATTTCCGCGGGAACGGCGACGCGGGCGCCCGCTCGGCTTATCTCAACGGGGTAACCGCCGGGCAGGCCTTCCGGCCCTGGCGAATGGCTCATGATCCTCGCATCCGCGAGGACGCCGAACACCGTCCGAGCGAGCGAGCCGACTGCGAAGGCACTGGACGCCGCTCCCAAGGGAATCGGCGTCGCAACTGGAATCCGCCGCCACAGATCCAGCAAGTCGAGCTCCGGCGTGACATCGCTGCCATTCACGAGGATCTTCACCAGTGGATTGCGCCCGCCCAGGTCGTGGCCGGAAAGAATCCGCGAGGAGTGAAAGTTGTGGGCGATCACGAAAGGCGTGACGTTTCGCGGAGAGAGACCGTGTATGCCCGCGACGATGTAGCGGATAGGGGGAATGAGCAGGTCTATATTTCCAATCCCGATCAATGGGCCAGGGGCAACGCGCGCCAGAGCGGGATGGAGGACGTCCGGATAGGCGGCATTGACGATCGGGGCGGAGCACGCGGCCTCGCGCATGGCAGCGAGGAGATGCCGAAACAGGCCAAGGTGTCCTGCGGCCCAAAGCCCTGGACCCGCGCCGACCCGCTCAAGACGATCGCGGATATGACTCGGCAGGAGGCCTCTTGCCCACCATGGCGACCGTGACGCGGTGTTGACGACGATCGCCGGTGCTTCCGCGGAAATAAGCGACGCCGTCGCGTCCCTGTTTTCGAGATTGACGGCGCGGAATTCGATCTCCGGGAACTGGTCCGCGTAGCTGGCGGCGAAAAGCGCGGCATTGACCCGGCGCTGCGCCTGCTCGGGAGTGCGGCTCGCGACCACGATGCGCCAGCCCAAGTTGGGCGTCCGGGCGAGGATGTCCAGCAGGCGCGCACCGAGCTCGCCCAGCCCGATCAGCAATAGCGTTTGCTTGTTCTTCTTCACCGAGCGCATCCACCGATCTGACGACGCGTCCTGATTCGCTCCGGAGATATTGGCACACAAAACATTCGCGGCTGGCAAGGCGCAAGAATGACGTCATTTTGCGGCCTTGTCGGCATTCGGCGCATCCATTTGACTCTCGGGCTGATCGCACGCTGGCCGTTCACGGAATCGGAGGAAGCCATGCGCAAAGTTTGTATGATCGCCTGCCTTGCCATGATCTCGGCCTTGCTGGGCGCGCCGAACATGGGATTCGCTCAGACCATCAAGATCGGCTCGAAGAATTTCACGGAGAGCATTCTCGTGGCCAACATGATGGCGGATGTCATCGAGGCCGCGGGATTGAAAGTCGAGCGCAAGATCGGGCTCGGCGGGACCGGTGTCGTGCATCAAGCACTGGTCTCCGGCGAGATCGATGCGTACCCCGAGTACACCGGCACCGCGCTGCTCGTGCAGCTCAAGATGCCCGTGAACAACGATCCCGATGTCGTCTACAAGACCGTGAAGGCGGAGTACGAGAGCCGTTTCGATAGCACCTGGCTCGCGCCCCTCGGCTTCAACGACACCTATGCGCTGGCGATGCGGATGCCCGATGCCGAGAAACTCGGCCTGAAGACCATCTCCGATCTCGCCAAGAAGTCGTCGGAATTGACCATCGGGTCGACGCAGGAATTCCTGGTTCGGCCGGATGCGCTGCCCGGCCTGGAGACGACTTACGGACTGAAGTTCAAGGCGAGCCGCGGCATGGATCCAGGCCTCGTCTATCAGGCGATCGCCTCGGGCGAAGTCGACGTGATTTCGGTCTTCACCACCGACGCACGCATCAAGGCGAACAATCTTGCGGTGCTCGCCGACGATAAGCGGTTCTTCCCGCCCTATTACCTATGTCCCGTGGTACGGCAGCAGGCACTGAAGAGCGCGCCTGCCCTCGCGAGCGCCCTCGGCAAGCTCGCGGGACGATTCACGGAGCGCGAGATCATCGACCTCAACGCCGCAATCGATATCGACAAGAAGCCCGCCGCGGAAGTAGCAAAGGCGGCACTCAAGGCCAAGGGCATCATTCCCTGATGAGCGCGTCTCTCTCGGGCAAACGACGGGCATGCACATGAGCGCCAGGGATTCCGTTCTCGTTTTGGGGCTCGGCGAGCTCGGCGGTCTGGTCCTCGAGCTGCTGGCTCGATCTCCGACATTCCGGGGCAGGCTCATAGGAGCGGACATTAATGCCGATGCGGGTCTCCGCAAGGTCAACTCCGCGCGGCAGGGAGCGATCTGCTGGGGCGTTCCGGCCAGAATCGATTTCGTACATTGCGATCTCGGGAACGTCGACGCGACCGCGGAGCTGATCGCGGGCGAGAACCCCACCGTCATCTTCAACGCCACGACGCTCGCGTCATGGTGGCTTCGGGACCTCCTTCCGCCCGCGGTCAAAGAGCGACTGCACGCTGTCGGCGCCGGCTCCGGGCTCTGGGCGCCGGGACATGCGGCGCTTTGCTACAATCTCATGCTTGCCGTCCGGAAAGCAGGCAGCAATGCGGTAGTTGTCAACAGCGCCTATCCCGACGCCGTCAATCCCGCGCTTGCGAGGGCCGGGCTCGCGCCGCTCGCCGGGATCGGAAATGGCGACCTTCTCGTCGCGCCGCTCATTCAGCTCGTGGCAAAGACACTTCGCGTATCGCCCACACGGATCGGTGTCCGGCTCGTCGCCCATCATTTTCATGCGTATAATGTCCTCATGCATGGCCACAGCCGCGGACTCGATTTCTTCGTTCGGCTGACCCTGGATGGCGAAGACGTCACGAGCGAAATCAACATCCCGCAGCTACTGGCTCGGGTGCCCGACGAAGCCCGCATTCCCGGTGCATCCGGAGCAACCTGGATCGTCGCGGCGTCCGCGGTCCGGACCCTTACTGCGCTCCTCGATCGGAGCGGCGCGGTCATTCACGCGCCCGGCCCAATGGGGCTGGTTGGCGGATATCCCGTGATCCTCGCGCCCGAGATCGACCTCGCGTTGCCGAAAGGGCTGGGTCGGGAGACCGCAATTGCGATCAATGAGGCGGGGCAACGGGCCGAGGGAATCGAGGGCTTCGACCGCGACGGAACGATGCGGCTAGGCGAAGTGGCGCAGCAGACGCTGAATGACGTATTCGGATTCAAGTGCGACCGGTATCCGCTCGGTGAATGTCTGGCCATTGCCAAGGAGCTGACGCATCGGCTGCGTTCGCTCGGAGAGAAGCACGGGATTGCATTGAAGGTTCACTGAGGAACTTCTCGGCGTGACGGATGACCGGCCCCTCGCGGTCGAACTCATCGGGGTGAGCAAGCGCTTCGGCGCGGTCCACGCTGTCAGGGACATTTCCTTCGCGATCCGACGCGGCGAGATTTGCGTGCTGATCGGACCATCGGGGTGTGGCAAGACCACCACGCTCAAGATGATCAATCGGGTGATAGAGCCTACGCAGGGGTCGATACGGGTTCACGGAGAGGACACCGCGAACAAGGACCCCGTCCTGCTGCGGCGCGGCATTGGGTATGTCATTCAGCAAGTCGGCCTGTTTCCGCATATGAGCGTGGCGGAGAACATCGCCATCGCTCTCAGGTTGCAGAGAATTCCGAAAGCGAAGCGGCGCGAGCGCGCATCGGATCTGCTCGAGCTCGTGGGCCTGCATCGCGAGCTACTCGACCGTCGCCCGTCCGAATTGTCCGGTGGCCAGCAACAGCGTGTCGGTGTCGCCCGGGCCCTCGCTGGAGATCCCGACATCATCCTGATGGACGAGCCATTCGGTGCCGTCGATCCTCTGCTCAGGCCGCAGCTGCAGGCGGAATTGCGCCGGCTTCAGAGAAGGCTGCAGAAGACAATCGTGTTGGTGACCCACGATCTCTCGGAGGCCTTCGCGGTCGCCGACTGGATCGTCTTGATGCGGGCCGGCGAGATTCTGCAGCAGGGCACGCCGCGCGAGCTCCTGCAATCCCCCAACAGTCCCTTCGTCCGCGAGTTCCTGGCAGACGTTCGGGTCACCGACGTGCTGCGTCTGACGGCCGTGCGCGACGTGCCGCGATCGCAAGGCGCCGCCGCCCTCGCGGGGCCGGCCGTCTCGGAGGAGGCATCGCTTCTCGACGCTCTCCGCATTCTCTCAACCCATACAGACGAGCGTCCCGGCGGTCTCGTCGTCGTCGGTGCCGACGGCTCGCCGCGGGGCGCGATCACGGTGTCCGACGTGCTGGTCGCGGTCGCAGCAGCGCTCTTCAAGGGATCGGGGACATGAGCTACCTCGCAGCGCATCCCTGGAGCGTGATCGCGCTCCTGCTCCAGCATCTTCTCATCGTCGCCTCCGGATTGGCGCTCTCGGTCGCGATAGCGGTCCCCCTGGGCATCCTCGTCAACACGCTACGCGTTCTCGAGCTGCCGATAATGCTCGTAACGGGGCTGATGTACCTCGTCCCAAGCTTGGCGCTCTTCGCATTCCTGATCCCGTTTACCGGCCTTGGCACGAAAACGGCGATCGTTGCCCAAGTCGTTTATTCGCTTCTGGTAATTGTCAGGAACACCTTTGCCGGGCTGAGCGCGGTTCCGAATGCGATAAGGGAAGCGGCGACGGGGAACGGTCTCACGGCCGCACAGCGGCTCTGGCTCGTTGAGCTTCCGATGGCGCTTCCGGTCATCGTGGGAGGCGTGCGCGTCGCGGCCGTGATGGGCGTCGGCATCGCGAGCATCGCGGCCTATGTGGGCGCCGGCGGACTTGGCACGCTGGTCTTTCGCGGCATCGCCACCGTCGATAGCGACCTCATTCTCGCGGGAACCCTGCCGATCGTCGCGCTTGCGCTCTCGATCGACGCGACTTTGCGGTTCGCCGAATCGAGATTGAGCGCTTAGACGCCATGGCCGCCCTCGATTTCATCTTGAGCAATCAGCAGCTCGTTGCACGACTTTTGCTGCAGCATATCGTTCTCACTAGCTGCGCGCTGGCGATTGCCGGAACGATCGGAATCGCAGCGGGCATCGCGGGGGCGCGAATCCCCCGCTTCGGATCGCTCGCATTGGCGATCACCAATGTCGGCCAGTCGATCCCGAGCATTGCGCTCATTGGCCTCGTCGTCCCGCTGATTGGAATCGGATTCTGGCCTGCCTTGATGGCGCTCGCCGTGCGAGGCGTCCTCCCGATCTACATGAATACCTACCTCGGCCTCGCCGGCGTTCCCGCCGCGACCCGCGAGGCTGCCGTCGGGAACGGCCTGAGCAACGGAGAGATCCTCATTTGGGTCGAAATACCGATTTCGGCACCGATCATCATGGCCGGGATAAGAACCGCGGCAGTTGAAGGCGTTGCCATTGCAACCTTGGCCGCCTTCATAGGGGGCGGCGGATTGGGAGATCTGATCCTGCAGGGGATCGCCATGATGGATCCCGCCCGTCTAATGGGCGGCGCGCTTCCGGTTGCAGCGCTCGCGATATTCGCTGAACTGACATTCGGCGGACTTGAACTCATCCTGAGGCGCGCGTTCAGCGTTTAGCGGAAAAGCCGCGACCTGACGCCGTTATTTTTCTGCGCCTGGCTCAGCGAGGGCGGCCGCCTCACTCCCCGGGAATGCCCTCGGGCGTCCAGACCTTCGGCTCGGGCTCGCGGCGGCCGGGGGCGGCGGTGCGGGGCAAGGTCAGGCGGAAGGTGGTGCCGCGGGCCGTGCTCTCGACGAGCACGATCTCGCCGCCATGGGCGCGCATGATCTCGCGGACGATCGCGAGCCCGAGGCCGGTGCCGCCGGGCCTTGCCGAGCCCGCGAAGGGCTGGAAGAGATTGGCGCGCGCCTTGGGCGGCAGGCCCGGTCCGTCGTCGAGCACCTCGATCGCCATCCCCTCCTGCGAAGGCGCCGCCCAGACGGTGATGCGCTGCGCTCCCGTCTCCATGGCGTTCCGCAGCAGGTTCATCAGCACGCGATTGAGCTGCTCGCGGTCGGCCTCGACGGCGAGGTCCGGCGGCACGCGGTCGAGGAGCAGCGGCCGGTCGCCGCCGCGAAGGTCGAGCACGTCCGCGAGCTCCTCGACGAGCGTCGCCAGGAGGAAGCGGGAGAGGCTCAGGGGCGGCGCGCCCTCGCGGGTGAAGTTGAGCGTCCGCGAGCAGAGCGCGACCGCCCGGTCGAGGGCGTCGACGAGGCGCGGCACCGCGCGCTTCACCTCCGGCGCCTCGCTCCCCGCGAGGCTGTCGGAGACGAGACGCGCGGTCGAGAGGATGTTGCGGAGATCGTGGTTGATCTTGGTGACGGCGGTGCCGAGGGCCGCAAGGCGCGCGCTGTGGCGGAGCGCCTGGCGCACGGTCTCCTGCAACTGCGCGAGCTCGCGCTCGGCCATGCCGATCTCGTCGCTGCGCTGGCTCGGCGCGATTACGCGCGAGGCGTTCTCGGGATCGTCGCGGAAGGCCACCATGCTCTGGGTGATCCGCCGCATCGGCGATACCAGCAGCCACTGCAGGCTCAGATAGACGAGGGCCGCGGCGATCAGCGAGATCACGATCGAGAGCGCGAAGATGCGGCCGCCGAAGCGCCACATCTCCTCGCGCATCGGCTTCTCCACCAGCAGCACCTCCATCACGAGATGCGGGTCCTGCGGCGAGGTCCCGAGCACGCGGAGCACGCGGTTGTCCGAGCGGCTCAGGGCCACGAGCGCATTCCCGATCAGGCTGAGCGCGTCCGCCTCCCGGAGGTCGTAGGTCACGTCGACCGTGGGCGGCATGTCGCTCGCGATGAGGAGGCTCGTGTGGTCGGGCATGCGCAGCACGACGCCGCTGGCGCCCACGTGCAGCAGCAGCTCGTTCGCGAGCTTCTGGCTCACGGTGTTGTTGGGCGCCGCCTCGAGCGCCAGCGTCGCGAGCCGCGCGGATTCGATGCGGCTCTCGAGATAGGTCAGGCGGAAGCGCGCGACCGAGGGCACGAAGATCAGCACCTCCCCCAGCATCACGAAGACGATCGTGAGCAGCAGCAGCCGCGCCGAGAGGCTGCGGAAGAAGGGCGCGATGCGGCGGAGGCGCGCGATCATGGCGCGAGACTACCACAGGCCGGGATCGGGCGCTGAATCATGGGATGTCCGGGACTAGCCCAGCCTCTTGAGGAGCCGTACCAGACGCCGAGTGCGCTCGCCGAAGAGCTTCGGCGTATAGAAGCTGCCGGCAGCCCGCTTGCTCGCCTCGCCCAGCGTCGGATAAGGCGCGATCGCAGTCGCGAGCGCTCCGATCTTGAGCCCCGCCCCGATCGCGAGGCCCCATGCCTGGATCAGCTCGCCCGCATGCGCGCCGAGGATCGAGGCGCCGAGGATGCGCCCGTTCCGGCGCGTCAGCGCCTTGACGAGACCCTGCGTCTCGCGCTCGGCCTGGGCCCGGTCGTTGTCGTGGAAGGGCCAGCGCAGCACCGTGAGATCGCCGCCGTGCCGCTCGCGCGCCTCGGCCTCGGTCATCCCCACCTGCGCGAGCTCGGGGTCGGTGTAGGTCACCCAGGGGAGAGCCTTGTAGTCGACCTTGGCAGGGAGGCGGAACACGAGGTTCCGGATCGCGATGCCCGCGTGGTAATTGGCGACGTGCGTGAATTGCGGTCCGCCCGCGGCATCGCCCACGGCGTAGATGCGGCGATTGGTCGTACGAAGCCGCCGGTCGACCACGAGGCCACCCTTGGGCCCGAGCGCGATCCCGGCCTTCTCGACGTCGAGCCCCGCGAGGTTGACGCGCCGTCCCGCGGCGACCAGCAGGTGCGAGCCCGTGAGCCGCTCCTCCCGGCCCTCGCCCGCGAGCACCACGGCGATGCCGGCGCCCGCCTGCTCGACGCGGAGAATCCTGACGCCAGCGCGGAGCGCGATCCCCTCGGCGGTGAGGCGCTCGACGAGCAGCGTGACCAGCTCGGGGTCGTCCTTCGCCATCGCCCGCGGCGCCACCTCGAGCACCGTGACGCGCGCGCCCAAGAGGCGATGCGCCTGCGCCATCTCGATCCCGATGGGTCCGCCGCCGATCACGATGAGATGCTCCGGCAGAGTCCGGTTCTCGAAGATGGTCTCGTTGGTGAAGAAGGGCGCGGCATCGAGGCCGGGGATGGGCGGCGTCGCCGGAGAGGAGCCCGTGGCGATGACGATGCGGCGCGCGGCGATGGCGACGTGGCCGGCCTCGACGGTGTCGGGGCCGGTGAAGCGGCCGAAGGCGCGGACGACGCGCACACCCAGCCCCTCGAAACGCGCCTCACTGTCGTTGGGCTCGATCGCGGCGATGACGCGATGGACATGGTCCATGACGGCGCCGAAATCGACGCGGGGACCCGCGCCGTCGAGCCCGAAAGCCGCGTTCTCGCGCGCGGCCGCCGCGCGCTTCGCCGCGGCGAGCAGCGCCTTCGAGGGTACGCAGCCGAAATTGAGACAGTCACCGCCCATGCGGCGATGCTCGACGAGCACGGTCTTCCAGCCGAGCTGCGAGGCGCCCGCGGCGACGGTGAGGCCGCCCGAGCCAGCCCCGATGACGCAGAGATCGGCTGCGATCCGCTCCGTCATTGCCGCCGCTTCCAGCGCTTGTAGATCACCGGCGCCAGCGCCAGCAGCGCCAATCCCAGGAGCGGCAGCAGGATCCGGGGGTCGTAGACGATGCCGAGATCGGGCGTCTCCCCGCGGTCGAGGATCATGCCGAGCCCGGCGCCGACGCTCGTATAGACGAGCGCCCCCGGGAGCATGCCGAAGAAGCTGCAGAGGACGTAGGTCGAGAGACGCATGCCGAAGAAGGCCGGCACCAGATTGACGAGCCAGAACGGAAAGAGCGGCACCAGTCGCAGCACCAGGAGATAGCTCACGGCGTCGCGCCGGAAATCCGCCTCGACCTTCTTGAGGATGGGGCCCGCCTTGCGCTCGAGAATGCCGCCGAAGGCCGAGCGCGCGATCAGGAAGACCATGGTCGCCCCGAGCGTCGCGCCCAGGAGGTTATAGAGAGTGCCGAGCACGGTCCCGAAGAGGAACCCGCCCGTCAGCGTCATGACCGCGGCACCGGGGATGGAGAGCCCCGCCACGAGCGCGTAGATCGCGACGAAGGCGAGCGGGCCGGCGATGCCGAGGCTTCCGACCTCCGCGATCAGCCACTCCCGGTGCTCGGCGAGGGAGTGGAAGGTGAGATAGCGATGCAATCCCAGTGCATAGGCGACGACGCCCGCGACGACCAGCGCCGCGAGCGCGAGCCAGCGCCGGGGGCCGGTGCCGTGCGCGGATTCCGTCTCGATCTGCTCCATCGGCGTTCCCGTGCCTCGGCTTGTCATGGCGCCCGCTGGCACCGATCCTAAGGGAGAGGGCGGCCCACCCCCGCTTCACCTTGCCGTGACGCCCGCGCGAGCCCCCTGGCGTTGACTTCGCCCCCCTGCTCCCGTATACAGCGGCCTCGTTTTCCTGAGAAGCCGCAGCCGGAGCAAGGGTCCGTGAAGCGCACCTATCAGCCGAGCAAGCTCATCCGCAAGCGCCGTCACGGCTTTCGCTCGCGCATGGCGACCGTGGGCGGGCGCAAAGTCGTGGCGCGCCGGCGTTCCCGGGGTCGCAAGCGCCTCTCCGCCTGAGGGACGGGGCTCCCGCCCCGCCGCGATCATGCCAGCGCTCGAGCGCCTGCGGCGGCGGTCGGATTTCCTCCGTGTCGCCGCCGGGCGCCGCAAATGGGTGGCGCCGGGCCTGATCCTGCAGACGGCCGCTTTCGCTCCCGAAATGCCGGCCTCGTCTGCAGCGCCTTCTGAGGCGATCCGGGTCGGGTTCACGGCGACGCGCAAGATCGGCAATGCCGTCACCCGCAACCGCGCCCGAAGGCGGCTCAAGGCGGCGGCGGCGGCGGTGATGCCGATGCACGCGCGTCCCGGCCTCGACTACGTGCTGATCGCGCGGGCGGAGACGCCGAAGCGGGTCTATGCCGCTCTCCTCGGCGATCTCGAGACGGCGCTGCGCCGGCTCGGCGCCTGGCGCGAGAGCACCCGAGAGCAAGGAGAGAGGAACCCGTGCTGAAGCTTCTGCTCCGCGGCGCGATCCGCCTCTACAAGCTCTTCGTCTCGCCGCTGCTGCCGCCCGCTTGCCGCTATCTCCCGACCTGCTCTGACTACGCCGCCGAGGCGATAGAGAAGCACGGGGCGATCCGGGGCGTGTGGCTCGCGGCGCGGCGCCTTGCGCGCTGCCATCCCTGGGGCGGCAGCGGCTACGACCCCGTCCCCGAGCCCCAGGCCCACGGCCACAGCGCTCACTGCCGCCACAGCCACTGATCCGCGTCGCCGCCCGAGAGCCCCCTCATGGAAGAGCAACAAAAGAACCTGTTCCTCATGGTCGCCCTGCTGATGGCGATCCTGATCGGGTGGCAATTCTTCGTGGCGCCCTATTTCGCGCCGCCGAAGCCGGCGCAGACCGAGCAGCAGGCAGGGACGCAACCCGCGCAAGCGCCGACCGCGCCTTCGACCGCACCGCCCGCGCCGGTCACGGCGCCTGCCCCGGCGGTCAAGACCCGCGCCGAGGCTCTCAAGGAGAGTCCGCGCATCCGCATCGAGACGCCGCGGCTCCACGGGTCGATCGCGCTCATCGGCGCGCGCCTCGACGATCTCACCCTCGCGACCTATCACGAGACCGTCGATCCCAAGAGCCCGGAGATCGAGCTGCTGTCGCCCTCGGGCACCGAGCACGCCTACATCGTCGAGGTCGGCTGGGTCGCCTCGGGCGAGAAGCCGCCCGCGGTTCCCACCGCCGAGACGCGCTGGACCGCGGCCGGCGACGCCCCGCTCACGCCCACCCACGCGGTCGAGCTCACCTGGGACAACGGCGCGGGCCTCGTCTTCACTCGGCGCATCTCCGTCGACGACGAGTACATGTTCACGGTGGCGCAGACCGTCACCAACAAGGGCAGCGAGCCCGTGACCCTGCTGCCCTTCGGCAACGTCGCGCGCTCGGGCGAGCCGCCGGTCTCGCCGAGCTATCTGCTGCACGAGGGGCCGATCGGCGTCTTCGACGGCACCCTCAAGGACACGACCAAATACACGGAGCTGAAGCCGAACGAGCCCGAGAAATTCACGAGCACCGGCGGCTGGCTCGGCTTCACCGACAAATACTGGCTGACCGCGCTCATCCCCGGAGCGAGCGAGAAGATCAACGCGAGCTTCCGCTCGACAGGCGACGCCACCATCCAGCGCTATCAGGCGGATTTCACCGGCGCTCCGCAGACCTTGGCGCCGGGCGCCAGCGCCGGTACGACCGTCCGCGTCTTCGCGGGCGCCAAGGAAGTAAAGCTCCTCGACCGCTACGAGAACGATCTCGGCATCCCGCGCTTCGACCGTGCCATCGACTTCGGCTGGTTCTACTGGATCACCAAGCCGATCTTCCTCACCCTCGACTACTTCTACGGCAAGATCGGCAATTTCGGCCTCGCGATCATGCTGCTGACGCTGCTGATCAAGATCGTGTTCTTCCCGCTCGCCAACCGCTCCTACCGCGCGATGAGCAAGATGAAGCTCCTGCAGCCGGAGATCCAGAAGCTCCGAGAGAAGTACGGCGAGGACAAGGCGAAGCTCAATCAGGAGGTGATGGCGCTCTATAAGCGCGTCGGCGCGAACCCGCTCGCGGGCTGCCTCCCGATCTTCATCCAGATCCCCGTGTTCTTCTCGCTCTACAAGGTGCTCTACGTCACGATCGAGATGCGCCACGCGCCGTTCTACGGCTGGATCCACGATCTCTCCGCAACCGACCCGACGACGCTCCTGAACCTCTTCGGCCTCATCCCCTGGAATCCGGCGCCGCTCTTCGCGCTCCCGCTGGCCGGCGGCCTCTTCCACCTTCTCTCGCTCGGCGCCTGGCCGCTCATCATGGGCGTCACCATGTTCCTGCAGCAGAAGCTCAACCCCGCGCCCGCGGACCCGACGCAGGCGAAGATGATGATGGCGCTCCCCATCGTCTTCACCTTCATGCTCTCGGGATTCCCGGCGGGGCTGGTGATCTACTGGTCCTGGAACAACACCCTCTCGATCCTGCAGCAATGGGTGATCATGCACCGCGCGGGCGCGGCCTAGCGGAGAGGACGATCGTCGTCTATCCGCCGGATGAGACGCCCGGGCCCGCCGAGGAAGAGGCGGGGCGCCTGCTCTTCGCGAAGTCCTGCGATTTCGTCGCGGGCGCCTCCACGCCGGAGGCGCTGCCGCCGCCTAGCCTCCCCGAGGTCGCCTTCGCCGGCCGCTCCAACGTGGGGAAGTCGAGCCTCTTGAACGCGCTCACGGGGCGCAACTCGCTCGCGCGCGTCTCGAACACTCCGGGCCGCACGCGCCAGCTCAACTTCTTCGATCTCGGCCACCGCCTCATGCTCGTGGACTTGCCGGGCTACGGTTACGCCGAGGCACCGAAGCACGAGGTGCAGCGCTGGACGGAGCTCACGCGGCTCTATCTCAAGGGACGCTCGAGCCTCCGCCGCGCGCTCCTCCTCATCGACGCGCGCCACGGCATCAAGCCAACGGACGAGCCGCTGATGGCCATGCTCGACGAGGCCGCGGTCTCCTTCCAGATCGTCCTCACCAAGGCCGACAAGCTCGCGGCGAAGGAGCTCTCCGAGACCCTCGCGAGGATCGCCGCGGCGCTCGCCCGCCACACCGCCGCGCACCCCGTGATCCACGTGACGAGCGCGCAGGAGGGGATGGGCATCGGAGCGCTCCGCGCCGCCCTCGCCGCGCTGGCGGCGCCCGCGCCTCATTGCTAAAGTCGCGGGCCATGAGCGTCGATCCGCAGACCCGCGCCAACATCCTCTCCGAGGCCCTCCCCTATTTCCGGCGCTATGCCGGCAAGACCGTCGTCGTCAAATACGGCGGGCATGCCATGGGCGATGTCGAGGGCGCGCAGCGCTTCGCGCACGACGTGGTGCTGCTGAAGCAGGTCGGCATCAATCCCATCGTCGTCCACGGCGGCGGCCCGCAGATCGGGCAGATGCTGGAGCGGCTCAAGATCAAGAGCAGCTTCATCGACGGCCTCCGCGTCACCGACCGCGAGACCGTCGAGATCGTGGAGATGGTGCTCTCGGGCTCGATCAACAAGCAGATCGTGACCGCGATCAACGGCGCAGGCGGCTATGCGATCGGGCTTTCAGGGAAGGACGCGGGGCTCATCAAGGCCACGCGGCTCCGCCGCACCAAGGTCGATCCGGATTCGCACATCGAGCGCGTGCTCGATCTGGGCTTCGTGGGCGAGCCCGCGGCGATCAACGCCACGGTGCTGGAGACGCTCCGGAACTCCGCGATCATTCCGGTGATCGCGCCCATCGGCGTGGGCGATGACGGCGAGACCTTCAACATCAACGCGGACACCGCGGCGGGTGCCGTCGCGGGCGCCGTCAAGGCCGCGCGCTTCCTCCTGCTCACGGACGTCGCGGGTGTCCTCGACAAGTCGAAGAAGCTCATTCCGGAGCTCAGCGCCGAGCAAGCGCGCGCGCTCATCGCGGACGGCACCATCGCCGGCGGCATGATCCCAAAGGTCGAGACCTGTCTCCAGGCGATCGACGGCGGCGTCGACGCCGCCGTCATCCTCGACGGCCGCGTCGCGCACGCGGTGCTCCTGGAGCTCTTCGCCGAGGGCGGCGCGGGGACGCTGATTCGACGCACCTAAAGCCACCTCTCCCCACCGGGGAGAGGTCGGCAACGCAGCGCGTTGCCGGGTGAAGGGCGCGCCGCGGCGGCGGCGAAAAGATCGCGCCTCCGGCACCCCCCACCCTATCCTCCCCCTCAAGGGGGGAGGGGAATATAGTGTGCCAGCGATTACCTATCTCTACGCCATGACCCACCCCCTCATCACCGGCCTCGACCATGTCGTCCTCCGCGTCCGGGACCTCGGGCGGGCGCAGGAATTTTATTGCACGGTGCTGGGCTGCACCGTGGAGCTCTATCGGCGGAAGCTGGGGCTCCTCCAGCTCCGCGCGGGAGACGCATTGATCGATCTCGTGCCCGTCGACGGCACGCTCGGGCGCGCGGGCGGCGCGCCGCCGGCGAAGGAAGGGCGGAACATGGATCACTTCTGCCTGCGCGTCGCCCCCTTCGACGCCGCAGCTATCATCGCGTATCTGCGCGCGCACGGAATCGAGCCGGGCGAGGTCAAGGAACGCTACGGCGCCGAGGGCTCGGGCCCTTCCATCTACATCTTCGACCCCGACGGGAACATGGTCGAGCTCAAGGGGCCCGCGACCTCCAAGGAGAAGCCAACGGAATGAGGCGGGGACGGCCGCTCCGGGAGATCGAGACCTGGGTCTTCGATCTCGACAACACGCTTTACCCGCATTCCTGCAACCTCTTCGCGGAGGTGGAGGCGCGGATGGCCACCTTCATTTGCGCGGAGGCCGGGGTCGACATCGAGGCCGCGCACAGGCTGCGCCGCCACTACTACCAAACCCACGGCAGCACGCTCCGGGGCCTGATGAGCGAGCGCGGGGTCGATCCCCGCCGCTTCCTCGACTACGTCCATGAGATCGACATGACGCGGGTCGCGGCCGCACCCGCGCTCAAGGCGGCGCTCGCGGGGCTGCCGGGACGGAAGCTCGTCTTCACCAACGCCGATCATCGCTATGCGAGGCGCGTCCTCGACCGGCTCGGAATCGCGGAAGAGTTCGAGGGCCTCTTCGACATCCACGCCGCGGACTATCTGCCGAAGCCCGATCGCGCGACCTACGCGCGCTTCCTCGCGCATTTCGCGGTCGAGCCGGCCGCTGCGATCATGGTCGAGGATATCGCGCGGAACCTGGTTCCCGCCCACGAGCTCGGCATGACCACAGCCTGGATTCCCGGCGGGCCCGAGTGGACCCAGGCCGAGCCCGACGCGCCGCACGTTCATCACGTCGTGACCGACCTCGCGAGCTGGCTCGCCGCCGTGCCCAAACGCGCCTCCGCAGGTTGACAGGGTAGGCCCCCTGCCGCATGGTTCGCGGGCTTTTTCAACGACCTCGCCGATTCTCTCCATGAGCGCTGCCGATCTCGCCCGGACCGTCGATGCCGCCTGGGATGCGCGCGACACCGTCACGCCCGCGACCGGCGGGCCGGTGCGCCAGGCGATCGAGGCCGCGCTCGAGGCGCTCGACCAGGGCAAGCTCCGCGTCGCCGAGAAGATCGAGGGCCATTGGTCCGTCAATCAATGGCTCAAGAAGGCGGTGCTGCTCTCCTTCCGCCTGCGCGACATGGCGGAGATTCCCGGCGGCCCCGTCGACGGCAATTACGGACCCGCGATCTGGTGGGACAAGGTGCCCTCGAAATTCGCGGGCTGGAACGCCGAGCGCTTTCGCGCGGCGGGCTTTCGCGCGGTCCCCAACTGCGTCGTCCGCCGCTCCGCCTACATCGCGCCCAACGTCGTGCTGATGCCGAGCTTCGTCAACGTCGGCGCCTATGTCGACAGCGGCACCATGGTCGACACCTGGGCGACGGTCGGCTCCTGCGCGCAGATCGGCAAGAACTGCCACCTCTCCGGCGGCGTCGGCATCGGCGGCGTGCTGGAGCCGGTGCAGGCCAATCCCGTCATCATCGAGGACAACTGCTTCATCGGCGCGCGGAGCGAGGTGGTCGAGGGCGTCGTGGTCGAGACGGGCTCGGTGCTTGCGATGGGCGTCTTCATCAGCTCGACCACGCGGATCGTCGACCGCGCCACCGGCGAGGTCCATATGGGCCGCGTCCCCGCCTATTCCGTCGTGGTGCCCGGAAGCCTGCCGGGAAAGCCGCTCCCGGACGGAAGTCCCGGCCCGAGCCTCTATTGCGCGGTCATCGTCAAGCGCGTCGACGAGAAGACCCGCGCCAAGACCTCGATCAACGAGCTGCTCCGGGAATGACCGCCGAGGGCAAGATCGAGCCGGTCGATCCGGTGGCGCTGGCGGCGGAGCTGATCCGCTGCCCGAGCGTCACCCCCGCGGATGCCGGTGCCATCGACGTGCTCGCGCGCGCGCTGGAGCGGCTCGGCTTTACCTGCACCAAGCTCGAATTCGCCGAGCCCGGGACCGAGCCCGTGCTCAATCTCTATGCGCGGCTCGGCAATGCCGGCCGAAATTTCTGCTACGCCGGCCACACCGACGTGGTGCCGGTGGGCCGGAGGGAATCCTGGACCGTCGATCCCTTCGGCGGCGAGATCGTCGGCGGCACGCTCTACGGCCGCGGCGCCGCCGACATGAAGGGCGGCATCGCCGCCTTCGTCGCGGGCGTCGCGCGCTTCCTCGCATCGCGCGGCGGCGCCCTCGATGGCTCGATCAGCCTCCTCATCACCGGCGACGAGGAAGGCGTCTCCATCAACGGCACCAGGAAGGTGCTGGAATGGCTCTCGGCCAAGGGCGAGAAGCTCGATGCCTGCGTCGTCGGCGAGCCCACCAGCGCCAAGCGCCTCGGCGACATGGTGAAGGTCGGCCGGCGCGGCAGCATGACCGGGACGCTCGTGGTGACGGGCGTGCAGGGCCACACCGCCTATCCGCAGCTCGCGGACAATCCGATCCACCGCATGGTCCGCATGCTGCACGCGCTGACGCGCGAGCCGCTCGACAACGGCAGCGAGCACTTCCAGCCCTCGACGCTGCAGATCACCACGACCGATGTCGGCAACCCCGCCTCGAACGTCATCCCCGCGGAGGCGCGCGCGGTCTTCAACATCCGCTTCAACGACCGCTGGACCTCCGCGACCCTCGATGGCTGGGCGCGCGAGCGCATCGCCGAGACCGGCGGCGAGTACGATCTCCGCTGGAGCGTCAGCGGCGAGTCCTTCCTCACGCCGCCGGCGCGGGTGAGCGAGCTCCTCTCGCGCGCGATCGAGCGGGTGAC
>Ga0335085_10005691_pt1 | contig 19917 bp, 19 predicted proteins | sample Lox_Sample_45_FD_206712 | JGI IMG/M metagenome (GOLD analysis project Ga0335085, IMG submission 206712) | Soil microbial communities from Loxahatchee National Wildlife Refuge, Florida, United States - Lox_Sample_4.5 | ecosystem: Environmental > Terrestrial > Soil > Wetlands | place: USA...
GCCGACGGTGCCGGGGACGCCGCGCAGGAATTCGAGACCGGCAATGCCCGCGTCGGCGGCCGCGCGTGCCACCGTGGCGTCGAGCGCCGCGGCGCCGGCACGGATGCGGGCGCCTTCCGTGGCGATTTTGCCGAACCCACCGGGCAGGCGAACCACCACGCCCGAAATGCCGCCGTCGCGGATGAGCAGATTGGAGCCGACGCCGATCACGCTCACGCGCGTGCCCTCAGCCTTGGCGGCGAGGAAAGTGGCGAGGTCATCGACGTCGGCGGGCCGGAACAAGATTTCCGCCGGCCCGCCGGCGCGGAACCAGACGAGATCCTTCAGCGGCGCGCCATATGTATATGTGCCGCGCACGGGAGGAAGCGCATCGCACGGCCGCGCCATCATCATGCAGCCTCCCGCGCTTTCAACGCCGCTTCGAGGCCATTCGCCCATTGCGTGATCGAGCCGGCGCCGAGGAAGACGACGGCGCCGCCCTTCTGCGCCAGCGGCGCGATGAGAGCCGGCAGTTCCTCCGGCGCTTCGATGGTCTGCACATTGCGGTGGCCATGCGCGCGAATAGCCGCCGCATACGCATGATGATCGACGCCGGGAATTGGCTGCTCGCCTGCCGGATAAACCGGCGCGATGATCGCCGCGTCCGCATCGTTCAGGCAGGTGCAGAATTGCTCGAAGGTGTCGCGCAACCGCGTGAATCTGTGCGGCTGCACGATGGCGACGACGGGGCCGCTATAGGCCTGGCGCGCGGCCTTCAAGGCGGCGGCGATCTTGAACGGGTTGTGGCCGTAATCGTCGACGATCGCCGCACCATGCCATTCGCCGACGCGCTGGAAGCGGCGCTTGACGCCCTCGAAGCCGGCGAGCGCGGTGCGGATCGTGTCTTCGCCCACGCCCAATTCGCGTGCCGCGGTGATGGCGGCCAGCGCGTTCTGCACATTGTGCTCGCCGGGCATGGGCAGCTTCAAATGCTCGATGCGCGTGACGGTTTCCTTGCGGCGATCGTTGACGATCACGTCGAAATGCGATGCGCCATTGGCGAACTTCAGATTGACCGCCCGTACGTCGGCCTGCGGACCGAAGCCGTAGGTGATGACACGGCGGTCTTCGATGCGGCCCACCATGGACTGCACCTCGGGATGATCGAGGCACAGCACGGCGAAACCGTAGAACGGCACGTTCTCCACGAAGCGCTCGAAGGCCGCGCGCATCCTGTCGAAGGTGCCGTAGAAATCGAGGTGATCGGGATCGACGTTGGTGACAATGGCGATGGTCGCGGGCAGGCGCAGGAAAGTGCCGTCGCTCTCGTCCGCCTCCACCACCACCCATTCGCCCGAGCCGTGGCGCGCGTTGGTGCCGTAGGCGTTGATGATGCCGCCATTGACGACGGTCGGATCGAAGCCGCCCGCGTCCAGCAGCGCCGCCACAAGGGTCGTGGTGGTCGTCTTGCCATTGGTGCCGGCGACCGCTACGCAGGATTTGAGCCGCATGATCTCGGCCAGCATCTCCGCGCGGCGGACCAGCGGAAGGCCAAGCTTGCGCGCCGCGTCGAACTCCGGATTGCCGGGCTTCACCGCGGAGGAATAGACCACCGCATGCGCGTCTTTCAGATTGTCGGCGTTCTGACCGATGACGACGGGGATGCCGAGCGCGCGCAAGCGCTTCACATTGGCGCTGTCGGCGACATCGGAGCCGCGCACTTTGTATCCCAGGCTATGCATGATCTCGGCGATGCCGCTCATGCCGATGCCGCCGATGCCGACGAAATGAATGGTGCCGATGTCGAGCGGCACGCGCGTGGGCGAGGCTTTGGCCATCAGCGCGCCTCCCCCAGCTTGTCCACAAGATCGGCCAGACGCTGCGCCGCATCGGGCTTGCCCAGCGCGCGCGCGGCGGCGGCGCGCTTCGCGAGCTCACCGGTATCGGAGAAAATCTCGGTCAGCATGGCCGCCATCCTCTCCGGCGTCAGATCGCGCTGCCGGACGGTCCACGCCGCACCGGCGCCGACCAGCACCTGCGCATTCGCGGTTTGATGATCGTCAGTCGCGAAGGGGAACGGAATCAGGATCGATGGGCGCCCGATGACTGTCAACTCCGCAACGGTGGACGCGCCACTGCGCGAGATCACCAGATGCGCGTGCGCGATGCGCGATGGCAGATCGGTGAAGAAGCTGGCAAGTTTGGGATTGAGGCCGGCCTTCGCATAGGCCGCGCGCACCGCTTCCAAATCCTCCGGCCGGCATTGCTGCACGATGTCGAGGCGGGCGCGAATTTCGGCAGGCAGCAGCGCGATGGCCGCCGGCACAAGCTCGCTCAAGGCGCGCGCGCCCTGACTGCCGCCGAAAATCAGCAGGCGGATCCTGTCGCGCGGCGTTTCGTAGGGCGAGCCCGCGAGCGCGGCGGCCTCCGGCCGCACCGGATTGCCGGTGGTGACGATGCGCGACGTGTCGCCGGGACCGAGACGCGCGAAGGGGAGCGCCGCCGCCACCCGGCGCACCCGATCCATGATCAGGCGGTTCACGCGGCCGGGCACGGCATTGGCTTCGTGGACTGCGGTTGGGATGTTGGCCGCGATTGCGGCGATCATGACCGGCAGGCTGGGATAGCCGCCGAAGCCGACGACGGCGGAAGGCTTGAGCCGCAACAATTTGAACAGCGCGGTGATGATGCCCGCCGCGATTTCGAACGGCGCGAGAAAAAGCGAAACGACGTTCCGATCGGCGAACGACGCCGATGGCACGGTCTCGATCGTCGCGCCGGGAAAGGCCGCATTGTAGTTCTTGCCGCGCGCGTCGGTCATCACCACGATCTTGCGGCCGCGGCGCATCAGTTCGGCCGCCAAGGCCTGCGCCGGAAAAAGGTGGCCGCCCGTGCCGCCCGCGGAGAGCACGATGGTCGTCATGCCCGCGCGCCTCCGAGGAAGGCGAAGAGCGAAGAATCGCGCTCGCCGATGGTGGAGCGCTGGCGCGTGATGGCGATCGCGAAACCCATGGTCAACGCCACCGCAAACAGCGAGGAGCCGCCATAGGAGATGAACGGCAGCGTCATGCCTTTCGCAGGCAGCATGCCGAGCGCCACCGCCATGTTGATGAAGGCCTGCAAGCCCACGACGATTGCCAGACCCGCGCCCGCCAACTGCGAAAACGCGTCGGGCATCCTCGCCGCGCGCATCAGAAGCCGCACGCTCAGAACGCAGAACAGAAGCGCGATTGCCGCGCACAGCGCGAAGCCGAATTCCTCGCCCGCCACCGCGAAGATGAAATCGGAGTGCGCATAGGGGATGTGGTATTTGATGGTGCCCGCACCGGGGCCGACGCCGGCCAACCCGCCGTGGCGGAACGCGGTCAGCGCTAGCCGCACCTGATAGCCGGTCTGATCGGGGAAGATGAATTGGTCGATGCGATGATGTACGTGTGGGAACGCGATGTAGGTCAGCGCGATCAGCGCCAAACCGCCGCCGGCGATGGTACCGATCCATTTCAACGGCGCGCCGTTGAAGAAAAGCAATGCCGCCCACAGCGCGAGCAGCAATCCCGTTTGGCCGATGTCGGGCTGTAGCATCAGGACCGCCAGCACCGGCAGAAGGATCGCGAAGGTGAGCACCTCTTTGGGCAACGCCATTCTCGCCTTGTCGGCGAGGATCGCGGCCGCCAACACCGCGAAGCCCGGTTTCAGGAATTCGGAGGGCTGCAGCGTCATCGAAGGACCGAGATCGATCCAGCGCCGCGCGCCCAGAACCTCGCTGCCCAGGACGAGCGTCAGCGCGGTGCCGAGGGCCGCGGCGGCGAAAATCCAGATGGCCGCGAGCCTGACGCCGCGCGGCGACAATAGCGAGGCACCGAACAGGATGCCCAACGCCAGCAGCGCGAACACCACCTGCTTGGCGGCGAAGGTGAAATTGCCGGCTTGAAGCGCCTTGCCGGTTTCCGCGGGGCTCGCGGCGAAGGCGAGCAGCAAGCCCACCGCGATCAGCGCCATCATGGCGATGAAAGCGACCCGGTCGACGGTCCACCACCAGGTAACGAAGCCACTGTTGTCGGTACGCGAGAGGCTCATGATGCCGCCCTCACGCTCGCGTCAGTGAACTGCGCGGTCAGCGCGCGGAAGGCTTCGCCGCGATGCTCGAAATCGCGAAACTGATCGAAGGAGGCGCAGGCCGGCGACAGCAGCACCACGGGTTGCGTCGCGTTCGATGCGGCGGCGTCCGCGTAAGCTTGCGCAACGGCGCGGTCGAGCGTGACGCAGACCTCGGCAGACGCATGTCCGCTCAGCGTGCGCGCGAAGTCGTTGGCCGCCTCGCCGATCAGATAAGCCTTGCGGATGCGGGCGAAATGCGGCTTCAAGCTTTCGATGCCGCCTTCCTTCGCCCGCCCGCCGGCGATCCAGAAAATATCCGGGAAGCAGACCAGCGCGCGTTCCGCCGCATCGGCATTGGTCGCCTTGGAATCATTGATGAAGCGCACCTTGCCAGCGCGGCCGACCTCTTCGATGCGATGCGCCAAGCCAGGGAAGGTCGCAATGGCGTTGGCGATGGCGCGGCCGTCCTTCACGAAGCGCTTTGCCGCGGCATAGGCGAGCGCGGCGTTTTGCCAATTGTGCGCACCCGGCAGGCGCGAAGCGGATGCCAGCTTCATCACCTCCTCGGCACGTCCGGCCTGCGCGTCGTACAGCACGCCGTCGACCGCGAAGATGCCGCGTCCCAGAATCTTGCGGGCCGAGACCGGCACCGCCTGCGGTCCGCCATTGGAGGAAAGTTTGGAGAAGATGGCGGCGGAGGGCGCGTCGTCCACGCCGACGCAAAGAAGCCCGCCTTCGCCGGTTTGCGACAGAAGTCGCGCCTTCACCGCGGCGTAGTTCTCCATCGTGCCGTGGCGGTCGAGATGATCGGGGCTGAGATTGGTCAATACCGAAACGTCCGGCGCAAGCCCCGGCGACAGATCGATCTGATAGGACGACACCTCCAGAACGTAGATCGTCTTGGCCGTCGGCGCGGCGAGATCGAGCGCGGGCTTGCCAATATTTCCGCCGACTTCGGCGGCATAGCCGTTGGCGGCCAGGATGTGGCCAATGAGCGCGGCCGTGGTGGACTTGCCGTTTGTCCCGGTGACGGCGATCACGGGCGCACGGCCGGGCTGCGCGCGGGCGGGCCGGATCTCGCGTGCAAACAATTCCACATCGCCGATGACTTCGGCGTTGGCGGCGCGGGCAGCCGAAACCACTTCATGCGGCCTGGGATGGGTCAAGGGCACGCCCGGAGACAGAACTAGCGCCTTGAGCTTTGCCCATGACCACTCCGTATACGGAGCAACGACCGCGCCCAGTTTCGCAGCTTCCGCGCGCGCGCCTTCCTTGTCGTCCCAGGCGAAGACGTTCGCGCCCCCCTGGCGCAAGCTCTTCACCGCCGACAGCCCGGACCGCGCCAGCCCGAACACGCCGACGGTTTGGTTCGCGAAGCTGTGTGCAACGATCATCGCTATCTCAGCTTCAAAGTGGAAAGGCCGATCAGCGCGAGCACCACGGCGATGATCCAGAAACGGATCACGATCGTGGGTTCGCGCCAGCCGAGCTGCTCGTAATGGTGATGGATCGGCGCCATCTTGAATACGCGCTTGCCGGTGAGCTTGAACGACACCACCTGCACGATCACCGAGACGGTTTCGAGCACGAACAGTCCGCCGACGATGGCGAGCACGATCTCGTGCTTCACGGCGACCGCCACCGCGCCCAGCGCGCCGCCCAAAGGCAGCGATCCCGTGTCGCCCATGAACACCATGGCGGGCGGGGCATTGTACCAAAGGAAGCCGAGCCCCGCGCCAATCAGCGCGGCGAGGAACACCGATAACTCGCCGGTTCCGGCGACGTAATGCAGCTCGAGATAGTCCGAAAATTTCACATTGCCGACCAGATAGGCGATGATCAGGAAGGTGGCAGCCGCCACGATCACCGGCACAATGGCGAGCCCGTCGAGTCCGTCGGTGAAGTTCACGGCGTTCGCAGCGCCCGCGATCACGGCGCCGCCGAACACGATGAAGAACACCCCCAGCGGCAGAAGCAGAGTCTTGAAGAACGGAAACGCCAGCATCCCGGATAGCGATGGCTCTTCCAGATACATGATCCAGGCGGTGGCCAGGAATCCGATGCCGAATTCGACCAGCAGGCGCAACCGTCCGCTGACGCCGGCGCTACTGCGCTTGGTCACCTTCAGATAGTCGTCGGCGAAACCCAGGAAGCCATAGCTCGCGACCACCAGGATCACTGCCCAGACATATTCGTTGGTGAGATCGGCCCAAAGCAGCGTGGCGCCCAGGCTCGGCACGAAAATCAACAGACCGCCCATGGTCGGCGTGCCGGCCTTTTCCACGATGTGGCGCTGCGGACCGTCGCTGCGGATGGGTTGGCCCTTGCCCTGCTTCACCTTCAGCCACGCGATCAGCGAGGGGCCCATGAGGAACGCGATCAGGAGTGCCGTCATGATTGCGCCGGCGCTGCGAAACGTGATGTAACGAAACACGTTCAGCGCCGCGAAATGCTCGGACAATGGCACCAGGAAATACGGAAGCACGGCGTTCCCCCTATGCGCCTTGCAGCGCTTTGAGCGCGTCGATGATGACGGCCATGCGGCTGCCCAGCGAACCCTTCACGAGCACGACGTCGCCCGCACCAACGGCGGCGACGACCCGATCCGCGATATCGGCCGAGACCGCGCCGTATGCGCCACGGCGCGAGGCGGGCAATGCGTCCCACAGCGCCTTCATATTTGCGCCACACGCGAAGACGAGATCGGCACGCGCGGATTCCACGTCGCGCGCAAGGCCCGCGTGATGCGCGGGCGAGTCCGGACCCATTTCCAGCATATCGCCAATGACGGCGATGCGGCGTCTGGCGTTCGCCGCACCGAGCAGCGCGAACGCCGCGGCCATGGACGACGGATTGGCGTTGTAGCTTTCGTCGATCACCTCGGCCGCGCCGACGCCGATCTTGATCGTGAAGCGCTGGCCGCGGCCCTTGAGCGCGGCGAAGCGCGAAAGCGCGGCGGCCGCATTCAACACATCGCCTTCCAGCTCCGCCACCGCGAGCAGCGCGCCCACCGCGTTGGCGGCAATATGCGCGCCGGGCGCACCGATACGGAAATGGCACGGCTTGCCCAGGATGTCGGCTTCCACCTTCATGCCCTCTTCGGACTCGCTGCGCGCGACAAGCCGCGCGTCGCTGCCCGGCTTCGCGCCGAAAGTAAGGACGCGCGAGACGCCCGCCTGCTTCGCCCGCGCGATCAGGCGGTCCGCATACGGCGGATCCGATGGGATCAAGGCCGCACCGCCAGGCACGAGGCCCTCAAAGATCTCGGACTTGGCGTCGGCAATGGCCTCGCAAGTGCCGAAGAACTCCAGATGCGCCGGGGCGATGGTGGTGATCAGCGCGACATGCGGTCTGACGAACGAGACAAGCGTGCGGATCTCACCGAAATGATTCATGCCGATCTCGAAAATGCCGAACTGCGTGTTGCGCGGCATTTGCGCCAACGACAACGGCACGCCCCAATGATTGTTGTACGATGCGGATGACGCATGCGTGTTGCCGAGTGCGCCACAGGCGAGCCGCAGTATTTCTTTTGTCGTGGTCTTGCCGGCGCTGCCGGTTACGGCGACGATCTTGGCGCGGCTAAGTGCGCGCGAGGCACGGCCCAGATCTTCCAAGCCGCGCTGAGTGTGCCCAACCACGAGCAACGGCATGTCGCCGCTCACGCCGTCGGGCCTGCGCGAAACCATCGCGCCCGATGCTTGCGCCGCGAACGCATCCGGCACGAAGGCATGGCCATCGCGCGCGCCGCCCGTCAGCGCCACGAAGAGGTCGCCGGGCTTCAGCGTGCGGGTGTCGATGGAAATGCCGGTCGCCGCGAACGCGCGCGTAGAGCAGCCCAGCGTGGCGGCTTCCATCTCCGCGGATGTGAACAGCGCGCTCATGCGCCCACCGCCCGTCCGCCCAGAATCAAGGCGGCCTCAACGGCTTTCTCGCGATCGGAGAAGGGATGCACCACAGCACCCACGATTTGCCCCGATTCATGGCCCTTGCCGGCGATGACGAGCGCATCGCCTTTTTCGAGCGCGGCGACGCCCGCGCGGATCGCGGTCGCGCGGTTGCCGATCTCGACGGAGAGGGGGCAGCCCGCGCGGGCTTCGGCGCGGATTGCAGACGCGCTCTCGGTACGCGGATTGTCGTCGGTCACGATCACGCGATCGGCATGTTTGGCCGCCGCCTCGCCCATTAGCGGGCGCTTGCCTTTGTCGCGGTCGCCGCCGCAACCGAAAATCACATGCAGCTTGCCCGAGACGTGCGGGCGCAGGGCCGTGAGCACGGTTTCGAGCGCATCGGGCGTGTGCGCGTAATCGACATAGATCGGCGCGCCGGTTTTGGCGTAGGCGACCTTCTCGAGACGCCCCGGCGCGCCTTTGAGATGTTCCAGCGCGGCAAAGACCTTCGCCGCATCGTCACCGAGCGCGATGGCCAAACCCGCCGCCACCAGCGCGTTCGACGCCTGGAAGCTGCCTGCCAGCGGCAGCGACACCGCGTATGTGCGGCCTTCGAACAGGATGCCGAGCCGCTGACCGTCTTCGAAAGCCTCGCGGGTGACGAGCTTCAGTGCATCGCCGCTTTCGCCCACGCTCAGCACGCGAAGTCGGCGCGCTTGCGCGGCCTTCAGGAAATCCCCGGCATGCCCGGCGTCGGCGTTGACCACGGCCGCGCCGTCCGCGCGCACCACCTCGCGGAACAGGCGCAGCTTGGCGGCGAGATAGGATTCGAAGCTCGCGTGATAATCCAGATGGTCGCGGGTGATATTGGTGAACCCGGCCGCCGCGATGTCGACGCCGTCGAGACGGAATTGATCGAGCCCATGGCTGGACGCTTCCAATGCCAGACGATCGACGCCTTCGCGCGCGAGCGCCGCCAGCGCGGCGTGAATTTCGATCGGATCGGGCGTCGTGTGGCCGAGCTCGAACGCCCCTTTCGGGGTCACCACGCCGATGGTGCCCATGCTCGCGGCCGGATGACCGAGCCGCGCCCAGATCTGACGCAGGAACACGGTCACCGAGGTCTTGCCGTTCGTGCCGGTGACCGCGGCGACATCCCGGGGCTGCCGGCCATAGAACGCGGCAGCGAACTTCGCGAGCCGCAGGCGCGGGTTCTCGTCGGCGATGAAGTGCACGCCCAGGGCGCGCGCCTCTTGCGCCGCTTCCGGACGGGCGAGCACGGCCACCGCGCCGCGCTTCACCGCGTCGGGAATGAAGCGCGCGCCGTCCGCCTTCGTGCCCGGAAGCGCCGCAAACAAATAGCCCGGCTTGACCGCGCGGCTGTCGCTCGCGAGCCCCGAGAACCCTAATCCCATGGCGTTGTCGTTCGTCACCTTACCCGCCGTCAGTCTTTCCCCCGAATGTGGTTCCATTATGGATTCGATTTGACTTCGGCGAGAACGGGCCCGCTCGCCGGCATGCCCAACATCGGCGCGATGCGCGCGATCACGCGCCCGGCCAGCGGCGCCGCCGTGTAGCCGGCCAGCGCCCAGCCGCCGGTCTCCTTGGTCCCATGCGGCTCATCCAGCATCACGAACACCAGATAGCGCGGGTTCGAAATCGGGAACACGGCGCAGAACGACGTCAGCAATCGGTGCGCGACATAGCGGCCATTGGCGGCCTTTTCCGCGGAACCGGTCTTTCCGCCGACGTCGTAGCCCGGAACGTCCGCCTTTTTCCCGGTCCCATTGGTCACCACGTAACGCAGCAGCGAGCGCATGATTTCGCTGGTCGCGGGCGAGATCACCTGGCGGCCGCGGGCATCGGCGGTGTGCTTCAGAAACGTCGGCTCGATCCAGCGGCCGCCGTTAACCACGACGGCCGCCGCCGTGACGAAGGACAGCGGGCTGACGGAAATGCCGTGACCGAAGCCGATGGTGGCCGTTTGGATCTGGCCCCAATAGCGCGGCAAGAGCGGCGCGGCGCTTTCCGGGATTTCGGTCGGCCGGCGCGCGAGCAGCCCGAGGCTGTTCAGGAACGCGCGCTGCCGATCGGGACCGGAGAGCAGCACGATCTGCGCGGTGCCGGCGTTGGACGACAGCGCGAAAATGTCTTCGGCCTTCAGCGTGTCGGGCATCTTCTCGGCGTCGCCGATCAGGTATTTGCCGATCTTGAAGCCTTTGCCGATGGGGAAGCTCCGGTCGAGCGTGATGGTGTGGTCCTGCATGGCCATCGCGAAGGAGAAGATCTTGAACACCGAGCCGAGCTCGTAATCGTCTTCGGCCATGCGGTTGCGGCGCGGATTGGCGGCTTCCGTCACGCCCGGGGTCTCCGCATCGGGCAGCGATGCCATGGCCAGGATCTCGCCGGTGTCGACGTTCATCACGATGCCGCCGCCGGCGCGGGCGCTGAATTCCTCGCGCGCCGCTTCCACTTCATGCTTCAGCGCGAATTGCACCCGCATGTCGAGCGACAGCACGACCTGGCTTCCCGGCGACGCATGTTCGAGGCGGCTGTTCAATCCATATTCGAGGCCGGATAGGCCGTTGCCGTCGATGTCGGTGCTGCCGATCACCTGCACCGCCGCCAGGCCCTTGGGATAATAGCGCTTCATCGCCGGCGCATATTCGAGCCCGGCGATGTCGAGCTTACGCACCGTGGCTTCCGCCTCCGGTGCGAGCTGACGGTACACGAGCACATATTTATGCTTGCCCGTGAACAGGCGTTCGAGGCGGACCTGGCTTGCGCCGGTCGCGAGGGCGAGTTCATGCGCCGCCGCCTTGCGGTCGCGCAGCTCCGCGGGCTGAGCATAAAGGTCGTGCACCGGAAGATCGCGCGCCAAGAGCTCGCCGTTGCGGTCCACCAGATCGGCGCGCGTTACCAGCGGCCGCGGCTTGAAATCCTTGTCCGGCGGTTCGGGAAAGATCGTGAGGTCGAGCAGCCTGAGGCCAAGAATCGCGAATGCCACGATCGACAGAGCTGCGGCGATCGTGATGCGTCTATGGGTCAGGGCGGGCCCGGCCGGGTGCATGCCATCAATTTCCCGTGCGCATGGCGGCGAATTGGATCTCGGGGCTCTCAGGCGCGGCCGGTTCCACGGCATTCGCGTCATGCACCTCGGCATTGCCGGGCAACGCCGCGCCGCGCGGCGGCAGGAGCGTGAACGACGACAACTCCACCACCGGCGCATCGTTCATGCCGAGCTTGGTCTCGGCCAGCATCTGGATGCGCGACGGCGCGGCAACCGTCGCCCATTTCGTCTGCAGCTTGCTGATGTCGACCTGTTCCTGGGCGATGTTCGCGTCAACTTTGGCAAGCTGGTCGTTCGCCACCCGCGCCTGCTCCGAAACATGGTAGAGCGCGAGACAGCACAGCGCGGTCAAGGCGAAGGCGAAGAAGTTCAGTATACGGATCATGACATCCTCCTAGGCGGCCAGGCGCTCGGCCGCTCTCAGCCGCGCCGACCGGGCGCGGGGATTTCGTTCGATCTCGGACGGCGTGGGCGTCTTCGGGCGGGCCCACAACAGACGAAAGGTTTGCGCGCGCGCGGGCGCCGCATCGGGCGCATGGCGCGACGCTTGCGGGGCGGGCTTCGCGCGCTCCGCCAAGAACCGCTTGACGATGCGGTCCTCCAGGGAATGGAACGCGACGACCGCGAGCCGCCCGCCGGCGGTCAGCACGCGCTCCGCCGCTTCCAGCCCGCGTTCGAGTTCGTTCAACTCGTCGTTCACGTGAATCCGAAGCGCTTGAAAGGTGCGCGTGGCGGGATGGATCGGCTGGCGTGCGGCGGCGGGACCGAGCGCGCGGGCCACGACATCCGCCAATTCGCGCGTGCGAACGATCGGACGGGCGGCGACGATGGCGCGCGCGATGCGGCGGGCATGACGTTCTTCGCCCAATTCGCCGATGATCCTCGTCAACGTCTTTTCGTCGGCCGTGTTCGCGACATCCGCGGCGGACGGGCCGGACTTGCTCATCCGCATGTCGAGCGGACCGTCTTCGCGGAAGGAAAATCCGCGTCCCGCCTCGTCCAACTGGAACGACGACACGCCAAGATCGAGCACCACACCGTCGCTTGCGGTTTCGCCGGTGCGCGCAAGCAGGGATTCCATCTGCGAGAAGGCGCCTTCGACCAGGGTCAAGCGGCCGCCGTAAGCCGCGGCCATCGCCTTACCGCGCGCCACCGCGTCGGGGTCGCGATCGATGCCGAGCACGCGGCATTTGTGCGAATCCAAAATCGCCCGGGCATAGCCGCCGCCGCCGAACGTGCCGTCGATGATCAGCGCACGGTCGCGCAGCGCCAGCGCCTCCAGCACTTCCGCCAGCATCACGGGAACATGTCCGCTCACGACATGCCTCCGTTCTGCAAAAGGGCCGCGGCCCGCTTCAGGCGCTCATCGCGCATGGCGGCGAAACGATCCGGATCCCAGATCTGGAAGCGGTTGCCCATGCCGATGAAGGTGACGCGCTCCTTGAGGCCGGCATGCGCAATCATCTCGTCGGGCAGGCGCACGCGGCCGTTCTCGTCGCGCGGAAGATTCTGCGTCATCGACAGGACGGCAAAGGCCTTGTCGTCGAGCCCCGGCGTGAAGAACGGATCCTGCGTCGCAAGCGCGGCATGAAACGATTGCAGCACCGGGTCGCCGAAGCCGATCAGCGCCGGCTCCGAGAACGACGGGCACACATAGACGCCTGGCGTATTCTGAGCCGTGAGGATGTCGCGGAAGGAAGCCGGAACGCACACTCGACCCTTGGCATCGAGCGTGCCCGTCACCGTGGAGATGAACGGTTGGCTTGCGGACATGAATCCGGCCCCTTCCGGGTCCCCGATGCCGCCGCTTCGTTTGCCGCCGACTACCGGCGGAATTCTCCCGCTCTGCGGGGCTGTGGGAATTCATGGGATAGCATGGGCCGAGGAACCCGGTCAACGGAAAAACATAATCAAAATATGGGGTTGGAAGAACTAGCTGTTGATTCGGCGGAGCTGGATTGGGCCAATACTAGAACGAACTGTAAACATGGCAATCATCGCTTGACCGGAGTAAATAAAGGGCTAACGAATCCGTACCAGGTTTGTTCTAGAGCGCGGGGAAGGCATGGGCGATGGCGTGGGTATCCAGGTTACCCCCGTGGGGTATGTGTGGGCGGCGCGCGGCGACGCGGTGGACGACGATTGGGATGCGGTCGAATCCCGCATCGAACTCGATCCCGCGCAATTCAGCGCCGACGCGACCGCCGGCCTCGACGGATTCTCTCATATCGAGGTGATCTATCGTTTCGACCGCGTGCCGGACGATGAAATCGAAAGCGGCGCGCGCCACCCGCGCGGACGGACCGATTGGCCGCGCGTTGGCATTTTCGCGCAACGCGGCAAGGGAAGGCCCAACCGCGTCGGGTTGACCGCGTGCCGCCTGCTGAGCGTGAATGGGCTCACCCTGCACGTGCGGGGTCTCGACGCCATCGACGGCACGCCGGTGCTCGACATCAAGCCGGTGATGAAGGGCTTCCTGCCACGCGGCGAAATCCGCGAGCCAGACTGGGCGGCGGAGATCATGAAGGACTATTGGTAGGTGGGCTGGCATCGCGCGCTGTCGAAGACGGAACGCCGCACGTTGTGGTCGTGCTTTGCGGGCTGGGCACTCGACGGCATGGACGTGCAGATCTACACCTTCCTCATCCCCTCGCTCACCGCATTGTGGGGCATGAGCAAAGGCGAAGCCGGATCGCTCGCCACCTCGGCGCTGGTGCTCTCCGCGTTCGGCGGATGGATCGCGGGCATGCTGGCCGACCGCATCGGCCGCGTGCGCATGCTGCAGATTTCCATCCTCTGGTTCGCCGCGTTCACCGCGCTCTCGGGCCTCACCGACAGCTTCGAACAATTGCTGGTCGTGCGCGGGCTTCAGGGTCTCGGCTTCGGCGGCGAATGGGCGGCGGGATCGGTTCTGATCGGCGAGGTCGTGGCCGCGAAATATCGCGGCCGCGCCGTCGGATTCGTGCAGGCGGGATGGGCGCCGGGTTGGGCCCTGGCGGCGATCGTAGCCTCGCTGGCGCTCGCATATCTGCCGCCGGCGATCGCCTGGCGCGCGGTGTTCTTCTTCGGCGTGACTCCGGCCTTGCTAGTGTTCACGCTTCGGCGCTTCATCCCCGAGCCCGAAATCTTCACCGCGTCGCGCGCGGCGAAGAATAATCTTCTCGCCATTTTCTCGCCGGCACTGTTGCGCACCACCATCCTTGGCGCGTTTCTTTCTGCCGGCGCGAATGGCGGCTATTACGCCATCACCACATGGCTTCCGACGTTCCTGCGGCAAGAGCGCGGGCTCACCATCTTCGGCTCGACCGCCTATCTGATCGTGATCATCGCCGGATCCTTCGCGGGCTACATCGTGAGCGCCTATCTGACCGACGCCATCGGGCGGCGAAAGAACTTCCTGCTCTTCGCGGCGGCGAATGTGCTGACGGTTGCACTCTACACCACCGCACCGTTGAGCGACACGGCGATACTGGCGCTGGGATTTCCGCTGGGCTTCTTTGCGTCCGGCATCTTCTCCGGCATGGGCGCGTTCTTCACCGAACTCTTCCCCACCTCATTGCGCGGCACCGGCCAGGGCTTCTGCTACAATTGCGGCCGCGGCCTTGGCGCCTTCAATCCCGCGCTAGTGGGCTGGCTTGCCGCGGCAATGCCTCTCGGCCGGGCCATCGGCCTGTTCGCGGTCGTCGCCTACGGATTGCTGGGCGTCACGGCGCTCCTATTGCCTGAGACCAGCGGAAAAGTGCTGGCCGCCTAGTGGCGGAGCCCTTGGCTTTGCGCTACATTCCCAACTGACAAAATGTCAGGTACTTGCTCATGACCCAGGAACCGCTGCCCGGCATCTTCGAACTGACGCCGATGAACCCCAGGTTCAATGACGATCCGCATGCGCTGCTGGCGCGCCTGCGCGAGGAATGCCCGGTCTATCGCGACACGCGCGCGGGCACCTTCATCCTCTCCAAATATGCGGATGTGCGCGGCGTGTTGTCGGATTCGACCATGCTGCGCCACCCTTCGAACGCCGAAGAGGCCGCGGTGCTGCAGCGCGCGCTGGTCGAGCAGCGCGCGGGCAGCGATCACATCCCAGACGACGAACGCAATTCCAGCATCCTGTTCCTGGACGATCCCGATCACGCGCGCATTCGCGGCCCGCTCGCGAAAGCGCTCTACAAGCGCGTGGCGAAATGCCGGCCGCTGGTGGCGCAGATCGTGGAGGAATGGCTGGACGCGATCGGCGACGCCAGGACCTTCGACGTGATGGCGGCCTATGCGTTGAAAGTGCCGGTGGACGTGATTGCGCGGATCTTGGGTGTGGACCATTCGCGCCTGGCGGAATTCCGCGAATGGTCGGAAGGCGCGATATTGGGCTTGAATCCGTTCCGCTCGGAAGCCGACACGGAACGCATGATCCAGTGCAGCACGGCGCTTTCGGCCTACATGCACCAGATGATCGAAGCGCGGCGCAAGAGCCCGCAGGACGATCTCGTCTCCGACATGGTGGCACTGCAGGCCGAAGGCGCCGAGCTCACCGACGGCGAGCTTTCCAACAATCTCCAGGGACTTCTGATCGGCGGCAATCTCACCACCACCGATCTGATCGGCAACGCGATCTGGCTGTTCCTCACCCATCCCGATCAATTGGCGAGGCTCAGGGCCGAGCCTTCGCTGATCAATTCCGCGGTCGAGGAAGTGCTGCGCTATGAATCGCCGGTGGACATCACGAGCCGCATCGCGCCGCGCGAAATGGAAGTGCGCGGCTGTCCGGTGCATCCGGCGCAATCGATGTTCATGAGCCTGCGTGGTGCCAACCGCGATCCCGATACCTTCGCCGATCCCGGCCGCTTCGACATCGCGCGGCGCGATGCGCCGCATGTCGCCTTCGGCGGCGGCAGTCATCTGTGCATCGGCGCGCCGCTGGCGCGGCTGGAGGCGCAGGTGGCGATCCCCGCCTTCTTCGCCCGTTTCCCGAATGTCCGGCTGGCCGATCCTGACAGGAAGCCCGAGTGGCGCACGCTTCCCTTCTTCCGCGGGCTGAAGGAATTGACTGTCGCCGTCTGACGCTTAGCCGAAGGTTCACCATGCGCCCGGATTCGACGCGCCCGCAGTGGCACGCTCTGTCCGCCGCGGCTAAAGTCACGTCCACACGGTGGGGCCATATGCGATGGACAAGGCGCGTATCCAAAGCCTTTTCGACATGACGCCGCTCAATCCGGCGTTCAACCGTCATCCTTACGAGATGCTGGCGGAGTTGCGCGAGAGCCGCCCGGTGTTCCGCGATGCGCGCGCCGGCACCTTCGTGCTGTCCCGTTACGCCGATGTGCGCGCGGTTCTGTCCGACAACACGATGTGGCGGCATCCTTCGCATGCCGAGGAGGACGCGATGGTCCACCGCGCGTTGCTCGTCCGCCCACCGAGCGAGGATCCGGTGCTGGACGAGGAGCGCGTCTCCACCATCCTCTATCTCGAGGAACCCGATCATTCGCGGGTGCGCGTGCCGTTGGCCAAAGCGCTGTACAAGCGCGTGGCCAAGTCGCGGCCGCTGGTGCAGCTGATCGTGGACGAATGGCTGGACAGGATCGGCGGTCGCTCGCCGTTTGACGCGGTGAACGAGTTCGCGCTCAAGGTGCCGGTGGACGTGATCGCGCGCATCATCGGCGTGGACAATTCGCTGCTCGACGATTTCCGCGACTGGTCGGAATCGCTGATCCTGAGCTTCAACCCCCTGCGCAGCCCGGAAGAGACCGCGCGCATGAAGCGCGGCGGCGCCAATCTGTCCCGCTGCATGCACGCGCTGATCAAGGCGCGCCGCGCCGCGCCGCAAGACGACCTGGTTTCGGATCTGGTGGCGGCACAGGCAGAAGGCGCGCAGGTCAGCGACATCGAATTGTCGAGCAATCTTCAGGCGCTGATGGTCGGCGGCAACCTCACCACCACCGATCTCATCGGCAACGCGATCTGGCTGTTCCTCACCCATCCCGAGGAACTGGCGAAGCTCAAGGCCGATCACGGCCTGATCAATTCCGCGGTCGAAGAGGCGCTGCGCTACGAATCGCCGGTCGACGTGACGAGCCGCATCGCCTCGCGCGACATGGAACTCGGCGGTTGCCCGATCAAGCAGGGCCAGGCGATGTACACCGCGCTGCGTGCCGCCAATTGGGACCCCGAGGCATTCCCCGAGCCGGAGCGCTTCGACATCTGCCGCAAGGGCGCGCCACACCTCTCCTTCGGCGGCGGTGCCCATGTCTGCGTCGGCGCGCCGCTCGGCCGGCTGGAAGCCCAGGTGGCACTTGCCAGCTTCTTCGAACGTTATCCGAACCTCCGACTTGCCGAGCCGGATAAGGAGCCCGATTGGCGAATCTTCCCGTTGTTCCGGGGGCTCAAGAGCTTGGTGGTGGAACGGTAGCAATTTCTTTCAAAAATGAATTTCTTATCCCTTGAAAATTGAGAAAATCAATTTTATAATTGAAGAATTGAATTTTTGGGGACCGTTCCCTTGGGCGAATTGCAGGATTGGCAAGCCCTGACTGCCCTGACCCAAGGCCAGCCTTTCGCGGTGGAACGGGTTCGGCTTGGCAGCGGCGTGGCCATCGAAGGCCGCTTCACCTTGCCCGATCTCGCGCGGCTGTCCGCCGAGGACCAGGTGTTCGTGGCCGCTTTCGTCAAGAGTCACGGCTCGATCAAGGAAATGGAGAGCGTCTTCGGCGTGAGCTATCCCACGATCAAGGCACGGCTGAACCGCATCTCGGCGTCGCTCAGCTTCGTGGAGACGGTGGCCTCGCCCGGCCGCAGCGAAATTCTCGAACGTCTCAAGCGCGGCGAGATCGTCGTGACCGAGGCGATCCGTGAATTGGAGGCGCTTAAATGATTCCGCTCTTCGCGCAGATCGCGATCCACCACGAAAGCTTCCACCTGCGGCTGTGGCTGCCGCTGTTCCTGATCTGGCTGCTGCTCTTGCCGCTCGTGCTGATTTTCCTTCCGTTCGTCATCGTGGGCTTTGCTTTGACGGGCTTACGTCCTTTCCGTGCGATCGCCGCGATGCTTTCGGTGCTGTGCAGCCTGCCCGGCACCTCCATCGACGTGGACCATCCGAGCGGTCTCGTCTTCATCCGCATCGTTTAGGAGAACCCCATGCCCGAGAACCGCAAGCAGATCCTGGAAATGCTCGCCGAAGGGAAGATCACCGCGGACGAAGCGGACAAGCTGATCGCGGCGCTCGGCCCCGAGACCGCCGACGGCGCAACCGCGGCCGGCGGAAAGGCTTGGCCGAGATATCTCCGCGTGCTGGTGGAGGCAGAAGAGCCCGGCGAGGGCGACAGTCTGACCAAGGTCAACATCCGCGTGCCGCTTCAGTTGCTGCGCGCGGGCGTGCGGCTGACCAGTCTGATCCCCCCGGTGGCGCGCGAGCACGTGAATGCGGCGCTGCGCGAGCAGGGTATCGGCTTCGATCTCAACCAATTGAAGCCCGAGAATCTGGAGGAGCTGGTGGACCAGCTCAAGGATCTCACCATCGACGTCGATCAGCCCAAGACGAAGACCAAAGTGCGGGTGTTTTGCGAGTGAGCATCCGCTGACCGGTGTCCCCGGCGCCAAACGCAGCATCGGCTTAGGACGGCGCGTCTTCGCTCGCGCGTCGAAGAGATGCGAATAGCTTATCGATCCCCAGGAGACGTAGAAGCCGGTGATCGTCCTCCATATGCGTATCGAGCCCGAACACCGGTTCCTCATCCGACAAATCCACATAGGTGCCGAACAACCGATCCCAGATCGAGAACACGTCGCCGTAATTGCAGTTCGTTCCCGGCATCTCGAAGTGGTGATGGGCGTGATGCAGATTCGGCGTGACGAAGAGCCAGCCCAGCCGGCGCGCCGCGCTGGGCGGCAAACGGAACACGGTATGCTGCGAGACATTGGCGATGGTTTCGAATGTCTGCCGCAGAATAAGGGCCTCGACGGAGGCGCCACACAACACCACCCAAGCGCTGAGAAAGCAGACTCGGATCAGCGTCTCGCCGGGATGCTCACGGAAGGTTGTTGAGACGTCGACGGCGCGGTCCGTGTGGTGCACGAGGTGAAAGCGCCACAACATGGGCACGCGATGCGCGATGAAATGATAGACATAGTCCAGGAAATCCAAAACGATGAACATCAGGCCATATTTGATCCACGGATTTCTCCAACCGGGAAGTAGATAGACGAGGCCGCAATGATGACGCGTCGTCCACTGCGCCAGCGCCAAATATGCCAGCGTCATCGCGAACTGCACCGGCGCGACCAGAGCCAGCAGTGCGGCATTGAGGGCCGCGTGCCGCAGCTTCTCTGCTGTCGGCTGGGCCAGCACGATCTTCTCGGTCAGCCATATGGCCGTCACGACGGCGGCAAAGAACGCGGTCTCTGCGGCACCGGCATGCTCGAACAGATATCCGGCGACCGAACCCACGCCCACCACGTTCACTCCACACCCATCGGTGAGACGCCGCCGACGGACATTCCCCGCACGGGTTTTGTTGCAGGCGAGACGGCATCGTTAATGCGGGGCACGACGGACAGCGGGCCGGGATCGCACTATGTCCGAAGGGTGGTGACGATGAAGTCTGGAGTGCGTCAGATGGCCTGTAAGCCGGGTTCTGTTCCTCATTGCTGAGGAGATGGCCATTCCTCTGGGACGACAGTTGCCTGCCGCCTCGCGCGACCGACCCGGACGGCGATCCGAAAGACCGATCACCTGCCGTCCCTATTTGGTCTTGCTCCCGGTGGGGCTTGCCATGCCATTCCTGTTGCCAGGAACGCGGTGCGCTCTTACCGCACCATTTCAACCTTGCCGGACCTTTAGGGTCTTAGGCGGTGTCATTTCTGTGGCGCTGTCCCTGGGGTCGCCCCCGGCGG
>Ga0335085_10005692_pt1 | contig 19913 bp, 21 predicted proteins | sample Lox_Sample_45_FD_206712 | JGI IMG/M metagenome (GOLD analysis project Ga0335085, IMG submission 206712) | Soil microbial communities from Loxahatchee National Wildlife Refuge, Florida, United States - Lox_Sample_4.5 | ecosystem: Environmental > Terrestrial > Soil > Wetlands | place: USA...
GGATCGCGCCTTCGTCCATGTACGCCTTACCCTCGGCCAGCAGACGGTCGGCGGCGGCCTGATGCTGAGCGAGGCGGGCGCCCTGGAACACCGGTGGCTCGTCCCAGTTGAGGCCAAGCCAGGTGAGGCCGTCCAGGATGACCTGGGTGTTCTCGTCGGTGGAGCGCTGCTTATCGGTGTCCTCGATGCGCAGCAGGAACGTGCCCCCGGTATGGCGGGCGTAGAGCCAGTTGAACAGCGCGGTTCGGCCCCCCCCGACGTGGAGGTACCCGGTGGGGGAGGGGGCGAAGCGAACGCGGATGGGGGCGTCGGGCAAGAGCGGTATTGGGTGGAGGTGGGCCGTCAGCTTTCAGCGGTCAGCGGACTGCTGATAGCTGACAGCTCTACGGAGAGGGGGGGATTCGAACCCCCGATAGGGGTATTAGCCCCTATAACGGTTTAGCAAACCGCCGCCTTCAGCCACTCGGCCACCTCTCCCGGCGTTGCAGCGCAACAACTTAGCTACTGAGCGGTCGCCGTGGGAAGGCCCGATTGTGCCGTAACTGTGCCGTTCGGGTGCGCGTACCGCTTCGCGACTGCCTGCGCGAGTCGGTCCTGGTCCACGATGTTGTACCGCAAGAACACGCTAAGCGTCTTCCACCCGCAGAGTTCCATGATCGTCCGCTGGTCCACGCCGGCATTGAGGAAATCACGCACGGCGGTACGGCGCAGGTCATGGATGATGCGGTCCTCGCAGCCCGCCAGCTTCGTCGCCCGCTGCCAATGATGCAGCAGCGTCGTGTATCCGAGCTGCGTGCCGCGCGGCCCCTTGAATACGAACGGGTCGCGGCCACGCTCCTTCCACGCGGCCTCTAAGATGGCCTTGAGGTCCGGCGCCAATCCGAACGGAAACAGCCGGGATGCCTTCCCCTTCGCGTTCCACGCCGAAAGGTAAATGCCCTCCTGCTCCCAGTCCACGCGTTCCCACGTCAGCGTGAGCGCCTCGTTGACGCGCCAGCCGGTGATCCGGAGGAATGTCACGACCCGGCGGCAGTATTCCGGCAGCGCCGCCAGGACGAGCGCCAGGTCACCCTCCTCGAAGAACCCCTCGCGTGCATTGGCGACCTTCGGGATCTCGAACGTCGGCGCGGTCGCGATCAGCTTGTCCTTGATGGCAAGGTGGAACCCTGCGCGGAGCGCCGACAGCTCGTGGTTCGCGGTCTGCCGCGATGCGCCCTCCGCGAGCCGGTGCTTCACGTAGTCCTTCAACCGGGTCTCGGTCACGACCGTGACCGGAGTCGGGGCGGGGAAGAACGCTTCGACGTTGTCCCAGCATTGACGCGCGCGGTCGAGCGAGCGCAGCCCGTCCGTCTCGTACCTCGACTCGTGCAGGTAGCGAAGCCCGCCGACGAGCATTCTCGTGCCGTCCTCGGCCGTCGAATACTCAGCAAGCAGCACCTTTTCGGGGCGCGCTATGATACGGCCGCGTCGCCGGTCTCCGATCCGCTGGCGCAGTATTTCCGTCGCCTCGCGCTTCGTGGTGGCGTCGGTCGGTTCGCGGCGTCGGTGGCCGCCGAGCCCGTAGTCGAGCCACCAGACCGTCCCGCGCTGATACACTCTCCCTTGCCCGCGACTCATGAGGCCCTCCTTTGTTTGAGGTAAGGAGCATGATCATATCACTCATGCGGTAACCTTGGGGAAGCCCGTCGTTTCAACGCCTTCTGACGCTCAGTCTCCAGCCACGCGAGCACATCTTGCTTCACGTATCGCTTCGTCTTGTGACCCCAGTCGAGCACCGGCACTCCCATCCGCTGCAGTTGGCGCGGTCGCACGCTTAGCAACTCTGCCGCCTGCTTTGGCGTAAGCACCTCAAGTTCCTCCACCCTGGGAGGCTCCGGGGCTGGCCGGCTCGCCCGGTGGCCCCCACCGGACGTACCCCAGCGCCCTCGGTTCGCGCCCGTGCCGTCGCGCCTAGCGGTATACGACGTCTGGCGCATTGCTCTAGGGAAGCTGCAGGCCGCGGGTCCGCGCGGTGGTCATATCAGGAGCTCCGCGACGGTCTCGTCGGGCTAGTTGGCGTCGATTTGAATCTCATTTTGTGCACCTTTTCGTGCTCGCATGCGGTGCAAGCCCCCCGGGGGAAGCCCCGGTGAGGGTCCCGGGGAAATTCCGGTGAAAGTCCCGGTGAACGTCCCGGTAGAACGTGCCAGCACCCCGGGTAGAAATCTGCTACAACCCCGTTCATCGCTATTCTCCAACAAAAAAAACCGCGTCCCATGCGAGAATTCTCGCAAAGGACGCGGTTGCTTCGCCCGCGTCGTCCTCTAGTTCAGCTCGTCACAAGCAACACCGCGCTGGTACTGGGCGAGCTTTATGGCCCTCTGTCTAGCGTTCGGGTTCGGAAGCGGTGCCAATGAAACCGTACCCAGTGCCGGCTCTCGTGTCAAGATTCGCCTAGTAGTTGCCCCAGTATCCAAGTCGGCGGTCTGAGGCCAGTTTCTCGCTTGCGCCAAACATTGGCCCATCCCCCGCGAGCCGTCCCGGGGCTTCGAGCATTCCTCAACGGAGGTTTGCACGATGCCGTCCATCCCGTCGGTTCTCCTGGGATCCTCTCACGTCATGCAACGTGTCCGCGAGGCCATTGCCACTCTCGCGGTGTTGCCCCGACCGGTGCGGTTGGAAGGGCCAACCGGCAGTGGCAAAGGGGTGGCGGCGCGGATGCTTCATGCGCGATCTCCGCGCGCCGGGATCGCACTGATCGTCTGCAGTCTGGCCAATATCGGCGACAGTACGGCCCTCGACGAGTTGCTAGGCCACCGCCGTGGCGCGTTTACCGGGGCTGTGGAGGACCGATCGGGGCTATTCGAGGACGCCCACCATGGCACGTTGTTTTTGGATGAGGTGGGGGAAGCCTCTCCGCAGGTGCAGCGAAACCTCCTGCGCTTGCTCGACGAGCAGGTGACTTGTCGCCTGGGAGAACGGCGCGACCGGCCAGTGGATGTCCGCGTCATTCTCGCCACGAACCGGGACTTAGAGGCCGAGGTGGGTGCCGGCCGCTTCCGGGAGGACCTCTTCGCTCGGGTGGAGGAGTTCGTGGTGCGGATGCCATCCCTGTCGGAGCATCCGGAGGATATCCCAGAGCTCGTCGACCATCTCCTGCCGCTCAAGTGTCAGGAATTGCAGCGGACCGCGCCGCCCCTTACGCCAGCTCATTTGGACCAGCTGATGGCGTACACCTGGCCACGTAACGTGCGGCAACTCGCCAAGGTGATTGAGCACTACGTGGTATTCGGTTGCCTGTCGCCAGCGGTTCAGACCGGGGCTCGTCCCCGGGACTGGCGGCGGCATGTGCGGCCAGTTCTCGAAAGGCATGGCGGAAACGTCAAGGCGGCCGCACGGGAGCTTGGGGTTGCCCGTCAGACGCTACACGAAGAGTTGCGCCTGCGGACGCGTCCGTAGCACGACGCAAGAGTGTCGGGTGACACGAGGGGGACTGTCACCCGACACTTTTTTTCATAATTGGCCCATGTCGCGGATTCCACTCAAATTCTAGTTCATCAACGACATGGGGAACACAGGAGCAAAGCGTCGACCTGGCATGCCTGATGCCAAGGCCATCGTGAGGGTCGCATCTCCGAGGCGATCATGGCCGACGTCGTGCTCACAACGAAGCTCCCCCTCCCTGAAGCCTTCGAGGCCACCTACCTCGAATTCAACGGTATCCTGCCGCTCGAAATTGCCGACGACCACTTGCGGGTTGCCGTTGCGGGCGAGCCCGACATTGAGGTCCTCGACGATCTGGAGATCTCCTTCGGGCTGCCACTCGAGCTGATCCCCGTCAGTGCTGCAGAGCTGCAAGCCGGGGTCCGGCGCGCATTTGCGGCAGCCGAGTCCGTGGTGGAGTTGGTGCGGGACCTTGATGCGGAGATCGGCGGCGCGAGTGAGGTGGGCGACGCTCCAATGGCCGACGCCCGCGACCTTGCAAACCAGCCGCCCGTCATTCGCTTCGTCAACCTCCTGATCCGGGAAGCCCACGACGCCCGGGCCTCGGACATTCATCTCGAATCCACGCGTGAAGGGTTGCGCGCACGGTTTCGGATCGATGGCGTGCTGTCAGACGTGCCGAGTCCTCCTAAGGGACTCCAGGCGGCGGTCGTTTCGCGCGTCAAACTCCTCGCCGAGCTGGACATCGCGGAACGGCGCCACCCACAGGACGGCCGAATCCGTGTCCGGTTGGAGGAGCGCGAGCTGGACCTCCGGGTATCGACCGTGCCGACGCTGTATGGAGAATCGGTGGTCCTCCGGCTGCTCGATCGCGGTGGTCAGCCCGTCGGGCTGGCAGAGCTGGGCATGGCGCCTGACGTCCTCGCCCGCTTCCTCGCCATCGCGCGCCGACCGCACGGGATGATCCTCGCCACCGGACCCACGGGGAGTGGAAAGACCACGACCCTCTATGCGGCACTCGGCCTTCGTGCCCCCACGGCCGAGAAGATCATCACCGTGGAGGATCCGGTTGAGTACCACATCGAGGGGATCACCCAGGTTCCCGTCCACACTCAGACCGGGATGACATTCGCCAGCGCTCTGCGGAGCCTGTTGCGGCAGGATCCGGATGTGCTGATGGTGGGAGAGATGCGCGATGGGGAGACGGCCGCGATCGCGGTCCAGGCCGCGATGACGGGCCACCTCGTCTTCTCCACGCTTCACACCAACGACGCCGTGTCAGCGCTGGCGCGCCTGATCGACTTGAAGGTCGAGTCCTACCTGGTGGGCGCAACGTTGGAAGCGGTACTGGCCCAGCGGCTCGTACGTCGCATTTGCCCGGAATGCCGGGGGTTTTACAACCCGGATGCTCAGGTGGTGGCGCTCCTCGCCCAGCACCCGGTTGGCACCGCTCGCTTGATGCGGGGTCGCGGCTGCGCGACCTGCCGCCAAACGGGCTATCGGGGCCGGACTGGGCTTTTCGAGCTCTTGGCGATGACCGAGGACCTGAAGCGAGGGCTAGCCGAGATGCGGCCGCTCGAAGAGTTGCGGACCATCGCCCAGGCGCAGGGGATGCGCACACTGAGGGAGGATGGCTGGACGAAGGTGCAGGCCGGGCTCACGACGGTCGAGGAGGTGCTGCGTGTCTGCGAGGCGTGAGCACGGGTTCACCCTGATCGAGTTGCTGGTCGTGATCGTGGTGATCACGGTGCTCGCGAGCCTCGTGGGGCCGATGGTGTTTCGCAACGTGGGCGATGCGAAGATCACGGCGGCGAAAGCGCAGATGGAGTTGTTCGGTCTCGCGCTCGATCAGTACCGCCTCGACAACGACTACTACCCCTCGACCGCCCAGGGCTTGGAAGCCTTGCGGTCGGTGCCCACCGGCGAGCCTGCGGCGCGGAACTGGCGCGGCCCCTACTTGAAGAAGGCGATCCCGCCCGACCCTTGGGGCCGTCCTTATGTCTACCAGAGCCCCGGGCAGAAGAACCCCGCCGGCTACGACTTGCTCACTTACGGGCGCGACGGCCGACCGGGTGGTGATGGGGAAGACCAGGACATCAGCCAGTGACGACCTACCGCTATGAGGCCGCTCGACCGGACGGCGCCGCGGTGCGCGGAGTGCTGGAAGCCGCAACCATGAGTGCCGCCACGGCGCTGCTCTCAGCCCGCGGGCTGTATCCCATGCGTGTGGCGGAACAAGCGGACCACCGGCTCCCTTGGTGGGGGCAGCCGTCCGCGCGCAGCCGGGCACTGGTGTTCCAGAGTCTCGCGTCGCTCGTGCAGGCGGGGGTGTCCCTGGATCAGGCGCTCGCGGCGACCGTGAAGGTTGCCTCGGGACCCCTCGGCGAAGCCATCGGGCGCATCACTGCCAGGGTGCGGGAGGGGACGAGCCTCGCCGGGGCAGTCCGCGGGGAGCCGATGCTCGCTTCAGGAGTGACGGTGGGACTCCTCCGGGCCGGTGAGCGGGGAGTAGGGCTCGGCACTGCGCTCTCCCAGGTAGCTGCGCACCTGGAGCGCGAAGCGGAAACTGCAAGCCGGATTCGCTCCGCCCTCGCTTACCCCCTCCTCCTCGCGGTCGTTGGCACGGTTTCCGTCGGCGTGATCGTGCTCTTCGTGGTGCCCCGCTTCGCGGCGCTGCTCGCCGACCTTGGTCAGACGCTCCCCCTCGCCACACGGGTGCTCATCACCGCTGCGGATGTCGTCCGCCGCGCTGGCCTACCCGGGATCGCGTTGGTCGTTGGTGGGGCAGCCCTCGGGTGGAAGGCGTTCCATGAACGGCGGGCCGCGTGGCACGCCTGGCTCCTGGAACTCCCGCTGGTGGGCGTCATTCGCCACGCCTTGGCCACGGCGCGAGTGACTCGAACGCTTGGCGCGCTTCTCGGCACCGGCACCCCAGCGCTGAGCGCGTTGCGTATCGCGCGCGAAGCCGCCGGAGACGAGGCCGTCGCCGAGCGCTTGAACCGCGCCGGGGAACAAGTGGCCCAGGGCACGTCGCTCGCCACGGCGCTTGGGGCGACAGGCGCCCTCACCGAGGCGGCGCAGCAGCTCGTGCTGATCGGTGAAGGCGCCGGACGACTGCCGGCACTCCTCACGCAGGCGGCGGTACTCGAGGAGCGGAATGCCGAGCGACGGCTCGGTACGCTCGTGACGCTGCTCGAGCCGGCGCTCATTCTGGGTTTCGCGGGGCTCGTGGCCTTTGTCGCTGCGGCGTTGCTCCAAGCGGTTTACTCCCTGCGTCCGGCGGGATTCTGAATGCGGAGCGCGAATGCTTTCACGCTCCTCGAGGTCGTCATTGTGCTGACACTGCTGGGCCTCGTCTTGGGGATTTCGACCGTCGCCCTGGTGAGCCTTCGTCCACCGCACCGCGCGCACTGGGTCGCCGTCCTGGACTCCTCGCGCACGGCCGCCATCCGGAGCGGCACGCCTGTGGTGATCCGTGGCTCTCAACCTGACACTTCGCGCTGGCTGTTCCTGCCCGACGGCCGGGTGCTTGGGCCCAACGTGGAGGTGTTGACGGGAACGCCACACGATGCGCGGTGAACGTGGGGTCGCGTTGCTGGAGGTGCTCGCGGCCGTGCTGATCCTCGGCGTCGCGGGGCTCAGCTTGGTGGAGCTGGTCTCGGCCACGACGCGGGCAGTTGCGACGGCGCGGACTCGAGAAATGGAGTTGGCTGACGAAGACCGGCTGCTTACCGCCCTGACCCTCCTCCGGCGCGAGGATCTCGACCGGCGGCTCGGCCAGCGGGACGTGGGGTCGTATGCCGTATCCGTTCAGCGGCCGGAGCAGAAGCTGTACCGGATCGCGGTTGGGCGGATGGAGACCCGAGCTGTGGAGGATCTCGTCACGGTGGTGTACCGGCCATGAACGCGGCCAAGGACCCGTCGGGCTTCACCCTGATCGAATTGGTCGTCGCGCTCGCGCTCGGCGGCCTCGTGGTCCTCCTCGCCCACCGCCTGTTCTCCGGCGTCTTGGATGGCGTCCAGCGCGTCACCGCCGCGCGTGTGTCGCTCGATCGGACCATGAATGCGCGCCGATACCTCGAAGAGGCCTTTGGCTCGCTCGCGATCGGCCAGGCCGGCGATGGCCCATTTACCGGCCGTCCTGAGGGCGTCTCGTTCGACACGTGGCAGTGGGTGCCCGAAGGCTGGCACGCTCGACGGCATATCGAGCTGCGAGTACAGAACGGCGATCTCGCGGCGGACGACGTCGTCCTCGCCGACAGCGTCGCAGCCCTCGCCTGCGACTACCTGCTGGAGCCCGGCGAGGACACGAAATGGGTGCGGGAGTGGATCTCCCCGCTCTCGGCCCCACTGGCGGTGCGCTTGCGGATCGCGCATCTCGGCGGCGTAACCGACACCCTGCTGCTCCTCATCGGACCCCGCGGATGAGCCGGCGCGGCTTCGCGTTGATCACGGTGCTCTGGCTCGTCGCCGCCCTGACCACGGCCGTCGGCCTGGGCCTTAGCGCGGCGCGGGTGGGGAACGCGGCGAGCGCTAATCGGCTCGTACTCACGCGCAGCCGTTGGGCGGCTGAGGCCTGTCTCGCGATCGCCCAGGCTCGCTGGGGTGACCACCGCCTCGTCGATACGATGAGCATCGATCTCGGCCGCGAGACACGGTGCCGCTGGCGTGTAGAGGATCCCACGGCCCGGTTCAACGTGAACACGGTGGATGAGGAGGTGCTGAAAAAGGTGTCAGGGGTCGGGGGCCAGGGATCAGGGACGGATTTCCTGCGGACAGTCATGGCACACCGACCGTTCGAGGACATGACTCAGGTGGCGGCGCTGCCAGGCGAGGACAGTGTGCTGCTGGACCTGTTCACGGTTGATGGGCCTGGTACGGTTAACCTTGCGGGTGCCCCGCCCAGGGTCCTGGAGGCTTTGCCTGGGCTTTCCGTTGAAGCGGTTCAAATGCTGTTACAGGATCGCGCGCTGCAACAGCCGATCGGCAGTCTTGATGCGTTGGCAGCGCGCCTGTCACCAGCAGGGCGCGCTGTGCTGCTCGCGAACTACGCCGACCTGTCCCGTCTCGTCACTTTCGCCTCTCCGCTGTTGCGGCTCACCGCCGAGGGTTGGGTCACGGGGCTCGGCGACCCGGGCGGTCTGCACGCCACGATTGAGGTCCTCCTCGTGCCGCTCCCTGATCGCCTGGCGACCGTGCGCCGGAGGATGTGGTGAAGGGGCCCATCGGGGTGAGTGTGGGTGCCGCTACCGTCCGGGCCGTGCTCCTCGATGAGGGACGCATCGGCTGGGCGGGCGCGGCGCCTTACGCCTCGCTCGCGGAGCTCTCCGAAGCGATCGCGCGGCTCGCCGGGGAAGCCGGGAAATCGGTGCGGCGGGCGCGCGTGGTTCTCGAACGCGATCTCGTGCAGGTACGCACGATCCGCCCGGCTCCTCCACTGCCACCAAAAGCGTGGCGACGCTACGTCGCGCTTGAGACGGCCCGGCTGTTTCGCCAGAACGGCGCACCTCTCGTGACTGAAGGGATCCGAGTCCCCGGCCCGGCGCTGCTTGCTGCAGCTGCCCCGGAACCCATCCTGCGATCGGTGATTGATGCCTGTCGGCAGGTGGGGCTCGCGATTGAGAGCCTGGGCCCTGCCACCCTGGTCCTCCCCTTCGCGCTGCGGATGTCCCCATCTGACGGGGACCTCCCGTTTCCCAATGGCACCTCAACCGAGGTGATAATGCTGGTTGCTGGCGTGGTCGTGCAGAGCCGCCGGATACCCGGAGCGGGCGCGACTCCACTGGAATGGGCGGCACCATTACTCGCGCTCGACGCCGAGGCCAGCCATTTCGCCCCCGCGTACGCCGCGGCTTGTGCCGGGCCGTACCTCGAACTGTGGCCAGCGGACGTGAGTGCCGGTCGGGCGCGCGAAGTCAGGCGAAGATTGCTGCGGCTCGGCGGGATCGCTGCATCCCTGTGGCTCCTCGCGGGTGGGGTGTGGGTGAGCCGGCTGGCCCTCAAGGAGCGGCAAGCCACGCGAGCGTTGGCCACACTCACCCCGTCGCTCGACAGCGCCCTCGCCGTGCGGCGCGAGATCGATGTGGGGACGGCTACGCTGGCGACGATCGTCGCCGCCCGCGCCCATCGCTCGCGCCTCCTCCAGCTCCTGACGAAGGTCGCGGAAGCCCTCGGCGACTCGGCCTATCTCGTGGCCGTGCGGGTTGACCAAGGCGGAACGGTGCGCCTGTCCGGTTTCGCCCCGAGCGCCACTCGCGTGGTGGCTGCGCTTGGGCGACTGCCAGATCTCCAAGAGGTGCAACTCGAAGGCGCCATCACGCGGGAGACCGGAGAAGGAAACCGGGAGCTGGAACGGTTCAACCTGGTCGCTCGGGTGACCCGATGACTACTCGCGATCGGCGCGCGCTGATCATGGGGGCAAGCTTCCTCGTACTGGCCTGGATCGGTCTCCGGGGAATCCCCGCGGGGTTGCGCTTGGTCAAGGGTCTGCAAATCGCAGCCCAAGAGCGCGCGGCGACGCTTGCGCGGGCGCGTGCGGTACTTGCTACTACCCCAGCAGATCACGACAGCCTCGTGAATGTCCTATCGGCGATCGTTGCGCTCGCGCCTGAGTTGGTCGACGGCACCACGGCGGCCGATGCGCAGGCGAGCCTCACGGCGTGGGTATCGGCGACCGCGAGCCGTCACCGACTCAAGGTGTTGCGCATCGACCCACTGCCGGATTCGAGTGCCGCCGTATTCGGCCGGGTGGCCGTCCACGGGGAACTCGAAGGAGATGTGCGGGGCCTTGCCCACCTCCTCCGGGCGATCGAAACCCAGAACCCCCTACTCTCAGTCAGTGCCCTGTCCGTGGACGCTGGGGATCCGATCGGACACCGGGGTGCGCCGGAATCGCTACATCTCGAGGCGACAATTGCCGGCTTCTATCTGCCGCGCGGGGCGGCACGATGAACCCTCTCTTGGTCCTTCGGGTGGCGCTGTGGGTGAGCTTCGCCGGCGGGGCTCTTGCACTTGGTTGCGCCGTCGCGACGCCATTTGATACTCAGTTGGTCGGGGCCAATCCTCTGCTCCTGGCACCGACCGGTGGACCAACCCGCTATCCAGCAGAGTCCTTAGGTCGTCTCCTCGTCACTCAAGATCCGTTTCGAGCCGCTCGTCGCGCCGCGGCGGTCGCCTATGACCCGGTTCAACCGACGGCCAACATCGCGCCACTAGCGCCGCGACCCACGCTGGTGGTGGACGGAATTGTCTGGAGCCGGGAGCCTGAAGCGATCATCGAAGGGTGGACCGGGATCGACGGACCACGCGTGGTCCGAACCGGCGATCGGGTAGCGGGACTCACGGTGCGACGTATCCGGCCTCATCAGGTCGTGATCACAGACGGGGACACCACCTGGACGTTGACCGTGAGAGAGCCGTGGCACTGAGGGTAGGGCAACTCCTGACCGGACTGGCCCTGGCTGCCCGGGTGGCCCTGGCACAGGACACAACCGCGGTGCGCCTCACGGGGGATAGTGTGACCGTCCGATTCATCGAGACCGATCTGCGAGCCGTGGTGGATGCGATCGGGCACTACCTGCCGAAGCCAGTCCTGGTGGGGACCCTCGCGCCGATCCATGTGAGTCTTGAGACTCCGGCACCGGTGGCTCGATCCGCCCTGCCGGGACTCCTTAAGGGGCTCGTGGAGGCACAGGGGCTCGAATTCACCGAGGATTCGACCTTCTACCGCATAGGTCCCAAACCGTCGGCACCCGTTGCTCCGGCACCGGGAGCGACCCAGCAGCAGGCGGAGGTGCACCTTTTCGTGGTTCGGTTGAAGCACGCCCGCGCTGCGGATGTCGCGGGCACTGTAAACCAGCTCTTTGGCGGCGGGGAGTTCACGGGGGGTGCGGGTCTCTCAAGCGGAACTTTGTCTGAGGAGCTGCAGCGGCATCGTGTCCCACCCCAAGGAGCGAATCCGCCGCCGGCCGCTCCGCCGATCACCTCCGGGACTGCGCCGAGCGCAACGCTAGTCGGGACGGTCACAATAGTGCCCGACGAGCTGACTAACTCCTTACTCATTCGAGCGAGCCAAGCCGACTTCGAAGTGCTGAAGACCGCTATCGAAGACCTGGACATTCGTCCGTTACAGGTTTTGATCGAAGTCCTGATTGTTGAAGCGAGACATGATCGTTCCTTCTCGCTCGGTACGAACCTGTTTGTTCCACCCCAGCCCGTCGATAAGGGGGACGGTACAGGCAGCGGATCACTAACGGGGGTTGGTACCAGCCTTGGCGATGTCGTAGTGCAACTCATGCGCCTCGGCCACGCCGACGTGGATGCCACGATCACCGCCGCGGCGAGCCGTGGGGACGTGAAGATCATGTCGCGGCCGGTGCTTCTCGCTTCAAACAACCAGGAAGCACGCATCTTGGTGGGTTCGCAGCGGCCGTTCGTACAAGTCAGCCGAAGCCTGCCGACCGAGACCCCGACCCGCGACCAGGTCGTCCAGTACCGAGACGTTGGGACACGGCTTACGGTGCGCCCCACCATCAACCAGGACGGGTACGTGTCTCTTCTTATTCAACAAGAGGTGAACCAGGCGACGAGTGAAGTGGCCTTCGACGCGCCTGTGATCTCAACGCGCGAGGCTGTTACTCAAGTGCTAGTGCGGGACGGCCAGACGATCATGTTGGGCGGGCTGCGAGACCAGGAGCGTGATGTGACACACTCAGGCGTACCTTTGCTTTCAGAACTGCCGCTCGTTGGTGGGCTGTTTGGGAGCGTGACCCGGCAGAAGACAGAGACCGAGCTGTATCTGTTTCTCACGCCGCGCATCCTGAAAACCGATGCGGATGCGGACAGCGTGACGGCTCCAAGGTTGCCAAAGGAGGAACGCCCGTGAGTACGGCACTCCAGCTAGGTCAAGCTGGGGAGGCCGAGCTCCCGCCAATCATCGCCGAATCGGCGGCCATGAAACGGGCGGTTGTGCTCGCCCGCACCTTTGCACCTGGGGACTTGCCCATCCTCATCGTAGCTCCGACTGGGTGCGGCAAGGAGCTTCTGGCCCAACACATCCACCGCTGGAGCGGGTGGCGCGGGGAGCTCGTGGACATCAACTGTGCGGCGTTACCCGAGCACCTCTTTGAGTCGGAGCTTTTCGGCCACGACGGGCAAGCGTACACGGGAGCTAGACGCGAGAAGCCGGGGCTCATCGAGGTGGCAAACGCTGGGTCGCTGTTCCTCGATGAGGTGGGGAGCTTTCCAACACACCTCCAGCCCAAGCTCCTGCGGGTGCTCGAGACCGGTGAGCTGCGGCGTGTTGGGGAGACGGCGAAGCGGCGCGTGTGCGTCCGGATTGTAGCGGCGGCTCAAGACGACCTGCAAGGTCTCATCCAAACTGGAGCATTCCGGCGCGATCTGTATCAGCGGTTGGCGGGTGTTGTGCTGGTGATCCCCCCTCTCGCCCAGCGGCCGCAAGATGTGTTGGCGTTGGCGCGACACTTTGGGGCGGTGCGGAGGCTCGGGCTCGCTCCTTCAGCGGAACCCGCGTTGCTGGAGCACTCCTGGCCGGGCAACGTCCGCGAGTTGCAGCAGGTGCTCGAGCGGTCCATCAGCTTGGCGGCCGATGACAAGGTCACCGGAGACACGATCAGGGAGGCGATAGCCCTTGGCACTCCCGGAGAGGCCCATTCTCCGCCTCCATCCATTGTTGCTGAGTCCCCGCCCGACGCGGATACCCCAAGAACCCGTTGCCAGCCCCGCGGTGTGTTGCCGCCGGTGCTCGAACGGACTCTGAACATCTGCAGGGAGCTCGGGTGGAACGGGGGGCGGGCATCGCTGATTCTGCGCATCAATCGAACTACGCTGTACCGGAGATTACGCAAGATTGGCCTCTCGCTCCGTCAGCAGAAGAATTATGCAATGATGCGCAATGATGCGCAGCAAGGCGCATCATTGCATCCTGTTTTCAAGGGTCCTTCAGCAGTAAGTCCTGGCGCGTCAAAGAAATAACCGAATCCGTGGGCGGCACACGGTGTGCCTTAGTTGGGGCGAACCCTCACTTTGGAGCTGGCCGTGGCCCTCGCACTGGCTGCCAGGCGTATTCATCCCGCTCTATCAGTCTGCCTCCTCTTGGGGCTGCTGACGGTTCCAAGAGCAGCTAATGCGCAAAGTGGGGCAGGCCCCTTGATTGGCGGTAGCTATTCCGTGGCGGTGACACCGGACGGGCAGCACATCACCAACCCACACGACACACGCGACACCGTGACGTTCACAGTCAAGAACACAAGCTCAAACTTGATGACGGACACTTATACCTTGACGTGCGCACCGACAGGCGGCCTAGCCTGCGTGTCCACTAGCCCGAACTCTGTGACCTTGTATTTCAATCAATGGGCAACTGTGACGGTTGTCTACACAGTTGGGCACACGGGAGGCACTCTGACTCTGACAGCGACGGGGCACGCGAGCGATAACGGCTCGTACGTCGTTACGGCCAACCCCCCTTGGGGAGCACCAGTAGTGGATGCCTCACCGTACAACTTTGCCAAGCAGGACTACGACCTGTGCGCGAATGCATGCTTTGCCTTGACCGCCACCAAGAGCACAGTCCCATACTTCTCGCTCGATGCACCGCGTGCCGTCACACTTGCATATAATAGCGACCGAGTGAACCCACGGCCTTTTGTGCTGGTCAATGTTAGCCGAGATTTAACCTACTCCACGGCTCCAACCGAGTATCAATTACAGGTCAAGATCAACGGAGCCCTGGTCACTTTCTTGAACGGGGAACAGACTCTCCACTTTGCCTACGACTCCTCGACTTTAAGGATCGGGGGACAGCTCGATGCAAGTAGTTATTCGACCGGTGTCTCCTCGATGGATATCCTCGTATCCGCTTTGTACGGATCAACTCTCATTACGAATGACATCGTGACGAAGTTCGTCGTGGTCAATGAAACAAGCTCCGCTATCGCCCGCGGCTGGACGATTGGTGGGGTTCAAAAGCTGTACCAGCAAAGTGACACGTCAGCACTCATAACCACGGGGGATGGCTCGTCAGTCTATTTCCAACGCGTGTCAGGTGTATTCAAGTCTCCCTCCGGGGAATTCTCGGCCTTGGTCGGGGGCACCCCTTCTGGGGGTCAGGGTTGGACGCGCCGTTTCCCGGATTCTACAAAGGTCGTTTTCGACAATACTGGCAAGATGATCGAGGTCTTAGACCGATTTGGAAACAGGGACACGGTCATCTATGACGCGAGTGGTCGCGTTTCGAAGATCAAGGACCCAGTCAACGTCGCCATCACTCTTACCTATGGGTCCTATGGACTCGCAACAATTAAGGACTCGATGGGACGCGTCACCAACATCACAGTAGATGCCAGTCACCGTCTGACGAATGTCACGGATCCTGACAGTATGGGCACAGGCTACGGCTACGACAGCAACCTGAGGCTTAGTAGCATCACAGATCGACGAGGCAACACCACGCTCTTTGCCTACGACTCCTTGTCGGGGAAGTCGGGGAGTGTGACTGATCCTCAGGTTCCAGTATATCAACACGGAACTATGTCTCCGGTCACAACCCTCACGGCTTGGCAGAAGGCCGGCGTACCGTATGTCCCGACATCGCCGAACCGATTCGTTGCGCCGCGAGTGGATTCAGTGAGGGCTATCGTTGTGGAACCCGGAGGTGGCGTAACTCGGTTTACAGTCAACGCATTTGGAGAGCCGCTCGTGAGGGTCGCTCCCCTCGGCGACACTGTGCGTATCTCATACACTCCCAATGGTCAACCAGCCACCGTGAACCTCCCAGGGTATGGAGCTAGCGCCGACTCCACCCTTTACGGTTCCAATGGACTGCCTACTTACATCCGTCCTGCAGGGCTATCAGCTCAGCAAATACACTATTCGGCATTTGCCCAGCCTGATAGCATCTGGGGAACTCAGCGACGGTTTGTTCTCTTTTACCCGAAGGCGTCCGCAGGTGGGAGAATCGACTCGGTTCGCATCGGAGGGAGTAGCAGTCCAAACGGCTTCATCGCTGTCAGATACTACTATAATAGCCGCGGGCAATTGGATTCTGCGAAGAATGGCAACGGGGGGCCCGCAGTGTTCAAGAATGTTCATGGAAACCTTTACGGAAACCTCAGTCAGCAAGTGTCTGGCTCGTCCAGAGTGGTCAATTTCTACAAAGACACATTTGGTCGGGATACGCTCATAACTAGTACAGGAGTACCAAGTCAGAGAGCCTACTATAGCAAGGTAAACAGGCCCGATTCGACACGGATCGGCGGTATCAAGACCCGGTACACCTATGACGGGTTGTTTGTCACGCAGATCCGAGGAGCCGGAGGGACCTTTGCGATTGATCACAACGCGATCGGGTGGATAACCTCGCAGGTCGATCCGACCGGTCACCCGGACTCACTCTACTATTCTGTGGACGGAGATGTTGTTCGACAGACCACCCGTCGAGGTCTTCACATTGACTTCGCGTATGACTCTCTACACCGTCTCACAGCCCGGACGGGGACCTTCGCAGCTGGTTGGTCTTATGGCAATCATGGCCGGGTGGTCACTGACTCAGTTGCTGGTGTGTCTACCGAGGTTGTCTACTCAGCTCTGTTCGGTTCCCCGGATTCGGTGCTAACAACAATGGGGGGGAAAGCGTTCGCCTTGCGTTACTTGTACACCCAAGCGGGAGTTGTTGACAGTGTTGTTCAGGCTGCAGCAGGGCTGACCTTCTTGGGCAGGGCATATGGCTATGAGTTCGCAAGAGGTCTGTTGGATACGATTCGCGTGAACGGACAACCCACGTTTTTCGTATACGATAACACCGGCCAACCAACACAGACTATCCTGCCTGGCGGTGATGCAATCAGTCGTCAATACACATCCCTTAGCCAGGTTATGCAGATTGTATCGACGGGTGCCTACAACTCGACAACTGAAAGGGATGTCGGGTTCGACTCGAACTGGAATCGCGTCCTGCAGCAGTTCGTTGGTGGCTCGTCTAGCGGGGATATGTACGCCTACGATAGCCTCGGGCACCTTGACACCTTGTCCAGCGGGTACGATACCGTTACAAACACCCAATACTGTAATGATCCAAACTACGGATGGGGTGCACTGTGTCGCCCTAAGACCAGCTTCAGTGTGCAAAGTCAAAGCAGATTTACATATGACTCAGTGGGAGATCGAACGGATCTCGGCGGCAGCTATGGCGCAGGCAGCCGAATACTCACCTTCGATAGCTGCAACTACACGACGGATAATGATGGTAACGTAACCTCCCGAACTGGTGGGTCGTGCGCTCGCGCAACCGGATCATTCGGGTGGGCAGCGGAGGGCTATTTGGATACTATCAGCACAGGCGGGAACACGATCACCCTTCGTTACGATGCGCAAGGCCGGTTGGTCAGAAGAGATCTCAATGGAACACCCTCGAGCTACTTCCTCTGGGATGGTGCAAACCTTTTTGCAGAGTTGGATGGTACTGCCACCATAAAACGCGCCGAATACTCTTACTACCCTGGATTCGATCAATTACATGCTCTTATTGTCGGTTCCACTGCTTACTATGCCCAAGTTGATGGTTGGGGGAATGTTATCGCGTTGACGGACGCGGCAAAAACTCTGCAGAGAACATACGGGTACAGCGCTTGGGGCGATTCGATTAGTGGTTTGGACATTCATTCGTTTGGTGGCTACGATCGGGCCCGTTGGAAGGGTGCACTACAATTGATTCCTGAGGCGAACCTGTACTACATGCGGTCGCGGTGGTACGAATCGGGGACTGGTCGGTTCCTTTCAGAGGATGCCTTTGGATCAGGCGCAGGAGGCAACTTATACTCGTATGCCGGCAATGATCCTTTAAACAACTCAGATCCATTCGGCACGTTCACTTGTCCCGTGAATCAAATCTGCTGTCCCGATCCAAATGCGTGCATGAAGCCCGTAGTAGTCACTGGCACTGCCAATTACGATGATCACAAACTCTACCCCGCCGATGAGATTCCCCCTTTGCCCTTGGCGGGGGGGCAACCCACGTTCGCTGAGCCTGATGATCCACCGCCCACCGACGGAGGCGGGAATGACATTGGGGAGGAGGCGAAGACCAAGTGCAGCGCCATGATCCTCGCGACAACTCTAAGCGCGGCAGCTGACATATCTCTCTACCGAGCTGTGCGACTTGCCTATGCGGCCGGGAAGAATGCTGCCTTCCTCGCGACCTACGCTGCCCTACGGTCGCAAGACGCTGGTCCCCTTCTCATAGACGCCGGTCGCACAGTGGCGCGCGGAGTGGGCTATCTTTCGGTCGAGCGAGGAACCAAAGCGGCTGCGCTCGCGGGGGATGCCGCACTTGATTACGCGAATGGTCTCCGGACGGGTGGGGCATTTGCCATGGCTGTGGGGGAGGACTTCAAGTGGTATGACATGATTCCCGTCGTGGGGACATTTCATACCGGATATAAAGCATTTAGGGCGTGTTTTCATCCTGGAGAGGGGTGATCGGCGAATTGGCGGCGCTAGAGACGAACCTAAAATCTGGCATTCGCTGGGGTGCGAGGTATGCGGTCGCCTACTCTGCAATCGCCTTGTTGATTCTGCTTCTTAGGGGTCAGGCTGCCTTCGCTGAAGCGGACACAACTTTTTTGCGAGTGCTGTTGTTCTACTGGGCTGGTGGGCTTACAGGAGGGGTTCTGGTCGGCCTCCTATGGCCTCTCGGGCGGTCGAGGGTTGGGGCAGCTCTGCTGGGAGCGATCGTTGGCGTTCCAGTCGGCTGCATGGCTATGCTCGTGGTTACTCCCCCGTCTCGATGGCATGAATCTGTTGTGGTTGCTGCCGTACTCGGCTTGATCTTGGGTCCATTTTTTGGTCTGGCTTCTCGCTTGGAAATGTAGGGAGTCTTGGCGCGGATGATTCTGTGGAAAAATCACGGGGGGTAGATACCGCTGACCAAGAGGTGAGTTACTCCTGTCTTCGGGACGGGGGCCACTCACTCCCCTCGGTCAGGAACGCATTGTGCAATGCAGCGTTACCGATTCAAGCGATCGACTTTCATTGTGAACGTAGTGCAAGATGAGCGGACGGTCAGCCTGGAACAGGTGAGGGTGCGCAGCACCACCTTCCGGTGGTGATCTGGTGGTGGACGAAATCCACCATTTGCCAGTTGAGCCGCATGCACGCGGTTAGAAAAAAACGAACACGAGGGCAAACGGGCCGCGATCTGCGAGTCCGCCGAAACTGTGCCGTTAACTGTGCCGTAATTGTGCCGTTCCATACGCGCGAATGGTGTCAGAACCCGCCTAAGGTGCCCTAGCTTCCTCATAAAACAACGGTCCCCCTTGCGGGGGACCGGATTAGCAAACCGCCGCCTTCAGCCACTCGGCCACCTCTCCAAGGGCCTTCACGTTAGCCAGCCCGGCCGGGCCGGGCAAGCGATTCGCCGCCAGACGGAGCGCGGCTGGCGGGCCGCCCAAGGTGGCTAAGGGGGACAGGCCACTTGCCGAAGGACGTGGAACGCGTAGGGTAGAGGGGAGGTATACACGCCCAATGGGGTAGCTCGCCGTCAGTATCCTCTGTTTGGTCCGATCGCGGCCGGCATCGTCGGCGCGACGCTTGCATGCGCCGACACTACGGCTCCCGGTCCGTCCCCGTCGGTTCAGGGCAGCTGGGACTACGTTGAGTCCTTCGCCGACAATCTGAATGGCTTGACCTGTGCCGACACCGGGACCTACGATCTGGTCGAAACTGCCGGGAAATTCACGGGGACATTCGTCCAGAATGGGGTCTGCCGCACCACCAACCATCAGGCCATCGACAATTCCAGTCACGGTCGGGTGACCGACGGCCAGGTGACAGGGCGGCACATCCTCTTCAATGCGACTGGCTGTTCATACGACGGTCTGATCCGGGTGAATGACGAGAACCATGTGGCCGGGAACGTGGTTTGCAGCGCGTCGCCGGGTGGCACCACCTTGCATTTCTCGGGTTCCTGGGCCGCGAGTCGCTGACACCAGCCCTCACTACAGCGCCTGTTATTGTTGATAGTACCAGCTGCTCCGGACCACCCGGGGTGGGCGGGGTACTGACAGATGCCGTCGTGGCGCCCCCTAACATCGTTGGCGCTCAAGGAGCGACCATGCGACGGACGGCAATCCCATTGCTTGGGCTCATGGTGCTCGCTGCGTGCACCCAGCTCATCCCCATCGTCACCCAACCGCCGCCCTATCCGCAGGTGCGAGCCGCCGACCTCAAGTCACCCGGCGTGCGGGCTCTTCATGCTGCGCCGACCGGGCAGCGAGGGTCGCCAGTGAAACGGCCCGCGGCGGTTGGTAGCCGCCGCGGGCCTGCGTCACGCCTCAATTACTGCGCATTCGCCAGGTCGCCCACCGTGTTGGCGAGCGTATGGACCTTGGCCCCGTCCGAGGAGCCCCCCATGTCGGCGTGCAGCGAGGTCGCCAGCTGCGTCAGGGCGTCTTTCCGCGCCTGACCCGACGCCT
>Ga0335085_10005693_pt1 | contig 19911 bp, 33 predicted proteins | sample Lox_Sample_45_FD_206712 | JGI IMG/M metagenome (GOLD analysis project Ga0335085, IMG submission 206712) | Soil microbial communities from Loxahatchee National Wildlife Refuge, Florida, United States - Lox_Sample_4.5 | ecosystem: Environmental > Terrestrial > Soil > Wetlands | place: USA...
TACTCAACCCGGCCTATACAGTACAGAACATCCATGAAACACGCAGACTAACCTAAGGAGGAAGCAATGGCTCTACTCACTCACGACGAATATCCCATCGAACAGGGATGGAAGGAGAGCGGCGATAGTCGTTCGCTCTACTTCACGGTCGGTGGCTCTACCTACGACACACTGGACCAGGCCCTCCAGCGCCAGCGTCAGTTGGAGGGTCGCCCCCTACCAGAGCCCCCGACCAAGCGCCGCAAGAAGGTGTGACGGCCTATTGACACGAACCATCTTTTGTGATAAACTTTGGGTTGGGGCGAAATGTCTGTTCCGACCCATCCTACGAGAGGAGAAGTATGTCAGTAACGTTAGGTCAGAATCGGGTTCTGTCGGGATATGGGCTCAAGCTCCGGTCCCTGCGACAGCAGGATCTCGATTCGTTCGAGCAGGCCGGAATCGAAATCGAATGGGATCGATCGACCCCCGAGCGCTGTATTGTAGTGGAGGCCGAAGACATGGCCTGCGCCGTGGCCGCCATCGTGGACATGGACAACGGCGACATCGTCTGGTCCAGTGTCCCGCAAGGCGACGGGCCAGATCCTAAGTGGGTGTCGCTGGATCGCGAAGACATGGTGGGTCACTACCTAAGAGACGTTCTGCACGCGTTCCTGCCTGACTCCGGTCTCTAGGTCGTAGCTGCCACGACGGCCGTCAGGGAATGGCGACCGTTGTGAGAGCGAGACCGCTCCGAACCAACCACCACAAAGGAGGACCAATGGCAGTTGTGCTATTCACTAGCTCCGAGTCGTTCATGGAGAGCGACCCACGCGCCTGTGAGCGCGCCGAAGTCACCATCCGTGACTACATCGAAGGAACCTATGACACGTTGCGTCATCGCGAGGGCGTCGAATTTGCCTTCTTCAGCAACGGTGCATGGGAGCTGCTGGACGGACGTCGTTTCAGCGATTGGGTGGTGGAAGTGTGAGTGTGACCATCAAGACTAACTATCACCGGCGCGAGGTGCTGGACTCGTTTCAGCTCACAGCCGAAGAGGCGAAGGAATTCGACTACCTCGATTGGAGTAAGCTGGAGCGCGGCGAAGACTCGGCATCCTTCGTGCGTTATAGGGGTTGGGTCTACGACCTGAACGACACCGAGGGGACCTTCCCTGAAGATCGCCGCTGGTTCTATCGATCGGACTCGTTCTTTAGCGGCGTGGTGTTTATGTACCCCGCCAGCGAGTGGAACGATCAGGAGATCGATCCCGACTACATCATCTGCGGCACCTACTACGCCTCGTGACCGGTTATCCCCCGCGTTATGAGTACCGCGTGAAGCAGCGCGTCTACGGTTCGATTCTTTATTTCGTATACACATCTCGGCAGGCAGCGCTCAATCGCATACAACGCTACTCCGGTCCTGGTAACAATGTGGTGAACCTCGGATTGCAGCGCCGAGAAGTAGGCCCTTGGCGATCCTTCAAGGAGGACCGAGGAGATACCGCGTCGTTGAGCAGGCCAATTCGTCCTGGGTCAGGACGTTGGCTATGACGATGAGCTGGACGCGCTCGCCGCAGCATGTGTCGGACCGCCCGGCAGCGAAGTGTTGGATACCCAGACCGGCGAGTGGTTTGGTCCGACGTGTCAGGAGGATGCGGACGAGATCCGCGTTAGGCTGGAAGCCCGAAACAACAACCGAGGAGGAAGCAGTGGAATTGGAAGAAGTGGAGAACCCGAAAATTCAGGAGCGTTGGCTAGAGGTGATCAACCACGACGTAAGAGTCGAGAACGCTGAACCCGACGACGTAGACGAAGACTTCGTCGTGTTGTTCCTGAATGAGGAGGATGCTCTGAAATGGGGAATCTACCCTGTACTCTGTGTCGAGCCCGGTGGCAAGGTGGCAGAGTATATGGTCAGTCAACCCTCATACTACAACACATTCGCCACACTCTTGACCGCAGCTAACGTCCGAACCGCGAGTAGTTAGAAATACGCACTTGTCGGGAGTGGTCACCCGGCGGGCAGCTTCCCCCGGGTCGGAACTGTGGTGGACCGGCCCGGGGTAGAGCACCTAGCAGGTGTATTGCGGGCGCTGATCGGGAGTATCGGGCGGCAAGGATGAATTGCCCAACAGGGCGGCAGGCATAGGGGCACCACAATCCTGACAGAACACTCGTCCGTTGCGCACAATGACTAAATCTGACAACGGCGTACCTGCCGCCACAGCTGCCCCCACATGATAGCGGGGACACTGCTGAATATAACACGACCAACTGCCTAATAGAGGGCACATACCTAGGGAGTATACACCATGACAGAAGTCACGCTAGAATCAGGCTGCTATGTGGACAACCATTGGGGCCAATACGCGGTAGCCCGTGTGGTCAAACTGGCCGTCGAGTTTGGCCGCCAATGCAAGCTGGACGAGAACGGTCACTGCTCATTATGCGTAGACGAGGATCTCGCTACACGCCATCTGGCGGCTATGGGACCGTCAGACAAACCTGGTCTGAACGACACCGAGTTTGAGATGCTGGTGGCGGCAGCCGATGACGCCGAGGAGTGGCTCAACGACAATATCAAGCTCGAGGGCCATGCCTGGAGCTGGTATGAGGGAGATTTCGGTCTCTATGAATTGGAGGAGGAGTGAGCGCCCATATTGTCATGACACCCGAGCTGGCCATCGCCGTAGGTGAGCTGGCACAGAAGCACCGTCGCCAGTCGGTGGAAATCTGCTGGGACGAAGATCGACCAGAGCAGCTCTGGGAGGTGCGCTTCGAGCGATTGGACGGCCAGCCTGACGACGTTTATATTGTCAACGACGAGAGCGGAGAGGTCGTGGATCGTGTATCATGACGAAGATTGGCCCCGCGATCCGGACACCGGCGAGTTCATCACTCGCGAAGAGGCGGATATGCGCGAAGAACTAGAAGACTTGGGTTCCGAGCTAAGAACCGTCGAAAATCAACGTAACCTCTATCGGGACGCCCTGGCCGATATCGAGGCCATCCTATGCACCGACAACTGGTCAGTCGGAATGCTCGAAGACATCGCCGCTATCGTCAAGCGCACCGGCGTCAAGCACAACCGTCCACCACACTACTACCACCACTAGGAGGAATCAATGGCAGAAACGAAACGCATTATCGAGTTCGTCTTCCGGTTCCGCACAAACGGCTATCAAGATGAGCTAGACAACATGATGACCGTTGCACAGGATATGCAAGACCTTAGCGGATATGCTGAACGCGAGGACGGTGGTCACTTCTATATGGAGTACATCCCCACCGGCTCGCACTGGCGCGACGTGACGCCAGGCACCTGGCCCTACGACCCGCACCTTGTGTCTGGTACAGTCGTAGAAGCAGATGTGCGTACCGAGCCATTTCATCCGGCCGCCGCCGATTTGCCCGGCGGTAACAAACTATCACCACCACAGGAGGGCTAATGAAAGTCTGGTTAGTGAAAGTCGAGGAGGAGTCTGACGTAGTCCTCGGCTATATGCTAGACGGCTCGGGTCCCGACTACGCCGTAGACACCGAAATTGAAGCCGTCTGCGACAGCGAAGAGGAGGCCCAGCGACTGATTGAAGTCTACAATGCCATGCGGGTCTGGGACGAGACCGACCCCCGCGACGACGAGCCCGTTCGGCCATATTGGCGCTGTTGCGTCGTCGAGAAAGAACTCAACACACTGCTGCGCTACACTCAGGAGACGATCAATGAGTTTCAAGCTACGCGTTAAGACCGCCAAACTGCCCCGTACCGGCCGCTATGCCGCCAACAACAAGCGTTCCAGCAAGGCTAGTCGGTCCATCGCTCGCCGCCGCAGCATGAGCAGTGGCGGAGCCCCGTCTTTGGGGCGGATCGCCAAGCGAGGTCGTTTCTTCTAGGCAGCATCGGCGTCAGGTAGAAGTGCCCGATGGACGCGTTTCTTTAGCGCAGACGCCCGATGAAGCTTGCGGAGCTTCTGCTCCGCCTCCGCCACCTGCCGCATGATGACTTCGATGTCGCGTCCCTTTAGCTTCCCGTCCGCCTGTGCCTGTTCTAGCGCAGCTACGTCTTCTGCAAGGCTCATCAGTGCTCCTTGTATATGTAGACCGGTTTCTGAGAAGCTTCTCGTAGTCTAGCTGAGCCTGCTCAATATCCCGAGTGGACTTGACAAAGACTCGTTCTTGTGCTTTAATTTGTTGGGTCCACTCCACGCAACACATCGTGAATAGGAGATTTATGCCGGAACCCAAGTTGCACCCCAACCAGATCGACGGTCCTGACCACCGAGGTTGTATTCGTGTAGCCGTCAAGGAGCGACTGTCACCGCCCCCCAAGATCGAGGGTTACTACCCCAGCTGGGTCAACGTTAACATGAACCGAGACCCCGTGAAGATCGTGACTTACCAACCAACCACCACCAACCAGAAGGAGCAGTAACATGGCCGCAAGAGACATTCTAGAGTACGGTGGCGCCTTTGGCGGTACCGCAATCCCGGATAGCGTCGTGCTGAGCAACGTCGGCGCATGGCACAACACCGGTACCGTGCTTGACAGCAACGGTGAGGTCGGCCTGACTATCGAACAGGCGCTTCCCGCGTCTGGGCTCGACTTCACTGTGGTCAAGACCCCGATCTACGTGCCAGTGCTGGACAAGGAAGGTGTGCCCAAGGTCTACCGCAGTGGTCCCAACAAGGGACGCCCGCAGGTCATGACCGAGGCAGCCGAACGACGTTATGGCGTGGTCAGGACCGACACCAACTACTGCCTGGGTGTAGTCGGAGAGACCTGGGAGCCCATGCAGCCCATCGACGGATTCCAAATCGTCAATGACGTAATCGAACAGGCCGGTGGCAAGTGCTGGATCGAGTCGGCCGGATCCATCGACGGCGGACGTAAGATCTGGGTCATGGCCCACATCAACACCGAGTTGCAGATCGCCGGTGAGTCCTACCGTAGCTATCTGCTGTTTACCACCGGATTCGATGGGCGCCTGTCCACTGCAGCGGCGGCTATCGATGAGCGCGTGTTGTGCGCCAACACTCTCAACTTCGCCGTGTTCGGCGAGGCCAAAGAGTCCGGCTACATCGTGCGGGTTCGGCACACCAAGAACGCGGGTGAGCGCATCCAGGAAGCACACGCTATTCTGGGCATGCGCAACAAGCGCGCCGAGGAGCTGGCCCAGCAGGGCGAGTGGCTGGTGGAGCAGAGCTGGGATGAGGGGAAGTTCGAGGACTTTCTCCAGACGTTGATGGTTCAGCCCGAGGAGGAAGGCCCCTCCTACACCATGATCGGCCAGCGTCAGGACCAGGTGCGTGAGATCTATCACGGACCGACTTGCAAGCCTATCGAGAACACCGCGTGGGCCGGAGTTCAGGCAGTCCTCGAATATTGCGACCATGGCCGCAATTTCAAGGACGTCGAGACCCAGACCCGCAACCAGCTGGGCATCACCCAGGTAGCCTTGAAGCAACAGGCATACGAATTGGCCCTCGACCTCTCCGGGTTCAGCGCCAACTAACATCAACAAGGAATAAGCCCCGGTTGACCAACCACCACGAAGGCAACCGGGGCTATTCCTTGAGACCATACACCCGCCTAGGAGTTTAGCACATGACCAAAGTAATAGTCTTAGATAATCTCGATGCCTGGCGATTGGCACGGGTCCTGCACGCCCTGGTGCGGGGCGATCCTCTAGTGACCCCGCTGACTACCAGACAAGCGGCCTCGCTGGAAGGACTGGCTCTTAAACTCGATGAGATCCCCGACACCACAGGAGAATGGCTGGCGCGAGTGCGCGAGCGTCTGGTAGACGACAGCGATGCCTACGCCGACGTAGACCTGCTCTATCAGCTCTATACCACGATTACCGGTGAAGAACTAACCCATCCCTTCGACAAGGAACAACCACTATGATGATCGTCTATATTTCAGTACGAGGTGAGAATCACGAGGGAGCTACACCAATCGAGTCTCCGATCAAGGGTTATCAGAAACGCCATCAAGCAGTGGCTGTCTGTCGTCGCGAGCACAACAAATCCAGCTTTGGTCTGACCGACTACACCGCAGTCTGGAAAATAGAGATACAGAATGACTAACCAGGAGGGTACCATCTATCTGCTGTGCTTCCCGCCCGGCCTGCATGTGACCGGCAACCGCTACGCCAGCCACTATCTAGGCTGGACGGCCAATGGGGTGGAGTCCCGCGTGGCCTACCACCTGCGCGGGGAAGGTTCCCGGTTGATTCGGGCGGCCGTCCGCGCCGGACTGGACCCTCAGGTGGTCCGAACTTGGGAGAAAGCCACTCGCACGTTCGAACGACGGCTCAAGAACACCCGGAACCTCCCGCGACTCTGTCCCCACTGCAACCCGACTGGATATGGCGATGCTACCCGCTAATTACCCCAGCAGCACCAGACCACAGATCACCCGGAACATACCGGTTACCGAGCGTGAGGGCGCAGCAATACTCTGGCTCATCGACTTTATGCTCGATCCTCGGGGCCGAAACGCCCTACGCGGTACTATCTGGGTCGGGCATCTGGAGTCTCTAGAAACCAAACTAAAGGAGCTGGGGTATGAGAACCCTTACGAGGACCCTGTACCCCACAGCGCGCGTTAGCGCCACCGGCCGCGCTATCCGGCGCGGCAACACTGTCAACCGCGTCAAAAACGTGGCGGTCGGTCGTGGTATCAACCGCGCAGGCGGTTGGCGACGTCTATGGGGACCGTGGCGTTAATCGAGGATCGGAAGGTGTACCAGCCCCCAAGCTCCGAGCACCAGTACGACCAAGATGAAGACCGCCACGATGATCATGGCAATTGAAGTCCGTCTCATGCCTGCTCTATTGTTCGAGCGGTGGACTTCTGACTGAATATTTCCAGCCCACTCCCACCGCAGATAGCTCGCCAACCGCCTCGCCTACCGCCGTTGACTGAATGATCTGGCAGAAAGTGTCGTCCCTGGCGACTGATCAAGCGTACTCGACGCTTACACACAGGACACTGGATTTTGGCGCTCATGCCAGTTTCCGCTGTGCTCGTCGTATGCGCTCTCTTATGATCTTTAGATTGTTCGCTATGATGCGGTCACCGGCGGCTTCTAGTTGAGCTACTCGCTCATGGAGTGGTATCTGTGTTAACAATGATTCGGAGTGAGCCTGTCTGGCTGTATGGCGCTGATGATTATGAGTAGCAAGCTCAGCTAATTGTTCCTTAGATAGCGCCGGAAGCTCATCTATTACATGAACCGGGTCATAGGCGTACATGTAGTCAGCGAAGCCCCGAGAGATATAACGGTCCGGATCACGGAAGTCGCCTAATGCGAAATAAACGAGCTTGGCTAGCTCAGACATGGGATGACGCTGCTTCCAGTCGTCCTTGAGCGCATCCAGTGACCTGTAACCACAAAGCTTGGCATCAGCAGGTTCCAAGTGTCGGCCACCGCTCGGCCACTTCTGTGCGCACCCAACCTCACCCAGGACGTTTACGCGTTCCACTAGTAGCACCGTAAGTTTGGCGGGCTCATCTCCCGCCATGACCTTGTCTATAAGCTTGCCCGGCAGCCGATTGCCATCGCCATCCAGGTGACGAAACTCCCGATAATAACAGCGTACCTTCTTCTTGCCGTGGCGCGGCGACTCGATGTCCGCCGAGCGCAGTACCAGCGTACCACACACCTGTCCTCGACGTTGGCGAAGCTCGTCATAGCGGGTGTTAGAGAAGATGATCACGCGCTACGCCCGTGGCACGTCGGGTGGGTCGCCGCTTTTTTGAGAAAACCCTTGTTGCTTTAAGTCGTGCAGCAGCAACAAACAACCGATAACGAAGACGAGATACCAAACCACGATCGGTGTAAACAAGACTGCCATCAAAAGCCACTTACTCACAATCTGATCATGTACTCGGGTTGTTTGGGAGCCTCGACTTCACGGAAGGTTTGGATAGGTCGGTTGTAATCCATAGGACAAAGACCCCCGCCCGCACCCTGCCGATTTTTGTCAACGAAGAGATCTAGAGTCGTCGAATCTTCCTTACCGGACAGGATGATCAGCACGTCGGTGTGTCGCATGAGTGCATAGCTGTCGGCTAGGTCCTCGCCAGTTGGCCGTTCCTTGTCGGCAGCCCCACGCGTCAACTGAGCAGCGCAGATTACCGACACATCCATGGCCCGTGCTACTTTCATCTTACAGAGCCTGCCGAACTCGCCATATCTGACATATCCGTTCTCTCTCTCCTGACCGGGCTCCGGATCGATAAGCTGTACATAGTCTATCAGAAAAGCGCGGGTATGACGTCGCATGATCGACTCTCGGGCATAGAGCAGAAACTCTGTGCCGGTCATACCGTCTGGGGTCCAGATATGTAGGGGTGAGTTGCGGATACGTGCCATCGCGTACTCTACGACCTTGGCTTCGTCGGGCTCGAGTCTACCGCCGCTGATCTTGGTAGAATCAATTCCGGTTAGGTGCGAACAGAGTTTATAAAGGATCTCTGACTCGTCCATCTCCAGACAGATAAAATCTACCGGGATAGACTTGTGGACTCCGAGACTGGCGCACCACTGGCAGAGTAACGTACTCTTGCCGACTCGACTGACAGCCGCGACGAGTACGAGCCGCTTAGGCTGTAACCCTTGGAGAATACGGGATAGACGTGGTTGCTGCTTTCCCAGGTCCAATCCGTGGATCTCAGTAGGGTTTCGCATTCGTTCATGTAGGGTCTCCATAGCTCGATCTACTTGTTCGGATAGCTGGCGCTCGGTAGCTCCGGCCTTGCGCAGCGCCTTGGTGGTGACCTTGTGGGTCAGGTCTCCTACCAGGATCTCGGCTGGGCGCGACAGGTCGGTGATCGAGTCCTTGAAAGTCAACGCGTCGTCTCGGGAAGATCGACGGAGACTGAAGTCGGCCACGCGGTCCCGGTGCCAGTCTAAATTCGCGTCGGACAGCTCCAGAAGTCCCGCGATATATTCGTCCGGCAACTGACCCTGTGCGCGAGCGATCACAGTCAGCGGGTCAAACTCCTGACCATCAATCAGCATGTCGGACAGAATCTCCCAGAGCCGCTGGTGCTTCAGAACAAAGAAGTCATCACGAATAAGCTGAGTACGAAGATATATGTAGTAGCTGCGATCACGACAGGCACGTCCCAATAGGACACGCTCAGAATCGACAGCACACAAACCACTATCGTCAGCACGGACATAATCCCGAACGTCCAGTTCCGGGATCTCGAGCCATCGCGCCACCTCTGCCAGAACGAGTGATTGGTCTGATTCTCTGAGCTTAGCTCCATAGTTGTCGTTCACCCACTTGACAAATTCGAGTTTCTCGGTTAGCGTGTTGCATCCTCGCTCATAGAACTTCTCACGCAGCAAATATTCTAGCGCAGCCTTGGATGTGGTCTCTAGCAGATACCAACCGAACTCACTCTGAGCCTTAACTACATCCTCGGGATCTTCGCCATCTGAACACACCGCGATGCGCACGAACACCATGGGATGATTCCACCACTTCTCGGCCGCCGCATGCGCAGCCTTGTAACCGCCCTCGTCACCATCGAACACCAGGGTTAGCTCTTTGATGTGCAGCGATTCGACCAATGCCATCTGGTTGTCGGTCAGAGTAGAGCCACCCATACCCGCCACCCATTTGATACCGGCGGCATGGAGCGCCATGGTGTCGTACTCGCCCTCAACCAGGGTTAGGTGATCGCTGATATACTCGCGCGCCACTTGAATGCCAAACAGGGTGTCTTGGGTCTTGCCCAGCGGAAAATCGCCAGGTGTACCTATCACCTTCTTGGGCTGACCTTCGTGCTCCCTGACCCGCCAGCCGACCAGCCGCCCGGATGGCATGCGCCAAGGTAAAATGACTCCATCGCACAAATAAAGTTTGTCTCTAAGATACGCTGGGGGCTCGGTCGGCTTCCAATGTAGTGTGGCACCAAACTCTTGGGCCGTGTGGTGGTCTACTCGCTTAGGATTGGGTACACCACCAGCAATTAGCCACACCTCACACCACTGTCGAAACTCCTCCTCGGCCTTCTCGGCTTCAGACATCGGGTGCTCATAAGCGCCGATATCGATGTCGGCCTCAGCCGCCAGCCAATAGAGCGCCTCGATGAAGTCCAGGTGCTTTACACGCTCCACCAGGTCGATCATGTCGCCACCGACTTTGCAGCCGAAGCAGTTGTAGAGACCCTTGGGATCGGAGTAATAGCAGCTGGCCGAGTTCTCCTCGTGCAACAAACAGAGCGAGCGCCACTGATCCCCGCTGGCCTGTAGGTCAGCGCCGAGCTTCTCCGCCACCTGACTAATCGTCAGATGTTCGCGAATCTCGGTCTTAAGTCCGTCGATGTTGGTCAGACGAGAAGCTGTGAGCCTATGCTCCGCCTGTGTGGTCTGACTCCAATCAGTCGGCATTAGATTCGGTGTTTGGAGTCATTCATGGCTCGCTTATTCCAGGGCAGAGCCTGCTGGATGTCGTCGGCCGATGGAAAGTTGGAGCCATCGAACCGGATGGCCCGGTCGTCTAGGTAGATCAGCGCCGCCTCTTTGGTGGCAGTGCATTCAAATCCATCCACAACCTTGGGAGTAATCCCTGGTTGCCTCCACGGCATCTTCCGCTGATACAGTGGGTGGTAGACGCCGTCATGGTGCTTGGTGAGATAGGACTTGACAGCGATACAGCCCTCTGGTGTCAGACAACGAGTCGAGAAGATGATGATGTGGAACTCCTGTGCCATCCGCTCAAGCCACTCAAATGCACCCAGCACCGGCGGGTCCGGAATGACGTGCGCGCCCTCCCAGGGCGAGATATAGGAGTGGATCACACCATCAAAGTCTACCGCGATAGAATAGTGAGCATGGGGACGCCAACCAGGCGGATGGTCTTGTGCCTCGTCTGTGGCACAAGACTCTGGTCCGTCATTTTTTGTCAAGGGAGAACGGACATACTGTGGTGGCGTAACTCCACTCCTCTTTAGAGCTTGGTCTTTAGTGTCGTCCATCGGCTTTGTGACTCCTCGATCTCAGGTTCAGTGGGTCGATGATGGGTGGGAGGGAAGTGTCGGGCCTGGAGTCGGCGCAGCGCAATTAGACGCTGCTCAAAGAGCAAACCCTCCTTAGTGATCCGAGCCTTGCTACGTTTGTTTAGCATGGAGCAATTATGTAAGTAGGTACATCGTCTTCGGCGAGCAACACAGGTGGTGACCCGTACTCATGTTGGCAGCACCCGTCTATATAGACCCCCACGACAAACCAGATAACTACCAGGACCAAGGTTTCCGGCCGAAGCGAACGGATGCTTAAAGTCGAGTTTGCCGTATTGAAGATCCAAGTAGAGAACATCACCCTCGGTCACATAAACAGCACCATCCATAGATGGTTGGCCGTCCTCGACTTTGATCGAACCACGTCCGGTTAAGCAAGCATCTGGAAATTCAATGTGCAGATCAGAATTCATCTTCGAACTCTCCCCAGTGTCGGATTCTATGGCAGTTCGAACAAATCACATCGCACTTGGCTATCTCCGACTCTCGTAATCACAACATGACCGACAACGAGTTCTATCCTTTACTGCTGGAGCCGTACCACACCTAACACAGAGACCCTGTCTTTTAAGCAGCGCTACGCGCTGATCGTACCACTCGCGCTTTTGTACGCTACGATCGCTGGGCACGCCGCCTCCTATCCCGCGCTGCCTCGATGGCACCCCTGGTGTGCCGTGTATAAAGAGGGGTCACTTGTTTAGTTAGCTCCACAATTCCTGCGCGATCACCGTAACGATCGAAGGGATTAACCCAAAACCGGGGGTAGCCGTCCATGTTGTCTTGAATCGCTTGACCCACCGGTGCCCAAGGTGACTCAGAGACACGGATACCGCTGAGCATCATTCCTGAATCCACATTGCTCCCGCATCCTGCCATTCCGCTATCTCGATCTGTCGTCGTCGTGCCGCATGATTACCGTACCAATTGTGCACGTGACTTACGTCGGGGTCAATGACCACGGGAGTGGGTTTCCCGGGCCACGGGCGGACTGCCCGTCCAATTCGTTGTAGGTGCCGCGTGCTCGACTTCCCACCGCCCGCGAGGATTAGCGCGCCAAGGTTCGGGACGTCCAAGCCCATATCGCCAATTGTGGTCAGCGCCACGGCGTGTAGCCGGTCCGCGCGCAGGTCGTCGAGCACCTGCTGCCGATGCGTGCCGGTGTCCTTGCCAGACAAGAACGCAGAGGGCACCTCTAGGCCATCCAGCACCTGGGCCAGCTGCTTGCCGTGCCTTACCTGCTTGACCAGAACCATGACTGGAAATCCCGGCCGATACCACTGCTGAGCGAGCAACCCGATCTGGAGATTGTAAATCGGGTTCTCGACAATCTCCTTCTTGTAGGACTCGTCGTACTGAGACTGGAAGCTCCGACTGCCGCAGTAACATTCCTTGGTCCAGGTGAGCCACTGGCGCTTGCAATTCTTGCAAGTCTGACCCCATGCAGCGCTGGTCCACCAACGACTCGTGTCGATAACATGGATCTCGGGAGCCATCAGGTAACCTGATTCCACCAGACGCTTGCACGTCACATGGAAGATGCACGGCCCGGTGGCCGCTTCAATCATCAAGTCTGCGCCGTCATCACGCCAAGGACTAGCAGACATGCCATACTTATTAGGAGCAGGAATACTCGAAACCGTGTCATAAAGTACGCGCGCTCCGAGTTGATGTGCTTCATCCACGACGACAGTCCCCAAGCTATCAACCCAGTCGCGCAGCTGGCCGCGATCCACATCAGTGTCGTCACTATCGTCGTACTCGGCATACTTATACCTCTCGTACGCTACGTCCAGAACCTTGGCTATGGTCCGGATGGTCGCCACAGTCACCGGCTGTGGGTCCACCACACCGTCTCCTAACCGACCAATTCTCCACTTGCCTCGGTTCTGAGTATCAAAGAGTTGGTGTTCAGTCCCAAACGGCCACTCATCGATAGCCAAATATTCGGCCAGGTAGTCGCGGGTCTGGCGCAGCAGATCGATAGTCGGCACAATGATCACGGTGTGCATACCGGTAACCACCGCGATCTGCGCCGCCATCAGAGTCTTGCCCGACCCGGTAGGAGCACGAATGATCCCCCGCTGATTAATCGCAACAACTAGCTCAAGTTCCTCCTGATAGTCGCGCAACTCGACCCCGTAGAGTCGCATGGCCACTCGTGGCTTGGGCTTCTGCTCGGTGTTGGCGTAGCTGATCTGCGGCGTGTCACCGTGGGTGACGATCACCCGACAGATGCGGTCCAGCAGACCTACCGGAGCCTTATTATTCCTGACCAGCCGAATCCGACCATCACCCCGAATGCCCGTAAACTCAATGCCCTGGGGCTTGAAGCTCGTAGCATCAGTGATCTTCTCGCTCAGCTCGGGATCAGTGACCGTCAGGTAAGCAGTCCCATCTCTGACGACAATTGAAGTCACACTTAAAGTGTATCAGACCTTGCTATTAGGCGTCAACCCGGCCACACACGTGTCGCACCAGTTAACGAAGCTAGTATGAGCGCAACCGAGACAATGGACCCAACTATTGCGATCCAGATACAGAATCGCATTACCAGTTCTTCCCATTCTCTCATGTCGCCACTCTTACCATGTGTTCGGGGTAGTCATACCAGCGCCACCCCTGGAACCCCCTCATTGGGTAGGGTACGACTTGGTGCCAGACTGGCGAGCACACGATATAAGTGCCCGCTGGCCAGAAACCTCCGGTATCCACGTTCCTAACTTCATTTTCTGTTCGGTGGCAGACTGAAAGGATGTCGGTAAACCCTCGAACCCAGCCGTTATAAACCCGATAACAGCGGGCCGGGCGCTCCCGCAGTGCCTTGCTGTTCCACTGTGGCCCCTGTGTCACCCGATAGTTGATCTGCTCACCGTTAACCTGTGCCGTTGCCAACGCCGACAGATAGTCCCGGAGAGGCTTGGTCTTCGGCCATGTGACAATGATATCAAGTTTAGCACCGGTAATCTTGACCACTCACAAGCGAACTGCTAGCCGTTTGCCAGATACCTCCGCCATTTAACCACTTAACCTGGGACCATGCCCAAGTACGCCACCAATAACCGCAGGGCGCAACAGCCGCATAAGTTGGGTAGTAAGACCAACCGCCCCCTGTAAACTGTCCTGTGTCGGCGCAGGCGACATTGTACCAGCCGCCTCCACCGTTCGCCTGAAGGCAGCCCTGTCCGTGCATGGGGATGTTGTAGTATCCGCCACAGCTGTTCAGATATGTGTGTCCCTGAGTGGTCGCGTTGTAATAAACGTTGTCAGCATGAAGTGCACAAGGACCCACACCGGTCACATTGGCGATGTGAGCTTGAACCGCGCCACTGGGCGTAGGACCAATAACCTTGATCGTCGGCTTAGAATGCGCCCACACAACCGACGTAAGCGTGAGTGCAAGCAATACCAACACAACCAGGCCAGAAACCATTCCAAACTTAGTAATTTTCTTCATATCTCTATTCTCCCGTTGGAGCATGTCGCCATCGTTGATTTTCGTCACACTCAATCACATAGCCCGGTGGGGCCGTAATCGCATAGAGGGCTTCCTGCATATCGAAATTTTGTTGAGGTTCGATGTCCCGGTATAAGTAGATAGTGTTGCCCTTAATAGGCTCGATAAACCCACCTACTGGTAGCTCGATCACAAATACTGGATCTTGCCACTCAGTCCTCGCTTCCTCCGTCACAGCGTTCTCCTCGTTCTCGGCACTCCGGTTGGGTCGAAAGAAATCTCGGTTGTGATCAGACGACTGGCTGCTTCGTATCTGATCTGGGCCGCCTTTGCCATACTCTTGAACAAATCACGACGCTGGCGGTTGCGCTTATAGCCAGGGTTCTTGGCTCCGGTACCTAACTGCGCAAAGAAATCTGCTCGTTCATCACAAAGGCTCTCCAACACCAGAAACCAACGAAAGACCTGTGGAATCTCGTCCAGAGTTCGGTTGATTCGGTCCATCTGTTGGGCCTTGGTTTCGAGCCCCTTTGGTCTGTCATACCAAGCAAGAATCGCCTCAGACCGATCCAAGAGATATTCGTGCTCTGCCTCGGCGGCTTCTGCCCGAGTAGGCATGGGTGGGCGTTCGGTCATCGCCCCAGCAATCGGTGGCCGTAGATACTGAGTGCAGCGGCATCATAATAATCTGGCTCGTCAAAGGTTAAGCCCATATTTAGGGTTACCCACATCTTGATCATGTTCTTGTCGGCGTTGCCGTTGCCGATCACTTCTTTTTTCCACTGCGACACATCGGCGTAATAGACGTAGATTCCACCCTGATCATAAGAGGCAGCCTCAATAACACCACAAGCCATGCTAAGCAGACGAGTGGTCTTTCCATTTTTGAGTGCCAGCGGCTCCTCGATTACTAGCATGGTACGATAAGGTAGATTAGCAAACGCCGTTCTGGCAGCATGGTAAAGTGTATATCGCTTCTGTATTGCTGGGATGTCTTTGTGAAGCTTGGATACACACTGATAGAGGCCGTTATCACAGTACATGTGCCAACGGTCGGACGCCGTGTCTACTCCCACCACTGCTTCTATCTGTTCTGGCGGCAGGTCAGGCTGCGATGGCTTGGGCATCGCGAGCGTAAGTTCCGTAAATGAGGTCATCGGCCGTCTGTCTGAGTTCACAGCTTCCCTCAAGCATCTCTGTGACTTCTCGCTTGGATCCCAGATTCTCGCCGGTCTCGGTAACCATCCAGTTATTGCCCACCTTGGTGATCAACTCTGCCTGCTCGCACACACTGAACCAGCACGACCCGATATCGATGCCCGGCTGTACGATCAGTCCATTGTGATCAGGATCTTTTTCCTTGACGATCTTGCCATGTCGATAGTAGAGATCATAGGTGGCCTGGGCAAAAGGCGGGGCAACCTTAGAATTGTCCACCGCAACCTTGACTGTATGACCGATCTTGCGCTTATGCTCGTCAAAGAACGCAGCTACCGGCTGCACCCGGAGTTGCACGCTGGCATAGTAGTCAAGCGCAGAGCCACCAGGCTTGGACCAATCCTTGCCATAAGTCTGACCCGGAATGGTCTTGATGTGATTCACGAAGATGAGTGCACAGTTGGATTCGGCCACCACCGAGTCGAGTACCTGGCAACCCTCGCTCATAAGCCTAGCTAATGCTGCTCGACTAGCTGGATCGCCAATGGGTTTGTCCAGCATGTCCCGGGGCACGCAACCATGGACCGAGTCAATGGTCCACACATCTGGTAATCCGGTTCCGATGAAGTCTTTCGCTTGATTCAGTGCGTCTTCCCCGCACCGGGGGCGGCTAAAGAACAAGGAATCCAAGTTCAAATCCGGGATAAGTTCCGCCATGGATACTTGGAATCGGCGCTCAGCATCTTCATATCCGCACATGCCGTTACGAACTTGAGCGTAAGCGCTAAAGGTGAGTGCAGTAGTTGTTTTGCCAGACCCTGGCGGCCCAAAGATCTCTATGATTGCGGCTCGGGGAACACCACCGATGCCGATAGCATAGTCAATTGACGGAACACCGGAGGGGGCGGCGCGCAGCGGGCGATCTTTGCGCCAAGCTCCCCCCGGACGAGGTGAAGAATCGTTCCACTTGGTCATCAACTCAGCTAGACCGCCCTCGCCTCCATGGTCCTTTCGAACGTGCTGAGTTAATGCACTTTTACTACCAAGGACTTTGGGGCACATCGGACAAGTAAACTGTTCAGACATCCTGTCTCTCAATCTCTACATCGTCAGCGCCCAACATCGCCAACTGATTATTGAGCTGAATATACTCTGCTTCAGACATGCCAGTTGAGTCATCTGGATCGGGGTCGCTGGGATAATAATCGAAGCTAACCCGTACCTTGGTCTGCCTAATCTCAGCCATGGGCGGAGGTTGGTAGAGTACCGTATACAGCGGCGTCCTCGAGAATTTTGGTATAAACAGCCTTGTTCCACCTAGCATCTCCGAGCGCCGTGTGCCGATCAAATTGCTCGGGATCTACGCCAACAGCTCTTGATAAGTCGTTGCTCTTCCATGGAGGTTCTTGTCTAAGTGCCCCTGCCGCCATGGCCTCGATGTCCACCAAATGATAGTGCCAGATAGGAGGACGCACCCACAGACGACAGAAGTCTCCAACGAAGCGGTCGTCGAAACTCGGCACGGCTCCCACAATGTGGCGCTCACCAATTAACTTAACGATTCTATCGGCTAGCGCCTGGCGCTCGAAATACTGTACTTTATGTTGGACTTTAGATGCTGATTGTGCGCTCTGAGGATATGATAGTTCTCCGGCCCTTGTATACCACCCCCCAATTTTGAGTGCCATGGGCTCAGCCGCTGCTAGCTCGGCTTCAGTAAGCATTAGTATCCACGAATACTCCTGATCGTCTATGATAATCGCAATCTCCCATGGCACGTGTCGGGTGGGATCAAGCCCGGTGGTCTCGCAATCAATGAACGCAACGTTAGACAGATCACAAGCCACGGCCTGATCTCACCTTTCGTCCTACCATACGCACCAAGCGCTTGGACGGCGGACGCTTGCGCGAAGCCGTAGGCGGCACGCTGGTGGCACGCTCAACCTTGCCCCGCTTTTTGGTAAACGCCACGTGTACTCGACGACGTTCGTAACGACGTTGACGTTGTCTGCGATTCATGAGGAAGCCTTGTCCTTGTGCGCGGCTATTTCTTGTTTGATCCGGGCGCTCAGCTTGACTAACTGCTCTTCCGACATGTCCACGAAGTTGGCTGTGCCGGTCTCTTCCTTCATGATCTTGATCAGATCATTGTAGTTCGTGACGAAGTGCGAGCCCGTGATATCAGCCTTGATCTGGTCAGCCAGGCTGCCGCCACCATTGGCAGCAGCCGGGACCGCTGACGGCTGTACCTCTGTCGCCTTATGCTCTCGATTCTTGTGTTGGGTAAGCGCACCCTGAGCTTTGTAACGAGCGCCACACTCGTCACACACGAATGGCTTCTCGGGATCCGGCTCTGAACTCGGTGTAGCTGCGGCTGGTGTAGAAGCGGACGCGCTCGCTATAGTCTGCGAAGGGTCCGGCTGGGCGGCGGCCTTGTCCTTGTGGGACTGGTAAACCGCTGATAACGAAATGTCAATGAAGGAACCAGACCCAGCGTCTACGATCTGTGCAGCTTGGGCGAACGGCAACTTCATAGCATTGCCTGCCACTTCGATATCTACCATCTCGTCTGGCAGAGGAAGGGCTGGCGGCGCTGGCTTCGCCTCCTCAGAGACAAGGGATGCCGCCCCAGTCTCGATCATCACCAGCGCCGCCGCACGCGGCAACTTCATGGTCTCGCCGGTCGCGAGCACCATCACCGAGAGGGAGTCAGGCTCGGCGGCTGCCGCAGGTTCAGGAAGCTTGTAGCCCTGTGCGAGCATAATGTCTACAACTGCATTGGGCAGAATCGCTTCGACTCCAGTTGGAGCGATCATCTTGGTCATGCCTTCAGGCACAGTGGTAACCTTGGCATCAGGTAGCGACTGATCACCAGGGTGTCCGGCCCCCGCCGGGGTCGTGCCGGGCGACGTAGCGGGGGCCGGAGTCTGTGTGGGCTCGGGCAACAAGTTGACGGCCTCATCGAGCGGAGGAGCGATGTCCATATTCTCAAACACCACCTGCAAGGCCAGGAACACCGGATCACCAAACGCTCCCTGTTCAAGCTTGGACCCGTGTATATACTTAGCATAGTCCAGATCGGTAGCAGTGAGGTGCTCGATAGTCTCGCCCTTGTGCTTACCGTAGGGCATAATGAAGGCGAGCCCGTCATCATAGTCATAACTCGGAATCTCGAGCGCATCGTAGTTGATGCCGAACTTTTCAAGGATCTCGAAGATTGCCTCGGGACTGGCGGGCTGCTCATACTTGGTGACATCGTGCAACTGGTCTTCTGTAACATTGCCAGCGGTAAATGGTCCCGCGCCAGCATTGATCACGTCGTAATCGGTTTGGATTCCCTTGCCGGTCTTGACGATGATCCAATCACAGTCCTTCGGCTGGATGCCGACTTGAGCCGCTGCCTTGAATTTATCAAACACCGAGGGTCCAGCCACCAGCACCTTGACTGAGTTGGTGGTGTAGTCCCAGACGTTAGCGGCAAAACGACGGCTAATCGGGAAGCGCGCCTTGCCCTTAGCATCTACCGGCTTGCGATCCAAGGGGCAGGTACGCGGGCCGGGACAGACCACAGACGCAAACTGCTCGGGATCAGATGGATGCTCGATCCCGTGCTGCTTCCATCCCGCCACCGTATTGTCTAGTGGGCGAACCTTATTAGCTCCCTCCTGGAGCTTCATGATATTCGCATCGCCTGACTGCTTCTTGTCGATATCGCCGTAACCGCTTGGCATGTGCTTCTACTCCCGTTCGAAAGTGTACAAGTGAGGTTTAGCGGCCTCCACGAACCGCGTCAATCTAGACTCCGGGCTCCCGACTGAGAATCGTAGCCGGACCAGTTCCGACCATTGTCACCGGCGTCTGAGTTAGCTGCTCGATGCGTCTAACCATAGGGGCCACAAAGTCAAACTTGTCAAACTCCTCGGCACTAATTGCGCCACCCAGTCCTGCTATCTCAGGAGCCAAATAGTCAGCGAACATTAGGGCGATCTCAGTGGCACTGTTGACCTTAACCGCATGAACAATCTGGTTATAACTAAAAGTCGCCACCCGTCGGACCTTCTTGGTGACCGTCGTGCGCTCGCGCTCCTCATCGATACCAACAGCATTCCAGGTGATTTCCTGGCTGTCTGACCAGAATGGACCGCTGTTTCCAGCCACCCGGATGGGGAAGGTTCGGGCCACGATCAACACCTGATCCACATCTCGTGGCCCAAACCCAACGTCGGCCAGTACCCCCGCTGCCGTCACGTGTCGCGAAGATACGTAGGGATA
>Ga0335085_10005694_pt1 | contig 19910 bp, 19 predicted proteins | sample Lox_Sample_45_FD_206712 | JGI IMG/M metagenome (GOLD analysis project Ga0335085, IMG submission 206712) | Soil microbial communities from Loxahatchee National Wildlife Refuge, Florida, United States - Lox_Sample_4.5 | ecosystem: Environmental > Terrestrial > Soil > Wetlands | place: USA...
CACGCCCACGGGCACCCGGATCGGTCCCCCCGTATCGAAGACCTGCGTTCCGCGCGCCAAGCCATCGGTCGAGGCCATGGCGATCGCGCGCGCCACACCGCCGCCCAGGAGCTGGACCACCTCCAGCGGCGTACCCGTGGCGGCGTCTCCGGCGCGCAACAAGTTGCTGATCGCCGGCAGTCTCCCGCCGAACGTCACGTCCACCACCGGCCCCATGACCTGCGCGATGATGCCCGGCGCCTTCGCCTGCGTGAGGCCGCGGTTGATCCGCGACATCGCCTCCACGACGATCGCGTCGCGGCTCCGCATGATGGCGTTCACCGCGGCCCGGGAATGCCCGGCGCCGAACCGCGGAGCGCGCTCGATGCGAAGAGCGCTCCGATCAGATCGGTGGTGATGACCTCGCGCCGCAGCCGGTTGTGCTGCACGCGATAGCCCTGCAGCGCCTTGTCCGCCCGCTCCGTCGCCTCCTCCATCGTGATCATCCGCGCCCCCTGCTCGCTCGCGCTCGATTCCAGCAGCATGCCCGACAGTTGGACGCGGAGATAGACGGCCACCAACTCCTCGATCACATCCTGGAATGCGGGTTCGTAGTGCCAGCGGTCGGACGCATCGACGGCGTCCGGCTCCGTGCCTCCCAGGTCCAGCTGCACGGGGAGGATGCGCCGGACGCGCGGCACGCGGCGGATCGCGGTGTGGAATTCCGTATACACGGCGTGGACGGCGTCCACCGCGCCGGATCGATACGACACCACCATCATCTTGAGCAGGCGCTCCACCGCGCTCGCGCTGATCCCTTCGCGGCGCCACGTCTCCTGGTGAATGATCTCCGCGCGCCGCTTCGTCAGGAACCGGATGCCCTTCTGGCCGATCGCGATGAACCGCACGTTCCGCCCTTCCTCGCGGTTCTTCTTCCAGAACTCGGCCGCGAGTCGGCAGGCCTCGAGATTGTAGCCGCCGCACATGCCGCGATCCGCCGTGATGACGAGGAGCGCGATGTTCGTCACGGGCTCACGCGGCCGGAGCAGGTCCGAATAGCGCGCGATCTCGAGGCCGGCCCGCGTCACGTACGCGTGCTGCCGGACCAGGATCCCGCGGAATCGCTCCGCATACTCGCGCATCCCCGCCGCGCGCCGCCGTGCGCGCGACAGCCGTGCGGCGGCCACCGTGGCCAGCGTGCGGGTGATCCGTTGGATGTTCTCGACCCCCTTGATCCTCTCCCCGAGCTCGGTGAGCGCGCTCATGCGGCCACCGTCGTGTTCGCGGCCGCGCGCGACTCACCGGCGAACGTCGCCCTGAACTCCGCGATCGCTTTCGTGAGACGCCCCTCCGCTTCCGCCGGCAGGTCCCGCGACTCCTTCAGCGCGGCGATCACTTCGGGGTGGTGCTCCGCCAGGTACCGATGCAGTTGGTCCTCGAACGCACGAAGCCGCTCGACCGGCACATCGTCGGTGTAGCCGTTCACGGCGGCGAAGAGGATCACCACTTCGCGTTCCAGCGGGAGGGGAGCGTGGGCATCCTGCGTGAGCACCGCCAGCTCCCGTTCGCCGCGCCGCAGCTGCCGCAACGTGGCCTCGTCGACTTCGGCGCCGAACTTGACGAATCGTGCGATCTCGCGGTGCTGGGCCAGATCGATCCGCAGCCGGCCGGCGACCTTCCGCATCGCCGCCGTCTGCGCCATCCCGCCGACGCGCGACACCGAGAGACCGACGTCCATCGCGGGCCGCGAGCCCTCGTTGAAGAGTCCGCTGTCGAGGAAGATCTGCCCGTCGCAGATGGAGATGATGTTGGTGGGGATGAGCGCCGAGATATCGCCGGCGAGGGTCTCGACGATGGGGATCGCCGTGAGCGATCCCCCGCCGAGATCCTCGCGCATCGTGGCCGCACGCTCCAGGAGCCGGGAGTGGACGTAGAAGATGTCACCGGGGTACGCCTCGCGGCCGATCGGTCGCTTGAGCAGCGCGGAGATCTCGCGGTACGTCACCGCGTGCTTCGTGAGATCGTCGTAGACGACCAGCGCGTGGCCGCCGCGATGCATGAATTCCTCCGCGATCGTGCACGCCGCGTACGGCACCACGTAGCGGAACGCCGGCGGTTCGCTGGAGAGCGCCGCGATGACGATCGTGTACTCCATCGCCCCGCGCTCGCGCAGCAGGCTCACCGCCCGCGCGAGGCTCGAGGCCTTCTGGCCGATCGCGGCGTACACGCAGATGACGCCGGCGCCCTTCTGGCTGAGGATCACATCGAGCGCGATGGTCGTCTTGCCGATCTTCCGGTCGCCGAGCACCAGCTCGCGCTGGCCGCGGCCCAACGGGACGAGCGCGTCGATGATCTTCATCCCCGTATGCAGCGACTCCGACACCGGCCGCCTGCGCACGATCCCGGGAGAGAGTGATTCGATCGGCCGGAGCTGGTCGAGCGGGATCGGCGCTCCGCCGTCGATCGGCTGGCCCAGCGCGTTGAGCGTGCGGCCGATCAGCGCGTCGCCCACCGGGACGTGCAGCAGGCGCCCGGTGCGTTCCACCGCGCTCCCTTCCGCGATGCGTTCCTCGGGGCTGAGGAGCAGGCAGCCGACCGTGTCCTGCAACAGGTCGAACGCGATCCCGTGACCGCCCCCCTCGAAGAGAACGACCTCCTGTGAGCCGACGTTCCCCAAGCCATCGACGAGCGCTACGCCATCGCCCACTTGGAGCACCGTCCCACGGCCGCTCGTCTCTTCCACGCGCAGGCCCGGCGTGGTCTTCGCGATGAGCGTGGACAGGTAGCTCGCGGTGTCCTGCAGCGTCGGCTTCTCCGGCGCCGGCCGGCCGGCGATCCCCTCGTCGAGGTCCGCGAGGAGCCTCCGCCCCGGATCCAGATCGATGCGCACATCTCTGCCGAACCGGAGCGAGGCGCCCGTCGTCAGGCGTGGATCGACCTTGCTGTCGAGCGCGATCTCGCGCCCCGCCAGGGCGGAGAGCTGCCGGCGGATGCGGTCGAAGAGTTCCGCGTCGATGGACACGCGGCTCTCGAGCACGACTCGTCCTCCCTCGAGCTCCCGCAGGGCTTGGCGAAGTCGCTGCCGCTCCGCGGCGGCGAGCTCCCGGCGCGCGTCCACGTCAGCCCGCTCCCCCGGTCCCGGCGGATGTCTCCACCTGATTCAGGAAGTCGAGGATCGCCTTCTGCGTCAACGCGCGGCGTTCCGTCTCAGTCAACATCTCATCCAGATAGCGCTTCGCCGCTTCCGTCGTGAGGCTCATCAGCCGCTCCGAGGCTTCGCGGTGCACGGCGGCCTTCTCCGCTTCCACCGCGCTCCGCGCCTGATCGACGATCTGGCGCGCTTCCGCCTCGATCGCCGCCGCCGACGCCGCGCGCTCCGCGTCGGCCTTCTCTCGCGCGCTCCGCACGATCCCGGCCGCCGCTTCCTTCGACTGCGAAGCGACCGTGGGCACTTCCGCGCGAAGGCGAACGCTCTCCTGCTCGGCCGCATCCGCGTCGGCCAACTCGGCCGCGATCCTCGCTCTCCGCGCGGCCAGCCGCCCCGCTGAGTACTTCCGGCCGGCCCACGCGAGAATGCCGATGAGCAGGAGCGACTGCACCGCTTGCACCGTGAACTGCACCGGCTGAGCCGCGATCTCGCGAACGATCTCCTTCAGGAGTTCGTCCATCGTCTCACCGGGCTCCCGACTCGTCCAGCACTCGGCTCACCATGAGCCGCACGGCGGCATCGTCCACTTTGCCGAGCATCCTCTCGAGTGTCTGGCCTACGCAGGAATGCAACTCCGCCCGGAGCGCGGCTTCCTCCTCTTTGCGGAGTGCGAGAAGCTCCGTCCTGCCCGTGGCCAGGATGGTCGCGGCTTCGGCACTCGCCTTGGCGAGCTCGTCACGCCGCTGCTTCTCCGCCTCGCCACGGCTCTGCTCCGCCGTGCGATCGCCCTCGGCCTTAGCCGCCGCCAGCGCGGCGGCTGCCTCGTGCCGCGCATTCTCGAGGAGCTGGTCGGCCTCTCCCTTCCGCGCACGCGCCGCGTCGATCCGCGCCGCCCGCTGCTCCATCACCCTGATGACCGGCACGAAGCAGATCCGGCGGAGCAGGAAGAACGTCGCGAAGAAGATCACCACGACGGCGCCCATCGTGATGAGGTTGATCTGTTCCAGCGGATTGAGGCTCATGACTCACCCGCCGCCGTGCGATCGGCCGGTCACACTTTGCCGGCCAGCATGAGCGCGACGACGAGGCAGTAGATCACCAGCGCCTCCACCAGCGCCATGCTGACGAGCATTCCGGTGAAGAGCTGCTGCGCGATCTGCGGCTGTCGCGTCATCCCCTCGAGCGCAGTGCTCGAGATCTTTCTCATGGCGAATGCCGCGGCCACTGCCGTCGGCACGAGCGTCAGCGCTGGAACGAAGATGAGCAGGATCTCTTTCATTGGACCTCCGTGACTGCCGTGCTGCTGCGTGGTTCCTTCGCGGCGCCGGATGCCTCACCCGGCGCGGCCGCACGCTCCCCGCCGAGCCCCGCGGTCGCGAGGAAATCAGCGGTGAGGAGCGTGAAGACCAACGGCTGCACCGCGGCCGGGACCAGGCCGAGGGTGTCGATGACCAGGGGGATGCCATAGGGCGCCGCCCGCGCGGCGAGCACCCCCACGAGATATTCCCCGCCGATGTTGCCGTACAACCGCAGGGAGAGCGACAGCATGTGGCTCGCGTCGGCCACCAGCTGAAGGGGATTCGGCCAGAAGCTGTGCTTCACCGTGGACCACGCGCCATCGATCTTGGCCTTGATCGCGATCACGCCGAGCACCGCGACCACCGCCAGCGCGAGAGGCACACTGAAGTACGACGTCGGAGGGATCCGAAGGACCGGCACCGGCAGGATCCCAAGCAGATTGCTGAATAGGATCAGCAGGAAGAACGTGGCGAGGAACGGCGCGATGATCGTCACGCTCGCCGGATGGATCCTCTTCGCCTGGCCCACGAACCACTCCAGCACCAGCTCGGCGGCGTTCTGCCGCTCGCCGGGAAGCTCGGTCAGAGGGCGAGCGGTCGTGAACTTCGCGAGCGCGATGAGGAGCGCGGAGACGAGTGCGAAGTTGACGACGACGATGTAGGGCAGGTACCGCGCGGATGTCGCGTCCATGTCGTCACGCTCACGGTTTCTTGCCGAAGATCTCGTCCCGCAATCTCAGCATGTCACGGATCGCGAACCCGAGCGCCACGAGGAAGCCGAGACCCGTGATGATCGGGAACGTGTGCAGCCACCGATCCAGCGCGTATCCGATCAATCCGCCGGCGAGCGAGTAGGTCGGGATCAGCGACCAGACCGATATCAGCTTGAGAGGTCCGATGGGATCGTTCATCGCGGCGTTCCTTCGAGAGAGGTGGCAGGTTCATGGGCCGTCCCGATCTCCGGCGGTGGAGGGGCCGGTCGGCGGCGCCAGAGGGCGGAGATGCACCACGCCCCGAGGAACGACACCGTCGCGCAGGCGATGAACGGCAGGAGCGCGGCGCTGCCGGCGCTCAACGCCTCGGGACTCCGGGCCGCCAGTCCGCTGAGGTACGCCGCGCACAGCGGAAGGACCACACCGCCGATCACGAGACCGGCCGTGGCGCTGCTGCCGCGCGATCCGGCGAGCGCTGCCGCGATCGCGACCCCAGCCAGTGCTCCGAGGATGCACAGCACCAGATATGGCTGCCACCCGAGCACCGCGATCAGTATCCAGAGCAGGGCGACATCGGCCAGGATGATCAGCGATGTCCAGAGCGCCAGAGCGACCCTACCCCAGAGAAGTCGTTCTCTCGCCTCTTCCAACTCCTGCTCGGCATCACCGTGCATCGTCCAGCGCCCTCCGCCACGTTGGCGACGGCGGCAGGCCGTCGGCCGAGCGCGGAATGGGAACGACGCGCGATCCGCGGCGCGAACCGCGTGCACGTCCGACTCAATATCCGGGTCCGGCGGGCGCGAGGAATCAGGAAAACGCCTGCTAGGACGTAGGGGCGCTCCGCCGCGCCGCCACCGTGATTGGCTGCGCGATCTCCCATCGGGCCGCGAATCACGGTGAAGGTGATCTCCCGCACGATCCTCATCACCCGCGTGCGCACGCCGAAGAACGTGGAGGTCTCCGTGTCCTACCAGATGAACGCGTACACCCACACCCCCGACGAGCAGGCCGCGATCTCAGGTGACCTGCACCGCAACATCCAGGAGCAATTCAACGCCGCGGTGGTCGAGATCATGTCGCCGAACCATCATCCCGTGCGCGATGGCAACACCATCACGGTCCCGGAGGGACAGCGCCCCGCGGGCCATCGCGCGCCGGCCTTCTGGGTCGACACAAGAGCTCGCTGACGGCCCGATTGAGTCCCCGTTGAGGGGCGCTTCTCAGATTCGTTCGCACGATCGACGCCCGGCACCAGGGAGCGCGATCACCGCCAACGGACCGAGGAGCGACCATGCGTACCGCGACCTGCTTCCTGTGCGCCCTCACGGCTCTCCTGCCGCGCGCGATGGCCGCGCAGCTGGACACCGCGTGGGTCGACCGTGCTCTCGCCGCACCCGTGCAGTCCGGATCCGTGCTGCGCGCCGACTCGGAGCCCGGCCGCCTCCGGCTTCCGAGCGAAGGCACGGCACTCGCCCTCTCCGCCGGGACGACGCTCGGGCTGGTCGGCCTCGGCGCGATCGACCTCCACGGCAGCGCGAATGCTCAATCCTCGCTGCTCGTCTTCACCGGCCTCTATCTCGGACCGGCGGTCGGCTATTGGTACGCGGGGAGCTCGCGCTGGAAGAGTGGGCTCGTGATCAGGAGCGTCGGTCTGGGTATCGGCGCTGCCGGATTCGCCTTGTGGAGCTCCAGCGACCTACTCGGTTCCAACTCGGTGAAAGGGGATTCGGGAGCCCTCTTGATGTTCGCCGGCGCGATCGTCATCGCGGCCGATGCGATCCACGACTGCGCGAAGGTGGCGAGTGTCGTCCGCGAGGAGAACGAAGCGCGCTCGCGGGTTCAGGTGCTGCCCATGATCGCCCCCGACGGCAGACACGTGGGCTTGGGCGCACGCATCACGTTCTGAGACTGCGCGCCGGCACGGTCTCCGATCGAATCGCCCGCTCGGTCGGGCTCGGCGCTCGACGAGCGTATGGACCTGTCTGGCCGACGTGAGACGTGCACCGGCACATCGCCAGAGGGGCACGGCGCGTATCGCATCGAGGGGCTCGACGCGACCGGAGCCGCGGTGTTCTCCATCGCATTCGAAGGGCACGCGATCGCGGATGCGCGTCGCGCCGCCCGATCGTTCGCGTTCACGATCCCACTCTCGAGCTTCGACCCGGCACGGCTCTCCGCGCTTCGACTCGCGGGGCCGGGCGGCAGCGCGGAGGTACTCGGCGGCCGGCTCGCGGAATCGCTGCGGAGCGGAGCGGTCGCGCCGAGCGCCAAGCTGTCGGCCGGGCGTGCCGCCTCGGGGCGCACCCAGCTATCGTGGGACGGAGCGACGTATCCGATGGCCTTGATCCGCGACGCGCGCACCGGGCAAGTGCTCTCGTTCGCTCGAGGCGGTCGCGCGGAGGTCGCGTCTACCGGCGCGCAGCTGGAAGTCGTACTCAGCGATGGCGTGCGCAGCATCTCGCAGCGAACCCAGGCGCAGTGAGCCACGTCTAGCCGCTGCTCGGGCAAACCGACCGACTCGCTCATAGCGCGGAAGTGGCAAGAAGCGTTCCCCCACCGCGCGCCGATACGTCGGTTCTTCGGTTGCCGAAGCACGCTGCGCCCGTCTACCGTTCGACCGCGTCTCCAACGGATGCCCCGCATGCCCGCCACGCGTTCACGCACGCCTGTCGTCCACGCGCTCCCGTTCGCCGCCGCCATGCTCGCGCTCGCTTCGTGCAGCGAGAGCACGAAGGTCAGTCACGGCGCGCCGGCGACGATCGTGGCCGTCAGCGCGATCGACGAATACGGCACGATCAACACCGCGCTCGCGCCACTCACGGTGCGCATCACGGACAAGGACACCATCCCCGTCGAAGGCGCCACGATCACGTGGGCGCTCGCGGGACACGGCACGCTCAGCGCCACCTCCACCCCGTCCGACCGCAACGGCGAGGCGAAGGTGACCTTCACCTTCGGCGACAGCGCGGGCACGAGCGCGATCGCCGCAAGCGTGAGCGGCGTCACGACCACGATCCTCTTCGACGCGACCGCGTCCGCGCCCGGCGTGCGCGATGACTGGACCACGTACAATCACGACGGCAACCGCTCCGGCGCGTCGCAGGCGAGCGTGAAGGGCCCGCTCACGAAGCTCTGGAGCTACACCCCCGCCGCGCCGTCGGGCACGCGCCCATTCCAGTACGTGCTCGACGCGCTCCCCACCGCGGACGCGGTCTTCCTGCAGTGGAGCGCGCAGTGCGTGCTCGGCCCCGGCTACACCGGCGCCACCGAAGTGGATCGCGTCACCACCGCGGGACAGCGCGCCTGGACGCACGACGGCGGTTACGACACGAACATCGGCCAGTGGGGCTCCGTGTTCGGCCAGGTGTTCGTGTTCCAGGACGACGGCATCGGCTACCTCGACGTGAACACCGGCCACCAGAACTTCTTCAGCGGCGTGGACCGCTGGGGCGAGACGCTCGCGAGCGGGAGCGTGCTCTACGTGGACCACCGCTGGCACGTGGACGGCCCCGGGCCGTTCGTCGCGCGGATGAACTCCGCAGGGACGAAGGTCTGGACGGCGTTGAGCTACGGGAAGAAGCGCGGTGATGGATACGACGACGTGGCCGGCATCGCCCTCAACGGCTCGACGTTGTTCGTCGCCGGCGACTACTGGGCCGACACCTCGATCGTGAATCCCCCCAAGCCGGGCGTGTACGCGCTGCAGGGAGCGACCGGCACGCAGCTCGCGTACGTCTCGACCAAGCCGACGTCCAAGATCAGCGCCGACGGCGCGAACGTGTACCTCATCGAGAACAGCAACACGCTCGTCGCGCGCGCGCAGTCCGACCTGCACGTGGTGTGGCACGTGGCCGTGACCAACCCTGGCCAGCAGGCCCCCGTGATCGCGAACCGCGCCATCATCATCTCGACCAACGCCGGCGTCGAGTCCCACGACGCCGCCACGGGCGCCCTCATCTGGCGTAAGTCGCTCAGCGGCGTCGAGTCCTATTTCAACGGCATCCCCGGCCCCAGCACCACCCTCGCCGCCGCCCTCGGCAGCGGCACGCTCGTCGCGACGTCGAGCACCGACGGGATACACATCCTCAAGCTCTCCGACGGCACCGAACTCTCGCATCTCGCGCTCACGTACCCGAACACGGTGTGGGACCCGGTGATCGTGAATGATCCCGCCAAGGGAGCGCTGATATACGCCGTCACCTACTCACAATTGGTGGCGTTCAGCTCGCCGTGAACCGCAACTGACGATGGTCGACCATCGACATGGCATGACCACTATTCCTATTGGTTCCTAGCCCGCCACTCCCTTGGCGCCCACCGGACCGGCGCGTGCGGCGCCCACGGCGCCGCCGCGCCCGCGGGAACCACGGCCGGATGAGCACCATCAGGCCATCAGTGCTCATGCCTCCTCGACTCCCGACCCTCGTCCGTTCGCCGTTGGCAGTGGCCAGATGCAGAACGGGCCCGGCGCTTCCGCCGGGCCCGTTCGGTCCATCCACGCTAGATCGTTACTTGCACTGGATAACGCCGTCGCCCACGCCCGCGATCGAGTCCGCGCCGAACCCCACCTGGCACGTGATCGCCGTCGCCGGGTGCGACGTGTTCGCCGCCCAGCCCGTCCCCTTCGCGTCCGTCACCGTCGCCGTCACCGCCTGCGACGCCGTGTAGTTCATGGCCGTCAGCGAGGTCGTGTAGGTCTGGTTGTCGGCGAAGTACGACTCTTCGGCGGTCGCCATGTTACGCAGGTCGCTCTTCATGGCCGCCACGTACGCCTTCTCCTTCGTGTTGGCGAACTTCGGGATCGCGATCGCGGCCAGAATGCCGATGATGACCACGACGATCAGAAGCTCGATCAGCGTGAAGCCCTTCTTGCTCGACATGCGCATTGCAGTGTCCTCCTGGGTCCGTTTCGTCCGCGTGCCCGAGTGGCCGCGGCCCGTTGTGAAATCCCTCACCCGGGGGACCTCTAGTGCACGGGCCATGCCATGGGGGCGATGCTATGTAACTACTTGAATCATAATGAGTTATAGTGCATCGATGGCATTAATCTTGCCTAACTCTCTGCCGCAGCTTGCAAGAGCGTGCGCTGATTGCAAACCGCGTCGCTGCACCACTTCTTTCCACACGATGACGCCCGCGCACGCCCCCGATCTCGCCCCCCTCTCCGGCGCGCTCGCCACCGCCGCGCTCGACGCGCTCGACGACGCCTACCTGGTCGTCGACGCCGACTGGCGCATCGCGTTCGCGAACCGCGCGTTCGCCCGACTGCGCGGCGACGGCGTGGACGCCGCCGAGCGGTGGATCGGCCGCGACCTCTGGACCGCGCTCCCTCCCCTCGCGCGCGACTACGAATCGTCCCTCGTCCGCGCCACCGCGCAGGACGGCATGCGCCGCACCTTCCGCATCACGGGGCTCGGCGGCGATGCGCACGGCGCGCTCGAGGTGACGGCCACCGCGCTCCTGGGCGGCGGCGTGTGCGTGCGCGTCGCGCCGGTGAGCGCGGCGAGCTGGGCCGAGCGCGCGCTGGCCGAGCGGAGCGAGGAGAACGCGTCGCTGTCCGAAGTGGCGCGCCTCCTCGCGCACGAGACGGACGAGGACGCGCTCCTGCAGGTGCTCTGCGCGCGCGCCATGGTCATCTGCGACGCCGCCGGCGCCAACGTCGGCGTCATCGACGGCGAGTACGTGCAGATCATCGCCGGCGCCGGGCTCGGCGACGGACTCCGCGGCGCGCGCTTCGAGCTCGAGCACTCGATGACCGGACGCATCGTCGCCACGCGAGCGCTCGTGCGCAGCGATGACTATCGCGTCGAGTACGCGAACGTGCTCCTCGGCCGCCCCGGATTCGAGCCCGCGGTGGCGCTCGGCGCGCCGCTCATCGCCCAGGGCGAGGTGCTCGGCGTCCTCCTCGTGCAGCGCCTCTCGCGCGCCGCGCCCTTCACCGAGCGCGAGGAGCGCCGCCTGCGCGCGATCGCCGACCACGCCGCCATCGCGCTCTGGCGCACGCGCCTCCTCGAGCAGGTGCGCGAGGCCAATCGCAGCAAGAGCGAGTTCATGGCGGTGATCAGTCACGAGCTCCGCACCCCGCTCACCGCGCTCACGGGCTACGAGGAGCTGCTCAGCGACGAGGTGTTCGGCCCGCTCACCGAGCAGCAGCAGAGCGCGATCGAGCGCATGCGCACGAGCACGGAGCTGCTCACGCTCCTCATCGACGAGGTGCTCACGGTGGCGCGCCTCGAGGCGGGACGCGAGGTGGTGCGCACCGGCGCCGCCTCCGTGCGCGACGTGGTGACGCGGGCCGTGGCGGTGCTCGAGCCGCTCGCCCTCGACAAGGGACTCGGCCTGCGCGTGGTGGAGCCCGATCGGCCGGCGCCGCTGCGTACGGACGGCGAGATGGTGCGCCGCATCCTCGTGAACCTCGGCGCGAACGCGATCAAGTTCACAGACCAAGGGCACGTCGAGATCCAGGCCACCGTGGAAGGCGACGACGTCACGTTCGTGGTGCGCGATACGGGCATCGGCATCGCCGCGGCCGACCTCCCGCGTCTGTTCAAGCCGTTCACGCAGCTCGATTCCGGCGTGACGCGCCGCTACGGCGGCACGGGACTCGGCCTCTACATCTCGCACCGCCTCGCGACGCTCCTCGGCGGAACGCTCACGGTGGAGTCGACGGTGGGCGAAGGGAGCGCGTTCACGCTGCGGATCCCGTCGCAGCTCCTGACGGAACCGCCCCCTCCCGCCGCGAATTAGATTAGCCCTATGCCTCAGACCTCGATCACGTCCGCGTTCAACGACGGCTACATCGCGGAGATGTACGAGCAGTGGCTCCGCGACTCCGCTTCGGTCGATTCGTCCTGGCGCGAGTACTTCGCGATGGCGCAGCGGCTGGGCGGCGGCGCCGCGCCGGCGGCCGCGAGCGCGGCGCCCTCCGCCGAGACGCTGAAGAAAGTGGCCGGGGCCGCGATGCTCGTGCGCGCCGTGCGGCAGTACGGGCATCTCGCGGTGCCACTCGACCCACTCGGGAGCGCTCCCGCCGGCGCCGCGGAGCTCGCCCCGGAATTCCACGGGATCACCGAGCAGGATCTCACGCAGATCCCCGGCGCCGCCCTCGGCTTCGCGGACGCGCCCACCGCGGCGGACGCCGTCGCGCATCTGCGCTCGCTGTACGCGTCGCGCATCGGCTACGAGTTCGAGCATCTGGAGGCGGAGGACGAGCGCGCGTGGTTCCGCGAGCAGGTGGAAGGGGGCGCGGTCACGCGCGCGCTCACGCCGGAAGAGAAGATGGCGCTCCTGCGCCGTCTCACCGAGGTGGATGGCCTCGAGCGATTTCTCGGTCGCGCGTACCAGGGCTATAAGCGGTTCTCGATCGAAGGCACCGACGCGCTGGTGCCGATGCTCGACGCCACGATCGACGGCGCCGCGCGCATGGGCGCGCGCGAGGTCGTGATCGGGATGGCGCACCGCGGGCGCATCAACGTGCTCACGCACGTGCTCGAGAAACCGGCGGGGGCGGTGTTCGCCGAGTTCGAGGGGAAGCACGGCGCGAATTCCGCGAGCGACACGGGCGACGTGAAATACCACCTGGGCGCGCAGAGCGAACGCACACTCGACGGCGGCGCGAAGGTGCGCATCACGCTGGTGCCCAACCCGAGCCACCTGGAGTTCGTGAATCCGGTGCTCGAGGGGACTGCGCGCGCGCTGCAGCGCACCGCGCAGGGCTTGGACGAGCGCGCGGTGCTCCCGGTGCTCGTGCACGGCGACGCGGCGTTCCCCGGCGAAGGGGTGGTCGCCGAGACGTTCAACCTCTCGAACCTGCGCGGCTTCCGCACCGGCGGCACGCTGCACGTGATCGTGAACAACCAGGTGGGCTTCACCACCGATCCGCACGACGGCCGCAGCACCTACTACGCGAGCGATCTCGCGAAGGGCTTCGAGGTGCCCGTGATGCACGTGAACGGCGATGACGCCGAGGCGTGCCTGTTCGCCGTGCGCATGGCGCTCGACTATCGCGCGCGCTTCCAGAAGGACTTCCTGATCGATCTCGTGGGTTACCGCCGCTGGGGGCACAACGAAGCGGACGAGCCGCTCTACACGCAGCCGCAGATGTACGCGGCGATCAAGGGTCATCCCACGCCGCGCGAGGTGTGGGGGCGGAAGCTCGTGGCCGAGGGAGTCACCGACGCGAACACGGTGGCGACGCTCGACCAGCAGGTGCAGGAGAACTTCGAGGCGATCCAGGAGGCCGCGAAGAAGGAGAAGGACGAGACGTCGGTGGAGCAGGAGCCCGCGCGCGCCGCGCCGGCCATCGACACGAGCGTGAAGCCCGAGCATCTCGTCGCGCTCAACGAGCGCATGCTGGTGTGGCCGAGCAACTTCAAGCCTGTGGCGAAGCTCGCGAAGCAGCTGGAGCGGCGGCGCGCCGCGCTGTCCGAGGGGGGCGAGATCGACTGGGGGCACGCGGAGGCGCTCGCGATCGCGAGTCTTCTCTCCGATGGCGTGCACGTGCGGCTCACGGGACAAGACGTGGAGCGCGGCACCTTCTCGCACCGGCAGGCGGTGCTTCACGACACGACCAACGGGAGCACGTACGCGCCCTTGCAGCACATCACCGGCGCGCCGGCCACTTTCGAGATCTACAACTCGCCACTCAGCGAAGTCGCGGTGCTCGGCTTCGAGTACGGCTTCAGCGTTGCCGCGACGGACACCGTCGTGATCTGGGAGGCGCAGTTCGGGGATTTCGCGAACGTGGCGCAGCCGATCATCGACCAGTTCATCGCGAGCGACCACGCGAAGTGGGGGCAGGACTCGGCCATCGTACTCAACCTGCCGCACGGCTACGAAGGGCAGGGGCCCGAGCACTCCAGCGCGCGGCTCGAGCGCTTCCTGCAATTGTGCGCCGAGAACAACATGCACGTCGCGTATCCGAGCACGCCCGCGCAGTATTTCCATATCCTGCGGCGGCAGGCGCGCATCGCGCCGCGGCGGCCGTTGGTGCTCATGCAGCCGAAGAGTCTCTTGCGGTTGCCGGCGGCGGCGTCGCGGCTGGCCGATCTCACCGGCGGCGTGTTCCGTCCCGTGCTCGAGGATCCCGCGAGTCCCGCGTCGGACGGCGTGAAGCGGCTCGTGCTCTGCTCGGGGAAGATCTTCTACGATCTCATCGCGGCCCCGCGCAACGGCGATGTGGCGATCGTGCGCGTGGAGGAGCTGTACCCATGGCCGCACGAGGCGCTCGCGGCGGTGCTCGATACGTATCCGAACATCGAAGATGTGGTGTGGGCCCAAGAGGAGCCGAAGAACATGGGAGCGTGGAGCTTCGTGTCGCCGCGGTTGCGCGGTTCGGTGGGGAACGCGACGCCCATCCGGTACGTGGGGCGCCCGGAGCGCGCGAGTCCGGCGGAAGGGTACCAGACCACGCACGCCAAGCAGCAGGCGCAGATCGTGAAGGAGGCGCTGACGATCGGCGGGCGCCGCTCCGCCGCGGGGGCGCGATGAGCGCGCGGCGCATGGAGCGCGCGCGCCGAGCGCTGCCGCTGGTCTTCGCGGCGGCGCTCGTCGCATTCGGGAGCGGGGTGCTGCGCGCGCAGATGCCCGAACGGGGCGCGAACCAGCTGGGCGACGCGATCGCGGGGCTCGGCACCACGATGCGCGTGCTCGTGATCGCCGCGCACCCCGACGACGAAGACACGCGGTTGATCACGTGGCTCACCAAGGGGCATCGCGCCGAGGTGGCCTACTTGTCGCTCACGCGCGGCGACGGCGGGCAGAATCTCATCGGCAACGAGCTCGGTGAAGCGCTCGGCGCGATCCGCACGGAGGAATTGCTCACGGCACGGCGGCTGGACGGCGCGCACCAGTATTTCACGCGCGCATACGACTTCGGATTCTCCAAGAGCGCGGACGAGACGTACAAGCACTGGCCGCACGACTCGCTGCTGAAGGATGTGGTGACCGTGGTACGCGCGTTCCGCCCGCAGGTGATCGTGAGCGTGTTCACCGGCACGCCGCGCGACGGGCACGGGCAACATCAGGTGAGCGCCTTCCTCGCGCGCGAGGCGTACGATCTCGCGGGGGACAGCGTGCGCTTCCCGGCGAGCAGCACGCAAGGACTCGCGCCATGGACCGTGAGCAAGTTCTATCGCGACCGTTCGTACTTCGGCCCGCCGTACTCGTTCACGTTCGACGCGGGGGAGTATGACCCCCTGCTCGGATTGAGCTACGCGGAGCTCGCGGTGATCAGCCGCTCGCAGCATCGCAGCCAGGGGACCGGGGCGCTGCCGAGAAAGGGGCCCTCGCCTGGATATCTCATGCGCGAAGCGACGCGCGTGAACGCGGGGACGGATAGCACGAAGGAGAAGTCGATCTTCGACGGGATCGACTCAACATGGACCCGACCAGACGGACGCGGCCGCCTTGCGAACGATTCACTTCCGATCCTTCTGGCGGAGGCACGAAGACAGTTCTCGCCTTGGAATCCAGCTGGCGTAGTCCCTGTGCTGGACCATATCGCCTCTGCCTCAGCGTGTAGGCCACTGCCCCACGGAGAGCTCACGAGACCCTCGGATTACTTTCTCTGCCACACAGAGCGTGACGCAGGAACGGCCCTGTTGATGGCGGCGGGAGTAGCAATCGAGGCAACCGTTGACAGGGATCTCGTCGCGATTGGAGACTCGATTGCGGTCGTCGTGACGGTGTTCAACCGTGGCACAGCTCCGGTGAAGACCTCTGATTTCGGCAAGGTGTGGGGTGGCTCCGCGAGGGAGGCGGAATTCAAGTGGCGCGCGGGCCCGCTCGGCGCAGGCAGCATGCTTCGCGACACCGTGATGGTCGCAGGTGTCGCGTCCTCGGAGCCATCCTGGCTGAAGACGCCTCGGCGAGGTGACCTATTCACTCCCCCAGTCGCGACAAGTCCCGCAGACGCGCTTGAGCCGCCGGCCGAGGTGGAGATTCCGCTCGTCATCGGTAGCACGCTTGTGATGGCGTCCACCCCCGTCGTCCACCGTTTCGCCGATCCGGTCAAAGGCGCGATCGAGCATCCGTTGCGCGTCGCCCCCGCGATCACGCTCACGCTCGGCACCGACGTCGAGTACGTCCCCGCGCACAAGAGCATCGACCGCACGATCCACGTGCGCGTGAACTCCGCGTGGTCGCGTGAGCGCAGCGTCACGGTCTCGCTGAAGACGCCGAAGGGGCTCACGGCCGACACCGCCTCGCACACCATCACGCTTGCCCCGTTCGCCGACGCCACGGTCGACTTCCGCGTACGCGGCACGCTCGCCGCCGGCACCTACGCGCTCAGCGCCAGCGCCGAGAGCGACGGCCAGACGTTCACCACGGGCTACCAACTCATCGACTACGACCACATCCGCCCGCAGACGCTCTACCACGACGCGAGCGTCACGCTGCAGGCGGTGGACGTCGTCATCCCGGCGGGCACGAACGTCGCGTACATCCCGGGCACGAACGACAACAGCGCCCCCGCGCTGCAACAGCTCGGCATCCCCCTCACGATGCTCGATCCGTCCACGCTCGCGCGCGCGGATCTCACGCCGTACACCACCATCGTGATCGGCCCGCGCGCGTACGAGACGGACCCGGAGCTCGTCGCCAACAACGCGCGCCTCCTCGACTGGGTGAAGAAGGGGGGCACGCTCGTCGTGCAGTACGGGCAGTACGAGATGACGCAGCCGGGCATCATGCCGTACCCGATCACCCTCTCGCGCCCCGCGGCGCGCGTCACCGAAGAGGACGCCGCCGTCACCGTGCTCGCGCCCGCGAACCCGCTCCTCAACTCGCCGAACAAGATCGGCGCCGCCGACTGGAAGGGCTGGGTGCAGGACTTCGCGCTCTACATGCCGAGCACGTTCGACAAGTCGTACACGCCGCTCGTCTCCATGCACGACACCGGCGAGCCCGCGAACGACGCGGGACTCCTCGTCGCCCCCTACGGGCGCGGCACCTACGTCTACGCGACGCTCGCGTTCTTCCGCCAGCTCCCCGCCGGCGTGCCCGGCGCCGCGCGGCTCTTCGTGAACCTCCTCGGCGCGCGCCAAGCGGACGCGCCGCGCACCGCGCCCTAGTGCCGCTCCGCCGCGCCGCGCTCGCGGCGCTCGTCGCTATCGCGTGCGCGTGCGGCAAGGGGGACACGCGCACGGTGCTCACCGTCTACAGCCCGCACGCGAAGGATCTCCTCTCGTACTTCGAGACGGAATTCGAGCGCGCGCACCCCGAGATCGACGTGCAGTGGGTGGACATGGGCTCGCAGGACGTGATCGACCGCCTGCGCAGCGAGAAGGCGAACCCGCAAGCCGACGTCTGGTTCGGCGCGCCGGCGGAGATCTTCGCCCGCGCGGCGGCCGAGAGCCTGCTCACCGCGTACCACCCGGCATGGGCGAACGCCGTGGACAGCGCCGCGCGCGGCGCCGGCGACATGTGGTACGGCACGTACCGCACGCCGGAGGTGATCGCGTACAACACCGACGTCATCAAGCCCGCGGACGCACCGCACGACTGGGACGAGATCCTCGCTCCCAAGTGGAAGGGGAAGGTGCTCATCCGTGATCCGCTCGAGAGCGGCACCATGCGCGCGATCTTCGCGTCGCAGATCATCCGCGGATGGAACGCGACGCACGGCCCCGACTCCGGCTACGCGTGGCTGCGCAATCTGGACGCGAGCACCAAGGAATACGTCGCGAATCCCGCGCTACTCTACCAGAAACTCGGCCGCCAAGAAGGACTGATCTCCCTCTACGACATGCCCGACATCGCCGCGCTCTCGGCCAAAGGCATCCCCGTGGGATACGTGATCCCGCGCAGCGGGACGCCGCTGTTGGTGGACGGCATCGCGATCGTGCGCGGCGCGAAGCACCCCGACGCGGCCCGGCTGTACTACGAGTTCGTCACGTCACCCGCCGCGCTCGAGGCGGCGGCGAGGCGGTTCTGGCGCATCCCGGCGCGGAATGATCTGCCGTTGGACTCGATGCCGGAGTGGGTACGCACGGCGATCACGCAGATCAAGCCGATGCCGATGGACCGGGCTTTGATCGAAGCCCATCTGGACGAGTGGATGCGGTACTGGGACGCGAATATCCGGCGGCGGCACTAACGGCCACTGCTAACCGCGACGGACGATGGTCGACCATCGACAAGGCATGACAACTTTTCCTGTTGGACCTAGATAGAGATGGCTTGGACCAGCTTCGTCAGCATCTTGCCGACGCGCTCGTAGTAGTGCAGGGCGGTGTGCAACTCCCGGTGCCGCAAGTAGGAGAGTCGCTGCGCCAGCTCCAAGTGCGATCGCAGTTCCGCCATCGAGCCTTGAGCGATCGACAGGAAGTGTAGATACTCGCGCGGGTGATGGCGCGCATTCCCCTCCGCGATGTTCGCGGGCACCGAGCTCGCCGCGCGCCGCATTTGATCTGCGAGTCCCTTCCGCCCCTGCACAGGCAGCCTCGTGCTCAAGCGGTGGACCTCCACGGCGAGGTCCATCGCCAGCCGCCAGACATCGAGTTCGTCCTCGTTCGACATGTGCTGAGGATCGCAGCGCGATCCGCACAGTGCGACATCGCCCCATTTCGCACCAACTCGTTCGCCCGCACGGTCCAACAGGAACAGTTGTCATGCCTTGTCGATGGTCGACCATCGTCCGTCGCGGTTGTCGGCATCAGTTGCCGTTGAACCCCCGCGCGACGCACCTTACCGCGATGCCGAGCGCCCTCACCCTCGACTCCCTCACCCGCACGATCGCCGGCCGCCGCATCGTCAAGGGATTGAGCCTGGAGGTGTCCCCCGGCTCCCTCCTCGCCCTCGTCGGCGCTTCCGGCTCCGGCAAGACCACCACTCTGCGCATGACCGCGGGCTACGATGCCCCGGACTCGGGCCGCGTGCTCCTCGACGGCGCCGACATCACTGCCACTCCTCCACAGCGCCGCGATTTCGGGATGGTGTTCCAGCACTACGCGCTCTTCCCGCATCTGCGTGTGGGCGAGAACGTCGCGTTCGGCCTCCAAGCGCGCGGCATCGCGGCCGCCGAGCGCGGTGCGCGCGCCGCGCGAGCGCTCGAGACCGTCGGCCTCGCCGGCGCCGACGCGCGCACGGTGCAGAGTCTCTCGGGGGGCGAGCAGCAGCGCGTCGCCCTCGCGCGCGCGCTCGTGATCGAGCCGCGCGTGCTCCTCCTCGACGAGCCGCTCTCGAACCTCGATCCCGCGCTGCGCCGCGGGATGCGCGATGAGCTGCGCGCGATGCTCCGCCGGCTGGGCGTCACCGCGCTGTTCGTCACGCACGATCAAGAGGACGCGTTCGCCGTCGCGGACCGTATCGCGCTCCTCGCGCACGGCGAGCTGCTGCAGGTGGGCGCCGCCGAATCGCTCTATGACGCGCCGGCGTCGCGCGCGGTGGCCGAGTTCATCGGACGCGCGGCGCTCGTGCCCGCCGCGAGCGATGGCGCGCGCGTCACCATCGCGATCGCCGGCGCCGCGCACGCCTTCGCGGCGCGCGGCGACGCGCGCGGGAGCGTGCTCGCGGTGCTGCGTCCCGAATCCCTCGCGCTCGTGCCCGACGGCTCTCCGCGCTCGTGGCGCGGCGAAGTGACATCGCGCCGATTCGCCGGCGGGCACGTGGCGTACACGGTGCGTCTCGCGCCGAACCTGGACCTGGAGATCACGAGCGCCGAGCGCGGTGCGCGCGAAGGGGATCGCGTGAGCGTGACCGTCGCGCGCGAGCCGGTGGCGGTGGTGGCACCGTGAGCACCGCGCGCGGCCGCGGCACGTGGTGGATCGC
>Ga0335085_10005695_pt1 | contig 19906 bp, 20 predicted proteins | sample Lox_Sample_45_FD_206712 | JGI IMG/M metagenome (GOLD analysis project Ga0335085, IMG submission 206712) | Soil microbial communities from Loxahatchee National Wildlife Refuge, Florida, United States - Lox_Sample_4.5 | ecosystem: Environmental > Terrestrial > Soil > Wetlands | place: USA...
AGGCGTGCTGGAGCATGTCGAGATCGTCGTGTGTCCGCCATTCACGGCGTTGTACGCGGTGAGCACGATCTTGCAGGACAGCGACATCAAGCTCGGCGCGCAAAACGTGCATTCGGAAAAGGAAGGCGCGTTCACGGGCGAGATCTCGGCGCCGATGTTGAAGGAGTTGTTTGTGCGCTACGCGATTGTCGGCCACAGCGAGCGGCGACAGTTTTTCGGCGAAACGAACGCGGGTGTGAACAAGCGTGCGAAGGCCGCGCTCGCGCACGGCATTCGGCCGATCGTGTGTGTCGGGGAAACATTGCAGCATCGGGAAGCGAACATGACCCAGGCGGTGGTGCTGGAACAGCTTGAAGGCAGTCTTGCGGGTTTCACCAAAGATGATATTCTGGAAACTGTGATAGCGTATGAACCCGTGTGGGCGATTGGCACCGGCAAGAACGCCACGCCGCAGCAGGCGCAGGAGGTGCATGCCTACATTCGCGATTTGCTGGCAAGAATGTTCGACGCGGCGACGGCGCAGAAAGTGCGCATCCAATACGGCGGCAGCGTGAAGCCGGCGAACGCGGCGGAGTTACTGGCGCAGTCCGACATTGACGGCGCGCTCGTGGGCGGCGCGAGTCTCGACGCCAGAGGCTTCGCGCAGATTGTGAAGAGCATTTAAAGAAGGGATGCAATGAGCGTTTTGATTGGTTTGTTGACGGCGATCCACGTGATCGTGGCGCTGGTGTTGATTGGGCTGGTGTTGATGCAAAAGTCGAGCGAGCAAGGCATCGGCGCGGCGTTTGGCGGTGGTGTGACCGAAACGGTGTTCGGCGGCGGCACGACGACGGCCTTGGTGCGCTTGACGATTTGGTGTGCGTGCATCCTGCTGGCGACGACGTTGATTCTGGCGGTGCTGCACTCGCGGCGCGGCGGTGGCGGCGAATCGTTGTTGCAGCGAAACGTTCAGTCGGCACCGGCTAGTCCGCTGCAAGCGCCGGCGGGATCACCGCCGGCGACCGCACCCGCGTCTCCCATTGCGGTGCCGGTCGAGGCGCCGAGTGCGCCGTCTGCTGCGCCCGCGATGCCGCCGATGACGGAGACGAAGCCACAAGGGTCGGCGCCATCGCAACCTGAGCCGCCGAAGGCCCCCTGAGTCCACCCGCGAGGGACACGATGGTTTCCACTCGACTGCTGCCGTGTTTGGTTGCAGCAGCGATTGCCCTTTCAGCCCACGCCATCGAGCCGTCTTCAACCGTGATGCGCTACTTCGGGGCGACCGAGAGGATTCGCGGCTTCGACCCCGTAACCTCTGCCGACGTGCCGAGCGCGCTCGCGATCTACAAGGTGTACGAAGGGCTTTACGAGTACGAGTATCTGGTGCGACCGTACACGGTGCGGCCTTTGTTGGCGGACGGCATGCCCGAGGTTTCAGCGGACGGACTGACCTACACGTTTCATCTCAAGAAAGGCGTGAAGTTCGCCGACGATCCGTGTTTCCCCGGCGGCAAGGGGCGCGAAATGACGGCGGACGATTTCGTGTATTCGTGGAAGCGTGTGGCCGACGTGAAGACGCGGAGCAACTGTTTCTGGATTTTCGAGGGACACATCGCGGGACTCGATGAGTATCACCAGAAGTCGATTGACAAGGGGGTGAGCTACGATGATCCCGTCGAGGGATTCAAGGCGTTGGATCGCTACACGATCCAGGTGAGGCTGACGCAGCCGTATCCGCAATTGATCTGGGTCTTGACGATGAGCTACACGTTTGTGGTGCCGCGCGAGGCGGTCGAGCGTTACGGAAATGAGTTTCTTAATCATGCGGTCGGCACGGGGCCGTACATCGTCGGCAACTGGGAGTGGCGCAACTACAGCATCGTTTACGTGCGCAACCCAACGTATCACGGGGACAGATACCCGACGCGCGGCGCGCCGGGCGACAAGGAGAAGGGCCTGCTCGCTGACGCGGGTAAGCCGATTCCATTCATCGATCAGGTGACACAGTACGTGATCGCGGACAGCTCGACGGAGTGGCTGGTATTTCTTTCGGGCGATCTGGCTTCGGCGGGCATTTCACGGGACAACTTCGATGCGGTCATTACCGCGCAGCGGGAACTGACGCCCGAGCTGAAGGCGAGAGGGATCCGCCTGGAGAAGACGCCCCAGTTGTGGACGACCTACTTCGGCTTCAACATGGAAGACCCAGTCGTGGGTCGGAGCAAGGATCCCGCGGAGGATTTGCGTCACAAGAAACTGCGGCAGGCGCTGTGTCATGCCGTGGACATCAAGAAATGGTGCGCGTTTTACAATGAGCGCCAGATTCCCGCCAACAGCCCGATCCCGCCCGGCATGGCCGGCTACGACCCGGAGAAGCCATTGCCGTATCCGTACGACGTGGAACTCGCGAAGAAACTGCTCGCGGAAGCCGGTTACCCCGACGGCAAAGACCCGAAGACGGGGAACCGATTGACGCTGACGATTGAATTGGGCAACGCCAGCGATCCGGAAGAGCGGCAGTCCATCGACTTGATGGCGTCGTTCTTCGACGCGATTGGCGTGGAACTGAAACCGAGCTACAACAACTGGCCCGAGTTTTTAAAGAAGATGGAGCGCAAGCAGCAGCAGATGTTCCGGCTCGGTTGGGTGGCGGATTATCCGGACGCGGAAAACTTCCTGCAGTTGTTTGACTCCAAGAGCATTTCGCCGGGACCGAACCACACCAACTACAGCAATCCTGAATTTGACCGCCTCTACGATGAGGCGAGCACGATGCAGGACACGCCTGAACGCACGGCGCTGTACATGAAGATGGCTGATCTCGTGACCGAGGACGCCGTGTGGATCACGTTGACATATCCGCTGGCGTTCGGGTTGCACCAACCGTGGCTGAAGAATTACAAGCCACACGATTTTCCGTACCCGAACATCAAGTACTACAAGACCGACCCGGCCTTGATGAAATCCCGTTGGATGCCGAAGTGAGTGAACCGCCATGCCCCGCGTGGCACTTCCAACGTTCATCATCTTGCTGGTCTGCGCCGCGACCGCCGGCCCCGCCCGCGCCACGCTGATGCCGTCAGGCCAGCAGCCCTTCTTCGGCACGACCGACCGCATCCGAGGCTTCGACCCGGTGCAAGCCAGCGACGTGTATACCGTGGCAGCGATCAGCAAAGTTTACGAGGGGCTGTACGAATTTGAGTACCTCGTGCGTCCGTATCGCGTGCGACCGTTGTTGGCGGAATCGATGCCGGAGATTTCGGCCGACCGCCTGACGTACACGATCCACGTCAAGAAGGGCGTGCGGTTTGCCGACGATCCGTGTTTCCCCGGCGGCAAAGGACGCGAGTTGACGGCGGAGGATTTCATCTACTCGTGGAAGCGGCTGGCTGACACGCACAACCGCAGCCCGCGCTATTTCAACTTCGAGGGGCGGATCGTGGGGCTCGATGAATTTCGCGACAAATCGGTTCAGCAGAAGGTCGACTACGACAAGCCAATCGAAGGGCTGCGCGTGCTCGACCGTTACACGCTGCAGATTTTGTTGAAGGCGCCGTATCCACAGTTGACGTACGTTCTCACGCAGGCTGAAACGTTTGCGGTGCCGCGCGAAGCCGCCGAATTTTACGGCGCGGAATTCCTCAATCATCCCGTTGGCACTGGGCCGTTCATCGTCGCGGACTGGCGCTGGCACAATTATCGCATTGAGTATGTGCGCAACCCGAAATACCACGGCGACACGTACCCCACGCAGGGCGAGCCGGGCGACAGAGAGAGGGGATTGCTTGTGGATGCGGGCAAGCCGTTGCCGTTGCTGGATCGGGTCACCGAGTACGTCATCGCGGACGATTCGACCGCGTGGCTGAAGTTTTTGGCAGGCGACCTCGCGATGTCGCCGATTTCGCGCGACAATTTTGGCGCAGTCGTCACACAGGAACGCGAGTTAACGCCTGAATTGAGGGCGCGTGGAATTCGGCTGGATGTGGCGCTGCAGATGGCCACGTTCTACGTCGGATTCAACATGGAAGACCCCGTGGTCGGCCCGAACAAGAAACTGCGGCAGGCGCTGGCGTGTGCCGTGGACTTGAAGAAGTGGGTGAAGTTCTACAATGACCGCCTTCTGCCGGCCAAGGGCATCCTCCCACCGAATGTGGAGGGTTATGACTCCAACGCGCCGCCGGCCTACGCGTTCGATCTCGAGCGCGCGAAGCGGTTGCTGACGGAAGCGGGTTATCCCGACGGACGCGATCCGAAAACCGGCCGACGGCTGACGCTGAACTTCGACCTGCCGCAGGCAAATGACCCGCAGGAGCGGCAGTCCACAGATTTGCTGGCGCATTTCTTTGACGCAATCGGCATCGAGCTGAAGCCGAGCTACAACAATTGGCCGGAGTTTTTGAAGAAGCTGGAGCGCAAGCAGTGTCAGATGTATCGACTCGGATGGATCGTCCCGTACCCTGACGCCATCAATTTCTTTGACCTGTTCTATGGCCCGAATGAATCGCCGGGCCCGAACGAATCCAACTACAAGAACCCTGAGTTCGACAAGCTATTCGAGATAGCGCGCGTGATGGACGACGCGCCCGAACGCACCGAGCGATTTCGCCAGATGGAGGCGATCGTGGTTCGGGATTGCCCGTTCATTTTTCTGTCGCACCCGCTGTCGTACCGGTTAATGCAGCCGTGGTTCAAGAACTACAAGTACCACGACTGTCCGTATCCGAACTCGAAGTTTTACAAGGTTGACCCTGCGCGGATGAACCACTAAAACACTCGCCATGCTTGCCTACATCATCCGCCGAACGTTGTACGTGATTCCCGTGGTGATCGGCGTGGCATTGGTCACCTTCATCCTGTTCAACGTGGTCGGCTGGGACGCGGCCACGCAGATGCTCGGGCGGCACGCGTCGAAGGAGGAAATCGCGGCATTGCGGCAGCAACTTGGGCTGACCGGCCCAAAGTTCTTCAACTTCACCGCGGCGCTCCAGGGTCCGTGGTGGCGATTGTTCGACTCGCAGTGGTTTCATTATATGAAACAACTCGCGACGCTGGACTTCGGTCGCTCGTTTGCGAGCAATCAGAAAATCTCCACGCTGATGCTCAACGGCATTGTGCCGTCTCTGGTCTTGGCAGTGCCGATCTTCTTGATCACGCTGGTGGTGTCCATCACCATCGCGATGCTGGCGGCGTATTACCGCGACACGTGGATTGACCGCAGCATCGTCGTGGCGTCGGTGATCGGGTTGAGCGTCAGCTATCTGGTCTACATCATGGTCGCGCAGCAGGTGCTGGCGTATCAGTCGGGTTGGTTTCCAATCTGGGGCTTCGAGTCGGCGAAGTACCTGATCCTGCCCGTGCTGGTTGGCGTGGTGAGCGGGCTCGGCAGCGAGGTGCGCTTTTTCCGCACCGTGATGCTCGATGAGATGTATCAGGACTACGTCCGCACGGCCTTCGCGAAGGGCTGCACGCAGAACACGGTGCTGTTCAAACATGTGTTGAAGAACGCGATGATCCCCGTGCTGACCAGTGTTGTGCTCACGATCCCGTTTCTCTACACGGGCAATCTCCTGCTCGAGACGTTTTTCGGGATTCCCGGCCTCGGCTATCTCAACGTCGAAGCTGTCAATTCCACCGATTATCCTGTCATTAAAGCCACCGTCTTCGTCGGCTCGGTGTTGTACGTGATTGCCACGGTGATCACTGACATCTGTTATGCGATGGTTGACCCGAGGATCAAATTGCGATGACGGCGCCCGTCCTCGATCACGTCGCCACCGCGGCGGCGATGCCCGCACGCGATACGGAAATGGCTGTTTCGCTGTGGCGAACGGCGTGGCGCCAGATTCGCCGCCGGCGTCTGGCGATGACGTGTCTGGGCATCATTGTGTTCTACGCCGTCGTGGCAGTGTACGCGGAGAGTGTTTACTGGTATTACCGCCTCCGGCAGGAAACGCCGCCGTACAAGGTGGTTCACTTCGAGGACCGCTTCGCGAAACCGACGCTGCAACATCCGCTCGGCACCGACTCGCTGGGACGCGACGTGCTGCGGCAGGTGATCCAGGGAACGCGCATCGCATTCGAGGTCGGCATCTACACGTCGCTGATTGCAATTCCAATCGCTGTGATCTTCGGTGCGCTAGCCGGCTTCTTCGGGCGCTGGGTGGATGACCTCATCACGTGGGTGTACACCGTGTTCGATTCCGTGCCGTATCTGTTGTTTATCTTGGCCATCGCGATGGTGGTCGGGAAGGGCTTGTTCGGTGTTTGTCTCGGCATCGGCCTGACGACGTGGGTCGGGTTGTGTCGTCTCATCCGTGGCGAGTATCTCAAGCATCGCGACCGACAGTACGTGCTCGCCGCCAAATCGCTTGGCGTGGGCAATCTCTCGATCATCTTCCGCCACATTTTGCCGAACGTCGTGCATCTGGTCATAATCAGCTTTTCACTTCGGTTTCCGAGCGCGATCCTCACCGAAGTGATCCTGAGCTACCTCGGCGTGGGCGTTCAGGGCGAACCGAGTTGGGGCATCATGATCAGCGATGCCAAGATTCGTCTGTGGCAAGGTTACTGGTACGAACTCGGGGGCGCGACGGTGGCGATGTTCTTCATCGTGCTGGCGTTCAATCTCTTTGGCGATGCGCTGCGCGACGCTCTCGATCCGAAGCTACGGACTGCCGAGGCCAAGACGGCATGAGGAAAATCAACTTCACCCAGGTTCCCGTTCGCGAATACAAATCGCCCAAGGGCAAGTTCGGCATCATGTTCCAAGACACGTCCCGCAAGCTGGGGCGACGCGGTGTCCCTTTCGAGTTGGGGTTCATCACGCTCAAACCCGGCAAGGTCAATTTCCCATACCATCTCCACACTGCCGAATGGGAGATGTACGTCATCGTCAGCGGCACCGGCCAGATGCGCACCCCAGCCGGCAAACAGCGCATCGGGCCTGGCGACGTGCTCATGTGCCCACCGAACGAGCCGCACCAGATTATCAACAACAGCAAGCGCAACCTGAAGTACTACGTCATCGCCAACAATGTGGTATCCGACTGCTGCTACTATCCCGACAGCCGCAAGTGGGCGCTTCCCGGCAAAGTTGTCCGAGTCACCAATGCCAAATACCACGACGGCGAGGAATGAAACAATATGAACTCACCATTCATCCAAACGCCGACTTGGTCTGTGCCGGTAAAATCATCGAAGCCTGCTGTGCGGTGGAGGGCCTGCGCGTGTCGCTGAGAAGTTCGCTCAAAAGGTTTCCGGGCAGCAAGCACTGGCATTTCAAGCTCGGCGACAATCCGGGCACACTGGAAATCACGTTGTGGCAGCGCCGCCTCTGGTGTTCTGTGCGCAAAGGACGGACCGGCCCGTGGATCGACCGTGTCCAGCGCAAGGTCTGCCGATCCGTCGAGGCGCAACTGACAGCCCGATGAATTCTGCCAGCACATTGCTCGACGTTCGCAATCTTCAAGTCAGTTTCTTCACCGATGAAGGGGAAGTGCGGGCGGTGGATGGGGTCAACTTTGCCATCAAGACGGGTGAAACGTTGGCGCTGGTTGGGGAAAGCGGGTGCGGCAAGAGCGTCACCGCGCTGTCGCTGGCGAAACTCGTCGCCACGCCGCCCGGAGTTTACAAAGGCGGCGAGGTGCTGCTCGAAGGTGAAGACGTGTTGAAGATGGACAAGGAGCGGCTGCGGAGAATTCGCGGTGCAAAGATTTCGTACATCTTCCAGGAGCCTGCTACGTCACTTAATCCTGTGTTTCGCGTCGGCTTTCAAATCAAGGAAGTACTCCAGTTGCATCGTCCCGACGCGGCGACTGAAGATGAAGTGGTGCGACTGCTGACGCTTGTACGCATCGCGGATCCCGAGCGTCGGATGCGCGATTATCCGCATCAACTCAGCGGCGGGATGCAACAACGGGTGATGATCGCGATGGCGTTAGCGTGCAATCCCGCGTTGCTCATCGCCGACGAACCGACGACCGCCCTGGACGTGACGATTCAAGCGCAAATTCTCGATTTGCTCAAAGAGCTGAAACAGAAACTCGGCATGGCCATCCTGCTCATCACCCACAATCTCGGCATCGTCGGCGAGCTGGCCGACAATGTCGCCGTGATGTACGCGGGTCGTATTGTCGAGTATTCGCCGGCCGCCGCGCTGCTGAAGAAGCCGCTGCATCCGTACACGCTGGCGTTGATGCGCTCGATTCCCAAGCTCGGCGCCCGAGCCGAGCGGCTGCAGTCGATTCGCGGCAACGTGCCGAACGCGGCGCGGCTGCCCAGCGGCTGCAAGTTTCATCCGCGCTGCGATCGAGCGCAGGACGATTGTGCGCGCGAGCCTGAGCCGCGATTTCTTTCCGCCGATGGCCGACAGGTCCGATGCCCGTATTGGGACAAGCCGGAATTGAAGAGGACGATTCCGTGAGTCTCGTCGAAATCAAAGATTTGAAGACACACTTCCCGGTCCGCGCGGGGCTGCTTCAGCGTCCCGTCGACTGGGTGCGCGCGGTGGATGGCGTCTCGTTCGCCATCAGCGAAGGTGAGACCGTTGGGCTGGTCGGCGAAAGCGGTTGCGGCAAGACGACATTGGGTCGGACGATGCTGAGGTTGATCGAACCCACATCGGGCGAAATCAGATTCGATGGCCAGAGCCTTGATGGCGGCGACTTGAAATGGTTCCGCCGCGAAGCGCAGATGATTTTTCAGGATCCGTACGCGTCACTGAATCCGCGGATGACCGTTGGCAGCATCATTGCCGAGCCGCTGCGCATCCACAAACTGTGCGGGAACAAGAACGAGGAGCGGGAACGCGTGGCGGAGCTTTTGAAATCGGTTGGGTTGTCACCTGAGCACGCGCGGCGTTATCCGCACGAGTTCAGCGGTGGCCAGCGGCAACGCATCGGCATCGCGCGGGCCATTGCGGTACAGCCGAAGTTCATCGTGTGCGACGAACCGGTGAGCGCGCTCGATGTCAGCGTGCAGGCGCAGATTATCAATTTGCTGAGCGAGCTACAGGAGAAATTCAAGCTGACGTATCTGTTCATCGCGCACGACTTGGCCGTGGTCGAGCACATCAGCGACCGTGTGCTCGTGATGTATTACGGCAAGATTGTCGAATCGGCGACCGCCGAAGAGATTTACGCCAACCCCGTGCATCGCTACACGCAAGCGCTGTTGTCCGCCGTGCCGACGATTGACCCCGGCGAGAAACGTCAGCGCATCGTGCTCGACGATATTTCTCCCGAGGAAGCGCGCAAGCGGATTCAGGACAGCAAGACGGAATGGCGCGAAGTGCGCAGCGGACATTGGGTTGCCGTCGAGCTCTAGGCTCAGTGAGACGCGGAGACCATGGCGCTCATCCTCGAATACACAAATACGCGGGAAGACTTCCTTGCGCAGGCGGAATTGATCCACCGGGACTCATATCGGTCTGCGCGCTCGGCGCACTATCAGTCTGTTGTTTTTTGGTCCGGGATGTTAGCTTTAGCAGCTTACGCGTCTGTCTTGGCCGACAACATCTTTCTCGTGTGCGTGTTTCTGGTGGCCCTTGGCTGGCATCTTTATCAATCTATACCGTACGCTCGGTTGTATCGTAGGGCGTTGGAAAACTCGCTGCGTTCGCGCTCAGAACCACAAATAAGGTTAGAAGTGAAGGATGACGGTCTTTATGAGACTGTGGATGGTATTGAGGGCTTCGCACCGTGGTCATCAGTCAAGAGCTACGTCCTATTTCGAGACATCCTCTTCATTGCGCTTTCGGCGAACTTATGGGCGATTATTCCGCAGCGTTCTATTAGTTCCACCTCAGCGTCCTTAGATGATTTGATTCGCATTCTTAGGGACACGGGAGTGAAGGATTCACGGGGCGACTAGAACCCGGCGCGCTCGATTTCACTTTCACCGAATAGAATCTCCTTCGCGTGTTCGTATTCGTCCTCGGGTATGAGCACGTCGGCGTCGCGGTCGAGATCGTTCAGGTCGGGGTTGTCGGACTTCTCACGCAACTCGGGATGCAGCCCCCATTTCTCAAGGATGAGCACGACCATCTCGGACTTCACGGCTTGGCCACTGAAGATTTGTTTGAGGTTCATGATCTCTTCTGGCGCTTATGCTTTGGCCGTTTCCTACCATTGCGAGGTCGTGAATTGAGCTCCCGCTGAACCAGCCGATGCAGAAGTGTGCCGAAGAGATCGATCTTGATCACCGCAACGCCCTTAGCTTCGCCGAGACTGTGGTACGGAACATTCATGTCAATCTCGTCGACTCCGAAGAGTTCGGACAGAATCAACCGCGCCTGATTCAGGGCGCTCATCCAAGCAGACCGATGGGCAGCAGGGAATGTGATGGAACTGCAGTTTGCATTTCGCGGAGTCGGCTTGAGCCGCGTCAAATCGCGCGCGACGGCTTCGCCGGCCGACACAAACAGATGCCGCAACTCCGGCGTAATTGATTCCTGCCATTCACGATTGGCGATCGCATCGTCAGTTGTCGGCGAAGGAAAGAGACGCGCTCGGACTCTGTCGCGCAGCTCAAGAATCTGGGGCAACTCTTGGAGGCAGACAGCCATGAGGGGATCAATACCGCTGATGCAGAGCTGCTTCTGATTCACTGCTCGCACCCGAAGCGCGTTCACGAAGATTTCTCCATGTGTGAAAGTAGTTGATACGAGTGCAATTGGTGGACGTAGTGCTCGGCACGTTCGTGTCCGCCGGACCAGACGAGTGACCGACCTCTATTGTGAACTTCCAGCATCAGGCGTTCGGCTTTGTCACGCGGGTAACCGAAGACGCGCTGAAACACGAGTGTGACGTAGCTCATGAGATTGATCGGATCGTTGAACACAATCACGTTCCACGGTGTGTCGAGGGCGTCCTTGGTCTCGGTCTCGTCGATGTGGATGACGCCGGGCTGTGCCATGCGGGAAAACACTAGCAGATTCGCGGCGGCTTACCAACTTAGACTTGATTTGGTGGATAGATTGACGACAATGAAGGCAGCAAAGCGGGTGTAGCATAATGGTAATGCATCGGCTTCCCAAGCCGACGACGTGGGTTCGATTCCCATCACCCGCTCCAAACTTTTCGGGGCGGCTCAAAACTATTGCGGTTTGCGGAGCGCGTGCTATATAGTGCTTGTGAAAGTTTTCTCAAGCGGGCGCAGAGATGGCGTATTTCATTAATGATACGTGTATCGGATGTGGCGTGTGCGAGCTGAAGTGTCCGACCGACACCATCAGCGGCAAGGCCAAAGAGCTTTACACCATTCACGACGAAGGCTGCATTGATTGCGGCGTATGCGCGATCTATTGCCCCGTCTCCTGCATCGAGGACCAGTACGGCAACGTCGTACAGCGGATCAAGCCCAAGGACATTCCCAAAGCCAAGGTCATTGTCGACAATTGCACGGGCTGCGAGTTCTGCGTCGACATTTGTCCGTTCGATTGCATTTATATGACGGAGGACCCGACGCACACGGGCGCGGGTCATTACAAGGTGGCGGAAGTCGACGCGGCGGAATGCGTGGCGTGCCGGCTGTGCGAAATCGTGTGCGATAAGGACGCGATCATCGTGCCGAACGCGCCGACGCATCGCGCGGCAATGTTGCCGCACCAGTTGGAGAAACACTAGTTCTTTGCAATGAGTGATAGTCAGTTGAGGAGGCAGACAGGACCGCCATCCGCCACAGACGTGGACGTGGCGTCGAGCCCTGAAGAAAAATCGCGCATCGTCACGCTGGTCGTGCAACTGGTGGTGATTCCGCTCGCGGTCGTGCTGTTTTGCGTGGCGCTGGGCGGGTTGTTCATGTGGCTGACGTCCGAGCGGAAAGATGCGGAGGACTACGTCCACGCGTTGCAGGCTAGTTCGGGGGCGCAGCGTGGACAGCAAGCGCAGTATCTTCTCAACTACATCCAGGAATCGAAACGCTGGCAGGGAATTTTCGATGTGACGGCGCAGATGAGCGCCGATCGCGACCGATTCCTGGCGAGCAACCCGCACCTCGTTGCCGACCTTGTGCAAGTGTTTGACGAGAGCGCGGGTCAGGACGCCAAGACGCGGCGCTACCTGGCGCTGGTGCTGGGAATGTTGGGGGACAAACAGGCGTTGCCCGCGCTGCGGCAGGGGCTCAACGACGGCGATGCCGACACGGTCAAGAATTGTGTGTGGGCGCTGGCGCGGCTGCAGGATGCGGAGGCGGCGCCAGCGATCATCGAGTTGACGCACCACGACGATTCGTCGGTGCGGTTGATGGCAGTGTATGCGCTCGGATTTCTGCCGAGTCCTCACGCGCATGATGTTTTGGTCGGCGCGCTGAACGACACCGACGAGTTGGTGAAGTGGAACGCCGCGTTCGCGCTGGCGAACAAGGGGGACGCTGCGGGGCGCGACACGCTGGTGAGTTTGCTCGACAAATCGTATGTCGATCGATTCACGGAGGTGACGCCAGAGAACCGACAGCAGTATCGGGTTGCGGCGGTGGTGTGGCTGGCGAAGTTGGATCGCGAGGCAGCAATTCCGCTGTTGGAGAAGGCTGCGCGCGACGATGCGGACTTGCCGGTGCGCAACGCCGCGATTCAGCAGATCAATGAGCTGAGAAAGAAGTGACGATGGCAGCGACGCAATTCAAAGTTCAAGGTAGCGACAGGCCGCAACAAGGGCAGCCGTTGTCGCCTCGCGAAGAGGCGATTCGCCGCCTGAAACAAAAGGGGTTTCTCGACGCGGAGGGCAAACCAATGCCGCGCCGGGAGTTTTTCATGCGCTTGGCGCTGGGATGGCTGACGTTTGCGGCGGCGGTCGGCGGCGGGCTGACGGCGCTGTTTGCATTCATGGTGCCGCGAGTGGATTTCACGAAGATTGAGGTTTTCAAGGTCGGACCACCGAGCAACTTTCCGCCGAACACCGTCGATGATTCGTTCAAGGCGGCGCACCGTATTTGGGTGGTCAATGACAGCCAGAGGATTTTCGCGATCTGGGCGGTGTGCACGCATCTGGGGTGCACGCCGAACTGGATGCCGGAAGCCAGTATTTTCAAATGTCCGTGTCACGGCAGCGGCTACACGATCGAGGGGATTAATTTCGAGGGTCCGGCGCCGTTCCCGATGCGGCGCTGCGAGGTCTCGTTGGCCGACGACGGTCAGATTGTGGTGAACATGGGCCGAATCTTTTACTGGGAGAAGGGCGAGTTTGACGATCCACGCTCGTTCATTGCGGTATGAAGAAAATCATCGAGTCAGCCAAGAGCGTCGAGTTGCAGGTGCGGAAGTCCATCTTCCGCGTCGGCATTCCGAACACCGACCGCAAGCGCGTGCTGGTGATGTTAGGCAACGTGTTCTTGCACTTGCATCCGACGAAGGTGCGCACGAGCGGCGTGAAACTGCGCTACACGTGGTGCGCGGGCGGGCTGTCGTTCTTCCTGTTTCTCGTACTCACGCTAACGGGCGTGCTGTTGATGTTTTACTATCGGCCGACGGTCGAAGGCGCGTACGTCGATATGCTCGACATCCGGTCGCAGGTGCCGTTCGGCATCATGCGCGAACTGCATCGGTGGAGCGCTCACGCGATGGTGATCATGGTGATGATCCACATGTTCCGCGTGTTTATGACGGGCAGCTACAAGCCACCCCGCGAATTCAATTGGTGCATCGGCGTAATTCTGCTGGTGCTCACGTTTCTGCTGTCCTTCACGGGCTACTTACTGCCGTGGGATCAACTCGCAATTTGGGCGATCACCGTCGGCTCGAACATGGCCAAGGCCACGCCGTTAGTCGGGGCGGGCGGGCCGTTCGCGGATTTTTTGCAGATTGGCGGCGTGCCGCTGATTCATCCCGGTGACGACGCGCGGTTCATGTTGATTGGCGCAAAGGAATTGGGCGGCACGACTCTGTTGCGGTTCTACGTGTTGCACTGCATCGGCATTCCGTTGATCGCGGCGGTGCTGATGGCGGTGCATTTCTGGCGCATCCGCAAGGATGGGGGCATCTCGGGGCCGCTGTGAGCAGCGGCTAGCGATCGCAGTTTTCTATGGAACAAGCAGCAGCACATCAGAGTGCCATCTTCGAAGCGTTCAAGGCTCTGGCCAACGTCATGGCCAAGCCGGCGTTGAGTTTTTCAGCTGCGGCGATTGGTCTGCTGTTGATGCTCCGCTTGCGCCGCTTCGTGTTCAACTGGCGCATCGGGTTTTTTCTTCTGGCGGCGCAAGCGGCCGTGATCGGCTTCGGCATGAAGGATCCGAACTTCCGATTGATCGTCGGGAAGCCCGACAACGTGCCAATCACCGCGATGCTGTTTGTCTCGACGTTCGTACTCTGGTTGTCCATGGTGCAAGCGGTCAACAACGATCGTCGAGTTTATGAGAAACTGCCGCCTTCCGAACGCGAGACGTCGCAGCAGAAAACCTGGGTCTGGCCGGACCTGCTGTACATCGAATTCATCGCGCTCATCATTTGCTCGATTGTACTAATTCTGTGGGCGATTTACCTGCGGGCGCCGTTGGAACAACCGGCGAACCCGTCGGCGACGCCGAATCCGTCGAAGGCGCCGTGGTACTTTCTCGGCTTGCAGGAAATGCTTGTGTACTACGACCCGTGGTACGCGGGCGTCGTGTTGCCGACCATCATAATCATCGGGTTGTGCGCGATTCCGTACATCGACATCAATCCGAGGGGCAACGGCTACTACACGTTCACTGACCGCAAACTGGCGATTACGACGTTTCTGTTTGGCTACCTCGCGCTGTGGGTGTTCATGATCATCACCGGCACATTCCTGCGCGGGCCGGGCTGGAATTTTTTCGGACCGTTCCAGTATTGGGACCCGCACAAAGTGGTCGCGCTGAACAATGTGAACCTGTCCGATTACGTTTGGGTGGTCTGGTTCCCGAAGCTTTACCATCTCACGGGCGAGAAGTATGCGTGGCTGTATCAGGGCTTGCCCGTCGTAAAGAACGTCGTGCCGCAGTTGATTCCACCGAACCTCGACTCGATCCATGAGTTCCTGCTCGAAGTCGGACACGCCTGCAAGAAGGAGTTTGCGGGACTGCTGTTTCTCGCGTTCTACTTTCTCGCGATGCCGGGGATTCTGGCGAGGACATTGTTGAAGAAGCTGTATTCGCAACTGGACTTCATGCGCTACAGCATCACGGTCATGCTGTTCCTGACGATGTTCACCCTGCCGCTGAAGATGGTGCTGCGCTGGACGATCAATCTCAAATACTTCGTGGACACGCCGTGGATCAAGTTCTGAGCCGATGAGAAACCAACCCGAGACCCTCCACGAGTACAACATCCCGCGGCTGCACTGGTGGTTTCTCATCAGCGGCGCGCTTTTCGTCGGCTGCATCCTGCTGATGATCTGGATGGACTATTCCGGCGGCGAGATCCGCTGGCTCGGCGTTCGCGGTGATCGCAGTTGGAAACAGTTTCAGAAGGAATTCTACAAGATCGACCAAAAACGCCTGGCCGCAGACGTGAAGGCATCCGAAGTGCGGGCACAGGAAGAGGGTTCGGAAAAGATTCTCGCCGAGCTTGCGCAAGCGACAAAAGAGCTTGCGGCCAAACGCGCCGAGGAAGACGCTGCCAAAGTGTCCGCGGATGCGCTCAAGGTGACGGACGATCTGGTTACGCGCCAATTCATCATGCAGAAAGCGATTCGCGACCAGTTCCGTTCCTCATACGACGAAGCGCTCGAGCGCGCCAATCTGGATTCCGAAGCGCGCGACGTTGTCGCGTGGCGTGACAAGGTCAAAGCGCAAAATGAGTTCGTGGACAAACTCGATCTTCGCAAGCAAACCGCAGATGCGGATTACGCCATCGCGAAAGCCAAATTGGAGACAATTGTCGGCTACAGGCAGCAACTCGAGAAGAAGAAGAGTCGGCTCGAAGCGACCACGGTTCTCATGCAGAAGCGGCTCGACCAGCTCACCAACTCGCTCGTCCAGGCCGTGGTCAACGCGCCGATCATCGATTTCGCGGCGGGCAACTACAAGGTCGAGCAGATTGTCACGGAAGGTCACCATGTCGATGTGAATTTCGCCACCGTCCCGCGCGTGGACCGTTGCACCACGTGTCACAAGGCCATCGACCGCAAAGACCCGACGACGGAGGAACTCGACTGGCGCGCGAAACACAAGATTGAGGCGATCGAATGGTCGAAGCTGCCGCAACCATTGCGTAATCATCCGCGCCTGGATTTGTTCGTGGGCGACACCTCGCCGCATCCTGCGGAGAAGTACGGCTGCACGGTGTGTCACTGGGGTTGGGACCGCGAAACCACCTTCTCGCGCGCGGGTCACACTCCCGAGGACGAGAAGCAGCGTCCGTACGTCTACGATGACAAGGCAAAGAAATGGAAGGCGCTCGCTGAAGATGAAGAACCACCGAAAGACGTCAAGCCCGTCGAGATGACGCAGCGCGTTGCTTGGGAGAAGAATTACCATTGGGAAGAACAGGAATTCCTCCGTCAGCCGATGCGGACGGAGAAGTACGTGCAGGCCGCATGCCTGAAATGTCACGCGGACGAGACGTGGCTCGACGGCGGCGACAAACTCGATCATGGTCGGCGGCTCATCGAGCAACTCGGTTGTTGGAGTTGTCACAAAATGAAACAGATCGAGACCTACACCGTGCATCACACCCAACTTGGCGAGGATTTCGACAGCATCTGCAAGTTCTACGATGTCGATCCGGATGACGTGCGGCGGTTGAACAACCTGCCGGAGCATCCGGTTCTGAAAGTTGGGCAAGACTTGAACATTCCCATCCGCACGCTGCGCAAGCCCGGCCCGAGCCTCTACAAGATTGCGGGCAAGACGAACAAGGACTGGACGCGCAAGTGGCTCGGCAACCCCGTCGCGTTTCGTCCGAACACTTACATGCCGCGGTTCTGGGGGTTGGACAATAACAAGCAGACACCCGAGCGCAACACCGTCGAGATCAATGCCATCACCGAGTTTTTGTTCGCCAGCAGCGACGCGCCACCGTATTCGTTGCCGCCCGTGCAAGGCGACGCCGACCACGGCAAGCAACTCGTCTCGACGCTGGGCTGCATGGCCTGCCACGTCGTTGGCGACCGCTTGGTCAATATCAAGCCGCCGGCGCAACTCGCCAAGTACATGGACGATTGGCAGTATCGCCGTTTCCGTTCACAAGGTCCGCAGCTCGAAGGCATGGGCAGCAAGACAACGGTCAATTGGATTTACGCGTGGTTGAAGAATCCAAAACAGTATCACCCGCGCACGAAGATGCCGAACCTGCGTCTCAACGATCAGGAAGCGGCGGACATTGCCGCATATCTCGCGAGCTTGCACAACGAGGCGACCGACAAGGAAACGTTGCCGGCGGTTGATCCGCAGAAGCTGGATGCGGAGACGATTGAGTATCTGGAGGTCACCCTACCGGAGAAACAGGCGCGGGAAAAGATCAACAACCTCGATGATCTGATCGAGTCGTATTTCGTCGACGAAGACACGATGGCGTATTATTCCGAGCCGGCTCGGCTGGCACGGGAAGAGGCGCAGCAAGCCGCGCTCAAGAAGAAGGCGGAGGAAGAGTTTGATGACGCCGCCGGCAGACAAGCCGAGCAGTTGGCCGGGCAAATTGCGAAGGTCAAAACCGAAATGCAGGCGGCGCATGCGAAAGTAGCCGCAATGAGCGCGGAGCAGAAGAAGAACGTGTTTCTCGGCAGCCGGCTCATTGCGCGGTACGGTTGTTTCGCCTGCCACGACATTCACGGATTCGAAAGCGCGAAGCCGATCGGCACGGAATTGAGCGAGTGGGGGAGCAAGCCCGTCGATAAACTCGATTTCGGTCTGCTGGATATCGAACAGACGCGCGAGGCGTGGCTGACCCAGAAGTTGAAGGCGCCACGTTCCTACGACACGGGACGCCTCGGCGTGACGCGCACGCCACTGGAGTTGTTGAAGATGCCGAAGTTCAATGTGACCGACGAGCAGATCGATCAGATCATCACCGTCGTGACGGGCATGACTGATGAGAAACTCCTGCCAGATGAGCCGCAGCAGTTGACGCCGGCGGAATTTCAGATCGAGCGCGGTCGTTGGATGGTGAAAGAGATGAACTGTCAGGGCTGTCACCTCGTTGAGGGACAGGGTTGGGGGATACGCGCGACGGGCATCCCATCGGGCATGGAACCGCCGATGCTCAGCGGCACGCCGACGCAGTTGCAGCAGGGACAGCGTACGCAACCGGACTGGCTGTTCAGTTTCCTGAAATCGCCGCAGACGGGCGAGATCCGGCCGTGGTTGAAGGCGCGGATGCCGACGTTCCAGTTTAGCGATGGCGAGGCGAACGTGTTGGTGCGCTACTTCGCGCTGGCCGGCCGAACCCAGTTCCCGTATCAATCGCCAAGAGGCGAACCGACGGCAGATCAGATCGCGGCCGGCAAGAAATTGTTTGAGAAGATTCAATGCTACAAATGCCACGTCGTCGAGGGCAAGGTTCAGGGCAAGCCGCTGGCCGAAATCCCCGAGGAACAACTGACGCAACTGGCGCCGGACTTTGCGCTGGCGCACGCGCGATTGCAGCGGGACTGGATCATCAACCGCTGGTTGCCGAATCCGCTGGCGCAGGTGCCCGGCACGCGGATGCCGGCGTTTGACGCGGATACGATTGCGGCGACGGCGCAAAGCATTCAACAGTCGGGCAGTGGTCATGAATTGACCGAGGAACTTGTCGATTACATCATGTCGCTCGGCGAACCGTCCGAGCAAACAGCGCAGGCAGCGCCTCCCGTGGTGGTCAACCCGCCGAAGCAGCCATGATGGTGAATTTGAATGGCAAGGAGTCGTCTGATGAACGAGGGGAAGTGTGCCCTTGCAAAAGGTTGAATCGCAGAGGAAAACTAAACCGCGAATGGTCGTAAGGAGAAATCAAATGAAATCGCTGAAGTATGTTTGTGTTGCAATGACTGTGTCACTGTTGGTCGGAGTCGCCTCCGCGGCCGACACGGCATCAATCACGGGCAAAGTCGCGTTCGAAGGGACGCCACCAAAGCCGAAGAAGATCAAGACCGACGCCGACCCCCAGTGCGCCGCGATGCACGCCGAGAAACCGTTGATGAGCGAAGACGTCATCGTCAATGACAACGGGACGTTGCGGAACGTGTTTGTGTACGTGAAGAGCGGGCTGCCGTCGGGCAGGACGTACGAGGTGCCGAAGGAGCCGGTGATCATCGAACAGAAGGGCTGCGAGTATATTCCGCACGTGTTCGGGATGATGGCGAAGCAGTTGTTGCTGATCAAGAATGACGACGACACGCTGCACAACATCCACGCGATGCCAACGGTCAATGAGGAGTTCAACAAGGGCCAGCCCGCGGGAAGCCCGGACCTGAAGAGGACGTTTACGAAACCCGAGGTGATGGTCCACTTCAAATGCGATGTGCATCCGTGGATGAGCGCGTATGTGGGCGTGATGGACAATCCGTTCTACAGCGTGACGGGTGCGGACGGGACGTTTGTGCTGAAGGGCCTGCCGGCCGGCGACTACGAGATCGTCGCGTGGCACGAGAAGTACGGCGAGCAGTCGCAGAAGGTGAAAGTCGCCGACGGCGAAACGAAGACGGTCGACTTCAAATTCAGCAAGCCGGCGGAATGAGGCGGTAAGCAGCTGGAGCATTTGACTGTTGGGGCAGCCCGCGGCGTGGGGAAAGGCCTTTAACGGATTTTTCGGAGGAAGCTCAATACGATGACGGAAGCACGACATCATGAGGCGCATCATGACGATTTGCCGTTTTGGCGGAGGTACATCTTCTCGACCGATCATAAGGTCATCGGCATTCAGTACGGCTTGACGTCGCTGTGCTTCCTGTTCTTCGGCTTTTGTCTGGTGATGATGATGCGCTGGCAGTTGGCGTACCCGGGCCAGCCGATGCCATGGATCGGGAAGTGGTTCGGTGAATCGCGGATGCCTGGCGGG